>Ga0247611_10000956_pt1 | contig 54617 bp, 37 predicted proteins | sample 177DNAGHGhighgp2_FD_192422 | JGI IMG/M metagenome (GOLD analysis project Ga0247611, IMG submission 192422) | Sheep rumen microbial communities from Palmerston North, Manawatu-Wanganui, New Zealand - 1770 DNA GHGhigh gp2 | ecosystem: Host-associated > Mammals > Digestive system > Stomach > Rumen... | reverse complement strand
TGACTTCAAAAAACATCTGGAAAACAAAAAGATGAAGGACATCCAAAAATGGAGAAAAGAAAACCTTCCAGAGAATCTTGTCGTAAAACGTATCAGAATTCTTAATCTTGAAAATGCGTCGTAATACGTAATACAAAAAAACTAATTTTGAGCACCCTACCCTATCGGCTATTCCAACCATCATGCACCAGCTCGGCATCAAATCAAGATCGACGGTATATGTCTACCTAAAACAAGAACACGTCAGACTGAAAACATCAGACTAAGAAAACTCATTTGAAAACGTCACAAAATCAAAACCCTACAATCATGAAAAAATTGCTATTCACCCTCGCATTACTGCTCATGGCATTTTTGGCTCATGCCGCAACCCTGATCAATGGGATTTATTACGATTTGAACAGTTCTACGAATACTGCACAAGTAACTTATGGTTCTGACAAATACACAGGAGCCGTTTCCATCCCCTCTACAGTCTCATATGATGGCAGTTTATACAGCGTGAAAAGCATAGGGAGGAGTGCTTTCGCTTACTGCCACGGGCTGACGTCAGTCACTATCCCCAACAGCGTGACAAGCATAGGGGAGGGGGCTTTCAAATTCTGCACGGGGCTGACGTCAGTCACCATCCCCAACAGCGTGACAAGCATCGAGGATTGGGCTTTCCGTGGCTGCGACGGGCTGACGTCAGTCACTATCCCCAACAGCGTGACAAGCATCGGGGAGAGGGCTTTCTCTGGCTGCTCCGGGCTGACATCCATCGACATTCCCAGCAGCGTGACAAGCATCGGGGAGAGGGCTTTCGAATACTGCTCCGGCCTGACGTCAGTCACCATCGGCTACAGCGTGACCAGCATCGGGAATTTTGCTTTCTATGGCTGCTACGGCCTGACTTCCGTCACCATGAAAAATCCCACTCCCATTCAAATATCTTCCTACACCTTTTCTAATTATAAAAATGCCACTCTCCATGTGCCTTATGCATCTATCCCCTTATACCAGGCGGCTAATGTCTGGAAGGACTTCAAAGAGATTGTAGGATTCTGGGATGATATCCGTGTCGATTCCGTCTCCCTTTTCCGTGGCTTAGACCGTCTGCACGTCGTGGTAGACCTGAGCAACACCGAGGGCATAGGGGCTCAGCTGAAGCAGATTGCCGTCATGAAGTCGGCAACGCATGAGCTGACGCTGCTGGATGCCTATCTGGAGGGCAGCCGCGCCCATTTCTATTTCAGCCTTCCGCCGGAAGCTGGTGCCTACACGCTTCGCGTGACCGTGTCGGAGCCATACGATAAAACGTTTGTTTTCGACGAGGATGAACTGTTTGTCATCGCACAGGCACCCCTGACGGGCGTGAAAGGTGCTGCCGGCTATACCGACATCGCTTTCAATGAAGATGTGGCCTCACTGCCCCTGTCTGGCATCACGCTCACCGCCCCCTCGGGCAAGAGCGTGACGCTGAACAGCGTCACACCCCAGAACGGCACCAAACCGCACCGCCTGCGCATTGCCTATCCTCGCATGGAGGAAGCCGGCCGCTACCGGCTCTGTATCACCCGGGGGCTGAAAGCTAACGGAAAGACCATGGCCTACGACTTTGAGTCGTCGATAGAACTGCCCGGGGCCAACCTGGTGCCCCAGAACGTCGGCGCCGACGGCGACAGCTATAGCGGACGGTCGCAGACTGTGCGCTATACAGTGAGCAACAATGGGTCGGTGGCCATAGAGGGTGAGAGTGAAGATGCTGTCTGGCTCTCCACGAGCACCGACATCACCGGCGATGCAGTGGAACTCTGCCGCCACCGACATGCCGTGAGCCTGAAGCCCGGCGAGAACGCTGCCGTCACGCTGCCCGTGGTGCTCCCGGCCGTAGCCGAAGGCCGCTATCACCTCATCGTGAAATGCAACAGCACACAAGCGCTGGCCGAACAGGACTACGACGACAATGTGCTGGCCTCGGATCCCTTCAGCGTCGTGGTTGAGGAACTGACCGACGCCAACAGGCACTTCACCTTGGGACGTGGTGCTTCAAAGCTCTTCAAAGTCCCTGCCACCGCCGGCAAGAACCTGGAAGTCACCGACCAGTATGGCACTGCCGACCTCTACCTCTCCATGTCTGCCGTCCCGACGGACGGCGAGATCGCCGGCCACGGCCTCGTGACCTGGGTGAACGACGGACTGACCGCCCATGTCTACCTCTATGTGGCCAACAACGGCAAAGACGCGAAAAAAGAACAGGAATGCCTGCTAAAAACGCGATATTTCGACCTCGACATCGCTGAGGTGGGCCGCCGTGAGGTGGTGAGGCACAAAACGGTGTGGATTCCCGTAGAGGTGACAGGCTGCAGCCAGATGCCTGTCTTCTCGCTGCACGACCGTCAGGGCAAGTCCGTCGACAGCAAGCGCGTACATGCCAAGACCGCCACCACGTTCTATGCCCTCTTCGACACCCGTGAGCTGCAGCCCGGCACCTACAGCCTTCAAGTAGAGAGCGGCGGTCTCATCGGCAGATGCAACGATGCCGTCACCGTCAGCGAAAGCACCCCGCAACCGCAGCTGAGCGCCCACCTCTTCCTGCCCCAGAACTACACCCCCGGCACTGACTTCACCGCACGCATCCAGTATGAGAACACCGGCAACGTAGACATGCCCATCCCGCTGTTTGTGCTGTCTGGCACAGCGGGCAGCCACTATCAGCTGGAAGGCGAGGGCTCCGGATACGACGAGGAGATTCATCTTGCCGGCGTCAACGGGCAGAGTGTCGTCGGTGCTCTGCTGCCCGGAGAGAGTGGAAGCATCAATGTGACCGTCAACAACCGGCTGTCGACGGCCGACTACGTGCTGCGCACCGTCGCCGAGGGCAATGACGGCATCGACGAGCCCTTCTACCTGCAGTGGCTCGGCATCGACCCCGAGACGCAGCCTGAGCACTATACCGCCGAGGAATGGCAGGCCTATTGCCAACAACTGAGAAACAATGTCGGCGACACATGGTCTACGTTCCTTGAGGCAATGGGCATGGCCGCCGAGCTGGCCTACAACAACGACAACGTGCGCTATGACGCCCGAACCCTCTATGCCCTGCTGAAAGGCTGCGACCTGACTGCCGCATTCTCCGACAAAGGCGGAGCAGCTTATCAGAAACAGTCGAGGCTGAGGGAGTATGACGAGCCAGGCACCATCTATCTTTTTACGCAAGGACGCTGGCAACCGTTGTTGGAGGTGCAGTCGAAAGAAGGTGATGACGTAACGTGGAAAAGGACGGACGTCTGTTCACAGCTGGGTTCCTACTTCAACTCCGACTTCTACATCATCTCTCATGGCATGAACAACGACCACAATGATGACTGGGAGAAGAACATGGCCCAAAAACTCACCGACAACGGAGGAAAGGTGCTCTGCGTGGACTGGGGGAAATGGGCCTTCCGCAGCGGATTCCTCCCTTGGGGTTCCGCCTTTAAGATCAATGACGTAGTCGAGCGGGTGCATGCGGCCCTCAACCTGGCCTTCAACGGTTCGGAGCAGGCCGACATCCGCCTGGAGAGATTCCACCTGATTGGGCACAGTCATGGCGCACATGTCCTGGGACGGTTGGCCAACAGCTATAAGGTGGGAGCCAAGCGACTCACCGCCCTCGACATGTCGGAAGAGGCGGCGCACTTGCCATGGGTCAGCAAGATGGACGAGCGCTTCAATGTCCAATACCTCGACCATTGGCAGCAGCTCCGACCTGGGCTTCAACTGGATGTCGCGGAGAGCCAATCATCCCAAGGTAATCACCCGCTATGGGCAAGACGGCCACTGCGGGTGGTCGGGTGTCATCAACGGCCCCCGCAATGTGATAGAAGACTACACCCGCTATCAGGACATCGCCGATTGGAGATACACCAAGCCCTGGTACGGGATGAAGGAGTACTCGAAGAAGGCCAACGAATGGGACTTCCGTGCCGCCATCGGCTCGACGTTCGACTACCAGCCGAAGTCGGTGAGGGGGAAGGAGAGCGTGAAGGCCGGTGCCCACGAAACGCTGACCGTTGCCATCGACAATCATGCCGATAACTACAGCGTGTCTTTCATGGTTAGGCACGATCTGACGACGCAGGCCTCCTGCCACGCCCTCTATGTGGCCAGAAAGGGCAGCGGCAACCCACGCTACACGACAGACATGACCGACTATACCACATACGTCAGCACCCCCTCTAACCTTCACTACCTGGGACAGCTGGAGCATTATGAGTCTCTTGACGGTGACGGGGTGTTCCTCAAGCCTTTCACTTTCAACATCGACCATGACCTCTGGAAGCAACTGGGCGGTACCGACGATACGGAAGAGCTGGAATGTGACTTCTGGGTGATTGCCGGCGTGGATAGGACGGGAAACTTCAGAAAGGATGCTCCCGGCAACGTGAAATTGTGGAAAGGAGAACTCCATCCGAAGGACAACTGCCAGGTGTTCACCTTGAAAGTGAAGAAGCCTGAACTGTCGTGCGACGCCGGTGAAGACCAGGTAATCACACTACAGAAAGGTCAGCGGACTGCCAATGTCAGAGTGAACGGAAAGGTGCTGAAAGGCAATGGAAGCGAACTCTCCTACCGTTGGAACAACGGTGCCAGCACGTTCGCTTCCTCGCTGGACGGCTCCCTGCCGTTGGGGGTGGGCACGCATCCCCTCCGCTTCACGATACAGTTGTCAGGCAAAAACAAGGACAAGCGTCGTGCCCCCTCCGCCTTCGCGGAATGCTCGGATGAGATGACCGTCTGCGTGAAGCCTTATGTTCCTTACGAAGAAGAGTCCAAGAGCATGGCAGTACTTGTCTCCTGCGACCCCAATGAGAAGATCGGCTATAATGGTGCCGGAGGAAAGGGGTGTGTGCGGCCCGGAGAAACGATGGAATATAGCATCTATTTCGAGAATGATGCCGAGAAGGCGCAGTTGCCGGCGAAACGGGTGATTGTGACTGACACACTCGACACGGCCCTCGACCTGTCCACCTTCGAGTTCGTGGGCACTCGGGTGGCCAACAGGAAAATCGACCTGCCGACGGGGAAGAGCGAGGTGGTCACCATCACCGACTTGCGTCCCGAAGCGGACCTCTTGCTGAAGACCGAAATGAGGCTGGATGTGGACTCCCGCGTGGTGACAGTGGTCTATACCTCTCTCGATACGCTAACCACCGAACCGACGAAAGACATGTTTGCCGGTTTCCTCCCGCCCAATGACAGCACACATGTGGGCGAGGGTCATTTCACCTACAGGGTGAATGTTGGCGGGAACGTTCCTGACGGGTATGTCATCAGGAATCGGGCCCATATCACCTTCGACTACAATGACGTCATCACCACCAATACCACCAGCCACATGGTCGACGACCAGACTCCCGTCAGTTGGGTGGAGGCACTGCCGAATGTCACGGATGAGGACTCCATCGTGGTCTCCTGGAACGGGAAAGATGCAGGAGCCGGCATCGGCTACTATGACATCTACCTGTCGAAAAACGGGGCGGCCTATGAACTGTGGAGGAGGCATGTGACGGAAACAGCAGCGGTGCTGCATGGCCAGAAAGGGGACATCTGTCGTCTCTATTCAATCGCCACCGACTCCATCGGCCTGACAGAACCGCAGAAGACCGCCGCAGAAGCTGTGGTCACATTCGTCGGAAATGGTTTGGGCATCGCAAGTGCTGAGGTGCAAAGCAAAGCGGTGACCATCGCGCCGAAGGTCATCGAAGAGATGGTGACGGTTAGCGCACAAGCCCTGCATCATGGCGACCGGGTAGGCATCTGTCTCTACGACACCGCCGGCCGGAGAGTCATGGCGGTGAAGGGTGTCAGCGAAGGCACTGCCTATCGTCAGGACATCGCCTGCGGGTCTCTTATGCCGGGCGTCTACATCATAGAAGTAAAAGTCAACGACAAGAGCGTGACCTCGGAAAAAGTGACAAAGCGGTAACATGCAACCTGCATCACCAACAAAAGGTACGAAGACCCCGAACTCGCGGCCTCCCTCCAATGGGAGGCCGCCAGCAACGGCTTCCAGCCCGCCAACAACGACACCTCTTGAAAACATCATATAATCAAAACCTACAAACATGAAAAATTACTATTGACCCTCCCATTGCTGCTCGTGGCATTAACAACAAATGTTTGCACCGAGGAACTCTGGTTGTCCACGGAGTATCAGCCTGTGTGTCATTTGTTCACCAATTCTCCCCATTTCGGTGGCGTGACACCGAGGAGGTGACGAACGAAGAAATCCTGGCGTTTGTGGTCGCCGTAGGCGTCGCCCATGGTGTGATGGGCACCGGGGATGACCACCAGTTCGAAGTCCTTGCCCGCTTTCACAAGCGCATTCACCACCTGCATGGTGGATGCAGGGTCTACATTGTCGTCCAGTTCACCCACCAGTAGCATCAGCGGGCGTTCCAGCCGATAGGCATTCACCACATTCGAACATTCCACGTAGGAAGAGTCTACGGGGTAGGACATCCACTGCTCATTCCACCAGATTTTGTCCATTCTGTTGTCATGGCACCCGCAAGCCGCGTAGGCAGCCTTGTAGAAGTCGCCATGGAACAATACCGCCGAGAGTGCGTTCTGCCCACCGGCACTGCAACCATAGATGCCCACACGGTCGGCATCCATGGAGGGATATTTCGCAGCCGCGGCCTTAATCCACGCTATGCGGTCGGGCAAGCCGGCATCCTTCAGGTTCTTATAGCACACCTCCTCGAAAGCACGGGTGCGGAACGAGGTGGTCATTGCATCGAGTTGAACGACAATGAATCCCAGTTCCGCCAACTCCGACATCCCCCCGTACCATTCGCGGAACGATTTCGGCACGTATTGGTCGCCAGGCCCCGAGTAGATATACTCAATCACGGGATAGCGTTTTGAGGGGTCGAAATTGGAGGGACGCACGATGATACCCCACATCGGGGTGGCACCGTCGCGCCCGGGGGCCACAAACACCTCCGGCGGTTTCCATCCCGTGGCCTCAAGCGCACTGATGTCCGCTTCCTCCAGGGTGCGCAGTATCCGGCCGTTCTTGCCCGAGCGGAGCACACTCACCGGTGGGGTGCTGACAGTGGAGTAAGTGTCGATGAGAAAGGACATGTCGCTGGTGAACACCGCACTATGGTGACCCGTCTCTGGCGTCAGACAGGTGAGGTGCTTGCCGTCGAGACCAATCCTGTAGTAATGGATGAAATACGGGTCTTCGGATGTGTTCATGCCGTTGGCCGAGAAATAGACGACACCGTTTTTCTCGTCGATATGCTGAATGCCGCGCACGTAGAATTCCCCGCGTGTTACCTGGCGTATCAATTTCCCCTTCTTCCTGTCGTACAGATAGATGTGGTTGCGGCCGTTGCGCTCGCTTGTCCACACGATGTGGCGCCCGTCGGCCAGGTCATGACGCTGCTGCCGCGTCCAGTTCACATACTTGTCGTTGGTCTCCTCGATGAGCGTGCGCACCTGCCCGTCGAGATTCATCTCCAGGATGCGGTATAGCTTGTGCCCACGCTCGTTGAATTCGAAAGTCACCGACTTGCTGTCGGCGTCCCACCGAGGGGCCGACACTTCGTATTGGTGTTGGAAAAGCGTGGTGGATGGCTCCGCCACTTCTCCGGTGGCCACTTCCACAATCACCGGCACCCGGTAGTTGAGTGAGTCGCCGGGCTTGGCATACTCCTGTTTGTGGAGCACAGGCTCCACCTGGTCATTAGGTGACGACTCCACGTAGTAAACATAGTGTTTCGGGGCCGGCTTGATGCGCACGGTGGCATAGTAGCGGCCATCGGGCGAGAATGTTCCCCACGACGAATAGTAATATGTGCTGGTGCCGTCAGTGGTCAATTGCCGTTCCTGGCCGCCATGCCGTATCCATAGATTCTCATCACGATGGAAAATCTGCAACGTGCTGTCGGTGGGCGACGACTGAATGCCGTCTTTCTCGTCGGGCACCTCCATCCAGTGCCGCTGCGGGCCCGTTGGCCTGGGGCGGGGCGGTTCGGGGTTCCCGGGGAGGATGGTCACCGTGTTGGCATCGGCGTCGACCTCCTTGAACACTTCTTTCGTGCCGTCGAAAACGGAATACCACAATTTGTGCGTGTCTGCGATTCGGTGGGCACGCACACCACCGTTCTTCACCTTTCCCGTGTAGGTCTCGCGCAGTGAGGCGGCGCGGCGGTAGTCGTCGGCGGTGCCCTGTGCGCTGACAGGAAGCGTTGACGTAAAACAGCAGACGGTGAGCAATACTGCCAGCGAATAGTTGTAAGTCAGTGTCATGGTCGTAATGTTTATGGAAGTTGTTCGGTCACATGGAAATAAGGCTTCTTGCCCGCCGCCACGTCGTCGAGCGTCTGCCCATAGTTGATTTTCCACTCCAGGACACCTCCCGACTGCCCTTTCCTGAGTTTGGCGAGTATCTTGAGTCCCTTGGTGCGCACCGGCCGGAAGTCCACGCTGTTGTAGCAGTCGGTCATGATGCCGTAGGGGGTGTGGTCCTCCACCTCCCGCCACTGGCCGTCGGCCGTCAGGTAGTAGAGCGCCCATGACTCGGGGGTGCGGAAATCACCATCGTAGTGGTCGAGTTGCAACCAATAGACCTGCACATTGGCCACCTCGTATTCCTTGTCGAATTGATAGGAGATGGCCTCGGTGGTGCCGCGCTTGAGCCACCAGTAGTGGTAGGGCTTGGAGATGTCGGCTGAATGAGTGGGCTCCCACTGGTCGTTCACGCCACCAGCCCAGGAGTCGGTGGGGGCTGTCTCAGGGGCGTCGTTCTGGATGGGGCCACGGTTGGAGAATGTCTGAGCCATGGAGGCAATGGTGGGCTGGGGTGTGGGTACTGCTTTCAGCGGACTGCTGGCAATCCATACCTCCATCTGCTGCGCGCCGCGGTTGTTCCAGGTGGAGTAGGGGATGGCCTTGATGCGGGTATCGGTGATTTCGCCATCGGGCTGGACTTCCCTGGCGGCACCCTCTACCACCACGACCCCGCCGAGCAGGTCTTTGTCGAAGTGGGTGTCGAGGGGAGTGCTGTTGAGGATGTATTTGTTGAACACTTTCCCGTCGGGCTGGTCGCAGCCTTCCAGACAGTACACCACCGGACCTCGCTCGAGTGCCACTTTGAAGCGGTCGTCGACGGCATTGTCGTTGGCGACGATTCTCCTGACTTGCATCGGGAGGTCAAGTTCGATGACGTCGCCCTTCTTCCATGTGCGCTGCAGGGTGATGTACCCCGAGGTGGTGGCGACGGAAACAGGAGCACCGTTGACCGTGCATCCCACCGACGGGGCCGCGTCGGCGTAGGTGTAGAGATTGTTGTTCGTGGGACTGCCCTTGAGCCAGGAGGGGACACGCAGCCTGATGGCGTATTTGCCGCCACCCTTGGCTATGCGGATACTGACACGGCCGTCCCAGGGATACGCTGTGGTCTGCTCCAGTGTCACATTTCCCAGTTCGGCCTTGCCCTGGACATAGAGATTGACGAAGATGTCCTTGCCCTGGCGGGCATAGATGTAGCCCGGGACAGAGGCGATGAAGCGGGTGACGTTGCCGGGGCAGCAGGCACAGCCAAACCACTTCTGGCGCTCGTGCTCGCCGTCGCTCTCAAGCGGATTGTCGTAGAAGAACCTGTCGCCGCTGAGTGAGACACCGCTCAGCACATTGTTGTAAAGCGCCCGCTCGCACACGTCGATGTATTTGCTGTCGCCTGTGGCAAGAAACATGCGGTAGTTCCAGTAGACATTGGCAATGGCGGCACAGGTCTCGCAATAGGCCGTGTGGTTCCACAACTCATAGTTGGGGCCGAATCCCTCACCCTGGGGCCGACTGCCAATGCCGCCGGTGATGAACAGTTTTTTCGACGACATGTTCTCCCAGATGCGCTCCAGAGCCTGGAAGTAGGACTGGTCGCCGGTGAGCGACGCCACGTCGGCAACGCCACTGTACAGATAGCCGGCACGGACAGCATGGCCCACAATCTCGTCTTGCTGGAGAATGGGCATGTGGTCCTGGGAGTATTGCGAGGGCTGGTGGCCGTCGGTGCAGCGGCCCGTCTCCTCGACAAAGTATCTCGCACCCTCGAGGTATTTCCTGTCGCCGGTGACCTTGTAGAGTTTGCAGAGGGCCATCTCGATGATGGGGTGACCGCCGGGGCGGTGAATCTGGCCTTCGCCGGGGCCAAACGTCTTGCACACAAGGTCGGCATTCTTGATGGCCACATTGAGGAAATTGCGCTTGCCCGTGGCACGGTAATGGGCGACAGCGCTCTCGATGAGGTGCCCTGAATTGTATAGTTCGTGTGAATTGATGCGCTCCCATCGGTGTGTGCCCCACCAGCCGCTCAGGCGTGTGCATTTGTTGGTGACACAGGTGGTCAGGTACCCGTCGGGCTCTTGCGCCAGGGCGATGAGGTGGATTACCGAGTCAAGATATTGGTCGAGCGCCTTGTCGTAGTGCACGGCAAGCGAATACGATGCTCCCTCGATAATCTTGTAGGGGTCGGTGTCGTCGAACGAGAAGTCGCCCTGGTGCTCCTTGACAGTGGTTGTCAGGCGACCGTTGTTTTGTGCCGCAAGTGCAAAATTGTCGAAACGCCCGTTTTTCTCACATTCACGAAACGCCGAGGGAATGCTCACGGTGCGGTTGGTCTCGATGCGTGGTGCCCAAAAACCATCGGTCAGGTGAACCTGGGCGAACGACACCTCCTGGATTTGCGGCTGTGCCGATGCTGGTAGACTCATGGCCAGGGCACCCATGAAGATTAATAGTAGTTTGTTCATCTCTGTGTGGATTTTCAATGTTATCAGACGATAGTTTTCTGTCTTGGAAGGTACAAAAAAATAAAGGCACGTCCTCGCGCATATGCAACTACGCTGTAACGTACCTTCGATTTTATTGTTCAAACTCCATCCAAAAATATTGGAGCCAATGGCGACGCGGAAAATGACCGCTGACTGAAGTTTGCGGAGAATTCCTCTTACTTCTTGATTTTGCCGTAGCGACTCATGAAGCGGTCCACACGACCGGCGGTGTCAACAAGCTTGTTCTTGCCTGTGTAGAACGGGTGCGAGGTGTTGGAAATCTCGATTTTCACCATTGGGTAAGTCTCACCTTCAAATTCCACCGTCTCATTTGTCTTGCAAGTGGACTTTGTAAGGAACATATCGCCGTTGGACATATCCTTGAATACGACGGGGCGATAGTTTTCTGGATGGATTCCTTTTTTCATTTCTTTTTATTGTTAATAATCAGTTTTCTTTGCACTATTGCGGTTTGGGCTGCAAAATTACTACTTTTTTGCCGTTCCACCAAATTTTTCCCGACTTTTCGGAAAGATTATTGCGAGGGGGCTCATTTTTTCCTCTCAGAACCTACTCCCTGCACCCTGCTGCAATGTCGCAAGCGACGGAATTCCACCTTGCTATAGCAAAATGGCTTGCCATTTCTTCTCCAATTCCTTTTAATTCTTGTCACAATGGCAATAATTCTCAATTTCTCTAATTCGTCACAAATTAAATTAATTCTTATCACAATGGCAATAATTCTTAATTTCTCTAATTCGTGACAAATTAAAGATCGCTGCAAACGTAGAGAAACTTCAGTAACGGTTTTGCGGTATCGCCACCATCCCTGCTGCCAATAAGCCGAGACTTATTTCCGCATGATACAAAAACCATCGGGGAAATTGCAATTCTTCATGTTGGCTTTCTGATTATTCTGCATATTTCCCATTTATTTTCTCAGATTATGAAAAAATAATGCTACTTTTGTAATTTGAACGGATATTGACCATTACATTTTTCAGAAAACAATAGAGTTACAATATGAAAAGACATTCCGACCATTATTATTTGAGAAATGCCATGCTGCTGTTTGCTCTGCTCATGGCCATGCAAATTTTTGCTGTACCTGCCAAGCCAGGGCTGACACGCCAGTTGACACTGGCCGACGGCACAAAGGTGGAGGCCCGGCTTGTGGGCGATGAGTATGGGCACTACTGGCTGGGCACCGACGGAAAGGCCTATCAGGAAAATTCCACAACTGGGGTCTTTGAACCCGTGAATGCGACCGCCATCACCAACCAGGCCCAAATGCGCAGAAACGCCGTCAATGCCAGACGGGCAAAAAGAATGGCACCACGGAAAGTGGGCGAGGTAGGCAGTTATATTGGAAAGAAGAAGGGATTGATTCTTTTGGTCAACTTCTCTGATGTGTCGTTCAAATCAGGCAACAACCAGGCTCTCTATGAGCGAATCGCCAATGAGAAGAATTTCTCGGAAGGAAAATTCAAAGGGTCGATGAACGACTATTTCTTCGACCAGAGCAACGGGCAATTCGACCTGGAGTTTGACGTGGTGGGGCCACTCCAGGTTTCGAAAGCGCAGTCGTACTACGGTTCCAACAACAGACAGGGCGAAGACAAATATGCTGCCACCATGGTGATTGAGGCATTGGCCTTGGCCGACGATGAAGTGAATTATGCCGATTACGACTGGGACGGCGACGGCGAGGTGGACCAGGTGTATGTGGTCTATGCCGGAAAGGGCGAGGCCGATGGTGGCGGATCTAACACTATCTGGCCACATGAATGGACCCTCTCCGACGCTTTGTCCAATAATGACGGGTCGGGGCCTCAGATGATAGACGGGGTGAAAATCGACACATACGCCTGCGGGTCGGAACTGGAAGGCTCGAAGGGAACGATAGCCGGAATCGGCACCATGTGCCATGAGTTCAGCCACTGCCTGGGCTATCCCGATTTCTACGACACCGATTATAGTGGTGGATGGGGTATGGGATACTGGGACCTCATGGACGGTGGCTCGTACAATGGTGATGGCTTCCAGCCTGCGGGCTATACCAGTTACGAAAGATGGGTGGCAGGATGGAGCGAACCTGTCGTCCTGGAGAAAAGTCAGGCTGTGACTGGTATGAAGGCCTTGCAGAAAGGCGGGGAGAGTTACATCATATACAACAAAGGCAATACCAATGAGTTTTTTCTGCTCGAAAACCGGCAGAAGACAGGATGGGACACGAGTCTCCCTGGCGAGGGACTGCTTATCATCCATGTGGACTATGATGCCCAGATTTGGAATGAGAATACGCCCAATGACAACCCGAATCGTCAACGCATGACTTGGATTGCCGCCGACAACGAGTATCAGTATACCGTCTACCAGGGCACCAAATACTACACTTTTGAAGGGATGGCCAACGACACCTACCCGTATGGCTCGGTGAAAGCTTTTGGGAGAAGCACCACCCCCGCTGCAAAATTCTACAACAAAAATGCCGACGGTTCCTACTACCTCGACTCAAGTGTTGAGAGCATCGCCCAGAATAGCGACGGGACCATCTCGTTCAAATTCAAGGGAGCAAGCACGGTGGCTACACCTACATTCACGCCTGCGGCAGGCAAATATGCCGAGGCACAGAACGTGACCATCAGTTGCGTCACGGCCGGCGCCGTCATCCACTATACCACCGATGGTTCCACGCCTACCGCATCGAGTCCAACCTATTCCGGACCCATCGCCGTGGAGGCCACGACGACTATCAAGGCCATCGCCATCACCGAGGAGGAGGAGAGCGCCGTGGCTTCTGCCACTTATATCATCGGCGACATTGCTCCGAGTGGAAAAACTTTCAAGCGGGTGACTTCTACAAGTGAGTTGAAGAGTGGTGCCAATTTCATCATCGGATGTGGCAGCAAGTCAAGAGCGGCCGGTGCTTTAAGCGGCACTTATCTGTCTTCGGTGGATGTGACACTTGCCAACGACATCATCACCATCAACGACGATGTGCAGGTGCTCACCCTCGTGCAGAGCGGGACGGGTTTCGCCTTTGTCAACGAAGAAGGAAAGTATCTCTATGCCACGGATGCCAAAAAACTGACTTATGGGGATGAGATGAATACCTGGACGCTGTCGGATGATGACAGCGGGGTGACCATGACCTGTGGCGAGTATGGCACCATCCTTTACAATGTCAATAATCCGCGATTCACCACCTATACCAGCAAACCCAATACGTCGATGATTCTCGCCAACATCTACATGGAAAGTGACGACGTGGCTATGCAGGACCCGACCATCTCGTTCAGCACCACATCGGTTACATTCACCATGGGCGGGACATTCACCGAACCTACTCTCACCGTGTCGCCTTCTGGTCTCGAGGTGAAATACAGCAGCAGCGACACCCGTGTGGCCACCGTGGATGCCAATACCGGCAAGGTGACCATTCTGGGAGAGGGCACCACAGTCATCACCGCCACCACCACCGCCACCAGCACTTACAACAGTGGCACGGCCTCCTATACACTGACCGTGAAAAAAGCAACCGAACCGGTGCCTGGCGGCAGTGGCGATTATGTGCTGGTGACCAGCGACGACCAACTCAAAGTGAGCGACCTGGTCATTATCGTGGGTGAGAAAGATGGCACGTATTATGCCATGAGCACCAATCAGAGAGACAACAACCGGGCCGCCGTCACGGTGACGATGAACGACGACGGTACGATTGCGGGAAATGATGACGTGCAGGATATCATGCTTGAGAAGAATAATGACCTGTGGATTTTCAATGTCGGTGACGGTTACCTCTATGCTGCCTCCAGCACGAAAAATATTCTGAAGACTGCCGAGGAGGTGGATGCCGATGGCAACAGCGACGCAAGTATCAGCATTGCCGACGATGTGGCCACCATCATGTTCAACGGAAGCAATACGCGCAACAGCATCCGCTTCAATTATAATTCTGGAACCCCCATCTTCTCTTGCTATGCACCCACTTCCACGATGTCGGATGTGTGGCTGTATCGTAAAAGAATGGGTATAAAGGGTGATGTCAATGGCGACGGAACCGTGAACATCACGGATGTGATGCTCGCTGTCAACGACATCATCTCCGAAGAACATCCGGCCAGTTTCATCTTCGACAATGCCGACATGAACGAGGATGGCACCATCACCATCACGGACGTCATGAACATCGTCAACATCATCATCGGCAACAATTAATTCACCATCAGCTCAACCCCGAAGGGGTGGTAGACCACAGGCAGGTGGTGGAGCGAAGCGGAACCCCTGCTAAAGGTTGCCACACATGATAAACCCCGAAGTGGGTGACAGAAATGGCGGAATTCTGTCACCCACTTCGGGGTTTAAAATTTGTTGCGTCGTTAAAAGCAGGGGTTCCGTGCTGCGCACTCCACCGCCTGCCTATGGTCTGACCAGCCTTTCAGGCTTCAAGAATGGAATTTTGCATGTCTAATCCTTCATGGAACTAATCCATTGAAAACTACGGAATTAGACGAGCTAATTCCCTACGAAGTTTGCACTGCCGCTGGGGATATTCTTCTCTTTTTGTAGGCTCCGGGGGATTTCTATAATTTTCCTAATAATTTTTCTATAATTTTGAGCGAAGCGACCACAAACGAATGGCGGTAGAGACGTCACATTGTGGCGTCTCCATAATCTGAATGCCTTCCCCCAATGAGACGCCTCGATGAGACGTCTCTACTCCCCCTTCGTTGAGCGGCTTGCGACTGGGGTTCCGAGCGAAGCGACCAGTTCATTTAGTTTGGAGTTCAAGGATTTCCTCTCACCTCTCACCACTCACCTCTCACCACTCACCTCTGAATTCACTTCTCGTCGAGAGACTCACGGTTTTTGCGCCATTTTTCCAGCATTTCGGAGTTGCCGGTTTGCTCGAAAATCTTTTCGCCCTCCTCGACCATTCTGTCGCAAAGAGCCTTGTCGTATTTGCTTTCGGCGGCAACGTCCACATTGCTCTTGGTCTTTGTGCTTGTACTCCAGCATTCCCCATAGACAGAATTGTAGAAATCGGTCGTTCCCCACCAACTCTCCAGATTGCTTCTGCTTCCTTCGACAAGCACTTTGTAAGTTCCGTTTTTCACTTTCACCCATTCGTATTGTCCATGATACAGTTTCTTGCTGAATCCCGTCGGACCTATCAGCGAAATCGTGAACGACCGGTCGGTGTCGATGTTGCCCAGTAAAATCAGGGAATAGCCCGTCTCGGAGAACATGCCATAACGCATCAGGTCGTTGATGCTCTTGGCTTTTTTCTGGTGAGGCTTCAGTCGCAACTCACCCGCCCGGTTGCCGGCCTCGTTGGCATAGAACCCCTTGGGGTAGCGGCTGATGAAATCATCATAGGCGGCTATGGTGTTTTTCGTTGTGGCCTCTTTCCACAGAGGCTCTTCCTTGGCCTTCAGATAGGCTATGGCCTCGTCGATGTGCGCTCCCTCGGAATAACCCTGGAAATAGTCGCAGTAAGCCATGTAATCGTCCGTGGTGACAGCCTTTTGCCATGCCTCAATCTCGGCAATGGAATTTCTTGCCTTCCATGCATGGAGCCCGTCACCATGCTTGTCCAGATATTGCTTGTAGGCATCAATGTTGTTGGCTGCAAGAGCGGTTTCCCAGTCTTCTCTCTCGTAGCAAGTCTTGAGGCTGTCGTTGACCTCAGAGATATAATAGAGGTCGTTGCCAAAGGTTTCTACCAGTTGCTCGTAATCCTTTGATTTTGGTAGTTGGACAGAGTTGATGAGCGCCAGCCAGGCTACGGTTTCCTCCACACGCCTGAAGTTCTGCTGAGCGATGACTCCATATCCATCATAGTTGCAGAGGATGCGCGATGCGTAGGTTTGTGCAAATTCCCCGTACTTGTCCCATGTGTTAGTGGCTTTTGCCTCAAGCCAGTCTTCGTTTTGCTTCAGGCATGCCTGCTTCAGTTTCGCCTCTTCGATGAAGTCGGATTCTGGGTAGTTGCTTAGGTATTCCGCGAAATCACTGCTTCGGGGACTGTACTGAATCTTGAGGAAGTCGGATTTCTTGTCGTTTTTCTTGATGTATTTCGTCCGGAGTATCTCTGTGAGGACAGCACCCACATTCTCGCACGCTGAAAGGTCGACCACTTGTTTCACTTTGAGGGCTTTCAGGAAGTCGGCTTTTATGCTGCTCACGATGGCGGTGTCGACGGGTGTCAGGACGGTGAAGTCTGCCGCTTCCGTGCTCTGGGCTTGATAGAGCGATTTGAAAAACTGGAAGGGGTCGATTTTGCCTCCATTAGTGGAAGCCTTGGCTGGCATAGATAGGAAACAGGTAAGAAACAGGATTGCTGATATATGTAATAGGTGAGTCTTTTTCATGTTTTAATTGTGTTGAAGATGTCCCTTTTATGCAAAAATGTGGGACGCAGCGAAACACTGCGTCCCACATCATGCGATGAAAGAAGTTTATGGCTTGGTACCTATGGCCTTGCCATTAATTTCGGCATAGGTTACCGCCTTGAGGCCTACGACACCGAAGTATTTCTCGATGTTGCCATAGAGAAGCACCTCTTTCTTGTAGTTGCCAGAATTGTCTTGCAGGTTGATTGCGTTGCGCACGTCGCCGGAAGGCAACTGAACGGGCATGCAGTTGTCGACATTGGTCTCATCTGCAGAGGCAGCGATGATAATGTTGGTCTTCTGGGTGCCAGTGGTGCCGAAGACAGCGCCCGAAGCATACACCTGACCGTCGACGGAACCCACGATATATGCCTTCACATAGACGCCACTTCCCGAACCTGCAGCCTGGGCGGCACTCACGGAGTAGGGGCTGGAATAACTGCCGGCGCCGGTCTGTTCGCCGCCGCCACCGCCACCGCCTTCGCCGGTGGTCGAGCCGTTGAGCGAGTAGATGTAACTCTCGTTCTGCACGGTCTCAGGTGTGTTGCCCTTGTAGTTGACCAGTTTTCCGCAGATGAGCACCTCGTCGCCCACCTTGATTTGCGTGTTTCCTTCGACCCATTTCTGGTTGCCCAGATAGAGGGTGCGGAATACATAGAAGGTGTTGGCGTCGGAGCCATCGTCAGAGATGTAGAACGAGGCGTTGCCATACTGGGCCGAGAAAGTGCCATTGTTGGCTATCTTTGCAATCTTGCCCTTGATCCAGTAGTCCTTGTCGGTATTGGTGTCGGCTGCAAGTGTACTGATGAAGTTGTTGGCTGCCACGGCGTTCCATGGGTCGGCCTGGGTGCCGCTGCCAGTGGCACCGCCTGCTGGCGGTGGGGTGCTGCCGCCACCTGTGTTGCCGTTGAGCGAGTAGATATAACTCTTGTTCTGCACGGTCTCAGGTGTGTTGCCCTTGTAGTTGACTACCTTGCCACAGATAATCACCTCGTCGCCCACCTTGATTTGAGTGTCGCCAGCGGCCCACTTCTTGTTGCCAAGATAGAATGTGCGGAACACATAGAATGTGGTTGCGCTGCCACCATCGTCGGAGATGTAGAACGAGGCATTGCCATACTGGGCGGAGAATTCGCCGTTGTTGGCTATCGAGGCGATTTTACCCTTGATGTAGATTTCCTTGTCGCTCTCAACGTCGGCTGCCAAAGAACTGGTGTAAGCATTGGCTCCAGCGGCATTGAATGGGTTGGCGAGTGTTCCGTCACCAGAAGGTGTGCCTGTCTGGCCGCCGCCACCGCCACCGCCGGCTGTGGTGCCGTTGAGAGAGTAGAGGAATGCCTTGTTCTGCTGGGTTTCAAGGGTACCGTTGTAATTGGTCACCTTGCCGCAGATAATCACCTCGTCGCCCACCTCAATCTGTGTCTGACCTTCGGCGTATTTCTTGTTGCCCAGATAGAGAGCGCGATAGACGAGGAACTGATGTCCGGTGCTGCCGTCGTCGGAGATGTAGAACGAGGCGTTGCCATACTGTGCGGTGTAAACCTCACGGATGGATGACACTTTACCCTTGATGTAGATGTCGGTGGAGCTCTCTTCGCCTGCTGCCAGTTTCTCGGCGAACTCGATGGCTGCAGCCACATTGTAGGGGTCTTCCACGGTGCCACTACCAGCAGGGTCGACAGTTGCGCCGCTGTTGCCGTTGGGCTCTGTGGGGATGTCGAATGGTGCTGGCACATCCTCGCAACTCGTGAATGTCATGGCTGTCATAGCCAGGATAAACAATGAATAAAATAGTTTTTTCATATTATGTAGCGTTTTTTGATTTTCTTTGTTTGATAGATGTCATCTCATTGGTTGACTATTGTGCCGGCTGGATATCATCGACTGTGCGCATGAGAATCTGCCAAGTGTCGCGGTAGCGGGTGAAGATTCCGGTAATGTTGACACGCCCGGAGGGCATCACATTGCTGGCGAAATCAGCGTAGGTGCTGGTACGTAGCACAATCTGACTGCTGCTCAGACCCTTCAGAGGCCGGTTGGCGCAGTTGGAGGTGAGGGGCACGCTGCCGTCGCTCGGAGCAAATGTGGATTTGCCGTCGCCATTGAGCAGTTCCACACCACGCAGAATCATCAGGCGGCCGCAATTCTCTTCCATGTATTTGGCGTCTTTCAGTTTGTTCACGTCAAACTCATAGGGAGTAACGCTCTGGGGGTTGGCCTTGCCCAGGATTTTGTAGTGGTCGTTCCAGATGAAGCGGCTCATGCGGCTGACATAGGTGGAGCCGCTGGCGCTGGTGTAGGGCATGCCGATTTCGCCCTGCTGGCCGTAAGCACCGATGTAGAGGCCTTTCAGGTCGACCAGGATTTGCTGTCCCACTGGAAGATAGCCATAGAGCCCGCCCTGGGCGATGCAGATGATGAAGGCGCCGGTGCCGTCTTCGATGATCACCTCATTATATATATTGCCCTGGATGTCGTTGCCCACCACTGTGCCCTTGATCTTGATGTCGTCGGTCACTTGTTTCATGCCGTTGCCGGTAATGACGGTAGAGAATTGTGCTTTCAGTTCGGCTATCGTAATCACGTTGGATTCCGTGATGGCATTGTTGCCGTAGGGGGAGTTGCCGTCGTCCTCGGGAGCGTCGAAACTGTCTGCCATGCATGATGCCAGAAGAACACATGACAGCATCATTAGGATATATTTAAAATGTCTCATATCGTCTGTGTTTTTAGAATCTGAATGTGAGGTTGAGCATTCCGTTGATGCCGAATGCGTAATATTTCTTGGGGTTGAGCGAGAACTTGTAGGCGCGCTGGTTGTTCATCGTACCGTCGCTCTTCACAGTGTAGTCGCTTCGGCTTTGCTCATAACCGCCGGTGCAGAGTTTCTGGTTGTTGAGGATGTTGGTCAGCATCAGGTTGATGGACAACTGTCTGCCGTGCTTCATACGGATGGACTTGCCAATAGAGCCGTCGAGCATGAAGCCTCCCTTGCCCTCCGACTGTGCGGGAACGATGAAATTACCCTCGTTGTCGACACTGCCCATCGTGGTGAGCGTACCCTGATAGCGGTAACTGGGAGAGTAGGAGAGGTAGATGCGGTCGTAATAGTTGCCCTTCAGGTCGATGAACCAGCCTCTTGAGTGATAGTCGAGGATGATGCCGGCTGCGGTCAGAGGTGTGCTGGCCTCGTGCATGCCCTTGTTCATCACGATGTCGTCGGTATAGGTGGCCTTGGTCGAACTCATATAGCGTACATGGGCGTTGTTGAGGTTCTTGGCCTCGCTGATGGTACCTATGGCGCGGACACTCAGGAAGGAAGCGAGTTTGACACTCACACCCATCTCAACACCATAGTAGGCTTTCTGCAAGTCGGTCAGCGAAACGTATGAGAATGAGTTGATGTCATCAAAGTAGAAGTTCTGCCATTCGGTGAGATGGCTCATATAAGTATAGTAAGCATTGATGTTGGCGTGAATCAGGGAGTTCTGGAACTGATAGTTCACTTCGCCGCTGAATACGCGCTCGTTGCGCAGGTTGTCGACAAAACTGTTGTTCATCTCAGGCGACACAAAGGCGGTGGTGATTTGTGGAGCACGGTGCTCGTAGCCTGCGCCCATCATCAGGGTGTGGCCGGGAGCCACATTGACGGTACCGCTCACCTTGAAGCCACCACTGAGGAAATGGGCAGTCTCGCTCTTGCCGTAACTGCCATCGGGGAACATACCGTTGCGCATCTTGCCATCGCGCTGCATTCCGTCGTAACCCACCTTGGCGGCGATGTTGTAGTGCAGCGAACCGAAGGTCTCGGAATAGTTGCCCCAGAGCACACCCTTGCGGGCGAGCAGGTCGTAGTCGTAGCCGAAGCGGTCGCCCTCGCGAATCACCTTGCCGGCACGGTCGGCGCCCATGGTGTTGAGGTCGTACTGCACGGCGTCTGAGGCGGTGGAATAGTTGCCAAGGGCATAAGTGTTGATGTTGTGGAAGACGTTGGCACCCAGCAGGTCGTCCATCGTCTCATAATGACTGCCATTGTTGGCACCCAACAGGATTCCAAGGTTGATGTTGGAGTTTCTTGTCAGTTGCGAGTGCAGGGTCGACGACATGGTCAGGTATAGGTTGTCGTTGTGCCTGGCCTGAACGTAGTACATGGCATCGGTGTTCTGCAGATTGGCGTTGGCATTGGCTGCGTACAGACGGTCCCAGTTGATCTGACGGTTGGCCCTTGAGGCTTTCAGGAAATTGTAAACGGTGTTGAAATCCTCATAGCCTTGGAGGGTGCGGTTGCGGTCGTCGTCGGGATCCCACACATCATAATAACTACTTGGGAGATTCTTCCAGTAGTCGGGCTGTGGGTTGTCGGCGTTGTTGTAGTTGAGCTTCGTGCTCTTGTACATACTATATTTTCCGAGCAATGAGGTGGTCAGACGGGTGTTGTCGCTGATGTTCCAGTCCCAGGTGAACAGAGCGATAGGCGCAAAGTCGTTGACAATACGGGAGTTGCGCACCTTGCCGTTCTGGTAGCCCCAATAGGGGTTGTACTGGTAATTGTTGGCTATCCAGTAACTCTCGTCGGTGGCGGCACCCTGTGAGGCTCGCTCGGTGGGATTTCCCCATGTGGAGAGCGACAGCGTGTGGCTGCGGGAGAGTATTTTCTGAACACCGAAATAATAAGACAGCGAGTTGTAGAACGTGCCTTGCACGTAGCCACGGTTGGCCCAGCGGTAACCGATGCTCGTGGCCCATGCCCAGCCTTTGTTGCTGATGCCGGAGCCGTAGGTGTACATAGCGCGGGCTGTGTAGTTGCGGTTGGCGGCACTGAGTGAGAGTTTGTGGCCCTGCGGCACGTGTGCGGCGCGGAAATTGTAGTTGTTGCTGCCCGCAATGGAACTCATCGAGAACGTGTTGTCCTCGAAGGGGAGGGAGGCATCGTAGGCGCGTGTCAGGTTGTTGATGCCGCCAACGTTGGTATAACGGAACTGTCCGCTCTCCAAATCGTTGACGGGGGCGCCATTGATGTAAATGTCGTTGTATTTCTGGTTGTAAGCACGGAACCGGAAACGCACGGGGGAAAAGAGGAACCCCACCTCATTGGCGTAGATGTTGGTGTTGGAGTACAATACCGTCACATTCTGCGACATGTCGTCGTCCTCACCCAATTGGGCTTCGGTAAATGTGTACATGGCATCGTCCAAAGCACCAGTCACCTCTAACGAGTCAACCTCTTGGCCTAATACCAAAGAAGTGTAGCAGAGTGCAATCACTGCTAATAATAGCTTTTTTTGCATAGATGGTGTGTTTTGATTTAGTGTTTGACTGCAAAGTAAATATTTTTTTTTGAAAAAAAAAAGAATTTTTTGAAAAATTTTTAATCAAAAATAATATTTTCTAAATTTTTTTTCCGATATTTGCAACATCTATTGAAATAATAAGTCTGAGTGACGTTTTTTCATGATTTTGCTAACTTAAAATTGAATCATAATGAAAAGACATGTTTTGCTGATAGCTTTATTGGCTTTTGTGGCGATCAATGCATCGGCACAGAAAAATTACAACGTCTATGCCGTGGGGTTCTATAACGTTGAGAATCTCTTCGACACCGAGCACGACGAAGGTAAGAATGATTATGAGTACACGCCAAATGGTGGCAACAAATGGAATGAACTGAAGTACACCCGCAAACTCCATAACATGGCAAGAGCCCTCTCCGACATGGGCACCGACATGCTCCCCGGACTGGGCTGTGCTGTCATTGGACTTTCCGAGGTGGAGAACGCCCATGCGCTCACCGACCTCTGCGCACAGCCGGAACTCGCCGCAAGAGGCTATAAGTTCGCACACATCGAGGGTCCCGACCGCCGTGGTGTGGACTGCGCATTCCTCTATAATCCCTCGCTGTTCACACTGAGCACGGTGAAACTTGTGCAATATGTGCAGGAACTGGAGGCCGACAGTGCCTTCAAGACCCGTGGTTTCCTCACGGTCACTGGCTATCTGGCTGGTGAGCCTGTGGGCTTTATCGTCTGCCACTGGCCCAGCCGCGCATCAGGCTCGTTCTACCGTGAGAGCGGTGGCCGTCAGGTGCGTGTGGTCAAGGACTCACTCCTCGCACTCAATCCCAATATGAAGGTGATGGTGATGGGTGATATGAACGACGACCCGCAAAACAAGAGTATGGCCGTGGAACTGAGGGCAAGGAAGAAAATGAAGGATGTGAAGGAGGGCGACATGTTCAATCCTTGGTGGAGCATCCTCGACAAGGGCACAGGTACACTGAGTTACCAGGGCAGTTGGAACCTCTTCGACCAGATTGTGATGACTCCCAACATGCTCGACATTGCAGGCACAAAGGACTACTCCAAACTCACCTACCGGAATTGCAAAATCCAGAAATTCGACTACCTTGTTAATAAAGAAGGTAAATACAAGGGCACTCCCATGCGTACCACCGCATCCGGCGAATGGCTCGATGGATATTCCGACCACCTCCCCGTGGCAATTTACCTCATCAAGGATGCCGATATGGTGAAGAAGGACATGGAGGAAGTGAAAGAACTGCTCAAAAGTCAAAAACCAAGTTTGGGCGATATCGACTTTGATGCCATAGAAGCCGGTTTTAACAAACTCTTGGCAGATGCGAAGGCTGAGGGTAACACTTGGACAGAAGACCAGTGGAAAGGCCGGGTGAGGGGTGCGTACTCCCTTCTCAAGCCAGTTCTTCTCACATTATTTGATTATACCCAAAAGATGCAGAATAAATCAGACGAAGATGGGGAGGTCGATGAGAACATGCTGGAAATGATGACAGATTTTGTGGCCTTTGGAGAGAAATTCGAAAAAATCGAACCATTGATGGACGAATTTGAGAAAGTAGCCAAAGAATCTGAAATAGGCAAGAAAGTGATGGAGGACAGTGAGTTCGAGGAGCAATTGTTAAAAGAATTGGGTCTTGATGACCTCGGTTTTTAAATCCTTTCAATAGTGTCAAATCCCATTGAGCAACATCCGTGGTGTCCCTATCTACCAGAGGGCACACGGATGCTCTTTTTAGGTAGTTTCCCACCAGCCCGGCACCGGTGGAGCATGGATTTCTTCTACCCCAATTTCATCAACGATTTCTGGCGCATCTTCGGGCTGTGCCTCTATGGCGACAAAGGGAGGTTTGTCGACGAGGCGAACAAGACTTTCAGGCGAGAGGAGATAGAGCGTGAATTGCAGGCACGGGGAATAGGGATGTATGATACAGCCTACGAGGTGAGACGGACCCGCAACACGGCTTCCGACAAGGACCTCGAGGTGGTCACTCCCACCGACCTCGACGCTTTGCTACAGGCCGCGCCACAATGCATGACGGTGGTGACCACAGGACAGAAGGCCACCGACTTGTTTGCGGGGCATTTCCACATCACACCACCCAAAGTGGGCCATTACGTGGAATTCGCTTTCGAGCACCGTGCACTTCGCCTTTACCGTATGCCCAGCACCAGTCGTGCCTACCCCCTCTCGCTCGACCGCAAGGCCCAGCAATACAGCATCCTCTTCGAACAGTTGAAATAAGAATTTAAATCACATTTTTTTATTATATAGAACGAAAAACAATGAAAATGACAATCATCGGAATAGCAGGCGGAACGGGTTCCGGAAAGACAACCGTTGTGAGAAAAATCGCCCAGGCACTGCCACCTCACTATGTGGCCGTGGTACCACTTGACTCCTATTACAACGATACCACAGGGATGACCGACGAAGAGCGCCGTGCCATCAATTTCGACCATCCTGATGCCTTCGACTGGAAACTGCTGGTGAAGCAAATCAATATGCTCAGGAGAGGGGAGGCGATAGAGCAACCTACCTATTCTTATATTTTGAGCAACCGTCTGAAGGAAACCATCCATGTGGAGCCGAAGCCGGTGATTATCATCGAGGGAATCATGACGCTCATCAACAAGAAACTGCGCGACATGATGGACCTGAAACTGTTTGTGGATACCGACAGCGACGAGCGGCTCATCCGAAACATTCAGCGTGATGTGGTGGAGAGGGGCAGAACCGTGGATATGGTGCTCGAGCGCTACCTCAATGTGCTCAAACCCATGCACGAGCAGTTTATTGAGCCTACCAAGAAATATGCCGACCTCATCATCCCGCAGGGTGGCGAGAATCTCAAGGGTATCAGCATCCTCTGCAAATATATCGAGGGACTGGTGCCTGGAGCCAAATTAAGCGACTGATTCCACAAGAGACTCGTAATCAAATCATCGTTATGATGTTGTATGTTAAATATGTAGCAGCTGTTCTTCCGGCAGCTCTCCTTTTCCTGTATGTCTGGAAGAAAGACAAGAAGCCTGAGCCCGTTTCTCATTTGGTAATGGCTGTGCTATGGGGAGCGTTGATATTGATTCCTTGTGGCATAGTGGAGGCAGTGATGTCGTATGTGCTGTTTGGCGGGCTCGGCCAACAGCCCTCTACTTACTTTGGAGCAGGAGTAATGTCTTTCTTCGTGGCAGCCTTGCCGGAAGAGGGATTTAAACTGCTTGCTTTATGGTTTGTACTACGTAAGAATCCTTTTTATGATGAGCATTACGACGGCATTGTCTATGCTGTCTGTATCGGTTTGGGCTTTGCTGCGACAGAAAATGTCGCCTATGTGATAGGGAGTCAGGAAGGTTGGTTGACAACGTCCATCTTGCGGGCCTTGCTGGCCGTACCTGGGCATTATGCCTTTGCCGTGCTGATGGGTTATTTCTATTCTGTCTATCATTTCATGAACCGTTCGCCCCAAACCGCCGCGTGTATCTTCTTAGTGCCTTGGGCCGCTCACGGCATTTACGATACATTGGCGTTCTCGGGACCAATCAACGAAATGCTCGGCACCATCTTCTTCATCGTCCTCGTCTTCTTCTGCATTATCATGCATCGTTACGCACAGACAAGGATTGTCGCACAGATAAAAAAAGATAATAATAATGGAGTGAAGAGGGTGTGAGTTCAAAAAGATATAACTAACTGAACTTTCCTACCCTATTTGGCGACGTACTTTTGGCCATTTACGATATAAATACTGCGGTTGGGCGCTGTGATGAGGCGTCCCTGGATATCGTAGTACGTATGGCTGTCTGTCTTCTGGGTGTTGCGTGTTGCATTGATATGCGTTTCTTCACCATCAATGAACTGGCGCTCGTACTCAGTGGCTGCCAAAATGAAACCACCCAGCACCTTGCCTTCGGTATAGAAGCCCGATGATGAAGGGTCGTCGACGGTAGGTTCTGTGTCACGCCCCATGAGATAGTAGGCGGCTGAGCCGTCACGATAGTTGGTGCCGCCCAGACCGGCCGACCTGCAGCATCCGATGAGATGGACTCCTCCGTTACCATCCGCCACCATAAAATGCTCCACAAATCCCCGATAGGCACGTCGGGCTGTGTCTGCATAGTCGGTGTCGAACAGTCCCAGACGCATGCCTTTCAGATAGGCTGCTGTGAAAATGGCCGTACACGACGACTCCAGGTAATTGGCCACCGGACCATTGGTGTAGCGGTAACTCCTGTCGTAATCCGTGGCGATGAAGTTGCCGTCGTGGTTCAGCAACTGATACCAGCAGCCCGACGCTGCATCCTGCCTGGAGGCTATACCTGCACCCAGCAGTTGGAGCATGTTGTGCAAGGTGGCATATTCTTCGGTCTCTGTGCGACCGGCTATCTGCATCTGTTCCAGCACATCCACCAGTCCCAGGAAATACCATGCCTCGGCACGTCCCCAGAACTCTTGTGAATGATATACTTCGGCACCCTTTGTGGCAGAGATTCCTGCCCAGCCATAGGTGTTGGCAGGGTCGGCGGTAAAGGCATGATAGAGCAGGTGTGCGTCGTCATCCCACAGATAGTTCCAGGCGATGGTGAACTGACGGGCCACGAGCGACCAGTCGTCGTCGCTGATGGGGGAATAATCGCTATATTCGTTCAGCAACTGAGCCAACAGCGCGGGGCCCATATACTGGCCGTCGCACCACATCTGGTTGACATAACCCGACTTGTGCCACCATCCGCCAGCAGCACCCTCCAATGTAGATGCCTTGATGACGTAAGTGCTGTTGGCCTTGCTGATACCTTTCAAGGCAGCCTTGAATCGGGCTTTGGCCGTCTCTACGGTTGTGGCATTGGTGTGCTGCTCGCCATCGGGAAAGACCTCGGCAGCGGCCAGCTCCTGCAGTTTGAAATAGAGTTTTACGGCGTTCAGGTCGTCGAAACTCTTGCCGTCTTTTCCGTTGGAGGATATGTCCAGGCGGTTTCCATAGTGCTGAATGGCATAGTACCACGGTCTGACATCCACGGCATCCGCGCCCCGGTAATAGTCCACTGCTTCGATGATGGCCTTGGCTACCAGTCCCGGCACATAGTCCAGGTTGCTCTTGGTGCCAGTGGGCGTTGCCGTCGGATGTCCGGCGGCATCGAACACGCCAAACCCCGCCGCCGTTGTGTTGGCCTTGAAGTCATTCATGCGGGCATTGATGACCAACTCTGAATACCGCACACCGTCTTTGAAAGTGCAGTGTGCGCCTTTAGTCTGTGGCACGATATCGCTGTCGACAGCCTTGCTCCATACCGACAGGGCGGAGAAGGCGAATGTGAGTGTAATAAGTAGTTTTTGCTTCATCTATCCTTTGATTTGTCCGGATGCAAAAATACAAAAACTTTTTGAGGTTTTCTCAATCCTTCACTTCTTCAAATTCGATGTATTCATCGTCTTTGTTGCCTTTGCCGTCTTTCTGGGGAACAGGCAGGTTGCTGAACACTTCGTTGCGCTTCCTGTTAATGGCGATGGTGTTGATGATTTCCGACAAGCCATAAACAATCATGCTGACGCCAATAATAATTAAAGGAGTGGAGGCCACTTCCATCGGCTTGACAAAGATAAAGACACCTGCCAGCAACACCAGGATGGGAGCCACCCAATAGAATGTATGCATATTGGCGAATTTGCGTGTGTTGATAAGTGCCATGAGCAGATTGATGGCGCCAAGTATCAGCAGAGCCGCAAGTATATACATCAGCCATTTGATAAACGTTGCGGGCATCAGCGTAAGGATGAATCCTAAAAAGATACTTCCTACGCCCACGATGGGGATGAAAGGACGGCTCGTCGTGCGCACTGTTCCATTCTCATCCACGTATTTGGTCTCTTTGAAATTCTTGACACTGTTGTAATAGCCAAGACATGAAATCACGCCTGAGACGAAAAACAGGACGCCAATGGCGATGACAATGTATCTCACCATCTCGCTTGACTTGTAAAGTATCAGAATGCCAACTGCAATGGCACAAAGGGCGCGGAATATAGAACTTTGCAGGATTTTCATATTGAGCAGATTTGACAACAAAAATAGACATTATTTTGATAACAGCCAAACAAATCCCTGCATTTTTTCCCCATGTCACTTCTTTTTGCTAATTTTGTGGCCTATAGTTTAGAATCGCTAGATTTCCTAGGGCTTCTAGATTTCCTAGTATCCCTGGTATTCCTAGTATTCCTAGGGTTTCTAGTATCCCTAGGGCTTCTAGTATCCCTAGGGCTTCTAGTATCCCTAGAAAAAAATCTTTTTTTATTATGACTACGCTGCTATTGGTGCGTCACGGTGAGACCGAGGACAATGTGCGACAAATCATGCAAGGACAGACACAGGGATGCCTGACCGAAAATGGAATCCGGCAAGCCGAATTGCTGGCTGAAAAGATGTCGGCTCGCCAAATCGACGCTTTCGTCTCGTCGGACTTGAAGCGGTCGATTGACACCTGCGAGATTATCGCCCGCGTACATGGCAAACCGGTGTTCACCACAAACTTGTTGCGAGAGCGCGACTGGGGAGACTTCACAGGTGAGTACATTCCCGATCTGCGCGACCGCACATGGCCACCCAATGTGGAAAGTATGGAGAAAATGAAGGACAGGGCACGGAGATTCCTCAGACTCATCGCCGAGAAATATCCCAACCAGACGGTGCTGGCTGTTGGGCATGGCATCATCAATAAAGCCATACAGGCGGTTTTCCACAACAAACCCTTACACGAAATCCCCAAAATGGCAAATGCCGAGGTCAGGGAGTTGCTCCTCAGCGCATCTGCCCTATAATTTCCTGTAATTTCCTATATTTTCCTATAATTTCCTCTTCCATCCTCTTCCTTCCTCTGATTCCCACAAAAGAATAAGGGCGAGTCTCACGACCTGCCCTTATTTTACGCATTCATAACAGTCATTAATTCATTTTTGAAACCTAAACAATCTTTTAACCAAAATCAAACTATATAAAATCTACTGAAGTTTCGTATGTCGGATCTCTGATCGCCTTTTCTTGATTATCTACGGCCACCGAATCCTCCGCGTCCACCGCCAGAGTGTCCACCGCTTGAGTGTCCACCACCTGAGTGACTGCCGCCTGAGACATGGCTGCCACCAGAGGAGTGACTACCGCCACCGAACGAACGACCACTAGAGTGACTGCCGCCGGATGGGCTGGACGAGTGAGAGGGGCTGCTGTAGTTGCGACTGGGCGAGCCAGAGGATGAGGAGCCACGCGAGGGGCTGTTGCCGAACGAACGTGTGGGGCCACCGCCTGAACCACTGCGGTTTGAATCGTATGACCTGCGCTCACCTGCGGAGTTGGAACGTGAATCACGCGATGGGGTGTGGTTCCTCGAACCGTTGTTGTCTATGCGGCTGTCGCTTGGAGGAGTGTTGCGGTTGGTGCCGAACGATCTGCTGCGACCTCTGTCATTCCCAGAGCCATTGTCGCGACCATTGCCACGTCCGTTGCCGAAACCGCCGCTGCCGCCATGATTGCTGTTGCCTCCGTTGTCAACATTGGGATTTCCGCCAGGACGGCCACCACGGTTGTCACCGTTGCCTTGTCCTCCACGGCCTCCGCGGCCGTTGTTGCCGAAACCACCGTTGCCACCACGACCATTGTTTCCATGGTCAAAACTTCTGCCACCGCCGTTGCGGCCGCCACGTCCGTAGTCTCCACGGTCGAAACCGTCGCGCATTCCGCGCCCGGCATGGCCACCACGATGACCATAGTCACGTCCGTGATACCAACTTCTGCCACCGTTCATTCTCCAGCTGTGACCGCCACGATAGACGTTCCAGAAGTGAGGGCGACCGAAGTAGAAGTAGTCGCGGTGCGGATAGCGGGCATAGATGCCGAAATGCCAGTAGCCTGCTTCCCAGTAGAGGGGGCGATAGAAATATGTGGCTGCCAAGTAGGCTTGATACTGCCAGTCGAGCAATATGTAGCTAAGGTCAAGATTGCGCTGGGTCCAGTATACACCATAAAGGTCGGCCTGGGTGTTCACGCTCATCAAGTAGTCGAGGTTCACTTCGTATGCTGCCTCATATTGGTCTTCGGTCAAGTTGAGCTCATAGGCCATCTTGTCGGTCAGGAACAGGGCCTGCTGGCGAGCCTGCTCGTAGCTCATGGCATTGACATTCGCCGAGAGGGCGAGCAATGCGGTAAGGGCAATCAGTAGTCTTTTCATAATGCTTATGTCTTTGTAGTTGTTATTATCTTATCTTATTCTCACGGTGCAAAATTGCGAAGAATTTTGTATATGAAAAAAGGATTTTCCCTAATCGGTAGGGGATTTTCCCTATTGTGTTCATACGGACAACTTTCTTTTAGTTTGGAGTTATTAGATAGTTTGGAATTTGGAATATGGAGAATAGCAAGGTGGAATTCCGCCGCTTGCGACGCCGTTCTTGAAAATTCTTTTTGTTGGCAAGTAATTCTAAAATTACTGCATTCCTCGTGGGTCTTCGACAAATCTCGTGACGAATTAGAGAAGCTCAATAATAATATATATGTTGTGATGTGAGGTTTTTACAAAAAAATCAATATCTTTGCATCACAATGTATAACCGAAGTTTCCAGTAAGCAGCAGGTGTAATGCATTGATCCCAAAGGAGTGACAGAATTGTCTTTCGTCTTTATAAGAGGTTGCGCCCGACACGGATTTAGGGTATACCATCATGATTAACTTTTTCAAAAGACTGTTCGGGAGTGACGATTCCTCAAAAAAAGGAGGAGCTATGGCAGAAAAAGAAGGAGCTATGGCAGTAAAAGAAGAAGAGCGATATTTCTTCTTTGATTACCGCTGTTCATTCAAACTTGACAAAGATGGTATCAAGAGTGATGTGGAAGAAGGGTGTGGATTGAAACACACATTAACTACAGAGTCAATGTCGCAAATTGTCATAGAGATACTTCCCTTTATTCCTGAATCCGTCGCTCAACAGGCTACAGATGTGTTAGACGTGAATGGTCACCCTTGTGTATTATTACCCCGGAAAACACCTGAGGGTGTTCATGTTATCAACTTCATTCAATGTGACAGTTTTGTTGTCAGAGTGGAGTTGTCCAATTATAACACTATGAAGGAGCAGGACTTTCTCAACTCATTCAGGATAGAACGCGTCATTCCAAAAAGCCAGGACTCTGATGGTGTGAATTATGAAGAAGTGTTGAAAACGGTCGTTTTTGAATACTATGAAAACAAACACAACCGGAAACCATCATTTTCATTCAACAAAAATACGTATTTCGGACCTAATTTGAGATTAGACTGGTTTGATATGGCATCAATTATAAATGCATTTGAAAAAAGGAGTTCATTACAGATGCTTCCAGACCACCCCATCAACAATATGTCTGCATACGACACAAACTATTCGGTAGAATATTTACTTTCGGCCTATGGAATCGTTTGCCGACCAATTGTCACGATTAACAGTTATTGATGAGCAATTGAAGAGAACCGAATGATTAGTCCCCGATAATCATCCTAATTTCTGACAACAGGGCGCACCGTATACCCGAAACTTAGACTGCTGTTGCTCTCGACCGTGTTGTCCGAACTGAAGTAGTAGCCGTAGGAGTAGCCCATACTCGATGAGCCCTGTGTCGATGACCAGTAAACGCCGCTCAAGCCGGCATCGTAGAGGTCGGATTCGTTGCGGTAACCCGTAGCGGGCAGAAAGATGCTCGCACCATTCGTCTTGCTGGTGAACTTAACTCCATTTACTCCGTTCTCCGTAGTCCATTCGTAAATGCAATTGTTTAGCAACTCTATTAGCTGTGTCCTGGATGGCATCACCCATGGACCGCCCCACTTCACATGGGCTACGTCATACTGAGTACCGGCGATGTCACTGCCGAGATTGTGATAAGTGCGCGATGATTGGTAAAAATGGATATAGTTACTAAAGACATATGTAGCTTTTGACTCTGTCTCTCCCCATGCATAGTAACTGCCATAGTTGGTGGGGCTTTGCTTCTTCGGATGGTCAGTGTCCACATTGCAGCATGACCATAAGGTGCCCGAGGGCAGGCCGAGGTCAATGAGGTGGGGATGATGGTCGTTGGGACATGACAAATAAGATTTGATATAATTGTTAATGTCTTCATCGTCATTATCATCACCACATGATGTTAAGAATGAAAAAATTGCAACTATCATTACGAATGTTGATATATTCAACAAATAGTTTTTTACTTTCATTTTTTATAGTGTTACCTTCAATTATGTTATTATAAAAGGCAAAAATAGTTCTTTTTCATTACATATCCTACAAAAAATGGATTATTTGCCATTACTATTTTTTTACTCATGTACAAACCGGATTTTACGAAGCGCAAGGTCATTGTCTTTCGCCAGTTCAAGCGGAAGGGCCGGGCGTGTAGTTGTTATCTCCCTGAAACTTGATACCCTTTGGGGTAATTGATGATGAGTCGTCTTTTTTCTTTCATTCTTTTTGTGCTTTTCGTATTTTTTTATATTTTTGCCATCAAATGGGAGAAACTCTTTTCAATTCACAATTCCTAACAATAGATAATATGAGAAATAAACTTGCTTTTGTTTGTTTGCTGTGCTGTCTGTCGGTGATGACGGCACACGCTCAGGATGCCAAGAATGCTATCCGCGACCATTATGCAGCCATTAAAGCGATGATTGCAGAATATGACACACTTGAGGCTGAGGGTATGCAGTACCCTGTCAATGAGTGCTATAAGGTCAAAATAAGACAGAATTTGCCGGGAACAGGCCAACACGACGAGGACGTGTTGATGTATTATGGAGAGGTAGAGGGCAGCGACGAGATTTATCCTGACCATTGGCTGGAGTATGTGTCCAGCAATTACAATTTCGCTGCTCTAAAGTTCTATCAGGAATTCCTGTTCGACAAGAATGGACATATCACCTTCATCTATGCGCTTCATCCCAGTGTAGAGGATTACAAGGACTATGAGTTCCGCCTGTATTTTAACAAGGGAAAACTGTTTGACGTTTTGGTGAAGAGCCGCAATGCGGGTGAGAAGGATTTCTCGCAGGAGTTTGCTGGCAAGACATTACCTGAGAAATTTCAATCCTATTATAAGACATTGGTCGACGACGTGGCGAAATATAAGCGTCTCTTCGAGGCCGTTGATGGTGCCACGCACCTCTGATAAGATTGTAAATCCAAGGGAACTATATTACTGTTGACTCAAGTCTCATTTTCCCATAAATATATGGGGCTGAGGATGATGAACTGCAGTGAGGGGGGCGATTGGATGTCCAAATTTGATGATAGCATAAAAAAGTCGCCCCTGTAAAAATATTCATTCATTCTATCCGTTAAAAGATTAGAATGAGAAGACTTTTGCCAATTATCATTTCCCTGGTGTCGGTGATGCCCTGTTTGTCGCAGACTCCCGACGACAAGGCTGCACCATTGCAGCCTTTCGAGGGTTTGGAGTATCTCTGGGAGGCCCAGACGTCGGTGGCCGACGGAAAGACACCCCTCTGGCTGAATGCCAACAAGCATGGCCTCTCGTCGCTCGAGGAGGCGAATGGCTATGTGCGTGCCTCACTCACCAGACCCTTGTCCACGGATTCTGCCCGGCGATGGGGCATAGGCTATGGACTGGATATGGTGGTGCCCTTCCACTACACAAGCGATGTGGTGGTGCAGCAGGCCTTCGCTGAGGTCAGATGGCTTCATGGCGCTTTGTCGGTGGGCAGCAAGGAATATCCCATGCAACTCAAGAACAACACCCTCAGTACGGGCTCACAGACTTTGGGCATCAATGCGCGCCCTGTTCCACAAGTGAGACTAGCACTGACCGACTATTGGGCCATTCCTTTCACCAGGAAATGGGTGCACCTGAAAGGCCATCTGGCTTTTGGCATGATGACCGACCAGCAGTGGCAGAAGGATTTCACCCATCAACAGTCAAGATACACCGAGAATACCCAGTTTCATAGCAAGGCCGGATACTTGAAAATAGGAAACGCTGCCAAGCCTCTTTCCCTGGAACTGGGAATCGAGATGGCATCCACTTTTGGCGGGAAGTCTTATCTGGTGCCTGGCTGGGGAGAGATTGTGGAAATGATGGAGAATCAGGGTGGACTGCGTGGCATGCGCAATGCCCTCATGCTGGGCGGCTCCGACCAGGACGAGGGAGTCTATCACAATGCGGCAGGCAACCAGTTGGGCAGTTGGATGGTCCGCGCCAATTACGATAAGGAGAAATGGCGCGTGGCTGCCTATATCGATCATTTCTTCGAGGACCACTCGCAGTTGTATTTCCTCGGAAAGTCAGGGTATGGAAAGGGGGAGCACTGGAATGAGCGGACAAATGGCCTGATGCGGTACAGTCTGAAAGACATGCTGCTCGGAGTGGAACTGAACCTGAAGAATGGCACCTGGCTGAAAAATGTGGTACTGGAATATATCCACACCAAGGACCAGAGCGGACCGCTTTATCATGACAACACGCCCAATTTGCCTTTCAAAATCAGTGGAATAGACAGTTATTACAACCACTCCATTTTCACGGGATGGCAGCACTGGGGGCAAGTGATGGGAAATCCGCTCTACCGCTCGCCCATCTACAACGACGATGGGGTGATAGATGTGCGCGACAACCGCTTCGAGGCCTTTCATCTCGGGGTGGACGGGCGAGTGCAGAGTCTTGACTACCGCTTGATGGCCACATGGCAAAACGGTGTGGGCACTTATATGAATCCCTATACTGCGCCGCATCACAATGTAAGCATCATGGCCGATTGTGCATATTCGTTCAAACAGCGACCGCTGAGGGGATGGCAACTGAAAGCGGCTGTGGGAATGGATGCCGGAGGAATCCTCGGACACAACTATGGCCTACAACTCACCGTCTCAAAACGGGGATTACTCGGGAAACATTGAGGCTTTTGTCACTTTAACTCTCATCTGCCTGAGCGAATGCGAAACAAAAAAAACAGTGAAATGAGAAAGACGTTTTTCCTCTCTATGATAATGGCCGTCGTCGCTGTGTTTTGCGCATGCGACAACGTGGAGTATGCCACCGAAAGCCACTTGTATGGGTTCTGGCATCTGGTTTCCGTTGACACCCTCGAGACCCAGCGTTCCGCCGATATGAGTCAGAAGAGAATTTTCTGGTCGGTGGAGAGCAATCTTGTGGAACTCTGCGACCGCGACGGGGTCTATCCGTCTGTCATTTGTGAGTTTGAGAGGGTAGGGGACTCCCTTCGTTTCAGTACTCTGTTCTTTTCCAACCGGAATGAGGGCGACGTGCTTATCGAGGATGTGGAAGCCTTGAAACCATACGGTCTGTCGTCTCTCCAGCCCCAAATGAAGATTGAAAAGCACGCTTCGGGAAAACTCGTCCTCAATACTGGCTCCCTGATACTGAAATTCAGAAAACTCTAAGGCAAGTAATATTTCAAAATATTATGTTTGTCAAAATCATCAAATAATCAACTGTTGCTGAATATGAAAAAATACATTCTCTTTGCATTACTGATGATGGCATCTGTGGTGTTCGCCAATCCCATCAGCAGGAAACAAGCCAAACAAAATGCCGTTGCATTTCTGAAAAAAAACGATAGTCAGAAAAGCACTTTAAAACTGGAGTTGGTTCATCAGCAGCAGTTCAAAGCGTGTGGACACGACCAAACAGACGATGATGTCGCATACTACATCTTCAATATGGGTGAAGACGAGGGTTTCATCATCACGAGTGGTGACGATGTGGCTCAACAGGTGCTCGCATATTGTGAGAATGGGCATTTTAATCCCAACTGCATACCCGACAATATGAAATCTTGGCTGGATGACTGTGCAAGACAAATAGAGTGGCTGGCAAGACAACCCATGAAAAACAGGACATACAACACCCAGCATCATGTAACGCGAAAAAGAATCAAGCCCATGATTGAAACCCATTGACACCAAAATGAACCCTTTAATCTGATGTGCCCCTCATACGCCTTAGGAAGCTATCCTCCTACCGGATGCGTGGCTACTGCAATGGCGCAAATCATGTTCTATCACAAATGGCCTTCTGCCACCAAAGAAACAATTGAGGGCTACACCAACAGAACACAAATCAACGGTAAAACATTGGTGTTGGACGACATTCCTGCAGGTTCGCCCATTTCCTGGGAATACATGAAAACCTTTTATGAAAAGAAAATAGATCTATCCCGTGAGGCCAAGGCTGTGGCAGAATTAATGAAATATTGCACCACTGCCATCAAAGTGAATTTCGGCGAGAATAGTTCCTCAGCATCAACAGCAGTAGCGGCTGATATGCTGAAACAGAAGTTTGGGTATACACCTGAACTGAAAGAAATCTATCGTTCAAACTATAGCCTGAGTGAATGGCTGGATGTGATTTACAATGAATTGAAAGAAGGACGCCCTGTCCTTTACGGTGGAGACTCTTCCACTGACGGACATGCTTTCATCGTTGACGGATACAACGGTGACGAACTTTTCCATATCAACTGGGGATGGGGAGGAAATTACGACGGAAACTATCTGCTTACAGTGGCAAACCCATTCCGGACTGATGGGATAAATGGCACCCCTTATCGAGATGGCTTTAGTAATCAACAAAGTGCAATCATCAATATAAGACCTGACGATGGTAACATCGGCGAGGAAGAAGATGTAGCATTGACATTTAAAAACACTTCCGTAAGTGAAAATAAGATAACATACGGAACCGTTCAGAACTTTACAGGAGCGACAAACAGTTTCGAATTTACGATTGCGAAAGTGAATAATGATGCGACACTGACACCTGTCGCCGAAATTAAAACAGTAAAGGATTTGCAACAAGGATATTATATCGCAGATGTCAGCTTCATTGTGACAGGATTGCCAGAAGGAACACACAAAATCGTTCCTGTCAGCCGGAAAATCGGCACCGACAAATGGATTTACAATATTTCGGGAGCCACGGAGGAATATGTCGAAGCACATGTCGACGGCAATAAAACAACACTTTACGCCCATCTGCCCTCATACTCACTGGAAGTATCCCAAATCAGTTTCCCTGGAACCCTGTTGGCCCCAGTTCCACAACCCGTCAATGTCCTGATCAACAACCACGGCGACGAATTTTATGGCGGTATTTATCTCTTCGCCAGCACCACAAACAACAAGGGTAAGGCAAACGGACCATTTGGCATCACTGTCACTAAGGAGGGGGAAATTGAGACCACATTATTCTTCACTCCACAGTCTGCTGGCAAATACAATGTATGGGTGACAACTGACGAAGACGGCAATCAGGTGATTGGACAGTCAAGCGTGAACATACAACAGGGTAGCAACATAGGGGTGACAAGTAATTTAGACATTGACCTGACATTGACAATCAACAAATCGGACAAAGAGAGAGGGCATCTTTTCAGCAATAACATTGATGCGACAATTTTGGCGGAAAATCCCACATCCTCCAATTATGTAGGTCTGTTTGGTATCAAGGTCTATTGTTATAGGGATAATGGCAGTTCGAAATCGATTAGTAACTCAAAGAGTGAAGTCATCTTGGCTGGCGCTCGAAAACAAATAGATGTCGGTGTGAAAATCAATTCACTAATCCTGCTCATGGGTTATAAGGAATTCTCAATTGTACCCTTCTATGTCAAAGGTGACCAGATTGTGGAAATAGAAAGCTATAAAGATACTCGTTATACTATCGTTCCTGGCATGCCTAGTTATACGGAGGACGGTGAGATAATTATGATACCCGCTCTCGAAGAACTGACAGTGACCGACGACATGACGGTTGTTGACTTGAGAGAGAATTCCACGGTAACCAACATAGTCGTAGAAAACCCCAACTGCCTCTTCATCATCAATGGACAACACACACCAATAACCGGAATGGATAAAAACATCATAATTGATGGGGTGGCAGAGGAAGTAATCTTGTCTGACGGCCATCCTTTCTATACACCGATTGACTTTGTTGCCAAGAAGATATCATATACACGCATCTTCGACATTGGCGCGGGTAGAACGGGATTTGGGGGCTGGAATACCATCGTGCTGCCATTCGATGTCCAAAAAGTATCTGTAGAAACAAACGGAAATGAACGTGTAATTGACTGGTTCCGCAGCAATGACGATACAATGAAGAATTTCTGGATGAAAGAATTCTATAGCGATAGCCAGAAAACGTTGTATTACGCATACCTAAATGAAATAGTCGCATGTAGACCTTATTTAATCAACGTTCCCAATAGTGATTGGGGCAATAATAATGACCTTACAGGAAAGCCCATCACCTTCAGTAGTGAGAATGTAAATGTCTCAAGCGACAACATCGCAACCATCTCCGGTGATTTCTACAAAATGAAAGGTGTGTTCCGAACAACTTACCTGGAGAATATTTATGTGCTGGATGAAGAAGGTAAACGCTGGGTTAAAAGAAATACAGAGGTCTTGCCATTCAGAGCCTACATCGTACCTACGACAACTTCTACCAGCCATGAGGTGACCATTAACATGGGCACTGTAGATGTGGACCACATCAGCAATATACAGATGGATACAACAGACAACTGGTTTACCGTAACAGGCATACGTATCGATAAACCAACGAAGAGCGGAGTCTATATCAACAAAGGCAAAAAAATCGTAATTAAATAGAGCTAAAGTTTGAAGTTTGGAGTTTGAAGTTTGGAGTTTGAAGTTTGGAGTTTGAAGTTTGGAGTTTGGAGTTGTCATGCCATCCATTCTAAAAATCAAACAATTCTTGCCCCCAAAGATATCAGAAAAATTCTATAATTCTCAAATTCGTGACCCAATAAAAATTCTAAAATTCCAACAATTCGTGACCGCAAAGATATCAGAAAAATTCTGAAATTCTAACAATTCGTGACCCCAATAAAAATTCTCAAATTCCAACAATTCGTGACCACAAAAAATGGGGAAAATTCTAAGATTCTCAAATTCGTGACCAGAAAAATCGGGAAAGATTCTCAAATTCGTGACCCAAGGGACGCTTACGCAAACACTTTGTTGCCCTTTTTGATGATAGCGTTGTTGATAAGATAATTGAAGACAAAAAAGAGCACGATGTCGGTGACCAAAGCCCATGTGAGTCTTACACTCATGACAAAAGTCAGCAATGCGTTGATGGCGGCAAACAACAAGGCCATCAGCAAAATGGAAGCTAGCGCCTGATGTTGGTTCATACCCGTGCGCATCAGTTTGTGGTGGATATGATTCTTGTCGGCATCGAACAGCGGGCGATGGTGCTGCATGCGTACAATCACGACCCTCACCACATCAAACATCGGCACAACGAGCATCGTAATCGAGAGCATCAGTCCGTCTTCGTGCGGGCGAATCACATTGGGATTGTCCATGGCGAATTTCACAAACAGGAATCCCAGGATAAAGCCCAGGGTGAGGCTGCCCGAGTCGCCCATGAAAATCTTCCGGTTCTTGTTCGGGTCGCCTAAAAGATTAAAATACAGATAGGGTACCAGCACGCCCATCAGACCCGCAATCAGCATGGCGTAAAGCCACACTTCCTCGCGCATGAAACACGCCAGGAATCCCAGCAGCGCCAGGAACGAGAGGCCACCGGCCAAACCGTCGATGCCGTCGATCAGATTGATGGCGTTGTCGATAAACACGATGATGAAAACGGTGAGCGGTGCGCCTACCCAGAAAGGAATCTCCTCAAACCCCAGGAAACCATACAGGTTATTGATGTAAAGTCCTGAGACAGGCATCAGTGCGGCGGCCATGATTTGCACCACAAATTTAGCTTTGGCATCGAGGCCAATCAGGTCGTCGATGATTCCCACACCATATATCAACAACAGACTGATGAAGAAGCAACAGGTCCACAGACTCACTTTCATGGGCTCGTTGTCGGTGACTTGTGGCATGATGATAATGGCCAACAGAAAGGCAAGCATCATGCTGGGCATGAAACTGATGCCTCCCAGACGGGGAATTGCGTTGGTGTGCATTTTGCGCTCATTGGGAATATCGTAGAGGTTGCGGCGCTTGCAGAAATTCATAATCTGCGGGATAATGATAAAACCACACAACGCACTCACCACAAAAGCCCCAATAATCAATGGTATGTGTTGAGCCATTTACAATCAATCTTACTGTCTATTTATAATAACTCACCAAGTGGATGAATATTGCATCAACAGACGGTTTTTTCAGTGGAAACCCCGGAAACCCCGGAAATCCCGGAAATCCCGGAAATCCCGGAAATCCCGGAAACTCCGGAAACTCCGGAAACTCCGGAAAACCCGGAAACCCCGGAAAGCTAATGTCCTTTAATTCCCATAATTCCCATCACTCCCATCACTCCCATTACTTCCCCCCTCTTTCTCCTCTTCAATCTCTCTTGGCACAAAATCCACTGCGATATTGCGCTGTTGTATCAGCACGATGAAGAAGAGGAACTGAAGGAGCGAAACCATGTTGAGGATGAAATTCTCCTGATAAAACTGCAACACAAGCGCATAGCAGAGATACACATAGAAGCATTTGGCCACTCCGTTGCCATTGCGCATCAGCCGGTAACACCATCCACTCACCACCCCATAGAACAAGGCAAACATGCCAACGCCACGATAGCCAAAGTCCTGGTAGAAAGGCTGGAAAACGGTGTACACATTGGTGGGCAGCGGCACCCATACAAACTCCTGCCACTTGTCATACACCACAAAGTCGCCTCCCCACCTAACCAGGAAGATATAGATGCTGTAGAAGGTGTGGGAACCAAACTGCGGGATGAGGTCCTCCTGCACCTTCCCGAAAGCCGCTGCCGGCGAGAGAATGTAGATGGCGAAGAAGTCGAGGAAGGTCATGCTGTCGCTCGACTCGGAAGCCTCGGTGTAGTCGCGTGCCAAATTGATAAGGAAGAAAATCACCACAATCGAGAACACCGAGATGACAATCGACCTCATTCTGATGACGCGCTTCTCGTAGAGTGTGAAAATCACGGAGATGAAGAGGAAAAACATCATACCTTTCTCCATGATGGCGAATGCGCTCATCAGACTGACAATCACGATGGAAATCAGTTGCCAGAGAGGAATCTTCGGGTATTGCCAGAAGGCCACCACCACCATCACCTGGCTCAGCACATAGGAGTATTGCAGAAAGCCGTACCCCTGGTCGCCATAGACGGCAAGCAGGCGGATGTTGTTGAGCAGGTCGGCGCTATTGAACATCATCGCGATTTTCAGTATCTGGTATACATACACAGGCGTGATGATTATGGTGATGACATAGAGCCATGTGAATATGGTGCGGTTCATGGGGGGAATCTCTGCTGAGCGCACTTGCCCCTTGGTGCCTGGCAGCACGTGATAGGTGACGAGCGACGAAATGCAGAGGATGGGAAACCAGATGGCCACACAGTTGAGGAACTGGTCGCTGAGCGGGTCGAGCAAGTCACCCTGGAATTGATAGAGCACCAGGATGGCGAGCCAGACGGCCGAGGTGATGGTCCAGGGTGAGAACACATCGCCTATCTTCATGGTGACAAATGCCAGGAACACGACAGCCAGTATGATGATGAGAATGGTTTCCATATTCTGTCAGCGATGTGTGATTTCCTGATATTTCCGGCGGCCAAGCACCACCCAGGCGGTGAGTACCAGGCCGATGAACATGAACGAGAGCACATAGCCAAACTGGCTGGGAGAGGTGGGGGAGCGGGGGACCGTGGCGTTGGTGAGAACGACAAACGTGAACGAGAACTTGTCGACCAGGGCCTGGGCGCGAATCAACTGGTTGCACGCTTTCTCATAGGCCGAGAAAGCGGCCTCGTATTCCTTCAGCAGCTGGTCCTCGGCCGAGGAGGGAATGCCGCTGAGGGGGTCGTTGTGTGTGTCCACGTAATGAGAGTATTCGTCGCGGGCTGTTTTGTAGCGGCTCTCGGCTTCGGTGGCCTTCACTTTGGCCGTCTCCAGGTCGTAGAGGGCTGTCTGGCGTGAGAATGCCGACATATGCTGCTGCAGGTGGGCACGCACCGAATCCACCATCATCGCGGCCACCACAGGGTCGTTGTCGGTCACCTGGATGTCGGTGGTGCCGTAGGTGATAGATGATTTCGCGCGGATGCGCTTGTTGATGATGTCGATGATTTGGGCGTGTTCTTCCAGCGAGTCGGGCTGATGGCGGAAGATGTTTTTCCACCACGGGCGCTCATAGTGTTCCAGGGTGTAGTGATAGTAGTCCATTCCATAGCCTTCCACTTTCACTCGCGACATCTCTTCGGCGAAGTCGCGGGTCATCACCAGTTTGTGGTAGGCTTCCGGCAGACGGATGCCGTGATGCCCTTTCATGGCCGTCTTTGCCCACGACTGGAAACTGTTCAGGCCCAGCAGCAGGTCGGTGTCCTTGTGCTCGTCGGCTATTTTCACCTGGGCGGAATACTCCTTGGGAATGCCTGCCACAACAATGGCCGCCAGCAACATCGAGGATGCTGCCACCAGCAGAAAGGCACGCCAATGTTTCCTGCATTCCTTCCAGGCACTCCAGGTGGGTTCGCCGTTAGACATGATGGATGCGACTTATTCGTTTACCTCGACAAGTCTGAACACTTCCTTGCGCTTCTTCCACATCAGAACGGCCAGACGGAGCATGGCCCCAAGGAAAAGAAAGGTAAGAAGCACCGAAAGTTTCGACTTGTTGCTGTGCTTGATGGGCACCGAAGCCGACTGCAACACCGTGAACACAGGGGTGCGCTCCTGCACCTTGGCCTTCGAGAGTTGCAACTGCTCGTAAATCTGGGTGTAGGCGTTGTATTTCAATTGCATGTCGTTCTCCAGGTCTTCTTCTTTCGACTTGTAGGTCTGGAGGATGACATCCTGGTTGGCGTCGGAATAGGCGGCGTATTGCTGGCGGGCCTTGACATACTGCTCACGTGCCTCGGCAAAGAGTTTGGTCATGTAGGCGAGGTCGTTGCGGGCTTTCTTCGTGCGGTAGTCGGTGATGAACAGTTGCAGGCGGTTCCTCACCGAGTCGGCCATCGTGGCGGCCACGAGCGGGTCCTGTGCGGTCACCTCTATGCTGATGACGCTCGTCTTCTTGTCCACCTTGCAATCGATGCTCCTGCTGATGCCGTGGGCGATGTTGTACTGGTCCTTGGTCAGGCGGAACGGGTCGATTTTGGTGCTGTCGCCAGGGGCGCTGTCGTCGCTGCTCATCTTCTCCACCAGGTCGGAGAGCCATTTCTTGGGATAGTTCCACCAGCCGGCCTTGTTGTGGTTCTTCAGATAGTCGTAGAAACTGGTGCGCACGCTGCCGTCCTTGGTCTCCACCTGAATGGGGAACAGACTCACGAGAAAGTCGGTCGACGCTATCAGGTCGGGGTACAATTCGGGGTAGATGGCGTCGTTGCTCTCGCCGAAATTCATGTCCATGCCCACCATTGAGGCCAGCGACGAGATATTGGAGGTCAGGCTGTTGCTGGATGCTGTCTCGGGGGCAAGCATCACGCTCGACTTATACTCGCGGGGAGTCCCGAAGGCAACGGCCAGTCCGAGGATGCCGGCCAGGGTGAGCCAGATGGCCATGCGGCGCTTGTCGGCCTTGATGGCTCGCAGCAGACCGAAGAAATCGACTACAATCTTTTTTTTCTTGTATTCTTCCATAATGGCGGCTATGCTATTTCAGGATACTGACCAATGTGGCGATGATGGCGGCAAACGAGCCTACCGAGGTGGCTATGCTGAGAGTCTCCTGGAGCGAGGTCTTGCTGATGGGCTTCGAGGGCACCACAATCTCGCAGCCGGGCTGTGGCTTGGCGCCATGGCTCACCTTGGCCACCTTTCCGCTCATGTAGATGATATACGACTGGCGCTTCTTGGCATTGGGACCAAAACCGCCGGCCTGGTCGATATAGTAACTGGCGTTCTTGCCGCGCTCGTAGGCCACCGAGTTGGGGTGCATCACCTCGCCGCTGATCTTCACCGTTCCGGTATATTGGGGCACCACGATGCGGTCGCCCTCGCGGAGCACGATGTCGTCGTCGCTACCCGGATGGTTGAGTGCATTCTGCAGGTCGATACCCACGGGGTAGGTTTCGCCCACCTCGTATTTCTGCAGTTGCTGGGTCTGCGAGATGTTGGCGAGGCTGGTGTTGCCGCTCTTGGCGATTTGCTGCTGGAGGTTGAGTTCGGCTTGCTCACGGGCTTTCTTCAGTGCCTCGATGGCGTTCAGGCGCTCTTCCTGGGTGTAGCGGCGCTCAAGTCGGGCACCTTTCACGTAGGCGCGGTCGTTCACACCGCCGGCCACTGCCACCAGGTCGCTCAGGCGCATGTTCTTGGACGAGAGCGTATAGGTGCCGGCAAACATCACCTCTCCCTCAATGTTCACGTTTTGCTGCTTGTAGGTGCCGGGGCTCTTGCGCACATACACCTCGTCGAAGGGCATCAGCACAAAGCCTGGCTCACCGTCAATCACAAAGCCGTCCTTGATGGCGAAACTGAAGGTCTGGGCGATAACCGAGTCGGTGGTCAGCGCATGGGGGTTGGTCACCCGCCGGGCCACGTCCACCTTCACCATCGAGGCGGTCTCTGTCAGACCTCCGGCCTGTAGTATCAGGTCCTCAATGGTCTCGTTGGCGGCATATTTGTAGACGGCAGGGTAATGCACCTCGCCGTGGATGGTGAGGGTCTGCTCCATCATCATGTCTTGCTTGGTGGGGATGAACAGCACGTCGTTGGGCTTCAGTTCAATGTCTTGCTGCACACCCTCCATGATGCTGTCGATGTCGAGGCGGATTACCTCGAGTGTGCGGTCCTTGCGCATGCGGTGCATCACGGCATGGGCGGTGAACGCTTCCTCGCGCAGACCGTCGGCATGTTCTATCAGGGAGCGCACGCTGTTGATTTCGTTGCCCACCTGGTACATGCCCGGGCGGAAGACGGCGCCTTTGATTTCCACCATGTTGTTGTAGCGGTCGAGGATGGAGTCGACGGTCACGGAGTCGCCGTCGGCGAGGGTGAACGAGGCAAAGTCGAACTCATCGACATTGTAGACCGACCATTCGCGGCCAGCCTTGCGAATCACGCGCACCGACTTGGTGTAGGCGTCGCCGGTGAAGTTGCCGCTGTATTTCAGCAGTGCCTGTAGCGACTCGTTGCGCTTCATCTCGTAGTACATGGGGCGTTTCACCTTGCCCGAGATGTTGACCAGGCAGTCGTAGGTGCCTACAAGCACCATGTCGTTGTCGGCAAGCCTCACATTGCCGCTCGTGCGGCCGTTGAGGATGTATTCATAGACGTCGATTACCGAGAGCAATTGCCCGTTGCGATAGACTTTCACATTGCGGAGTGTACCCAAATCGGTTACGCCTCCGGCCATATAGAGTGCGTGGAACACACTGGCGAAGGCCGAGAGGGTGTAGGTGCCGGGAACTTTCACGTCGCCCACCACATTGACCATGATCGAGCGGGTTTCGCCCACGGTCAGGCGAAGATTGCTGCTCTGGTAGCGCGAACCGAGTTTCTTGCGGATAGTGGCATTGGCTTTCTCCACTGTCATGCCCGCCACATACACAGGGCCGTAACCCTCTATCACCACCGAACCGTCGGGGGTGACGGTGCTCTCGATGGTCTTCTGCGATGCACCGTAGATGTCGATGAAGACGGCGTCGCCAGGACCCAGGCGATAGTTCTCGGGTGTGGCGATGTTCATGTTGGGCTCAAATGTCAGTCGCTTGTTGCTGAAAAGGTCGTGACCGAAAATCTTTTTCTTCTGATTCTTCAGTTGTTCCACGAGGTTCTCATACATGGTGATGGTGTCGCCGGGGAGCCAGTCGTTCAACTCTTCCTGGAACGAGAGGAAATCGTCGTCGTCGTCGTCGAAAGTGCGGCGGCTGACACGCTCGTCGCGCACCCACGTGCCTGAGTTGTAGCGGGTGTCGTCGTTGGAGTAGTCGGCCAGCCGGTCATCATATTGCGAGTCGTTGTACTGGCTGTTCTTCTTCTTGTTGCGGCTGCGGTCGTCGCTCTCGGTGTCGTTCGACAGGGTGCCGAGACCCTCCTGCTTCGACAGACGCTCGTATTTCTTGCGAACACGGCGCAACTGGGTGATATCCACACCACGCTGCATCAACTGAATGACAATCTGCTGCTGGGAGGTGCCAGCCTCATGCTCCTTGACAATGTATTTGAACACCTGGTCGTCGGTCATCGACGACTGGGCTGAGAGGCTGAAAGGTATCAGCAGCAGGGCAAATAGCAATAGGACGTATTTCTTCATAACGATGGAATTAGAATTTCTTTCCGCTTACGATGTTGTAAAGCGTGCTGAGGATGATTTTCACGTCAAGACCCAGCGAGCGGTTCTCGAGATAGCGGATGTCCATGTCAAGACGCTTGAGCATCTTTTCCATGGTGTCGGTATAGCCATTATAGAGGGTGGCCTCGGAGGTGAGGCCGGGACGCATCTGATAGATGAGCAGATAGTCGTGGGTGTGCTCCATAATCTGATTGATGAAATAGCGACGCTCGGGGCGGGGACCCACCAGCGACATGTCGCCAGTGAGGACATTCCACAACTGGGGCAGTTCGTCGAGATGGTGCTCGCGCAGGAAACGCTCAAAACGGGTGCTCTTCACACTGTCGCTCTGGGCCACAAGTTGTGGACCCTTGTCTTCCACCACCGTGCTCATCGTGCGGAACTTGTAGATGGTGAAGGCCTTGCCGCCATAACCCATCCGCTCCTGCGCGAACAGTACAGGACCATTGCGCTGGAATTTGATGATGATGGCAATCAGCAGGAATATGGGGGAAAGGATAATAATACCACAAAGGGCACAGACAAAATCTGTGACCCTCTTGACACCACGCTGGAATCCGTTCATGGCGTCATGACTATATGACAGACTGGCTGCCTGGGAGGTATATATTCTGGCCAATTCCTGGTTGATGTTGGGTTGATGGATTTCAGTGAGGCGGAAAACTACATTCCCACCTACTTATATAACCCTAAAATTGCAAAATTGTTGCAAAGGTACTCTATTTTTATTAAAAATATGTGCAACAAGCATTTTTTTGAGCGATTTTGCCGATTTCGCACCCTGTTTTTGTCTTTTAGGGCTCAATTCTTTGAGATTTGTCAAGAAATGAGCACCCGCGGTCTCCGAAGGATACCCCGCGAAATCATTCCCCATTTTTTGAGCCCTGAAGGGGCGACAGAACTTGCCAATATGTTCTGTCACCCCTTCAGGGTTTCCGTTTTGCACACCTGAATGCAGGGGTTGCACCCCTGCCTGTGGTCTGGCCAGGCCTTCAGCCTTTGCCCTGCGAAATCATCTCCATACCGGAAAACAACAAAGAGACGCCTCGATGAGATGTATTTACCTTTTGAGCCCTGAAGGGACGACAAGAGCACAGGCAGGCGGTGGAGACGCCTCGATGAGACGTCTCTACCCTTTGAGCCCTGAAGGGGCGACAAGAACACAGGCAGGCGGTGGAGCGCAGCGGAACCCCTGCTAACGAAAGGCATACATCCTAAGCCCTGAAAGGGCGACAGAACTTGCCAATATGTTCTGCCATCATCCCCATTAGTCCATGGAAGAAGGTGTTAATCCCGCAAAACTCATTCCTTTTTCTTCCTGAAAGCGGAGACAATCAGGTAGATAAGTCCGATGGCGACGATTATATCCACAGTATTCCAGATGGCTCTTCCCAAAACAATTTTAAAGAATGGCTGGAACAGCAAGGCAAGTGCCGCAAAGATGGTGCCCTTGACATTGTTTTCCGACTTGAAATAGTCGTAGGAGAGATAGGCAAAGGCGAATGCCGCTGCAAATCTAACCAGTTGATAAAAGCCGTATGGCATGTCTGCCAGACAGACAAGCAGTAGTATGGCTATGATAAGTTTTAGGATTGCCTTCATGTTCTTGTTTATTTCCATTGTGACCAATTTGAGTTAGATTCTACTTCATTTTCAATATCGTCGGGTAGCGAATAAAAAAAGTCAAACCCAGTAAGTGCCTCTATATCATCAACATTACGATGCATGATGGTATTATCGCCTTTTCCACATTCATAAAGACAGAACGACGAATAATTTGTAATTACGTTTTAAGGTTTTTTAGGTCGTATGATTAAATAGTGGGAATTATATTTCTTTCTCTCCCTCACATTTATAACAGTATTTGTGTCTGCCATGACTGCAGTGTCTTCTGTGACATGTCGGACAATTCACATATTCACACTCAGAGAAAAACTCATGATCAGAATGAACAAATTCAAATCCAGTTCCTTCACATACATAGCATGGCTTTTTAGTGGTGGAAGGGATGGTGTGTGTGGTTTCCAGCCTTTTTTTCTCCTTTTCTATTTGTAATGGGTCTGGCAAGGGTTCGCCAATTCTTGACCTTGGAATCTTTTTTGTGCCCTTGCATTTATAGCAGTCACCATTTACGCAAAAGATACACGGAATTGGAATTCTCGTTTCCTGCACGTACATTGTTCCAAGGCACATCGGGCATTTGCCTGGAATAATTTTCGCTTTTAGTTTCTTACAACACATGTCACAGTCAACCATATCTGTTTCTCCAACAACGACTGTGTCTTTTCCCCCTTCTGATTCTTTTCCCAAAAGGGAGTCGAGTCTCTCTTCCAACTCTTTTATTTTCTCGTCCTTGCCATTGTTGCAGGCTACGAGTGTGATTGCTGCAATAGCGAATAGGCAAAACATCATCTTTTTCATCATTTTTTCCTCCTCTTATATGTTATGTAGCGTTTCTGCGATTCGATTGAAAGGGTTGCGAGATAACCTGTTTCTCAATATGCCATTTATTTTTTTAGTTTCTATTTAAATAGAGTGAATGACATTCAAAATCTATCACTTCCAATCAGTTTTTTCCTTTATCATTGATTTCTGGTGCAAAGATACACCCCACCTGCGCAGGATTTCTGCGTAGATGAAAAAAAAGGGGAGGGGAGGCGCTGCTCACGGCCATTGTGCATTGTCAATTGTGCATTGTGCATTGTTTTTTTCGACTTATGGACACTTTTGTTGTTTTATATTTGTCCATATCTCATTTCACAACGAACCCTTTCCATTCTAAATACATCGTAAAGGATTCCAATTTTATTGAAAATTTTGTTCATCCATTGATTTTTTGAAAATATTTTCGTAATTTCGCCGCAAAATCAAAAAAAGAGTAAAAATGAAACGTTTTATCCCCATTTTTGTCGTTGCTGTCGTTGCTGTCCTCATCTGTGCGTGCTCGTCGGATAAGAAGAAACTAAGTGTATATTTGGAGAAATTCTATCCTGAGTATGTCGTTTCTGGGGATCAGGTGACCACCGACTCCGCTTTTTGTCCTCTCAACAAACTGGAGGAGAATGCCAATGAGTTGGATGTTGTCAATTTACAGTTGTATAGCCTTTACGGGGAGAATCCTGACTCCGCACGGAACTATGCCCGGCAACTCAAAGAGAAATTCGGCGACGCTGGCAACCTTGTCGAACCCACAGGTTCCAAAAACCGGTTGGCTTACACCGTCAAGTGCAAGTCGGATGATGGCGAGCGACTGATTATTTTTTATAAGAACAAGAAGGACGACAACATCGAATGTTGTTCTCTCGATGCCATTCAGTTTACCGACAGTATCATCAGCCGTCACAGCCAGTTGATGTATAACATCGGTGTCATTCTGAAGGACAAGGCTACTCCCGAGAAAGCAGAAGAGAAAAAAGCAGAGAAAAAAGAGGAGAAAGTAGAAGAGAAAGCCGAAGAGAAAAAAGAGGAAAAATCTGAGGAGAAAGAGACCAAAGATTGACATTCCATAACATTTGTTTGGTGTAAGAGAAATGCACCGAGGATTTTTGTAGAGACGTCACATCGTGGCGTCTCATTTATATTAATGTATGAAACAACAAAGGCGGTATGTCAAAAGAGATATCCACTCCTTTTTGTGGGTGATTGATGTAAATGGCCATGAATAGCGACTCCCCTCCACCGCTTGCGGGGAGGGACCGGGGGTGGGGCGTCAAACTGTTGAAAATGAGAGCGTTTGCTGAATCCAAACAACCCCACCCCTAGCCCCTCCCCTGCGATGAGAGGGGAACCCTTGTCACGACATTCAGGGCTTTTTGGATAGAATATACACGAAAAGAGAGTGTGCCATTTCATTTTGACACACCCTCATTTTATAAAAAAGTATAACTAAAGTGCTGTGGAATATGGGTTGACTAAAAACTTATTTCACAAATACTTTCTTGCCGTTGCGGATATATAGGCCCTTGGTGGGGTTCTCCACTTTCACACCGTTGAGGTCGTAGAACGGGGCGTTGTCGTTTTGAGTCTCAGTGACATTTTGCTCGATGCCCGTGGTCTCGTTGCCCGTGTTGTTTTTCTTGCCAGTGGCTTTTGTCATCTCCTCCTTGTAGTTGGTCTCAATCTCAGGCATGTCCTCGTTGGCGATAGCCATTTGGCGGTTCTCCATGGGATTGATGCCTACGATGGCAGCTTTGTTGGAGTTGAAAGTGCCGTATTTGGTCTTCAGGGAAGTTAGGGCGAAGTAACCGTTGCAAGAGCCGCCCCAGCCCCAGTTGAAGTGGAACTTTTTGTCTTTTTTCCTGTAGCCGTCGCAGATGAAGGCGTGGCCACCTTTTTTGCCGTTGCCTGCCATGATGACGGGTCGTTTGGCTACTATCTCGGCGTAGATCATAGCGTTCCACTCATTCTTGGTCATGTCGCTGGCATAGGCCATGTGAAGACTGCAGTCGTAGTTGAAGTGGTATTTCAGAGCCCATGCGGCATCCTCAATAAATGCGCCGGAACCACTTTTGGTGTAGTCCATGTAAACACTCTGACCACAGTAGCGCATGAGTTGTGCAACGGCAGCCTTGGCAGCTTTCTTCTTGGGTTTGCCTGTGGTCATTTTGCCCCAGGCGAAAGCCTCGATTGCGGGGAGGGAGTCTACATAGTAGGCTTTGGTATCCGTGTAGTAACTGTCGTATGCCACCGAACCGCATTTGTATTTGCCTTTTGTGCTGGTCATTGCCCAGTAGTACATCACTTGTGCCATGGCGGTGGCCACACAGCCTGTGTAGCAGGCGGTGCCGTTGAATTTGCACTTGGCGTTGTAAGGGCTGCCCTGGTTCCACTTGTTTTTTACAAGGGCCTTGACGTCTTTCCGTTTGCTGGCCATCAGCGGCTCAGGCTCTGAGGAATAGCCGTGGGTTTGCACCCAGTCAATCTCTTTCACATACTCGTCCATCCACTCTTTCATGGGGGCGGGGATGTTGTTGGGGTCGAACTCACCCTCCTCGCAATGACCTAAGATAGGCTCCACCATGTCGTCGCCCGAGGCAATCACGAAACCTTGGTTGCCGCTGATGTTGAAAACATACACCAGACCATTTTTGTTGTCGGTGGTGGCTCTTTTGTTGTCAAGGCTATAGGCAAGAGAGAGGGAAAGTTTGCCCTTGGCCTTTTTCATCGGACCGGATACGAGATAAGCCTTGGCGTTGTGCATGGCCGACTCTGCGGTGATGGGGTTGGCTTGTACTGAGGCAATGGCTGCCATGAAAAACACGCTTACAAGCGTCATCAGTTGGGTAATTCTCTTTTTCATAATCGTTTGTCTTTTTAGTTTACTATTTTGTTGTTGCTTGATATTCTCAGGAGGTTTTCCTTTTTCTGCCTGTTGATGTAGACTTCCAGGAAAAAGTAACCATGAAAAAGAGATTTTTTTTGTTTTGGGAAAAGAAATTCGTAATTGGCAACACCAAATAAGAAAGAGACGCCTCGATGAGACGTTGAGCCCTGAAGGGGCGGCAAGACCACAGGCAGGCGGTGGAGCTCAGCGGAACCCCTGCTAACGAAAGGCATACATCCTAAGCCCTGAAGAGGCGACAGAACTTGCCAATATGTTCTGTCACCCCTTCAGGGTTTCCGTTTTGCACACCTGAATGCAGGGGTTGCACCCCTGCCTGTGGTCTGGCCAGGCTTTCAGCCTTTGCCCCGCGAAATCATCCCCATACCGGAAAACAACAAAGAGACGCCTCGATGAGACGTCTCTACCAACTAATGAACTTTTATTAACTAATCAATGAAAAACTTATTTCACAAATACTTTCTTTCCGTTGCGGATGTACAGGCCCTTGGTGGGGTTCTCCACTTTCACGCCATTGAGGTCGTAGTATGGAGCGTTGTCGTTTTCTGCCTCGTCGGCCATCTGCTTGATGCCAGTGGTCTCGTTGCCAGAGGTCTTGGTCATGTCTTCTTTCCAAGTGTAGTCATTCTCCTCCATTTCCTCCTCTTCGTCGTCGTTGAGTTTGCGGTTCTTCAATGGATTGATGCCGACGATGGCTGCCTTATCTGTATTGAACGTGCCTACTTTGGTCTTAAGAGCACTCATGGCATAGTATCCGTCGCAGTAGCCGCCCCAACCCCAGTTGAAATGGAATTTCTTGTCTTTTATCCTGTAGCCGTCGCAGATGAAGGCATGTCCGCCAGACTTGCCACTGCCTCTCATGATGACAGGTCGTTTGGCTGCTATCTCATTGTAAATCAAGTTAATCCATGCGTTTGACGACATGCTGCTGGCATACTTCATAGTGGGGTTGCAGTTGAATTTAAAGGTGGTGTTCAGTGCCTGGGCAGCAGCCTCAAGAGTTGCTCCGGAGCCAGTCTTGGTGTAGTCCATTTTTACAGACTGTCCGCAGTAGCGCATGAGTTTTGAGACGGCGGTCTTGGCAGCGCTCTTGGTGGGTGTGCCTGTCCCCATGTTGGCCCAGTCGAAAGTTTTGGTGGCTGAAAGGGCACCTACCTTGTATTTCTTCGTTTTTGTGGTGTAGGCTTTGAGGGCCACCGAACCACCTTTGTATTTACCTTTCGTACTGGTCTTGGCCCAGTAATACATTACTTGTGCCATTGCGGTGGCCACACAACCGGTCACACAAGTGACATTGTTGAATTTGCATTTGGCGTTGAAGGGACTGCCTTGCGCCCACTTGTTCTTGACAAGTGCGTCGATGTTTTTCTTGGCGGTGCTGGCCATAAGTGGTTCGGTCGCAGTGGGGTAACCATTTGTCTGATACCAGTCTATCTCCTTGGCATACTCGTCTATCCATTCCTTCATGGGTTCGGGAATGAACTCAGGGTCGAAAATGCCCTCGTCGCAATAGCCTAAGATAGGTTCCACCATGTCATCGCCGGAGGCGATTACAAATCCACGTTCTTTGTTGATGTTGAACACATAGATTAATCCTTCAGGTTCAGGTTCGTTTGAGGTAATCACGTTGTTGTCGAGGGTATATACAAGTGAGAGAGTCAGTTTGCCTTTGGCTTTTTTCATCGGGCCGGAAACAAGATAAGTCTTGGCGTTTTGCATGGCGGTTTCAGCGGTAATCGGGTTGGCTTGTAGGGCTGTGGTCGCTGTCATAGTAAAAATGGCTGCCAGCACCATCATTTGGGTAATCATCTTTTTCATAACGGTTTGTTTTTAGTTTTTTATTTGTTTTGGTTTCTGCGTTTTATCCTTAAAGAGTGCAGATGCAGCATAATATATCACCAAAAACAATATTTTTTATGGCCATTCTGCTCTGTTGCGGAATCAGACGAGCGAATTCCCTACGAAGTTTGCACTGCCACTGGGACCAGTTTTTCTATAATTTTGAATGTAATTTTTTTATAATTTTGAGCGAAGCGACCACAAGCAAATGGCAGTAGAGACGTCACATTGTGGCGTCTCCGCATTTTGAACCCCATGTCCCCTCATGAGACGCCTCGATGAGACGTCTCTACCGTTTGAACCCCAAAGGAAAAATTCTCAAATTCTAACAATTCGTGCCCCCCCAAAAAACGGGAAAAATTGGCGCACCAGTAAAATCCTGTGTTTATCCGTAGATGTTAGTTAGTCTAAAGAGGAAGAACTTGACATCAACCACACCATGGAGTTGTGCCCTGAACTTTTTTATCTTGGAGTTGAGAGATTCAGCAGATGCATTGGTTGCACGGTTGATGAAGTAGTTGAGGATTTCATCTTCCCGCTCATAGATGGTTGCCGATACAGTGTTGAAGTTGGCATCGTCAAACTCCGCCACCTTGCCATACCATG
>Ga0247611_10000955_pt1 | contig 54621 bp, 43 predicted proteins | sample 177DNAGHGhighgp2_FD_192422 | JGI IMG/M metagenome (GOLD analysis project Ga0247611, IMG submission 192422) | Sheep rumen microbial communities from Palmerston North, Manawatu-Wanganui, New Zealand - 1770 DNA GHGhigh gp2 | ecosystem: Host-associated > Mammals > Digestive system > Stomach > Rumen... | reverse complement strand
ACGGATGCTTACTTACTAAGTATCTACAGCCGATATGACAATTTCAAGAATGCTCATGGAATTGCACACTATTTCATAATCCGCTGTAGTGTCACTTTTCGCTCAAAAAGGTCACCTGAAGGTCACTCGAAAAGAAAAAGCACTTGCGAGAAATTCGTAAGTGCTTGATTTTTAATGTGGACCAGCCAGGGCTTGAACCTGGGACCTCCAGATTATGAGTCTGTTGCTCTAACCAACTGAGCTACAAGTCCGATTTTGCGGTGCAAAGGTAATGCTTTTTTCGTAATTGTGCAACAAATTAGGTATTTTTTTATACCTTTGCAGTCGCAATGGAGAGGCTGATATTAGAAAGAGACGGATTTGCCGTGGTACCTTGTGTAGCCACCATCGGTATGTTTGATGGGGTACATAAGGGACATCGCTTTGTGCTGAGTCATGTTTGTGACTATGCCAAGGAGCATGGGCTTGCCTCTACTGTCATCACCTTCGACAAGCATCCTAAAGAGGTGGTGGTGACAGACTGGAAGCCTCAACTACTGACAACTTTTGATGAGCGTATGCGGCTGTTAGAGGAGACAGGTATCGACCGTTGTGTGGTACTACCCTTCACCCAAGAGATGGCGGCACAGTCGGCATACGACTTCATGCGGCTGATGGCTGATCGGCTGGGTGTGAAGGTGCTGATGACGGGTTATGACAACCGTTTTGGACATAACCGCCATGATACTTTCGAGGACTATGTGCGCTATGGTGAGAAGATAGGAATCAAGGTAAAGGGGCTTCCCCCGACCCCCTCTGAAGAGAGAGGCGGTGTCGTGAGTTCCTCGATGGTACGCAGACTGTTGGGAGAAGGAAAGGTGCATGAGGCTGCCGACGCACTGACTTACTCTTATAGAGTCACAGGCAAGGTTGTGAGAGGTGAGCATATTGGAACTCACTTGGGATATCCTACTGCAAACCTCCAATTGACAGATGAAAGTAAACTCATCCCTGCTTCAGGTGTCTATGCGGTGGGAGTAAGGGTCAATGGTCAATGGTCAATGGTCAAAGACTATAAGGGAATGATGAATATCGGTACTCGTCCTACGTTTGGGGAGCACGCACAGACCTTGGAGGTACATATTCTTGACTTCAAGGGTGACCTCTACGGAAAGACCATCACCGTTGCCTTCATCGAACGACTGCGTGACGAGCAACGTTTTGAGAGTGAGGAGGAGTTGAAACGCCAGTTAGAAGAGGACAAAAGGAGAATTGAAAAGAGTTCATAGTTCATAATTCATAGTTCATAGTTGACAGTTATGAGTTGAAACAAAAAAAATTGAAGTTATGAAGAAATCAATAATAAACGCTTTGGTGTATGCTTTCATGTTTATCGCCATCCAGTCGATAGCAGGATTAGGTGTACATGCCATCTGGCAACAAGTGGTGGGAGGTATGGATATCACCACGACAGAACTGGTCGTAACTGTTGCGGCATTCAGTATGCTGACTATCATCATCTTCTTGTCGGCACGATGGACGGAAATATCACCAAACTGGCTGCTTACCAAACAGTGGACAGTATTGTTCTGGGCGGTCATCGCTGCATTGGGTATGGTCATTCCTGTCACATGGTTGCAGGAGAATCTGCCAGAACTACCCAACTGGATAGAGGACCAACAGGTACAACTGCTCAGTAACTACTGGGGCTATCTCGCCATCGGACTGCTGGCTCCCTTGGCAGAGGAGGTCGTCTTCCGTGGCGCTATCCTACGAACCCTGCTGACATCCCGTCTGTCTCCCTATGGTGCTATCGCTATATCAGCAGCACTCTTCGCCCTGATTCACATGAACCCCGCACAGATCCCTTACGCTTTCCTTGCAGGATGGATTTTGGGATGGATGTACTGGCGTACTGGTTCTATCCTCCCCGGTATGGCATACCACTGGGCTAATAACTCTGTCGCCTATATCCTCTATCGTGCCTATCCAGACACAGACATGAAACTCATCGACCTCTTCAAAGGCTCCGAGACACATGTCTATATGGCGGTGTTCTTCTCGCTCCTGATTTTTCTACCTGCCTTCTATCAACTCTATCTGAGGATGCGAAGGGCGGAGTAAGAAGACAAATCGTCAAAAAAACAGCGGGCTGCTCGTTAATTGATGACTGGCAGCCCGCTTACGTTAGTATGTTATGAAAAATTTGAGAGAACAGAAACTTCACAGTTTCTAATTGTTTTAACTAAACATGATATTATTTATAGAGAAAGCATAGAAAATTCTTCGTTAATCTTTAGCCACGGTCGTCGGCATCACCTTTGCACTGTCAGCCGGCATCTCTGTGATATTCTCTGCCTGCATCGGTGTCACGTCAGCAGAGTCGACACTCACAGCATAGGAGTTGGCATACTCGACACGAGGGTCGTTCCAACTGGCATCCCATGGACGCTGCATAGCACCCCCGATAGTCAGGATGATAGCCACCACGGCTGCTGCCTTGAAAAGGGGCATGAGACGCTGTTTCATAGAGATCTCACGAGCCTTGACAGTAGTCTGCGGCTCCTCCTCAATCATGGCAAGGATACGTGCATCGAAGTCCTCGTCTAACAGACGAGTCTCTTTCTCCTTAGCCTCATAGGTGAAAAGGGCACGATACTGCTCCAAATCAGCAGGTATGTCTTTCTGACTGAAGAAAGCTCGCAGGATACCCTCTTCCTCAAGAGTGGTCTCTGCTGTCCAGTAGCGGTCTAAGAGTTGTTCGATGTACTTATAATCCATTTCTTACAGGGGAAATTTTGTCCCCTCTATATAGAAGACGAATGGCGAGGGGAAAAGTTACAGGATAACGAAAAATTTTTTTAATTGTCTGCTTTCTTGAATTGTTCTCGGATAGTCTGGCGTGCCCGGAAGATATTGATTTTCACCTGTTCTTCCGTGATATCAAGGATGGTGGCGATATCTTTGTAACTCTTGCCCTCGATGTCTCGCAACTGCATACAACTACGTTGTTTCTCTGGTAACTGACTGATGAGTCGCCGGACCAGTTGGATACGGTCTCGTTGGATAGCCTGCTCCTCGGGATTAGCATGATGACTATTGTCTGAAGGCTCCATCTCCGTCTCCAAGGAAAGGGTCTGGTTACCCATGTGACGGGTCTTGTCCAAAGCAAGGTTCCGACAGACGGTCATACAAAACACCTCCATATTGTCTATTGTCTCCCAACTGTCCCGCCGGTTCCATACTTTGATCATCGTTTCCTGTACAACATCCTCCGCTTCCGCAGGATTGAGTGTGATGCGGAGCGCCAACCTGTAGAGTTTGTCTTTCAGAGGCAGGATATCGTTTCGGAAACTGACACTTTTCACCTTATAATAAAATATATTACTGTTTGATCACTGTTCCATGCTGACCGTCTATCGCAGTGGCAAGGGTGATGATGACCTTACCCACACCGGCATCCACAGCACGGAGGGCATTCTCTATCTTCGGCAGCATACCACCAGAGATGGTACCGTCTGCTTTGTATCGCTCAAAGTCCTCATGGGTAATCACTGGGATGACTGACTCGTCATCATCAGGATTACTGAGCACTCCCTTCTTCTCAAATGAGAAGATGAGGGTTACGTCATAGTCTTTGGCAAGTGCCTTTGCTGTCTCTGAGACAATGGTATCGGCATTGGTATTGAGGATATGTCCCTCACCATCATGTGTCAGTGGTGCCATCACAGGAGTGATACCAGCCTCTATGAGATGTCCTAACGTCTTGTGTGCGACATTGTCAACATCGCCGACATAACCATAGTCCACTCCGTCTTTTAAGGGGCGCTTATGACTGCGTATCACATTGGCATCAGCACCAGTCAGTCCGAGGGCGTTCACCCCGTTGGCCTGCAACTGAGCCACCAGGTTCTTGTTGACCAAACCGCCATAGACCATCGTCACGACTTCCAGCATGGCGGCATCCGTGATACGGCGACCACCCACCATCTGCGTCTCGATACCCAGTTTGGCAGCAACTTGCGTAGCACGTCTGCCACCACCATGAACCAGCACTTTCCGTCCCTTGATAGCACTAAAGTCCTTTAACAACTGAGAGAGCTGCAGTTCGTCCTCAACTACAGCCCCTCCTACCTTTATTATTGTCAGTTTTTCTTTCATTTATCTTTCTTTTTTCCTAGTTTTTCTAGAATGTTCTAGAGCGTTCTAGAATGTTCTAGATTATTCTAGATAGGTATACCCATAAAGCCCGGAGCGGTAGTTACTCAGGAACTCCTTGCCCTCCTCCAAAGTGATCTTTCCTTGTTTCACACTCTTCGCCACCCAAATCTCTAACTGGCGGACAAGTTTCTTGGGCTGATACTGCACATACTCCAATACCTCGGCAACTGTCTCACCATCAATAACCTGGTCAATATGGTAACTACCGTCCTTCACAGAGATATGTACGGCAGTAGTATCCCCGAACAGGTTATGCATGTCACCTAAGATCTCCTGATAGGCACCAACGAGGAAGACACCCAGATAATAGGTCTCGTTCCTCTTCAGCGGATGCACAGGCAACGAATGCGTATTATGGAGATTAGTTGTGAAATTAGCAATCTTACCATCACTGTCGCATGTGATATCCTGAATGGTGGCATTACGGGTAGGACGCTCGTCAAGACGCTGGATAGGCATGATGGGGAATACCTGATCGATAGCCCATGAGTCGCTGAGGCTCTGGAACAGAGAGAAGTTGCAGAAATATTTGTCAGCAAGGAGTTTGTCAATCTTCATCAGTTCCTCAGGGATGTGTTTCAGACTTTTTGCGAGTGCATGAATCTCATGGCATACACTCCAGTACATCGCCTCAATCTCAGCACGCGTCTTCAAGTCGACGATACCATGTGAGAAGAGGTCGAGCACCTCCTCACGGATCTGCTCCGCATCGTGCCAGTCCTCCAGCACATTACGAGGTGAGAGGTTATCCCATATCTCGTAGAGGTCTTTTACCAACTGATGACTGTTCTCATCTGGCTTGAACTCCTCTGGCATCTCTGGCAGAGAGGCAGTCTCCAGCACATCCATTACGAGAATAGAATGGTGGGCAGCCAGAGAGCGTCCGCTCTCCGTGATGATATTCGGATGAGGCAACTCATTCTTGTTGGCGGCATCCACGAAGGTATATATACAGTCGTTGACATACTCCTGAATAGAGTAGTTGACAGAACTCTCACTCGAAGGGGAGCGTGTGCCATCGTAGTCGACACCCAGTCCACCACCACAATCCACGAAGTCCACGTTATATCCCATCTTGTGCAGTTGGATATAGAACTGGGAAGCCTCACGCAAAGCAGTCTGGATACGACGGATCTTCGTAATCTGACTACCGATATGGAAGTGGATCAGACGCAGACAGTCACGCATATCTTTCTTATCCAGTAACTCAAGAGCCTCTAAAAGTTCCGCACTCGTCAGTCCGAACTTTGAGGCATCGCCACCACTCTCTTCCCACTTACCAGAACCGGAAGAGGCGAGTTTGATGCGGATACCGATATTAGGACGTACATTCAGTTTCTTTGCCTCACGGGCAATAATCTCCAACTCGTTCATCTTCTCCACGACGATGAAGATTTGCTTGCCCATCTTTTGGGCGAGCAAAGCGAGTTCGATATAACTCTCGTCCTTATAGCCGTTACAGATGATGATGGAGTCGCTCTGGCATTGCATGGCGATAACAGCATGCAATTCGGGCTTCGAACCAGCCTCCAATCCCAGGTTGAACTTCCTACCATGAGAGATAATCTCCTCAACGACAGGTTGCATCTGGTTGACCTTGATCGGATAGACTACATAGTTCTCACCTTTATAGTCATATTCCTTTGCCGCCTTCTTGAAACAACTCCATGTTTTCTCGATACGGTTGTCAAGAATATCAGGGAAGCGTAATAATACAGGAGACTGGACATCACGCAGTGATAGTTCATCCATCACCTCACGGATATCTATTTGCGTACCATCCTTACAAGGAGTCACATAGACATTACCCTTGTCGTTGATACCAAAGTAACTGGTGCCCCAGCCGTTGATGTTGTAGAGTTCCTTAGAGTCCTCGATCGTCCATTTCTTCATCTTTATTCTCTTGATAGTTACTATGGGAACTATAGGTAATATAAGCACTATAGTTTTAATAATTCGCGCAGTGCGTCTACGCTGATTTGTATCTTCTCATAATTGTCCATTAGACTGACATCCAGGGTATAGCGTGCCTTGGTATAGAACTCCTCACGCTTCGCTAACTGTTCTGTGATATAAGTAATCAGTTCGTCAGGGCTCTTCCCTTTTAGTAATGGGCGCTCTACCTTACCCATGAGCAAATGCTTATACAAAACCTCGGGAGTGGCTTTTAGGTAACACACATCCCCTTGCTGGTTCAGATAGTCTATGTTGTCAAAAAAACAGGGGGTTCCTCCACCACAACTGATGATGACATCCTCGAATTCAGCCACCTCATGAAGCATGTTATGCTCTATCTGACGGAACCCCTCCTCACCACGATCAGCGAAAATCTGTGCCACTGTTTTGCGCATCCTGTTCTCAATATACCAGTCGAGGTCGTAGAACATCATGCCTGTCTCCTTGGAAAGAGCCTTTCCTATTGTGGTCTTCCCAGAGCCCATGTAACCTATGAGGATGATACGTCTCATTTCTTCTTAGAAGGTGCTTTTACGATAGTCATACATTCCTCGTAGGTCAGTTCTGTGGCACGTGAGTGCATGTTCTTGGGAAGACGATAGTTCTTACCATCATATGCGAGGTAGGGACCATAACGACCATCAATGACTTCCAGTTTACTGTCTTCCTCAAAGGCTTTCAAATGACGTTTCTCTTCCTGCTGGCGTTTCTCGTTAATGAGTGTTACCGCCTCATCCAGGGTAATTGCCATCGGGTCAATTCCTTTGGGTAGGGAGGTGTATTTCTTCTTATGCAGGATATAGGGTCCGAATCGTCCTGTCCCGATAATGACATCTCCTCCTTCGAAGTCTCCTATATTACGGGGTAGTTTGAAGAGTTCCAGAGCCTCTTCCAGCGTTAATGTCTCCATGCTTAACTCACTGGGTAGTTGGGCAAACTGGGGTTTCTCATTGTCATCAGCAGTACCTATCTGGATGACAGGACCGAAGCGTCCGATCTTGGCAAACACAGGGCGTCCGCTCTTGGGGTCGATACCTAACTGGCGCTCTCCTGCCTTATGCTCTTGGCGGGCATTCAGGGTTTTCTCTACAGTCGGTTCGAAACTCTTATAGAACGAGTTCATCATACTGGTCCATTTCTCTTTGCCCTCGGCAATCTTATCGAAGTCTTGTTCTACCTTAGCGGTGAAGTTATAGTCCATGATGTCCTTGAAGTTCTGCATCAGGAAATCGTTCACCACGATACCAATATCGGTAGGTAATAGTTTTCCTTTGTCGGAGCCAGCCATCTCCTTGCGGACGGATTGTTTCACCTGCTTGCCCTTCAGGGTATCGATGGTATAGGTACGCTCCTCTCCCTTCTTATCACCTTTATGTACATAGTCACGTTGCTGGATGGTGGAGATGGTGGGCGCATAGGTAGAAGGACGACCGATACCCAGTTCCTCCAGTTTGTGTACCAGAGAAGCCTCAGTATAGCGGACGGGACCCTGACTGAAACGCTCTGTGGCTTGTATCTCTCGACGGGTCAGTTCCATGCCTTTCTTCAATGGGGGCAGGATATGCCCTAACTCTTCCTCTTGTATCTCATCGTCGTCCAGAGACTCACGGTAAACCTTGATGAAACCATCAAACTTCACCACCTCACCTTGGGCAACAAACTGCTCGTCAATACCACTGATAGAAATATTCACAGTGGTCTTCTCAATCTCTGCGTCTGCCATTTGACTGGCAGCGGTACGCTTCCAGATCAGTTCATAGAGTTTCTTCTCCTGAGCCGTACCCTCTATCTCTGTCTGGTTCATATAGGTAGGACGGATAGCCTCGTGTGCCTCCTGCGCACCCTTGGAACTTGTACGATACTGGCGGGGCTTACTATACTCGTCGCCATAGAGTTTTTTGATTTCTTCCTTGCTGGCATTGATGCAAAGCCCTGAGAGGTTGACAGAGTCAGTACGCATATAGGTGATGCGTCCGTTCTCATACAAGTGCTGTGCTACCATCATCGTCTGACTCACGGTGAAGCCCAGTTTGCGGGCTGCCTCCTGCTGGAGGGTAGAGGTTGTGAAGGGGGGGGCAGGCGTACGTTTCAGCGGTTTTTTGCTGACACTCTCTACCTTAAAGGTTGCCTCCTTGCACTTCTCCAAGAACTGCTCTACTTCCTCATGGGTCTTAAAACGAGTACCCAATAATGCTCTTACTTCAGTCTGTGATCCGTCGGCATTGGTAATGGCGAAGATACCATTCACACTATAGAAAGGCTCACTCTTGAAGTCTTGTATCTCACGCTCACGCTCTACAATCAGGCGGACAGCGACACTCTGCACACGCCCAGCAGAGAGAGCGGGTTTTACCTTACGCCAAAGAACAGGTGAGAGTTTGAAACCTACCAGACGATCAAGCACACGACGTGCCTGCTGGGCATTCACCAGATTCATATCCAGATGACGGGGATGCTCGATAGCCTCTAAGATAGCAGGCTTGGTAATCTCATGGAAGACAATACGGTTGGTCTTGTTCTCATCCAGTCCAAGGACTTCGCACAGATGCCATGAGATGGCTTCTCCCTCACGGTCCTCATCGGATGCAAGCCATACCTTCTCGGCTTTCTTGGCATTCGACTTTAGTTCCTTGACGAGTTTTTCTTTCTCCTCTGGAATCTCATATTCGGGTTCGAGCGTCTTGGTGTCGATGCTCATCTCCTTTTTTTTCAGGTCACGGATATGTCCGTAACTGGACATCACTTTAAAGTCGTTACCCAGAAATTTCTCGATTGTCTTTGCCTTGGCAGGCGACTCTACAATCACTAAATTCTTTTGCATATACTCGAATTGTTTAAGTTTCGGGCTGCAAAAGTAGAGAAAAGTTTTGGTTACACCTTATATATATAGTAGTTTTTTGCTTTTCTTAACGATTGAGCGTCAAGAAACGTTCTACAGCATGCCGGATGCTGAGCAGTCCAAACTCTTCGGGATGGATGTCTGAAATGGCTATCCACAGACACTCTGCGGCATCATCGGCAGCCTTTACCTTACTATCGTTTGGCACATGTACTAAATAGTCCATGTCGATGGTGTGAACACCTAAGCCACTATACATATAAACATTGGGACTGGAGAATAGATATTCTATCTTGTCAACATCCAAGCCTGTTTCTTCTTTGATCTCACGACGCATACCCTCCTCTGCTGTCTCATACATATCCACAAAACCGCCAGGTAGGTCGAGTGTTCCCTTGGCTGGCTCCTTCGCTCTGCGCACTACCAGCATCTCCTGCTTGTCATTGATGATGAAGGCTGCAGTGGCAGCGCAGGGATTGGCATAGTAGACGAAGCCACAGTCCTGACACTGCTTGCTCTTAAAGTTATGAATAACAAAATGCTTACTGCCACAAATCGGACAGTAAGCAAATTTCTCTAAGGGATGTTCCATTACCAATTATCTGTTCTGAAAGGGAACAATGGCAGGTTACCGCCATTCTTCACATTACCAATCTGGAAGTTCTTAAAACAGTAACGTACGGCAACGGGCTTCTTCACCTTGGGTGAGGTAACAATAACCGCCTCGTCCCAATAACCGCCACCTGGTTGCCAGAAATGTTTTGCCTCAGCAGGATAGAAAACTTTGTCATCACCAGCAATCTCAAAGCCTGCCATCTGCTCGAAAGGAGCATCACACCAGTAGTTGTCTTGCAAGTGAATAAGAATGGTGTCATTCTTAATCGTCATATCTTTATAAGACGAACTCTTATACTGGATGGTCTCATAGCCATAGTCACGATTCAGTGCTGTGAAAGCGAGACGTTCACCTACTTGCTGCTTCTGGGCGGGATGGATTTGGGTTGACTCATAAGGATAAACCAGGTCATTGATGCAAACCAGCGAACTGTTAGGGATGATCTGGCTTGCCTTAAATTGTTGTTCACGTAACAAGGCACCACTGATGCCATTGACATTGTCTTCATAGGCATAAGGGGCTATTTGTACGAAATAGAAAGGAATCTCACCCAGTCCGAGCTGTGAACGCCATTGGTCAACGAGTAGTTTCATACGTTGTGAGTATTGGTCGCCCGGGTCTCCTACGTTAGAGCAGCCTTGGTAATAAAGGATACCCTTGACGGTGGCTTTCAGGATGGGATTAAAGGTACCGTTGCCCCAAAGCAGAGAACGGTGATAGTCCCATTGTGCCCATTTCTTGCAAATCTCCACTGAGTCAGTCGGATCATTGGTGTATTTCTCCAAGTTCTCCTTGGTCAGCCAACTCTCCACACGGGATCCTCCCTTGTTTGCCTCGATGATACCTACCGGCATATCCAGTGTACGGCTCAGCAGACGGGCAAAGAAATAACCAGTGGCAGAGAACTCGCTCACCGTCTTCGGACTGCAGACACGCCACTCGCACTGAGCATCGTTCAGAGGCTTACTGCTCATCACACTGGGAATCTTGATGCTACGTACACCTTTGGAATTGACTGCATCCAACACATGATGGTTATAGTCCTTGACAGGACACATGCCAAATCCCTTGACGGGCATCTCCATATTCGATTGTCCGGCACAAACCCATACCTCGCCTGCGAGTACATTATTAATAGTAACGGCTCCATCACCATCGTTGAAAGTGATGCTGAGAGGGACATAAGATGCTTTAGGCGACTTAACCGTCACCAGGAACTGCCCATCCTTGCCAACCTTTGCCGTGCTCTTCTCCTGACTCCAGGAAGTAGTAACCGTTACGGTGCTGTTAGGCTTTGCCCATCCCCAGAGACGGACATCCGTTAGTTGTTGAATCACCATGTTGTCACCAACGAGATGTGACAATTTCACTTTTGCCTGTATACTCATCGTGAGGATGGCAAGCACTGTTAATGATAGAATTCGTTTATACATCGTTTAAAGTTTTTAGTCTTTAGATGCTGCAAAGATAATGATTTTTTGTATCTTTGCAAGCAACAAAAGTAATAAATTATGAAAATAAGGAAATCTTTCTTGATTTGGACGATGCTGTTAGTCTCAGCATTGGCTTATGCGCAACAAGGTTTGGAAATGGATTTGTGGCCCTCTGGTCCTACTACTTCCAATGGCGACCCTAACGACTTGGCGAAAGTGACAGTCTTTCTGCCTCTGAAGAGCGTGGCAACAGGTCGTGCTGTTGTTATTTGCCCAGGTGGTGGTTATACGCATCTTGCTTTTGAGAAAGAGGGAACGGCATGGGCACCTTTCTTCAATGCTCAAGGTATTGCGGTTATCGTGTTGAAATACCGTATGCCTCATGGGGTGTGGAAAGTTCCCTTGGAGGATGCGGAGGAAGCCATGCGGCTGGTACGTAGGATGTCTGCGACATGGGATATTAATACCCGTCAGGTAGGTATTATGGGATTCTCGGCAGGAGGGCATCTTGCTTCTACTGTTGCCACCCATTCTAAAGGTGACGCAGCACCGGACTTCCAGATATTGTTCTATCCAGTGATAACGATGGAGCAGGGTACCACCCATCAGGGGTCCCGAGATAATTTGTTGGGTAAGAAGCCTAAGCGTAAACTGCTGAATGAGTTCTGTAATGAACAGCATGTCAGCGGCTCGACTCCTCGTGCTTTCATTGCGTTAGCACATGATGACAAGGGGGTGTCTCCTCTTAATAGTATCAGTTATTATGAGGAACTATGCCAGTGTAATGTTCCTGCTACGATGCATATATATCCCACAGGCGGTCATGGCTTTGGCATCCTGCAGTCATTCCCCTACCATTTTGAGATGATGCTGGAGTTGAAGGCGTGGCTGAATAGTTTTTAGTTTCCCTGACAGGGTACACATTTTCGGATTTCAATTGGAATCGTCTCCACGTGGGACGATTCTTTTGTAATAGTGACCTTCACCATACAAGCCTTGGTATTGATGGGTTTTTGCTGGTCAAAGATAAAGTTGCCGATACTATAATAGATGGGTTTACCCTTGTATTGCTCAATCGTTTGGAGGGTATGGGTATGATGGCAGATGAGGGCATCAGCACCAGCGTCTATCAACAGATGGGCTTGTTGGCATTGTTGGGGTACTGGTTTCAGGGTGTGCTCGCCCCCCCAATGCAAGGAAACGATGACATAACATTGCGGGTCTTCGACTTTTAGTTGACGCACCCTTACTAACAAGGAATCGATGTCCTCATGACTGACCGATGTCTTTTCAGGCAGATAGGAGAAATTCTCCAATGGCATCTGCAGCGAGGACAACAGATAGACCTTCCGTGGCACGGAAGCCAATAAGACGGGTCGGGAAGCCTCTTGCATGTTGTCACCAGCCCCCACAGGTATCATTCCAGCCTCCTCAATATTCTTCATGGTATCAGCAAGCCCCCTCCTTCCTTGGTCGACACTATGGTTGTTGGCAAGGTTCAGATGAGTGATACCGTGTGCTTTCAATGCAGGCAGCCACTCAGGCTCCGCACGGAAGATAAACTGTTTATAGGCAGGTTGTTTAATCTTCGTGGCGGGACATTCCAGATTGGCGACGACGAGGTCACTGCTTTGGAAGACGGAGTCCACGAAAGGAGAGAAGACATAGTCGATACCGCGGTGTTCCACGTATTGTCGAACACCGCGGTCGAGTAGTAAGTCGCCCGTAAAAGTGATGGACAGTGTGTCACTTGCCATCAGCATGGCGAAGAGCAGACAGCTTAGCATCCAGAACTATAGAAGATATGCTCGTTGTCGATACTCTTTCCTTCCAGAGGAACAATAATCTCCTTCATCCAGTTGGGAATACCCTTGTCAGGCTCTGTCTCCAAGTTCTTCTGCCACTCCTCGTCTGTTGTACGTGGAGCAGAGATATCCTCTTGGAACTCACGATAGGAGAAGACTGCACCACGGGTCAGATAGAGATAACCGTCTATCTCCACGACCACATAGATCTCATGGGCAGGACCCACAGCCTCATAGAGGACAGACTTTTCCGGGTTGTTGAAGGAGTTTGCCGTATAGACATCGGCAACGACGGCAATCGACTTGTCGGCACCATTCACGTCATCCCATCCCATCAAGAACTGGTCAGGTTCCTTGACGAGGTTCAGCGAGATATTCTCAAAGGCAGCGCCGATAGCCTCAATCTGGCGGTGCTCCTGTTCTGTCAGTTTCTTGCCGGCAAGTTCTTTCTTGCTGCAGTTGAGCAGGAACTCCGCTTGCTCCCGTAAGTCTGTTGAGGCTGTCGTTGCTTTCTCAGTGACGAGGTCGAAGCGTTTCAGCACGTTCATGGTAGCATCGATGAGTTCGATAGCCTTTGTCCAGTAGGCGATATTCGGCTCTACATAGCCCTTGGTGTAGGGCTCGGGGGGACCGGCGCCACCACACTCGGCACCCATGGGCTGCTTGGCATACAGGATAGCGTCGTGTTTCAGTTCTGCCCAAGAGGCAAGTGCCGTGTTCAGGTTTTTCTTATCCCATTGGGGTGATAACATGAATTTCGGATACTTGGCGTCCTTGCTGGTGACATCCTTCAGCGAGGCAATCCATTGGTTAGCCACCGTCTGCTTCCAGTCAATCTCTCCCATGCGGGTCTTCATACGGTCGAGATTGACAGTGTATTTGTTCCATTTCTCCTGTTCCTTGAGTTCTTGGATCAGGATACGCTCCGCAGCGGATACCCCCATAGAGGCAAGAACGTCGAGTCCCTTGGGAACATCACGGAGAGTCGGTTGGCTCTCATAGTCGACCATCTCCTGCAATACCTCATTGTCTGGGAAATAACGCTGAGGCATCAGACAGATCTTAAACGGACTGGACATCTGGAACTTAGGTTTGATGCGTGACTGCTTCTTCGACAGTTCCACCAAGGCAGTGCGGATCGCCTTGAATTTCTTCTTGTCATTAACCAGTTCACTCAGTGTACTGCCACTCTTCTGGATCTCATCATATACTTGCAGGATGCTGACATCGTCGGGCATACCCATCAAGTAAGTGATGGGCGTTGTCAGGTCGTTGTATAACTTCGTCAACTTAGCGTTGCTGCCAATCGTCTGAGCCAACAGCAAAGCCTGCTGCAACTGGTCGTCCATATCAGCACCGAAGGGTGCGTTCTGCAACCACATCATCGCACAGAAATAACGTTTCAGTGTCTCATTGCGGGTATAGTGACCACGAGGACGGTAGATGTTATAGATGAACATCGGCATATTCTTCTGTGGGACATATCCCAAGAACTCCGAATATTGAGTCTCTGCTTTGTGCACATGTTCTATCTCCTCCTTCACCAGACTCGTATAAGAATCAGCGACAGGCAGAGTCTTTCCAGTATTCAGGGCATAAGCGATAGCATAATAAGCGGCATTATGTTCCGCTGCCGCCTTGATAATCGCATCGTTGGTAGAGGCTGCCTGTTGCATCATCAGGTCATAGTTCTGCTTGGCGAAGTCAGTCACCATGGGTGAGAACTTCTGCTCCTCCGTCTCTTTCAGCAGACAGTCGAAGAACATGTGGAAAGCCTGCAGGTAGAGGTCTGTCGTTACAAAACTGGGGAACTGACGATAGTCATTACGCTCATAGACATTGAAGAGTTGGTTCTCTGTGCCTGGTACGATGGCGAAGCCGTTCTTACTGATGGCGTTATAGAGACGCTGGTCGAAGTGCTCCAACTGAAAGGGGTTGATGATATTGTCCATATTGACCATCATACCGGCAGGAGCGATATTGTTCTTTGCCTTCAACTGGTCCTCATGGGCTTTCAACTTCTGGATGAATTTCTGTTCAGCGACTGTATACTTAATAGGTGCAGCCTTTCCCTCCTCCTCTTTCCAGAAACGGTCCTCCATTTTCTGGTTGTACCAGGAGGTGGCTCCAAAGAGACCACGCAGGTCACCGTTCATAAAACAGTAGCCTTGTCGTGCAGAGACGGCATTACGGAGCACACGGGTCTCAGCGATGGAAAGGCTGTTCACATCAATGTCGAGAGGTAACTTCTTGTTGAGTTGTTCTACATCAATGTGTGCCTTTCCGGGGATGATGACATGACGTGACTCCTTCTGTGCGTTCACAGTCCATGCGACAGCAACGCCCACCATGGTTAAAAGTAATCTTTTCATAGGCAAAATGGTTTATTTAGTCTTGATTGAAAATAATTAATGCTTCTTCTCTTGCCACATTCTTAGCGAGGAATCGCTCAAAGCCCATGCCGAAATGTGCCCAGCGATACTCTGCCACCACATATCTCCCGTCTGTGGTACGTTCGAGACTTCTGATGAGTCCGTCCTTGAAACGGAAGTCCTCTAAGATGCCCCCCAACTTAGAGCCAAGCCAGAGGGGACGTACATAGCCCTTGTAGTTCTTGAAGATAAAGAGCCTCCGCCCTTTCTCTTTGTAGTAGCGGGTGCTTTTCACCACACCCACCATCGCATCAATGCTCCCGTCGCCATCCACATCCCCTGTACAGAAACGGTAGACAGGGTAGGGCAGTCTCCATTGGTCGAAGGTGGAGTCAGTCCTTAGAGTCAGGAAAGATAGCGTGTCATTCTCCTGCTCCAAGGCAAACTTCTGCCCGAGAGCATTCGTAGCATACAGCCAACATCCAATCGCCAGTGTCCAACTCTCAACTCTCAACGTATTACAGCAGGCTACTGATCTCTGCCTCCAGATCCTTCACCTGAGCCGCTCTCTTATAGAGGGCATTGTCTCTGCTGATGAGGAAATAGTCGGGCAGTCCTTGTATATTATAGGTAATCAGTGTCTGAGACCCCACTCCCTGTGGGTCACGCACACTGACCCATGGCAGTGCGGCAGTCTGCTGCTTCCAGAAATGCTCGTCAGCATCCAATGACACCTGATAGATCTCCAGTCCTCTTGCGTGATACTTATTATATAATTCACGCAGCAGAAGGATGCGCTCTGGTGACTTGTCCAGTCCGAACAGATGGAAGTCGAGGATGACCACCTTACCTTTCAGTTCTGTCAGGTGGCGCACCTGTCCCTTATTATCCGGAAGGGCGATGTCTATCAGTCCGGAGGTCTGTATCTGGTTCACGTCGATGGTACTTGCCGCGTTAGCCTCTGAGATACGTACATTCTTCATACCTTCGATGGCAATGTTATGCAGGTTGGTACCGCGCTCGGAGTTTGGATGATAGGCATCCCAACTGGTGGCAACGGCAGCAAATAGTTTGATGTCATCCTTGTTGGAACGGGGATTGAAAATCAAGGTGTTGCCAAGTGCCTGGAATAGTGCGAAATAGGCATACGAGCGATTAGGCTCTTTCAGGATGTAGTTGAGTTTCACATCCTGCTTGTAATCCTGTATCATCTTCAGAATACTGTCGTTAGCCTCGTCTATGCTGAGGTCGTCATTACGCTGTACTGCCATGGCACGTTGCGTCAGGTCTATCTGCTTCAGGGTCAGTTCCTTAATCTTCGAGCAGTTCTCGGAACCGCTAATCTCGTACTGGACAGCCATCTGCGGATATTGTGCCTTGACGGTCACTGTCTCCGTAGAGTCGATGCTCACATTGATAATCTGGTCTGCGATACGCAGGCGGTAGAACTCTGGGGCTGGTGTCTGTTCCTCTGTGAAGGCGAAGTATCCCTCCTCGTCCAGTTTCACAGAATCAAGCACGGCAATCTCTTCCAGTCCTACATTCTCGAAATAGAGCATAGAGTCCTTGGCATTGGTGATATTTCCCTCTACATGGAACTTCTTCTCGCTGCATGAAGCCATAGCCAGTGCGGCTACAGCCACGATCAAATACTTCTTCATTTTAATGTTTTTATTAATTTTGCTGACAAAGGTACGAATAAGTGAGAAGAAAACCAAATTATATTTGAGTTTTCTAGAGCGTGAGTACCTTCGACCGCATACCCCTCCCCCGGCATTCTCCCATCGGAGACGGTGCCTTCGATACTCGAAGGTACCGCTTTCGCACAGAGGAAGTGGCTCCTTCACAGACAGGAGGTATGGGCTTTGGAACAAAACAAGTTGTTTTGTTCTCATAGGAGGCATCCCTATCATTGATTAAGATAATCCTTATCGGAACAAAACAACTTGTTTTGTTCATGGAGAAATCATGGGTATTTTATACCGAAAGCACCTCTCCTTGTCACCCTTGTCACCTCGTTGTCACCGACAACTGCCTGATAACTAAATAGTTTTGCAAGGCGGCAACGGTGACAAGGATTTAAAAATTTATAGTGCGTGCGCGCACGCGCGCGAGAGTAACAGAGTTTCTCGGTAACAAACGACCCGTTTGTCGGTAGGAAACTGTCACAAACAAAACGGGCAGCAACAGGATCCGACAGAATGATGTTCACCACGCTGACGATGTCAGTGACGTTTACCTGACCGTCACCATTCACGTCGGCAGCAGTCTCATTGAACTTATCGGAGTGATGACCTAAGATGGCGTTCACTATCTCTACGATGTCAGTGACATTCACGACACCGTCACCGTTGGCATCACCCTTTTGAATAACTGTAGACGGCTCGATAATAGTAATCGGGAAGGAGAATTCTGCGTATGTCGAACCTGTTGCGTCAGCCTTTGCCAATTTCACCTTACGGAAATAGCCTGTCAATGTGCCAGGAGCCAAATCCTCAGCAGCCGTAATCTTCAGATTGACGATAGCGCCACTATGACCAACAAGTGGCTTTCCTTGCATAGCAGATGCCAAGAACCTGTAGCCTCCCTCTATTGGTTTCATTGACAGCGTTGTGCTCTCTGGTATACGACTGGAATTCGCACTATACTCCTCCACCGTCATACCTGCTGGCAGATAGAAGTCAAACTGGAAGGCAACATACTCCATATCATGCACCAAGGAAATGCTAACCTCCTTGGTTTCACCAGCCGCCATCTTTATGTCACTGACGGTCATCTTGTCCTCTGCTATCGTTGTATTTAGTATTGCCATCAGACATGTGGCAATCACCAATAGTCTTTTGTTCATAGTCTGATCTGTATTATTTGATAATCACTTTCTTATTATTGATAATGTAGACACCACAACCCAGTTCGCTATGCTCCTTATTTAGTTTGCGACCAGACAAGTCGTAAATGACGTTGTCGTCAGTCATGCCCTTTACATTGCCAATGCCTGTAATTGTGCCAAGTACGTCACCATTGAAATGTACGGCTTGTCCCGTAGGAGTTACGAACATCACCTTGCTGAGACGAACGTCACCCTCAGCATTGCCAGACAGTTGCAATTCGATTAATTTGCCATTAGTCATGGGCAGTGATTCGCTATTCATAGACAATCCGACTACGGTATAGAGGTTTTGACCTACCTTTGCTATTTGCGGTTGATGGCTCGTTGTAGTAGCCAGTCTGGCAGCAGTCAGAGTCAGTCCCTCAGGAACTTCCACATTGAATTGGAAGGCAGTAAACCGCTCTGCATGGTCTATATCCATCCATACGTTGTTGCCGTTTGAGGACAAATGCGCATTCTCTAATGAAGTCTCGTTGATCATACCCCTTCTTTCGGCTGCATAACTATGATCAGACAAGATGATGTTAATAACCTTTGTCACATCGAAGACATCCACTACGCCATCACCGTTCACATCATAGGTCTCCAAAGTCTCGTAATCCGTCATGTCGTTTAAGATGCAGTTAACCACTGCTACTGCATCACTGACATCAATCGAACCGTCGTTGTTGACATCGCCATTCACTACTGGTGAGTTTGAGACATTAATACTGAAGTCATAGTAACCCAAGGTGCTCTTTGCCTCATTAACTTGGGAGAAGGTAATATTGGACAGACTTGCAGTGTAATCACCTTCGGTGAGAGAATGCTCGGCATACAGTGCCAAACTCAGTAAAGGAGTGTTTGAAACAGAAATTTCCGCATTTGACATTGACAGACAGGCAATTCGATACTTTGTAGCAGTGTCATTTGAAGATAATTTCTCTATGGTTATCGTATGGTCACTCCCTGTATATCGATTTCCTTTCTCTATAATATATTCGCCATAAGTCTCGCCATAGGTGTATGTCGCCAATTGAACACCTTGTGGTAGTACGAGATCAAATTGGTAAGCGGTGTAATCTGTCACCTCACTTTGCAGGAAGATGTTGATGGTTGCAGTCTTATCTTGCTCTATATTGACATCATTAACGATAAGCATATCCGTAGTTGATGCCATCTCCTCGATATTCTCGAAATCTTTCCAGTAGTTTTTGGAAAGGTAAGCAGCCTTGGAACCAGAGGGGACGATCAATCGTGTATTTTTATAGTTCCAGTAGTCAAAAGACGATTCAATAATGTCAATGGGCGACTTCATATAACTGATAATCGTCTCTAAGGTTGAAGGGAAGTGCCACGACCCCAAATCCTGTAATGTAGAAGGAAGACTGACTTGTTTTAAAGAAGTACAGTCTCTAAAGATGTATCCACCATAAACAGGATCAGTTTCCAGTGTTTTTAATCCTTCTGGAAGTACGATGCTCTCTAATGAGGAACAGAACGCAAAAGCATGGTCGCCGATAGTCTCTATACCTTCTCCCAATTCAACGTCAACCAAGTTTGTACAACTTTGAAAGGTGTAACTTTTTATATTTCCCACACTACCTGGTACGTGAATTCCAGTAATTCCAGACTCCTCAAAGCATCTCCAACCTAAATATTCTAATCCTTTAGGCAAGTTCACTGTCTCCAGTTTTTTATCACCGGCGAATGCCTGGTCGCCAAGATATTTCAGATTATTGCCCCAATTGATGCTTGTCAGTTCTGCTAATCCACTAAATGCCCCTTTCCCGATGGACGTGACACTACTTCCAAGATCAACTGTTGTGAGCTGAGTACACGAAAATGCCTCTTCTCCGACTTCCTGTAAACCATCTTTGAAGACGATAGTGGTCAACGGAGTATAACTAAAGCAACCTTTTCCAACTTTAATGGTTTTAGGAAGGTCTATGGAAGTCAGTTTCTCACAGTTAGAGAAACAACAGTCCCCTAATACTAACTCTGCATTCTCAGCACGTTCTTCAAAGATAACTTTTTTTAGTGTTTTGCAATTTGCCAAGAAGCCATTGGGGAGCGATTGTACCTGAGAACCAATAGTTACTCTTTCTGCGGATAAAATACCAGAACTATTGTATTCTTGATCAAGAACAGCATTCTCTGCCAAATAGACGATACTGAATAGATTAGTATTGTAAAATATGTCAGGACCCAACTCCGTAACACCTTTGGGTATAGTCACAGAGCCTACTAATGATGTACAGTCATAAAAAGCACAAGATCCTATCTTTTTGACCGATTCAGGCAGTGTGACACTGGTCAGTTTCTCACAACCCGTGAAAGCCGCGCTTCTAATCTCTTCCAACCCATCAGGCAATGTTATACTCGCAAGCGATTCGCAACCAGAGAAAGTATTTCTCCCAATAGTCTTTAAAGTAGACGGGAGTACGACTGATGTAATTCCTGTGTTCTGGAAAGCTCCTTCATCAGAAGTATAAACTTCATTACCCCATTGATGGGGCGACTCATCCTCAATACTTTCCAAACCCTCTGGGAAGTTGATACTTGTCAGATTATAGCAGCCATTAAAAGCACCTCCTCCAATTCTCTTAATCGTTTGTGGCAAGACCACACTTGTAAGAAATCTCTTACTATCTTCTGCCATAAAGTTTGGAGCAATTGACTCAGTCCCATCACGAATAGTTATACTAAAGTCTGCCCATTCATTATTCATGCACCTCACAGCAATATTATTCAGGTAGATGACCCCGTCTTCGGCAGGAAGAGTACTAAGCCAAGGCGTATTGCCAAACATGTCATAATCGAATTTCTGGACAGAGGATGGAATATTGACTGTCGCTAATGATTTGCAGCCATAAAAAGCATAAATGCCAATCTCTTCCAATCCCTCAGGAAGATTCACCTCCTCTAAACTCTCACAATTATAGAAAGCCCGTGCACCAATACGCTTTAACAGTCTAGAAAAAACGACATGCTTAAAGGCTGTACAGTAGCACCACTTACTATTATAATATGTATCACCAAAAGCATTGTCTGGAATATACTCTATTGAAGACAAGTCTATTGTCTGTTCTTCATTCCCGCGCAGGCTTTCACATCCTGCAAAAGCACTTTTTCCAAGAGTCTTGACCTTGCTTAAGTCTATATCCATCAGACTGACACATGACTCAAAAGCCCTCTCCTCTATCACCTCAACAGGACTGGAAAACTCAACACTCGTGAGGTCTTTGCACTGGAAAAATGTCATCGGACCGACTTCCTGTACATTCTTAGGCATGACCACTTTCTTGTAGGTCTTATTGGCAAAGGCACCTGCGAGTTGGTTGCTGTAGTAATTGATCGTGAAGTTATTACCACCTAACATATTGCTTGAAGAGGAAACTTCCTTTCTGTTCTCTTCAGAGGCATAGAACGTTATGACATAGTTGTCCATGGTATTGCTATTGTCGCTATAGCTGACCGTTGCATACGCTTCACTGCTGCTCACAATGACGGCATCACTCAGATCAAGATTTTCCACTGTAGCAATTCTACCCGAACCATTTCTTAGGTATTTAATGTCAACAGCATTCATCTGCCCGACAATCTTCAAGTCCTTAAACGATGGCTCATCAGAGTTGTCAACCACTTGTTCTAGTGTTCCTGGCGTCAAAACCTCAATTGTCACACCTGTGGTGGTTAGTGGAAACATAAACAGCACCATCAATACCATACTGCATAAGCAAAAGATTCTTTTCATATTCGTTCTCATTGTTAGTATTTTACGCAAAGGTATATAATATATTGTAAAACTCCAAAGGAATCAAAATGAAATTAACCCCCTCTTAACTATTCAGTGACAGGATATACTGCCATAGTTGGCGGTAGAAAGGATGACGTGTCAGGGTGGGGACATCACCAAGAATGATGACCTTCATGCGGGCTCTGGTGATGGCGACATTCATGCGGCGGAGGTCACGCAGGAACCCAATCTGTCCCTCCTCGTTCGAGCGTACCATGGAGATGAGGATGATGTCACGCTCCTGTCCTTGGAAACCATCAACGGTATTGATACTGATCTGGCGACGGAAGGGTTTGAAGAACTCCCGTTTCATCAGCAGGCGACGGAGATACTGTACCTGGGCACGATAGGGCGAGATGATACCTACGTCGATACGCTCCTCCAACAGACGTTGCTTGCCGATGCGCTCGAAATACTGCTGTAGGGTGTTCAGGGTCAGTTCTGCCTCCTCCTTATTGATACGTCCGAACGACTCACCGATGAAGGTTTCTTTGAAGGATTTCTCCGAATGCTCCGAATACTCCGAGGGACAAACCCATTCCATCGGGATGTCGAGGTCGAGGATTCCCCGATATTTTACTTGCGGGGCACTCTCCACCTGTCCATCGTAGAAGTAATTGGAGGAGAAACGCATGATGTCATCGTTCATGCGATACTGCATCTTTAATAATGTGACAACCTCTGGTTTCATCTCCACGATACGCTCCATCAGTGTCTTACCCAACCCTGCCTTCAACGCAGCGATGCTCTTGACGGTGGGTGGCAACTGACAGTGGTCGCCGGCAAGGATGACACGACTGGCACGACGGATGGGGATCCAACAGGCTGCCTCTAAAGCCTGTGCCGCCTCGTCGATAAACAAAGTACCGTATTTCTGTCCGTCCAGCAAGCGGTTGGCGGCTCCTACCAAGGTACAGGCAATGACACGTGCCTCCCCAAACAACTCGTTATTGATACGGATCTCCAACTCAGTGGCTCTTCCCTTCAGACTCTCTAACTTCTGATGGTACTTCTCGTCGCCTCGCTTACGATGGGAACGCAGTTCACGGATCGCCTTACGGATCGCCCACAGGTGGGGATAGTCAGGGTGTGCCTCGAAACGTCGCTCATAGGTGAACGACAGCATCTTGTCGTTGACACGGGTAGGGTTACCGATACGCAGGACATTGATACCCCTGTCCACCAGTTTCTCGGAAATCCAGTCGACAGCCATATTACTCTGGGCACATACTAATACCTGACTCTCTCGCATCAGGGTCTCACGGATTGCCTCCACCAGTGTCGTCGTCTTACCAGTACCAGGGGGGCCATGTACGATGGCGACATCCTTAGCCCGCAGCACCATATTGACTGCCTCCTCTTGGGTGGGATTCAGATAAGGGAAGTGCATCGGCGGAAAGACAAAGGTCTCCGCCTTCTGACGGGAATAGAAGAGGTCACGCAGGTAGCCGATACGTCCTTTCCCTTTGATGGCACGGTCGAGCGCCTCTAACATCAGCCGATAACTCGTCTCGTCGAAAGAGAGTTGTACCCCCAGATGCGGCGTGTTCTGGATGGTGACCAGATACCCGTTATTAGGGATGATACACACCATACGGTCGCCATCGACATAACTGACGGTAGCAGTAAAAGGAAGGTATTTGATCTGGTGGTCCTCACAAGAGAAGAACACCACCGTCTTGCCAAACTCGAAGGTATGCACTATCTCCTGGTCGGAGGTACGTATCACCTCTACGGCAAGTTGGTTGAGGGAGTTATAATAACTCTTCTCCACCTTCAGGGGCCACCACGCATCACCCCGCTTGACCTTCCGCTGCACCCCCATCTCCTCCGTCTGTTTGCGGAAAGCCTCCTTCTCCGTCTGGTACTCCAGTTGGAGCAGCAGCCGTTGTTGTTCTAATGCCTGTATGGGTGATACCTGTTGACTCATTGCAAGTACAAAGGTAGTTGTTTCTGATGGGAGGGGATAGCATATTAAGATTGTTTAACGAAAGATTCTCTCTTTTCCATGCAAGTTTTGCGACTTTTGTGCTTTCATTGAATAAAAAAGATCAGAAAGGGACGTGAACTTCTTCGCAAAAAACAAAGAAGAGAACTTGTCGAGGCGACTTCGTAATGGTGATTGCCATGCGATGCGTGAGTTCTATGCCCTTTATGGCTCTTATCTGACGGCAGTCTGTCTTCGTTATGTTCCTGACGAGGAAGATATGCGGGATGTGATGCAGGAGTCAATGATTCAGGTGATGACTCATAGCAAGGACTTTTCTTATCGTGGCGAGGGTTCCCTTCGTGCCTGGGCAACAAAGATCGTAGTCAGTCAGTCGTTGAGATTCCTGCGTGAGAAGAAACAGCATGAATGGCTGATACTTGACAGGGAACTGCCTGACGTGCAAGAGGAGGACGACCCTCCGATTCATGAGATACCGCCTGACGTGATTCATCAGATGGTAACAGAACTCCCCACAGGCTATCGGACAGTATTCAACCTCTATGTCTTTGAGGATATGTCCCATCAGGAGATAGCCTGGTTATTAGGAATAAAACCAGACTCTTCCGCTTCTCAACTCAGCAGGGCAAAGAACCTGCTTGCAAAAAAGATAAGACAATATCAGAACCTCCAAAAGCAGTTGTAATGAAAGAACAATGGCGAAAAGACATGCGACAGAAATTGGCAGACTACCAGAAGCCTGCCCCTGCGTTGTCGTGGGCTGATATTGAATTGGTTGCTGCTACCCGTCAGTCTGGTGCAAAGATGTCTCCATCAGGGCGTAGGTGGGTGGCTGTCGCCGCTGCTGTTTTGCTGGTGGTGGGAGGTTTTTATCTGGCATTTCAACAAAAAGAAGATGTGATGGGTCAACAGGAGCACCATTGGGTAAAGGCGGAAGAGACAGTCAAGGAAGAAAGTCATACTTCCTCAGCAGTTTCTTCGGAAGTGTTGACTCCTCAAAAGTCATCGAAGGTGTTATCTGAAACAGCGGAAGCGAAGCCCATCATAGAGAAAGGAGAGAACGAACAGAAGGAAGTAGGGCAGGTAGAGGAGGATACCATTGCCAATAATGGCAGACAAGAACTGACCATTCCTGTCGTCTCACCAACAAAGATGGGAGATGGTCAGTCTCAAAGTGTCCAGAAGTTATCGCCACGGGAAAACCGTCTGACGGCAAAAGTCTATTTCTCGAACACGATGGCAGGTAATACGGGTAATATTTTCAGGTCAGGATCTTATACGAATAATATATCCGACAGTGCTCCTGTTGGTGATGGTAGTTCAATACCGCAAAGTACATCATATCATGAGGAGATACATCATCGTCAACCTATCCGGCTGGGTGTCTCCTTGCATTATCGCCTCAATGACCGCTGGGGTATAGAAAGTGGACTGTCCTATACCCGTTTGCTATCAGACATTACCACTAAGTCGGCAACTCAGACAACGCATATTGAGCAGAAATTGTCGTATATCGGTCTTCCTGTCAATGTCACCTATCGCTTGTGGAACAATCGCCATTTCTCTTGCTATCTGTCTGCTGGTGTCATGATGGAGCAGATGGTCAAGGGCAGTCGTCTATCAGAAGGTAAGACAGAGGACCTTAAAATACAGCCCCTGCAGTTTTCCGTTCATGGTGCTGCAGGAGCCGAGTATCAGTTAGTCAATGTATTAGGATTCTTTGTAGAACCAGGTCTTTCCTATCATTTTAAGAATGGCGGTGACATTCCCACCTTCTATCAGGAGAAGCCCCTTGGTTTTAATCTGAACTTAGGAATCCGTTTCTATCTTAATCGCCATAATACTGCCCGATGAAGAAGATGGCACCAGTAGAGTATTCGCTGATGACATAAAGGAACGGACGGTTAGCATGGAAGGTAGCGTGGCGTGGTGCTGAGGCACTGTTGGCAACCTCAATAGCCGTGACTGCGGCAGCCTCAGTACCTTCCTCGTTAAGTTTTATACGGGCGCATTGTTTCATGAGTCCGATAAAGGTTGGGGCGTTACAGAACTCAGGAAACTCTGCCGCATTTTCCATGAATGCTTTGGTCATACCCAGTTGTTTCATGATGTCATTGAGTTCGAGATCGGTTTCTGACTCGAAACGGGGTAGTTTGACATCAACAGTAGCAGCGTTCATATACTGGTAGTTCTTCCATTCCTGTGCTGTCAGTCCTTGTAGTAAGTCATCAATACTTTTACCCTCTCGTGGCAACAGGATGGTCATCTGGTAAGCATGATTACCATAGGGAAGACACAATGCCTGGCATAACTCGTTCTCTGTATATCCGAACTCCTCGTTTTGGTGCATCATGGGTATTTGTTTGCTACTACCCTTGAATGTCTCGTTTTTCGTCTCGTCAGTATTAAACTTCTTCGACCATGTTCCTTTGAAATAGATGGCATTCAGGAGATAACTGACGGCATCGGGATCGAATGACGACTCATCGAGTATTTTCTCAATCATCTTCTCCGTATGGTCACTTGCCCATTGGTTGATAACCCCCAAAGTCTTACCGTCATGGAAGTCTCGGGTCTCTGGGGTCGCGTCATAGAACTGCTTTGCCGTATTCACGAAATTATCTTTCAGTTGGTAGTTCTGATTGACAAAGATGGTATTGGCAATCATCACTTTCGTCAGCATGTCCAGATGAGGGGACTGGCTAAGCAGTTTGTGGCAGAAGGTATTGATGTCATTCTCTCCTGTCGCTTTGAAACCTAATACCTCATTGATCTGTGTCTTTGTCTCACCCGCTGCCCCATTATTGAGTAGTCCCAAGGCATAGGTGATACTCAATGGTGAGAGAATCTGACTTTTGCCTGTCTCTGCGGAGGCACGGAACAGGTTGAAGGCAAAGTCGTTGTTGTGATTAACTAATTGTGCCTCCTCAGTGGTCAGTTTAATATCGACACGCTCATTGCCTGTGGGACAGATAACAACCTTTGGATCATTATCTTCATTCTTGTCCGACAGACCACATCCTGTTGTTCCCATTACCATCATGAGGGTGATGGCAGCCCATACACTTTTCTTCATGCTCATTTGGAATTGATATCTAATGTATAAACACATTTCAAAGGAAAACCTTGCATAGGATGGGGTTAAAAGATGTTATCATTTGGCAGTTTGAAAGATTCTTTGTATTTTTGCACAACAATGAGACTACACCCTTTACATACTGATATCCCCAAGCCCGAGCGGTTTACGTATCCGTTCTGCTACGAGCCACACCCGTTGTGCCAGTTGGCGGCAAAGGAGGTACAGGCATATATTGCCAGTCATGCGGAGATCAAGGCGGATGCGGATAACGGCAAGATGTTTGGGGTGTTGGTTGTTCAGAATACTCAGAATACTCTGAATAATCCGAATACTCCGAATAATCTGAGTTTCCTCGCTGCCTACAGCGGACTGCTGGCAGGTCGTAACGACTGGGACTATTTCGTCCCTCCCGTCTTTGATGCCCAACAGCCCGACGGCTATTTCAAGACGAAAGAACGTGAGATTTCTCTTACCTCTCACTCCTCACCTCTCACCTCTAAAAAAATGTCCCAAGACCTCCAACGCTGGCTCTTCCACCAATATCAATTAATGAACGCGCGAGGGGAGACGAAGGACCTGGTGGATATCTGGCAGGGGTATTATAGTCGTGAGAAGTTACGTCGTAAATTCCCATTACCCCCAGGAGGGACGGGTGACTGTTGTGCGCCCAAATTATTGCAATATGCGTATCAGCAAAACCTGAAACCTGTCTGTATGGCGGAGTTCTGGTGGGGACGGTCCACCAAGGAGGAACTGCGTCAGCACCTGAACTATTATCCTGCCTGCCGTGGCAAATGCAAACCCATCCTGACATGGATGCTACAAGGGCTGGAGGTGGATGTGAACCCAGAGACTTTGGGATTCCCCCATTTAGAGATAGAGACCGTCTATGAGGACGACTATCTGTTGGTGATCAACAAACCGTCTGGTTTGCTCAGCACTCCTGGTAGGGTGGAGCAGTATAGTGTAGAGACAGTGATGCGCCAGCGTTACCCTGATGCCGTGATCGCCCATCGGCTGGATATGTGGACCTCAGGCTTGTTGATCGTTGCGAAGTCGATGGAGGTCTATCGCCCTCTGCAACAGCAATTCATCAAGCACCAAGTAAGGAAACGCTATATTGCGGTGTTAGATAACCCCTCCACTCTTAATTCTAAACTCTCAACTCTCAACTCTAAAAACGGCACCATCTCCCTCCCCTTGCGTCCTGACCCAATGAACCGCCCCCGGCAGGTGGTGGATATGGAGCATGGCAAGCGTGCCGTGACAGACTACGAATTCCTCTCAGACATCCCCCTCCCTTGGGAGGGGTTAGGGGAGGGGTCCGTCCTCGTCGCCCTCTACCCCCAGACAGGACGCACCCACCAGTTGCGCATCCACTGCGCCCACCCCGACGGCTTAGGTTGTCCCATCAAGGGTGACGAGCTCTATGGCACCAAGGCTGACCGTCTCTATCTCCACGCTGCCGAGATATGGTTCCGTCACCCCATAACAGAAAGGGAGATGCACTTGGCATCCCCCCGTCCTTTCTGATATAAGATTCTACTGCAGTAACTCTAACAATGGGTCTTCCTCAAAATCCAGTTCACGAGAGAACTGAATAGGTGTACCATCGTTATTGATGACCAAACTACTACTCGCAAGGATAGACTGGTTCGCATGAAGTGTTACTACTTGCATTGTAGGCTGTATATATGTTTGTTTTTTCATCTTTCTGTCGTTTTAAAAGTTCTTACTTAATCACCATCTTTTTCCCATTGCTTATATACACGCCCTTCTTAGGCTGTGCCACCCTACGGCCCTGCAAGTCGTAGAACACGTCAGACATCTTGTTTCTTACATCAGACATCTCACTGATTCCTGTTGTCTCGTTGAAGATATAGAACTCACGGGCTGCACTGACAGGTATTTTTATGAATGCCTTATGAGGTGCCAAGTCGGAGTCCCAGGAATAGAAGCCGATACCATTACCACCGCCGTCACCCAGCACATAGTAGTTATAAGTGCTGTAGTCAGGATAGGTCGTCACGTCGGCACCCTCCAGACTGTTGCCGCTATAGTCGCTTGTGCTGGCGGTTGCCGAAACAGTGAGCTGATAAGAGTCGGTTGTTGACTTGAGGATGACACCCTCTCCTTGGTTGATCACTTTGTCGGCAATCTCTGTCAGCGTCAGCTCGTCACCACTGATGGCGGCCTTATAGACCGTTGTGTTGGCATCCGCCTTCATATTGGCAGCCCCGTTATAATAGGTTGCCCAATACTCGTCATCCACCCAGTTAGCTTTCGCCACTACAGTGCCTGATCCATCCTGGAAGGAGAGGTTGACTTTACCTGCTAATCCTGTCCATGCCGATGCGTCAGCCACATGACCGATGGTAGAGCCGTCTCTCTTGAAGTCGTCACAGCCACCCTCATCCCATGTCAGTTTGGAGGGGTCAGCATCGATGTTTACATCCGTCATCCCTTCACATTGATAGAAGGCATCATATCCGATATGAGTCACACCACTGCCAATGGTCACCGTCTTCAGGTTATTACAATTATAGAAAGCATAATCTTGAATAGTAGTCACTGCATCAGGGACGGTGAACGACTCGGCAGTCATTCCGATTGGATAAGCGACGAGCGTTTTCTTGTCAGCAGAATAAAGAACACCGTCGACAATCTTGAAGGTAGTATTTCCTGCCTCTACATTGATAGTTGTCAGGCTGGGACAAGATGAATTTATGAAAATAGAGACATCTTTGCCGATAGTGATGGTCGTGAGCTCATTGCAAGAACAGAAGATATCCAAATAGTCCACATTGAAAGTGACATTGAAGCTGGTAAATCCGCAATATTCAAAGGCGAAGTCCTTGACAACCTTCACACTGGTTGGAACATCCAAGGTTGTCAGCTTACTACAGCCAGAGAATGCTCTTGTACCAATATAAAGTACACTGCTGGGGATAGTTACGGCGGTTAGGTTTTCCATACCGGAGAACGCCATGTTGCCAATACTCAGCACGCCATCCTCTATCACGACTTTTTCCACATCGTCCAGGTAAGCGTCCCATGGTCTTTCATCACCGTCTACATAGTTAGGCATCGTTTCAGCACCCTTAATGGTCAGCGTCTTGGTGGTTTCATCCCATTCCCAGCTGAAAGGGGTTACTGATGTCACGCCGTCATCGAACTTACCGTTCACCACAGCTGCGAATTTATTTTGCCATGCTGTGCGGTCATTCACATGGATGATGGTAGAGCCGTCACTCTTGAAGTCATCACAGTCAGCCTCTTCCCATGTCAGGTCTGCGGCATTGATACTCGTCATATAAACATCTGTTATGGCAGTACACCATAAAAATGCATCCGCCTCAATGGAAGTCACGCCGCTACCCATGGTCACTTTCGTCAGTTTATCGCAATAAGCGAATGCTCCAGCTTCGATAATAGTGATGTTATCACCCATGACTACCGAGGTGATGTCCCCATTCTCGTAAAAGGCATCTTTACCTATCTTTGTCACCGGATAGTCAACCGCACTGACGGTAATCTTGTCGGGAATGGTAATGGCACCCGTGGCAGCTGGACTTTCACACACAAACGCCGTCGCCGTCTTGCCATCAATGCAGTAGTTCACGTTGTCCTCCGTGTAATCGTAATCCTGTGCCCATGCTTGTATACTGGCAAGCAAGAGTCCCAAAAATAGTAATAGTTTCGATTTCATAAATATAAAGTTTAGTGGTTTAATTTTGTTTATAATCAGGTTTATTGGTGCAAATATACAAATTAATGATTGCGTGTTGAACTCTCTCCTGTTAAAAAGCATTAACGCAATCTGAAAAAGCCCCACCAATATGGTGAGGCTTTTTGTATCATTGCCTCCCCTCAGCAGGGGAGGTTGGAGGGGTCTTTTACTTCTTGTTCAAAGCCAAGTCGATGGCAACAGCGATAGCAACGGTAGCACCTACCATTGGGTTGTTACCAATACCTAAGAAGCCCATCATCTCTACGTGAGCAGGTACAGAAGAGGAACCTGCAAACTGAGCGTCTGAGTGCATACGACCCATGGTGTCTGTCATACCATAAGAGGCAGGACCAGCAGCCATGTTGTCTGGGTGCAGGGTACGACCCGTACCACCACCAGAGGCTACAGAGAAGTAAGGCTTACCGGCGAGGGTGCGCTCCTTCTTGTAAGTACCGGCAACGGGGTGCTGGAAGCGGGTGGGGTTGGTAGAGTTACCCGTGATGGACACGTCCACATTCTCATGCCACAGGATGGCAACACCCTCGCGGACATCGTCAGCACCGTAACACTTTACCTTCAGACGGCTGGGGTTGTTGCCGTAAGGTACCTCACGGACAATCTTCAACTCAGAGGTGAAGTAGTCGAACTGTGTCTGCACATAGGTGAAACCGTTGATACGGCTGATGATCTGGGCAGCGTCCTTGCCAAGACCGTTCAGGATCACACGGAGGGGCTTCTGGCGAACCTTGTTAGCCATCTCGGCAATCTTGATAGCACCCTCAGCGGCTGCGAAACTCTCGTGACCTGCCAGGAAAGCGAAGCATTCTGTCTCCTCACGCAGCAGACGAGCAGCGAGGTTACCATGTCCAAGACCTACCTTACGGTCGTCAGCAACACTACCAGGGATACAGAATGACTGCAGACCGATACCGATAGCCTCGGCAGCGTCAGCGGCTGTCTTCACACCCTTCTTGATAGCGATAGCGGCACCACAAACGTATGCCCACTTAGCGTTCTCGAAACAGATACGCTGAGTGTCCTCACACATCTGATAGGGGTCAACACCTGCTTTGTCACAAATCTCGTTGGCTTCCTCAATACTATTGATGCCATTCTCTTTCAGCGCAGCAAGAACCTGGTTGATACGGCGCTCCTGACTCTCAAATTGTACTTTTCTAATCATCGTCGTGTCCTCCTTTATTCTTTACGTGGGTCAATTGCCTTTACTGCTCCCTGCTCCTCTGTCGTACGACCATAAGAGCCGGTGAACTTCTTCACAGCCTCGTTGGCATCCATGCCGTTCTTGATGGCTTCCATCATCTTGCCAAGGTGTACATACTCGTAACCGCATACCTCGTTGTTCTCATCGAGGAACTGCTTGGTGATGTAACCCTCGGTAAGTTCCAGATAGCGGGTACCCTTTGCCATAGTACCATAGAGTGTACCAGTCTGTGAGCGAAGTCCCTTACCAAGGTCTTCCAGACCAGCACCGATAGCAAGACCGCCCTCAGAGAATGCACTCTGTGTGCGACCATAGACAATCTGCAGGAACAACTCACGCATAGCGGTGTTGATGGCGTCGCATACCAGGTCGGTATTCAATGCCTCCAACAGGGTCTTACCAGGCAGAATCTCACTTGCCATAGCGGCAGAGTGGGTCATACCTGTACAACCGATGGTCTCAACCAATGCCTCCTGGATGATACCGTCCTTCACGTTGAGGCTCAGTTTGCAGGCACCCTGCTGTGGTGCGCACCAGCCAATACCATGGGTGTAACCCGAAATGTCCTTAATCTCTTTTGCCTGAATCCATTTGCCCTCCTCGGGAATGGGAGCAGGTCCATGATAAGCGCCTTTGCAGACACTGCACATGTTCTTCACTTCAGTGGAATAAATCATTGTTATCTCTAATTAGAATTAAATAAATGTATCTCTAATCTGCAAAATTACGTTGATAATTTCAACTATCCAAACGAAAATCCTCCTATTTAAGAACAATTAACAGAGAAAAATACCTATTTTTTGTGATGTTGGTGGAATCTTTGTAACTTTGTCAACTGAATATAGCATTATGATAGGAATAACAGACAGTGATTTGGAACTGCGTGTGACGCGTGCCGTGGAAAACTTCATGGCGGGGTATGGCTGTTGTCAGAGTGTGGTGGCTGCCTTCTCTGACCTCTATGGGTTGGACGAGGTGATGGCGAAACGTATCGCCGCTGGTTTTGGCGGTGGTGTCGGCAGGATGCGCATGATGTGTGGTGCCGTATCGGGGATCGTCATGCTCGTCGGACTGGACTGTGGACAGACGGAGGGCAGTGACCGTGAGGGGAAATCAGCATGTTATAAGGTGGTTCAGGAACTGCTGGCTAAGTCTAAGGAGGAGAACGGCAGTCTGATCTGTGCGGAGATCTTAGGACTGAAAGGGGTGGAGAAGGCTGCCTCCAGTTATGTCCCTTCTCCTCGTACCGCTGAATACTATAAGTCCCGTCCTTGTGCCGCCAAGGTGGAGAGTGCCGCACGCATCTTTGCCGACTATTTGAAGCATAAATACCTCCCCTGACTTGATGTTTGTCAAGAAGATAACATTTTACAGATAAAAAAGCCAAAAATACTTGTTGTGTTCGCACACAATCACTACCTTTGCACTTGAAAAGACAAAAAGATTGTTTCAGGAACACATTGAGAGAGATTGTTTCAGGTATTAATTTAAAAGTAAGAAGATTATGATTATTTTGAATTACGTAGTAGTTTCGCTCGCAAAGAAGACTATTTCAATGATGAAGAAATAAGCCGCGAGCTTAGTTTTGAACGATTAAGAAAAATTGAGAGAATAAACAAAACCCTGTGAGTCGGATGACCCGCAGGTTTTTTTTAGTTTCTTCGACGAGCGAAGCGACAAGTCGATTACAACTATGAACTCTGAACTATGAACTCTAAACTCTAAACTCTGAACTATGAACTTTTCTGAATTTTTCCAAAATGCAGAGCAAATCCTCCACCTTCTCCGCCCGGAGCATGGCGATACGAGTCTGACGGAAGTCAGGAATACCCTTGAAGACAGGCGAGGCGGCAAGATGGCGACGGGTATGTAAGATACCCCTGTACTCGTCAATCCGTTCCACATTGATACGCAACTGTTCCTCCAACACATCTATCTTCTCGTCTAAGGTCAGTTCCCGACGACTGAATATCCACGGACAACCGAAGGTGGCTCGTCCGATCATTACGGCATCCACCCCATACTGCTCGAAGGCTCGGTCGGCATCCTCCAGTGATTTGATATCCCCATTGCCGATGATAGGGATATGGATACGGGGATTCCTCTTCACCTCCCCGATCAATGTCCAGTCGGCATTCCCCGTATACATCTGGGCTCGGGTCCTGCCATGGATCGTCAGTGCCTGGATACCACAGTCCTGCAACTGCTCCGCAAGGTCAGTGATGATTAGTTGTTCCGCATTCCATCCCAGTCGGGTCTTTGCCGTGACAGGGAGTTTGACGGCCTCTACCACCTTACGGGTGATCTCCAGCATCTTCGGGATGTTCTGCAGCATACCGGCACCAGCACCCTTGCCAGCCACCTTCTTCACAGGACAGCCGAAATTCAGGTCGATGACATCAGGACCCGCCTGTTCCACGATCTTCGCTGCCTCCACCATCGCCTCTATGTCCCGTCCGTAGATCTGAATACCCACAGGACGCTCCTCGTCAGCGATCGTCAGTTTCTGGATGGTCGACTTCACATCCCTCACCAGTGCCTCCGCCGATACGAACTCCGTATACACCATCGCCGCCCCGAACCGCTTACACAGCATACGGAACCCGATATCCGTCACATCCTCCATCGGTGCCAGAAACACCGGTTTCTCCCCCAATTCTATATTTCCTATCTTCATATTCTTCAACGATAACGTTAACGCTAACCTTAACTTCAATCCTTCACCTTTCAACTATGAACTATGAATTATGAACTATGAACTCAATAAATGATAACTTCCTCCCGCCAATGCCTTGACGACCCCCTTCATTTCCAGTTGAAACAGCAATGCCGTCAGCGGACCAATAGGAATATTCGTCTTCACACTCATCACGTTCAGTTGCAGGTCATTCGTCTTCCGCAGCAAATCCACCACCTGCTGCTCCTCAGCCGTCAGGTCAGCAAACAACTCCCCCTCCACGGGAAGCCTCCCTTCCTCCCCCTCAACAGGGGGAGTCAGAGGGGGTCTTCCCCACCTCATCGCCTCCACGAAGTCCTGTGCCGAGGTAATCAGAGCCGCTGTGTTGTCACGGATCATCTTATTGCACCCCTCCGAATACGGCATACCCACCGCTCCAGGGAACGCAAACGCATCACGACCGTATTCCTGGGCGATGCGACAGGTGATCAGTCCACCCCCCTTATACGCACTCTCCACCAGGATCGTAGCGTCCGACATACCAGCCACGATACGGTTACGCTGTCGGAAGTTGTTAGGCAAAGCCTGTGTCTGACTCATATACTCCGTCAGCAGTCCCCCATGCCTCACCATCTCTACCGCCGTGTCCCGATGCAGATGCGGATAGATCTGGTCCAGACCGTGAGCAAGGACACCCACCGTCTCAAAACCGTTCTCCAGTGCATGCCGATGCGCACAGATATCCACCCCGTATGCCAACCCACTGACGATCAGCACGTCAGGACATTGTTGGCGCAGGTCACTGACGAAGCGACGTATCAAGTCCTGTCCGTAGGTGGTACACTGGCGAGTCCCCACGATATCGATGACCCGCTGTTTGTTCAGGTCCGCACTACCTTTATAATATAATACAATAGGAGCGTCCGCACACTCACGGAGCCGTCGGGGATAGTCCGCATCCTTCAAGGTCAGCGTGCGGATATTATTCTTCGTGATGAACTCCATCTCCGCAGCAGCCCTATGCAGAGCCTCCTCCCAATGAAACCGCTGCCTCGTCTGTTCATACACAGCCTGCCCGCCCCCCATCTCCTTATACAGTTGCAGGACGACCGCATGGTTCACCCCCGTCAGCCGGGTCAGCGCCATCGAATAATATATCTCCTCATCATTCTTCATAATTTTTCAGCAATACTGCTCATGCGCAGCATTCTTTTAGTCGCTTCGCTTTGTAAAAGCGTCTTACGACGATTACTTCATTCTTCATTTTTAAAGTAGGCTGCAAAAGCCTTGTCATAATCCTCACTTTCGCCCAATTTTCCGTTGATAAGACATACCAGCATGATCTTCCCCTTAAAGCATATCGCCTCGTCTGAGGCACGGAAGATATCTTGGTGGAAGATATACTTAAAACTATCCTTCTCTATCCAGAGACGAGAGATAAACTCGTCGTCACAGCGCAGCGGCGCCTTGTATTGCAGTTCCATGCGAGCCACCACAGCATCCACCCCCTTCTCGTGCATCTGGGCGAAACTCAGTCCACAGTGTTTCAGGAACAAGTGTCGGGTATGCTCTGTGTAATGCAGATAATTCGCATTATTCACAATCCCCTCGATGTCGCACTCGTAGTCACGCACCTCCATTCTGGTCTCAAAAATGTATTTGCTCATATGATTTAACTTTAACAATAACCTTAACTTTTTATCCTTTTCAGGTATTCATAACCGATGCGACAGCGCAGACAGTCTTTCTTGTCGCAGTATTCTTTTTTCAATTGGATGAGTGCCTGTGAGTCACCGGCATTCTTCACGTTCAGTCCGCACTCCTTCCAGAGTCGGATGATATAGTTGTTCTCTGCTTTGAGTTGCTCCAACAGGTCGAAGGCGCGGTCGCAGAGAGTTTCATTGGCAGTATGTCGTCCATAGGCAAAGAGCATGGGGATGCAGGTGTTGATCATCAACAGGTTGATGGAGAAGGGCGAGAGGTTCTTCTCGTTGGGATCACTCGCCGAACCGAAGGTATAGTGGGTCTCCCAATAGGGTGTCACTCTCGTACTCAATAAATCTTGTAAGGCAAACACATCCTTGCATTCTATCAGTTGAGATAGTCCTGTCCGTCGCTCATAATAGAGGTTGGCGAGTTGTGACAACCGTATATGGGGGAAGTTCTGAGGACGTAACCGCAGGAACTTCCATAACTTGTAGTCCATGGGTTGTAGTGAGAACTTATGGGCAAGGTACAGATATTCATTACGTAACTTGGCAAAATAACCCTCATTCAAAGCGTCCTGTTGGTAACGCTCAGGCACTGCTTCGATATCCAGAAGCCCTGCCTGCCCCATGAAGATAGCCTCTATCTGAAAGAGGTCGTCCCGATGGTGGGCGACAGCGGAGAGGGGAATATGTGACGCCCATTCCTCAAAGGTGTCACCATTGATGCCGAAGCCGTAGTTACGGGCAAGGGTCATGAAATAGGCATCCTCCCACGAGCCGTTCATCCGTTCGGTACGTTGTCGGATAGCCTCTGTCTTCTGTTCCAACCGCTCTGTCTGCAATGCCGCCATCCATGAATGAATGGTCAGTGTCGTTAGGTCTGGAATAATCTGGTAACAAGGTGGATACTGGTCGGTACGCAGTAGTTCCTCGTAATTATCCCTGACAGAAGCAGGTACTTCCAACTGCATCTGTGGGAGATACTGCCCTTGTGTGTTCGTCACCTCTGTGTCGGGGTTGCCTGTGACATGCAGCACGACGTTGTCGTAAGTCTTGTCTTTATCATGTCCATGCAGATACCAGTCGCTCGACTTGTCATGAATCTCCACATTACCCACCCAGAGGGTCTGGTTGATTCTTACCTTGGCATTGAAGAAGTCAGGACCGCTGTTATGGTTGTGCAGTCCAGGGTCAATCACTTCGACGGGTCTGCCGTCTGTCGTCTTGAGTTCGCCTAACGGAAACATCTTATGTTTCCAGACGTAATGTAATAGTTGTTCCATACCTATTTATATTTCCTTCCCTGTATAAAGTTGATAGTATTTTCCTTTTTGTTGGAGCAGTTCCTCATGGGTGCCTTGCTCGATGATGTGACCGTGGTCGAGGACGATGATCTGGTCGGCATTACGGACGGTGCTGAGACGGTGGGCAATGACGAAGGTGGTGCGACCCTGCATGATGGTGTCCATGCCTCGCTGTACCAGTTGCTCGGTACGGGTGTCGATACTGGAGGTTGCCTCGTCGAGGATTAGGACGGGGGGATTGGCAACGGCGGCACGGGCAATGGCAAGGAGTTGGCGCTCGCCTTGACTGAGGTTGCCTCCATCACCGCTGAGCATGGTATGGTAGCCGTTGGCGAGACGGCGGATGAAGTCGTCGGCTCCTACTAACTGGGCTGCCTGGATGCATTCCTCGTCGGTGGCGTCGAGTTTTCCATAACGGATATTGTCGATGACGGTACCTGTGAAGAGGTGGGTCTCCTGCAGGACGATACTCATACTCTTACGGAGGGAGTCCTTGCGGATATCGGTGATGGGGATGCCGTCGTAGAGGATATGACCGCCTTGTATCTCGTAGAAGCGGTTGATGAGGTTGATGATGGTGGTCTTACCGGCTCCCGTGCCGCCCACGAAGGCGATTTTCTGTCCAGGGTTGGTATTGATATTGATATCGAAGAGTACTTGTTTCTGGGGGGTGTAGCCGAAGTCGACATTCTTGAAGTCGACATCGCCCTGAACGGGATGTGAGTTCATAGTTGAGAGTTCATAGTTCATAGTTGAGGGCACCCATCTTCCATCATCCATCATCCATCTTCCATCATCTACTTCGGGCTCTGCATCGCCTAAGGCGAAGACGCGCTCGGCTCCTACGGAGGCGTTCAGCACACTGTTGATTTGCTGACTGACCTGTGAGACGGGTTGCGTGAAACTCTTGTTGAGTTGCAGGAAAGCGACGATGGTACCTAACGTCAAATTAGAAATGAGAAATGAGGAATGAGAAATGAGTGCGCTGCCTTGGATGACCAGCGTGGCTCCTACGACGGCAAGGAGGACGTAACCGAGGTTGCCGAGGTTGCCATTGACGGGCATCACGATATTGGCGATCTTGTTGGCGTTATAAGCGGAGGAGCGTAGTTGCTCGTTGATGGTCTCGAAGTCCTGGAGGGTCTGCTGCTCATGACAGAATACTTTGACGACTTTCTGTCCTGTCATCATCTCCTCGATGAAACCGTTGACCTTCGCCAGGCTCTGCTGCTGGGTGCGGAAATAGGTTCGGGAGCGCTTGCCGAGTTGGGTGGTGGCAATCATCATCACGACGGCTATCAGGATGCTGACGAGGGTCAGGGGGATGCTCAGCACCACCATCGAGGTGAAGGTGGCGACAATGGTGATGATGGACGAGAAGACTTGTGCCATCGACGTGGAGATCATCTGGCGCAGGGAGTCGACATCATTGGTGTAGACGGACATGATATCGCCATGGGACCGCTGGTCGAAATAACTGATGGGCAGTCGCTGCATCTTCTCGAAGATATGCTTACGCAGTCGGAGCATCGTGCCCTGACTGATATGGATCATCAGACGGTTGTAGGTATAGGAGCAGATAGTGCCGAAGAACAGGATGAGTCCTAATTTAAATAAGGTTTGCGCGAGGGATGCGTAAGCAGGATTATCCATCTGTGTCAGTGGCACGATATAATCGTCAATGAGGGTCTTGGTGAAGAGCGAAGACACCAAGGAGGTCAGCGACGAGACGACGATGCAGAGCAAGACAAGGAGTAACTGCCAGCGGTAATGCTGCCAGACGAAAGCGACCATGCGTATCAGCACGTCTTTCTTGACTTCTCCCTTACGCGTCGAAATCGGCGGTTGTCTCATTCTGAATTGCATAGATCTCCTGATATAATGGGTTATTCTTCAACAGTTGCTCATGGGTATCAAAGCCTGTCACGACACCATTGTCCATGACGAGGATGCGGTCACAGTCCTGCACACTGAGGATGCGCTGTGCGATGATGAGTTGGGTCATCTCCGGCAACTGGGTGCGGAAGCCCTCCCGTATCTTGGCATCGGTAGCGGTGTCGCAGGCGGAAGTGGAGTCGTCGAGGACGAGTATCTTAGGGTGTTTCAACAAGGCACGGGCAATACAGAGCCGTTGCTTCTGACCGCCACTGACATTGGTGCCGCCCTGTTCGATACGGGTGTCATAACCTTGCGGCATCTGACTGATGAACTCGTCAGCCTGTGCGATACGGCAGGCGGCACGACACTCCTCTAAGGTGGCATGAGGGTTGCCCCAGCGGAGGTTGTCGAGGATGGTACCGCTAAACAGGATGTTCTGTTGCAGAACCACGGAGACGGCAGAGCGCAGGGCGGTCAGGTCGTACTCCTTCACATTGCGTCCGCCCACCAGTACCTCACCCTGAGTGGGGTCGTAGAGACGGCTCACTAAGTTGACGAGGGTCGACTTACCACTACCAGTACCGCCAATCACCCCAATCGTCTCTCCACTCTTGATAGCGAAGGATATATTATATAGAGCCGAGCGTTTATGCCCTTCGCCCTTCGACTTTAGACCTTCGCCCTTCGACCTATAATCAAACCTCACCCCACGGAACTCGATGCTGCCGTCAGGTATCTCCGTCACGGCATTAGTGGGGTTCACGATGTCGGGCTCTTCCTCGATGACCTCTGCCACACGCTTGGCGGAGGCGGCACTCTGGGTGAGCATCACGAAGATCATGGAGAGCATCATCAGTGACATGAGGATGGACATAACATAAGTGAACAGGGAGGTCAGTTCACCTGTCGTCAGTGTGCCGTCCACGATATAATGGGCACCAAGCCACGAGAGGGCGATGATACAGCCATATACCACCATATTCATGATAGGGTGGTTCCATGCCATCAGACTCTCTGCCTTCACATAGAGTTGGTAGAGGTTCTCGGCGGCACGGGCGAATTTCTCATTCTCATAGTGCTCACGGACGAAAGCCTTGACGAGGCGCATACCCGTGATGTTCTCCTGGACACTCTGGTTCAGTTCGTCGTATTTCACAAAGACCTGTTGGAAGAGTCTCGCTACTCTTGATATAATATGGTAGAGGGAGAAACTCAGGATGACGAGTGCCACTAAGAAGATGAGTGACAGACGGGCATCAATCACCAAGCACATCAAGACACTAAGTATCAGGCGGAAGGGAGCCCTCACCGTAATACGCAGAATCTGCTGATAGGCGTTCTGCAGACTGTTGACATCGGTCGTCATGCGGGTAATCAGTCCACTGGTGGAGTATTTGTCGATGTCTGAGAAGGCGAAACGCTGGATGTTCCGATACATGGCGGAACGCAGGTTGGCGGCAAAGCCCGTCGAGGCATAGGCGGAGAAACGCCCAGCAAGGATACCAAAGGCGAGACTCAGGAAGGCGAGTCCTATCATGATGGCACCATAGAGATAGACATTCTCCATGTCACCGGCATTGATACCCTTGTCGATGAGCGAGGCGGTGACATAGGGAATCAGCACGTCCATCACCACCTCCATCGCCGTGAAGGCTGGTGTCAGTAGTGATGCCGTACGGTATTGCCGAATCTGTTGATAGAGTGTCTTGATCACTTAGTCTTTGGCTTTATTGGACACCAAAGGTACAACTAAGTGAGAGAAATACCAAGAGATTCGTGTGTTTTTAAGTTTTATTTGCAACAACAGCCGTCTTTCTTCTCACAGCAGTTGGCACGGAGGGCTGCCTGGATGTCCTGCTCCATATCTTTTGCCGTGGCAGTAGGCTCGAAGCGTTGCAGCACACAACCGTCCTTCGATACCAAGAACTTCGTGAAGTTCCATTTGATGTCGGGGTTCTTCGCATAGTCGGGGTCTTGCTGCTTGAAACGCTCATCCAGAAACCGACCGATCTTGTCGTCGGTATTGAAACCGCAGAACCCTTTTTGGGACTTCAGGAAGGTGTAGAGGGGATGGGCATGCTCGCCATTGACCTCTATCTTGTCGAACTGGGGGAACTCGATATTGAAGTTTGCCGTGCAGAACTGGTGTATCTCACGGATACTGCCTGGTGCCTGCTGTCCGAACTGGTTGCAGGGGAAATCGAGAATCTCAAAACCTTGGGCACGGTACTGCTCATAGAGTTCCTGCAACTCCTTATACTGTGGGGTGAAACCACACTTGGTGGCGGTATTGACAATCAGGAGCACCTTGCCCTTGTACTGGCTCAGGCTGACCTCCTTGCCATTGTCGTCCACTACCTTGAAATCATAAACACTCTGTGCCATACTGGTCAGGACACTTGCTACTGTCATCAGACAGAATAAGGCGATTCTTCTCATTTGCTTTTAAGGGTATTAATCAGTGAGTCTAATTCTTGTGCTAAACGGGTATAGTCTTCAATACGGAGGGGACAGGACTTCAACTGGTCTCCCATACCTTGGGGAATCAACTGGAAAGCCTGCTCCTCCATCTCCTGACCTTTTGGGGTCAGACTGACGATCTGCTTGCGCTTGTCAGTCTTGTCACGCTTCCGTTTCAACAGTCCCCCTTTCTCCATACGCTGGAGTAGGGGGGTGACGGTATTGGTCTCCAACAGCAGGCGGTGGGCGATGTCATTGACGGGTTGCCCGTCCTGCTCCCACAATACCAATAGCACGAGGTACTGGGGGTAGGTGATGCCGAGTTCTTGGAACATCGGGGTATATGCCTGTGTGATGAGTCGTGCTGCCGTATAGAGACGGAAACAGATCTGGTTATCAAGAAGAAATGCTGTATGTGCCACCTTGCTCTTATTTTTTCAACATCTCTTCGATATCCTTGGCGAACGCTGAAGGCTCTGTCGTCGGGGCATAGCGCTTGATGGTGTTACCATCTTTTGAGATAAGGAACTTGGTGAAGTTCCAAAGGATGTCACTGTCTTTCTCCACGCTGGTGCTGAGTTTCTTGAGTAAGGCATGGGTGGCTTTTGCCTTCAGACCCTTATACTCCTCAGTGGGTGCCTGCTCCTTCAGATACTCGAAGATGGGTTCTGCGGCAGCACCGTTCACATCTGTCTTCTTCATGATCTGGAAAGTCACACCATAGTTCAACTGGCAGAACTCCTCGATCTGAGCGTCATTGCCCGGGTCCTGCTCCTTAAACTGGTTGCAGGGGAATCCGATGATGACGAGTCCTTGGTCCTTGTATTGCTGGTTCAATTCCTCCAATCCCTGAAACTGGGGGGTGAAACCGCACTTGCTTGCTGTGTTGACAACCAGTAACACCTTGCCCTCAAACTGGGCGAAATCTAACTCTTTTCCTTTGCTCGTGAGAGCCTTGAAATCATAAATCTTACTCATAACGCTTTGATATTTAATTGTTTCTGTGTTCAATTCGCTAAAATATATCGTTCACGATGCAAAGGTGTGAATAATCTTTTATATCGCAAGCGATTTATCCAAAACTTTAGGAGAATTTAACAATAAGTCGTTTGCGACACATCTCAAGACTTTTGTTTCAACTATGAACTATGAACTATGAATTATGAACTCATTCTTCATTCATCATTCTTCATTTTAATTGTTAAACTCAAAAAATTCTTGGCAAAACATTTGGAACGTATTGGAATTTCTTCTATCTTTGCATCCGCAAATATGAAAGGAAAGGAAATATAACCCAAATTTTAATAACTGACAACGTCAGCACATGGTGTAGCACTGTGTGGGGATATTTGTGCGCTCTTTGAGCTTGAAACTCGAAAAACGCAACGCTCGGAAGAGTTAAAACAAGTTTGACTCTTCACTCGCTTAAAGCGTTCTTTGACATGGTGGACTATTCTCTCATGCGCTCCCTTGAGGAGGGAGTGACTACGATATACCTATTCATAAATATTAATTGATTAATTTAACTATGAGTGACAAAACACAACAAGCACAAATGGAGGATGATGAGTTTGAGAAGATGTTGGACGAGTTCTTGGCGGGTTCTACCCCAGACCCAGTAGATGACGAGAAAAAGGAGGAGACGGAAAAGGCTGAGGACGATGACTCTGAGTTGGGTATGCTGCTGAAGGACTTTGTGGACAATGCGCTGAATGATGAGAACGAGGACGAGACAACATCTTCAGAGGAGGAAGACAACAATGAGGAGGAAGACGAGGATGAGGAGATCAACCTCAACGACTTCCCAGAGGGCTCAGTGGAGTTCAACGAGAAAAACACAGTGAAGGTGGAAATCTTGAAACCTCTCAAGAATCCCCGCAAGAAACTGGACAAACTGGTGGGATGTAAGAACATCAAACAGCAGATTAGCGATTTGCTGCTGTTCACGACTTATAATCGCTGTATGGCAATGGGTAACCCGGGATGGAAGGAGCATAGCGTATCTCTGCATGCTATCTTCTTCGGAAAACCAGGAACGGGAAAGACGACCGTCTGTAAGATCTACGGCTCGTTATTGAGGGAGGTCGGCGCACTCAGCAAGGGGCATGTGGTGGTGTGCAACCGCAGCACGTTCCTCGGAACAAACTGGGGCGACGAGGAGAAAGCGGTGCGACAGGTGCTGGAGATGGCTGAGGGTGGTGTGCTGATGATTGACGAGGCTTATCTGCTGAACTCTCCCCATCCGAACGACCCTGGCAAACTGGTCATCCAGTTGTTGATGGAGATTCTCGCTAATGAGTACCGTCGTGACATCGCCATCGTCCTTTGTGGCTACAAGGAGCCGATGCAACAACTGCTCGACCTGAACGCAGGACTCGCCTCACGGTTTCCTAACCGTTTTGAGTTTGCCGACTTCACCGTCGATGAACTGATGGAGATCACCCTTCGCAGGATGGAGGAGTATAAATACCACTTCACTCGTGCGGCAAAGGCGAAATACAAGGCGTTGCTGACTGAGGCTTATGCCTGTCGTGACACTAACACATGGGGTAATGCCCGTTTCGTGGCGAATCTCTTGGAGCATATCTACTTGGCACATGCCAAACGCTGTGTGAACTTCGCCTTTGCGAATGATGCGCCGACCATCAGGAAATGCTTCGCCATCACTCCCGCCGACATCCAACCGATAGAGGTCCCGAAACCAAAACCGCGGGTAGGTTTCTAATCTTTGTAAAATGTGGAAAAATACTACATGTGATTTTTAAAATCACGAAAAATCTGCAAATCTGCAAATAAAATGCGCAACCGTCGGAAAAACAGATGGTTGCGCATTTGCAGATTTTATGGCAGATTTGCAGATTATCGCTCTTTTATGAGATATTCCGTGCCATTGACGTAACGACGACGTTGCATACCATCGAGGTTGGAGAGCATGCGTCCGAAACCGATGAGGCTTGCTTGTCGTAAGGTGGAGCCGGCAACTTTCTTGATACGTGAGTAGATGGCGGCAGTGGTCATCCACTGTCCTTCCTGCTCATTCTCTGCGACCTCAAACAACTCGTGGAAATACTGTTCGGCAGGTGACTTGAGTTGGAACTGTCGGTTATGCTGCATGATAAGGTGTGTCTCCTGGTCGTCAAACCAATAGGGCTCGCCTTGGTCGATGAGTGCTTGCGCCTGTGCATAGATCTGTTCATGGTTGGGACGCACACTGACATCGATAGGTCCTGTCAGTTCTATCCCGATGAAACGGCGGTTTCCTGTGGGGTCGGCAAGAACATCAGCGATATTCGTCGTGGCGATGAAGGAGGCAAGACGGGGGAAGTCCTCGACATGTTTGCCGTAGGGGCGTTTCGCTTTCACCCGTGCCAACTGGATGGTGTTTTTCAAGAAACCCTCTTGTATCTTGGGCGAAATTTGGTTGAATTCATCGAGATTCACGAGCAGCATCTGTGCCATCGCCTGTAACACGGGGCGTTTCTCGTCGAGTGAGAGATTGTCCATATAACCCCATTGCAACTCGTCAGGTAATAGGGAGCGACAGAAGGTCGACTTGTTATAACCTTGTGCGGATATCAACAAGGGTGCTACTGAGTTACCATAACGACGGTTACGCCCTTTCCATTGTGCTACCATCGCCAACAACCAGGTGCGGAACCACCGTTGCCAATGCGGATTTTTGGTCGGAACAGTCTGGGCAAGTCGTCCAATATGGTCGATTCCATCCCATTTTCCATGTACTTCCCAGAGGTATTCCTCGATAGGATTATAGTTGCGGATCTTGTCAGATTGGAGGAAACGTTTGACATCCTTGTCCCACACATTCTGCCCTGTCAGTCGCGCGTCCATCGTGAAACCGTTGATGACTCGCTCATCCACGGGTTGCCATTCCTGAAACCACGTCGTGTTCGGACGGTACTCCGTATAGCCCATAATGGTATTATAGCGGAACACATACCGTTTCTGTAGGTAGTCCACTAACTGTCGCATCTCACGACCCACTGATTCCGCATGACGAGTCTTCCGCTTGTCGGGCTTCGTCTCCGCATACACCGCACCCACGACGGCACGGATGCGCTCCTCGTCGAATACCAATGGGGTCTTGTATCTGTAATGTGCCCAGATATGTGTCACAGCCTCTTCCTCAGGGAAATTGGCAAGACAGAGTTGGCGTACCAGTTCCGCCAGTACGGCATCAGGGGCTGCGTCCTGAGGGACATGGTACCATACCAGGGTAGCGGCTCGTTGATACAAATGCTCATACTGCGTATAGAGGTCGTAGTCGTCATGTCGTTGCTCATCAATAGGGGAAGGTGCCGAGGGTGCCACACTATGGGGGTCCACCATAAAAGCGGTTGCCTCTGGGTGGTAGAGCGGATGGGGGTCATGTGTCATACGAAATCCCGATGAAATGGACAATTCTGTATCGTCGAGTGGAACACCCAATAATGCTTGATAGGGGCTCTTGATGAGTGCGTAGGCGGCACGCAGAAACGCATTCGCCTCTTCCTCGTTCTGGGGCAGTGTGCCGTCAGGACGACTGATACGAACGAGTATCTTGACGCTCTCACCACTACTTCCCACAAAGGCGGCAAGGGTGGTGGGCATCGTCATCGTTACACTTTTTACACGTTCTTGCACTTCCGTACCACGCAGATGACTGGCACTCAGCAGGAGGATGCCGTTCATCTGCCGCATCGTCATATTACCATTGGCGTCACGCACCAACTCCGCTGATGGGTAGATCATAGGGAGCCGATGCATCTGTCCGTATTCAAAATCACGGGATCCGGGTTGTTGCAGATGGCGGCGCAGCCCTGCCACATCCCCGTTTTTCGTATCTGTCTGTATGCGCTCGATGAATTGTTCAACGGTCTTCATCGTGATATGCGACTTGTTCTTCTGGTCTTTTCTTATGAGTGTAAACTTCATAGCCTTATTCTTTTCGTTTTGTTCAATGCCTGGGATCAAAGTAAACTCTGTGGGCAACCAAAAGGTTCCTACCGAGAAACAAGTGGTTTCCTTACTGGAACCCATCGGTTTCCTCCGTTGGAACCGCCCGTTTACTCCATCCAGACGACCTGTTAGTTATATCCAAGGGAAGTGGAGGGATACTTCGTAGTTGTCGAATTGTACGCTGTCATGATAACCGAATGACCCGAACAACTCTTTGATGTCACTCTGTTGCTCGGGTGACAAGGCACGCTCACCCCTTTTGTACTCATAATAATACCGTTTGCCAGACAGCAGACTGGTCATGTATTTCCGCAGCGAGGTATAGTCACGCTTCAGTACGTTCTGATAAATCGTGGAGAAACCCCGTGCGAATTTCACTGGTTCCATCGAGGCATACGCCTTACATTTCTCACCAGTCAGTGCCCGTGGTGTCACACATCGACTGACCGTCATACTCTCTGGTGCCAGCAGTCCTGCTTGATAGCGTAAGCAATGATCCCGTAAGGGACAAGGTTGATTAAAACACAATGCCCATCCTTCGGGCACATCTTTCCAAGAAAAGTTGATTTCTTCCATAGTTGATGCTTTTTTAATTATGGTTTAAAAAGTTAATAATAACACCACAAAGGTACTACTTTTTTCTTAAATATGCAAGTTTTTTGGCATAAATCTGCCAATCTGCCATAAAATCTGCAAATGCGCAACCGCCTATCTCCCAGACGGTTGAGCATTTTATTTGCAGATTTGCAGATTTTCCCCGATTTTTAAAATCATATGTAGTATTTTTATTGACTTGCAAGAGGTAATATGTTTTTTTGAAAACTGCAAGGAATTAAGGAAAAAGATAGGTTTACTATCTTGATTTCACAAAATGTGTAACATAAAGCGGGTTTGGCGATACTTTTTTCACCTACAATGCACATTTATGTGCAAAGTTTTTAGTACCTTTGCAGCACAAGGTAAATTAAGGATTTTATTTCCTTAATGTGATGACAAAAGACAAATATGACGCAGAGCGAAGAGATATTGGAGCAAGGACTGATAAAGACCCTGACTGAAATGAGTTACGAGTACGTTTCCATCAAGGAGGAAGAGAACTTACTCGCTAATTTCAAGATACAGTTGGAGAAACACAACCAGAAGGAACTGGTCGCGCATGGTCGTGAACACTTCACGGATAAGGAGTTTGATAAGATACTGCTATATCTCGAAGGTGGCACCCGCTTTGAGAAAGCCAAGAAACTCCGTGACCTGAAGAATTTCCAGTTAGAGAATGGCGAACGGGTGTGGATAGAGTTCATCAACAAACAGCACTGGTGTCAGAACGAGTTTCAGGTCAGCAATCAGATAACCGTGGAGGGACGCAAGAAGTGCCGCTATGACGTGACCATACTCATCAACGGTCTGCCACTGGTGCAGATAGAATTGAAAAAGCGTGGTGTGGAACTGAAACAGGCATACAACCAGATTCAGCGATACCACAAGACTTCGTTTCACGGACTCTTCGACTACATCCAACTCTTCGTTATCAGCAACGGCGTGAATACCCGTTATTTTGCCAACAACCCCAACAGCGGCTATAAGTTCACGTTCAACTGGACGGATGCGGAGAACGTTCCGTTCAACGACCTGAGCAAATTCGCCTACTTTTTCTTCGACAAGTGCAATCTTGGGAAGATGATCAGCAAGTATATTGTGCTGCATGAGGGCGACAAATGCCTGATGGTGCTACGTCCTTACCAGTTCTACGCCGTGGAGCAGATTCTCGACCGAGTGCAGAACACCAACAAGAATGGCTACATCTGGCACACTACAGGAGCAGGTAAGACCTTGACCTCATTCAAGGCGGCCCAGTTAGTGAGCGAGATTGATGGTATTGATAAGGTGATGTTTGTCGTTGACCGCCACGACCTCGATACCCAGACACAATCGGAGTATGAAGCATTTGAGCCAGGTGCCGTTGACAACACGGACAACACCAAGGAACTTATCAAGCGTTTGCGCAGTGACAGCAAGATTATCATTACAACCATTCAGAAACTGAACGTAGCCGTTACCCGTGAGTATTACAACAAACGGTTGCAGGGGGTACGCGATCAGAAGGTAGTGATGATTTTCGACGAGTGTCACCGCAGTCATTTCGGCGACTGTCATAAGAACATCGTGAAGTTCTTCAATAACTTGCAGATATTCGGTTTCACGGGTACGCCTATCTTTGCGGAAAATGCCAAGCAGGAGCATACCACGGCAGAAGTTTTTGGAGACTGTCTGCACAAATATCTCATTAAGGATGCCATTGCGGACGAGAATGTGCTGGGGTTCCTTGTGGAATACTATAAGGGGCAGCAGAACATCGACCTGTTCAGTGAAAAGCGTATGACGGAGATAGCACAGTTTATCCTTAACAACTTCAACAAGTCAACTTTTGACGGAGAGTTTAATGCGCTGTTTGCCATTCAGTCTGTTCCGATGCTGCTGAAATACTACAAGATATTCAAATCGCTGAATCCGAAAATTAAGATTGGAGCCGTTTTCACATACGCTGCCAATGAGAGTCAAGATGATGAGAAAACAGGTATGAACCAAGGCTTTGCTGACGACAAGGTGACTTCTGACGAGTTGCAGGTCATTATGGACGACTATAATGAGATGTTCAATACGGCATTCACGACGGAGAACTTCAGCGCATATTACGATGACATCAACCTGCGTATGAAGAAAAAAAAGCCGGATATGGAACCGCTCGACCTGCTTTTGGTTGTTGGCATGTTCCTGACGGGCTTCGATGCGAAGAAGTTGAATACGCTCTATGTGGATAAGAATCTGGAGTATCATGGACTGCTACAGGCGTTTAGTCGTACCAATCGTGTGCTGAACGAGAAGAAACGCTTCGGCAAGGTGGTATGTTTCCGTGACTTGAAGGATAACGTGGATGCTGCTATCAAACTGTTCAGCAACAACCAGCCGAATGAGTTCATTGTCCGTCCTCCTTTTGAGAATGTGAAGAAGGAACTGAACGACCTCACGATTGAGTTCCTGAAGAAATACCCCAAGCCGCAGTATATTGACACACTGCAAAGCGAACTGGATAAGCGTGACTTCGTGCTTGCATTCCGTGAAATCATCAAAAAACAGGCAGAGATTCAGATATATGAGGACTATAATGCCAATGATCCAGACCTCTACATGACCGAACAGGAGTTTGCCGACTTCAAGAGTAAGTACCTTGACATTACGGTTGGCGTTATCAATCCCCCTGCCGATGCTCCGACTATGGCTGCAGAGGGAGAAATTCCCTATAATGACGAAAGCGGTCTGGAGGATATAGACTTCTGTCTGGAACTGCTGCATAGTGATGTAATTAATGTGGCTTATATCCTGGAACTGATTGCCAACTTGAATCCTGAAGAAGAGGACTATGACAAGAAACGTCAGGACATTCTCGACACAATGATCAAGGATGCCGTGATGCGCAACAAGTCGAAACTGATAGACGACTTCATCCGTGAGAACGTGGATAACGACAAGGCAGGATTCCAACAGGCAAAGGCAGACGGTTCAATGGATTTGGAAAGCAGGCTCAACGACTATATTGCCACCTCACGGAATAATGCCGTTCACACTCTCGCAGTCTCTGAGGGCATAGATGAAGAGGCTCTGACCAAGTTCCTTTCAGAATATGACTATCTCCACCGTGAGAAGCCAGAGATTATCCAAAAGGCTATCCGTGCTAAGAAGGGACTGAGACTATTGGAGCGTTCAACCATGTTGAAACGCATAGTTGAGCAACTGAGAGAAATAATTAACACATATAATTGGGACTGAAATCAGTTCATAATTCACAATTCATAATTATGGGCGAAGACCTGCAACAGAAACTACGCAGCCAACTATGGACGGTTGCCAATACGCTGAGAGGAAACATGTCGGCAAGCGACTTCATGTACTTCTCTCTTGGCTTCATCTTCTACAAATACCTGTCAGAAAAGATAGAGTTGTACGTCAATGACGAGTTAGAGGCTGACGAGACTACCTTTCAGAAGGTTTGGCAGAGCGATGACGAGGCGATGAAAGAGGAAATCAAGGCGATGTGTGTTGACAACCTCGGTTACTTTGTTGAGCCGGACTTTCTTTTCTCCACCATCATTGATGCCATCGGGCGTAAGGAGAACATCCTACCCCAACTGGAGCGATCATTAAAGAAGATTGAGGACAGTACTATCGGACAGGAAAGTGAGGATGATTTTGGAGGTCTGTTCTCTGATATTGACCTTGCTTCTCCCAAACTTGGTAAGACTGCAGACGACAAGAACCGACTTATCAGTGACGTATTGGTAGCGCTGAATGGCATTGACTTTGGTCTGGAAGATGCCAGTGACATTGACATCCTCGGTGATGCTTACGAATACATGATAGGTCAGTTTGCTGCCGGAGCAGGTAAGAAGGCTGGTGAGTTCTATACTCCGCAGGAGGTTAGCCAGATATTGGCAGAGATAGTAACAACGGGCAAGACTCGATTAAAGAACGTCTATGATCCCACTTGTGGCTCTGGCTCACTGTTGCTTCGCACTGCCCGCAGTGGTAAGGCTGACAGTATCTTCGGACAGGAGAAGAACCCTACAACCTTTAACTTGGCCCGAATGAACATGCTGCTGCATGGCGTGAAGTATAATGACTTCGACATTCAGAATGGTGACACCTTGGAGGCAGATGCCTTTGGCGACCGCCAGTTTGATGCTGTGGTGGCTAATCCTCCATTCTCTGCAGACTGGAGTGCTGCCGCCAAGTTCAATAATGATGACCGTTTCAGCAAGGCTGGTGTATTGGCTCCCAAGTCAAAAGCCGACTATGCCTTTATCCTCCACATGATTTACCACCTCAACGATGGCGGCACGATGGCTTGCGTGGCTCCGCATGGTGTGTTGTTTCGTGGCTCTGCTGAAGGAAAGATACGCCAGTTCCTGATAGAGAAGCGTAACTATATCGATGCCATTATCGGCTTGCCTGCTAATATCTTCTATGGCACAAGCATTCCGACGTGTATCATCGTCATCAAGAAATGCCGTAAGGAGGGTGACAATGTACTCTTCATAGATGCCAGCAAGGAGTTTGAGAAGGTAAAGACCCAGAACAAACTCCGTTCTGAGCATATACAGAAGATTATCGACACATACAGGGAACGAAAGGAGATTGAGAAGTACAGCCATCTGGCAACGATGCAGGAAATCATCGACAACGACTATAACCTCAATATTCCTCGTTACGTTGATACCTTTGAGGAAGAAGCACCCATCGACATCCATGCCGTGATGGGCGAGATAAAGGAACTTGAAGCCAAACGCGCAGACCTTGACAAGCAGATTGAGGTTTATCTGAAGGAGTTGGGTATTGTGGAATAAATGAAGAAGAGTATGACCATTGACGATATAAAGTCTATCATTAAATCAGACGAGACTCGTACACTTGAACTGAAAAAGACGACGGGGGAACTAAAGGATGGAATGCATTCAGCATGTGCTTTCCTAAATACTGATGGCGGTTGGCTCATCATAGGTGTTGCTCCAACGTCACTGAAGATCGTCGGGCAACAGGTTGCAGATAATACACGTCGGGAAATTGCAGGAGCACTTACTAGTTTGGAACCTGCCGTTGACATAAAAGTGGAGTATATTGATGTACCAGAGCATCCTGGTAATCAAGTCATTGCTATGTACTTTGAACCTTGGGTTTGGGGGCATACACCTTACACATGCAATGGTCGTCCTTATTATAAGGTGGAGAGCACTACGAAATTGATGCCCCGTGAAATGTACGAAGAGCGTCTGAGACAGAGTAAGCCACAATACTTTGCTTGGGAGCGTCAGGAGGCTGACGGAATAACCGTCGCTGATCTTGACGAAGACAGAATACGTGGTGCCGTTCGCTTAGGCATAGAGGGCGGTCGTCTTAACGAAGCGGCTATGACAGAGCCGATAGAGACATTACTCCAAAAGTCGGAACTGTTGAACGACGGCAAGTTAAACAATGCTGCAGTGATGCTTTTCAGTAAGAAACTATATGGCTATCCGCAACTACGTTTACGCATGGCTCGCTTCCGTGGAACAGGAAAGAACGAGTTTGGCGATAATCAGCAGGCAGAAGGCAATTTCTTTGACCTTCTTGATGCTGGTATGTCATTCCTCTTCAAACACCTCAATCTGAGTGGTAAGATTGTGGGTCTCCGTCGTATGGAACAACTTGAAATCCCTGTAGAAGCACTGCGCGAGACCTTGGTGAATAGTCTTTGCCATCGGCGATATGACCAGCCCGGGACATCTGTTGGCATTGCCGTATATGATGACCGTGTGGAGATTGAGAATCCTGGTGCACTTCCTCCAGAACTGACTCCTGAGACCATCAAACAACCTCACAACTCCCACCCATACAATCCGTTGATTGCAACTTTCCTCTATAGAAGTACATTCCTCGAAAGTTGGGGTTCTGGTGTCCGTCGTATTATCGATTCATGTACTGCCGCTGGAGTTGAGGAGCCTGTTTGGCAGACCAACCCAAACTTTGTGTGGGTCACATTTAAACGTCCTGCCGACAAGTCAAGTTATACACAGTTGAGAGAGGGTACAACTACCACCCAAAAAGCAGGGGGGTCGACTATTAAAAAGCAGGGGGTTAAGGCACAAAAGGAGCCAAGTTCCAAAAAGGAGTCAAGTTCCAAAAAGGAGCCAAGTTCCAAAAAGGAGCCAAGTTTGAACAAACAAGTTCTCAAATTGATGGAAGTCATGAACTTTGAGTATCTTTCAGCGCTTGAGTTAATGGATCTCTGTGGACTTAAAACGCGTTTTAGATTTAGAGTTAATTATCTTGAGCCTGCACTCAAAACGGGTATAATAGAACGTAAATATCCAGAGCAACCGAATCATCCCTATCAGCGTTATCGCCTGACAGAAAAGGCTATGCACATCAAGTTTTCACAGGAAGAGGAGTAACGACTATGGCAGCAGATAAACAAGATAAAGTCCTTAATGTCCCAAATAAGAGAGAGCAGAGCCAAACTTGTTTGAACTCTGCCGAACGTGCGGGACTTCGCCCGAAGGGCAATGTCCCAAATAAGAGAGAGCAGAGCCAAACTTGTTTGAACTCTGCCGAACGTGCGGGACTTCGCCCGAAGGACAATGTCCCAACTTTGAGATTTCCGGAGTTTACAGAAGAATGGCAAAAGTACAAACTTAGGGATATTATGGAGTTTACGAAAGAGCGAATTTCATCATCTTTATTGTCGGATGAAAATTATGTTTCGACAGAAAACATGCTTCAGGATTTTCAAGGAGTTACTTGTGCGCATAATGTTCCAGAGGACACTAATGTTATGGAATACAAAAAAGGTGATGTTTTAGTTTCCAATATTCGTCCATATCTTAAAAAAGTATGGATGGCTGATAAAGATGGAGGATGCAGTGCAGACGTATATGTAATGAGAGCCAATAAAAATGTTTGCATTGATGATTTTTTACACCACATTGTTGCCAATGACCGTTTCATCGGCTACGTAATGAGCGGAGCAAAGGGAGTTAAGATGCCGAGGGGTGACAAAGAACAAATGAAAGATTTTAAAACTGCGTTACCATCTTTGAAAGAACAACAAAAGGTAGCACATCTATTGGCGATAATTGATGAACGTATAATAACCCAAAGCAGGATAATTGAGGACTTGAAATCTCTTTCTGATGCCATTTGTGAACGTTTGTACACTCCTTCAGAAAAAGGATCTTGGC
>Ga0247611_10000954_pt1 | contig 54700 bp, 45 predicted proteins | sample 177DNAGHGhighgp2_FD_192422 | JGI IMG/M metagenome (GOLD analysis project Ga0247611, IMG submission 192422) | Sheep rumen microbial communities from Palmerston North, Manawatu-Wanganui, New Zealand - 1770 DNA GHGhigh gp2 | ecosystem: Host-associated > Mammals > Digestive system > Stomach > Rumen... | reverse complement strand
GACTTTGCCCTTTGCGATGAGGGTATAGGATACGTAGGCATCGTTTTCGAGTGGTGAGAAGTAAAACACACCTGGTTTTTCCTCAGAGAAAGAACTATTGGACATCGAAACGAAGTCGTGGTCGAACTCTGTTTGTGCTTTGTCCAGTTTACTGCCTGGGGCAATTGCTTCGTTGGAGTTGAAGATGGTGATGAGTCGTTCATCCGTGATTTCGTTGTCATGCGAGTCTTTTGCTTTGAACTCGAAGCGATAGGTACCCATTGGAAGTGAAGGAATGACGATGTTTTGGTCGGTGGTGAATTCTCCTTCGTAGAGCGCAGGATCATTCTTGTCAGCATCTCGTCTGCGGACGCTATATGTGCCGCTTACGGTCAGTTCCTGATGGTTGGCATTGTAGGCTCTCAATTTGGTTGAGTTGGGCTTAGAAATGTCACACGTTGTGTTACCATAATATGAGAGACTGAATCCGCGTTTCGATACGGCTGTGTAGAACTCAGTTGTGTGGGTTTCGCCAGCGAGGTCGGTGATGTCGGCTTTCAACCGATAACGTACGATGCGATCAAACGCTGCGTTCAGTTCGTTTTCTTCGATGCGGAATGCCACTTTCGCATTTCCTTCATCATCGGTAGTAAGCTCGCCACCATCGATTTCCTCCCAATTGGGTGAATAATACCAACTGCGGTAGTTGGTGTTGGCGCTATACAAGGTATATTTCACATTCGCTCCCTGAACAGGAACACCTGTGAGACTCTTGGCATTGAAGGTGACGTGTACGGAGTCGCCAAAAGCAATCTCGCGTTCCGAGTCTGTGCTTTTGTTAGACACTTCGAAAGATGGACGCTTGTATTCTTCCACCTTGATGGTCTTTGTTGCGTAAATACTGTATAAAGCGCCTAGTGGTTCCAAGAAGTTAACTTTGACGAGGTAATTGCCTGGCAGACGGTCTTTGGGAATGTCGAAGCTGACATCTGCTGATCCCCATTCGTTGGTCTTGACTTCCTTGGTCTCTACGTTCTGAAAGTTAACGTCTTGAAGTGTTACACTCAAGGTAGTGAACGGCATGATGCTGGAAATGTCGCCATTACTCTTATAGGCCATAATGCCGACAAGGGCTGTTTGTCCAGGGCGATAGATGGCGCGGTCGGTAAAGATGTTGAGCAGTCCACGGGTTTGGCGGCCTTCATTATTGTCGATGCCCGTTACGCTGATATTTTCCGTACGGTCGTTCTCTTGAAGCATTGCGTATGCGGAGTAGAATTTACGACCTGGAACGGTGAAGGTACATTCGCCCTTTTCGTTGCACTTGAGTATAGTCGACTCTTCATTAGCTGTTGTGAGACAGACGCTCGCCCCTTTGACAGGTCGGCCTGTCACAGCATCGACTACGGTGAAGATGTGCTGACGTCCAGGCAGACTTAGGTCGGTGAGACGGATGGACGAAAGACGGAATTCTGTGATATTGCTGACATCGCCGTTCTCCAAAATTGCCACATAGTGGTCGGCAGGAAGGGTCAGCTTGTCGGAGAACTCTCCATCGTAGGGCAGGTTCTGCTCGATACGAGCGCGGGTTTTCTCATCAGTTGTGAAGATGTAGCTACGTTCCAGAATCAGTTTGCCGTCTCTCTTCAACTGTCCATTATTATTTTTACCATTGTATTGTCGGATGATGAGTTTCGCGCCTGACATATTTTCGTAGGAAAGCTTGATGTCAAACGGGCGGTTAGCAATGACATATTCCCCCGAAGCCGAGAATGTGATACTCCCATGTAGCCTGTTGATTTCGATTTGCTTAAAGTTGTTCAGCAGTTTGGAGTCTTTATACGTTGATTGCGCTTTCCGTACAAATTCCAACAACTGGTCTTGCTTGGCTACTTTGGCTTCTTTGGCGTCGTCGTTGAACATCTGTTCTTCTAAAAAGTTTGCATATGCTAATGCGACATCGGCTTCTGCCTCTAAACCTTTCGACTCTTCCAGCAAGGCTTTCAACGCTTGCTCGTACTTTGGTTTTGTCATTTCTTCCGTGTTGAGACACTCAAGTGCCATCAGGGTGTATGCCTCACGATTACCTGTCTGCTTGTAGAAATCCTTCGCTTCTGTGCGATATTTCAAGTCTGCATCATCTTCGGAACTATGACCAGCAGCAAAACGTGTCAGTACACTCAGGAGGTCGTGATTGTAGAAACGACTGTCTTCGCCCAGAGTGAACAGCGGCAGGTAGTCGGATGCTTTCTCGCGCGCGAGTTCCTTTTTATCTTTTAAGCTCTTTGTGAGATACTCGTTACCCATCTTTTGGTAGTATTCCAAGCTGTCCTCGTCTTGTCGGATTGATACGTTGTTACGCATCGCCAGATAGCCGGAACCCATGATGGCATTGTAGATGGCTTCTTCCACAGGGGTGGAATAGTCGGCTGGACGGATGTCAGCAATACGGAAACTGTCTGCATCGATGGTACTCTTAGTCTCAACAATCCGAATCCACGCCTTCATCATCTGAGCGTAGTTCTTTTCTTTCCGAGCCTTGTTGTAAATCAACTGAGTTTTCTCGGTCACTTGGCGAGGAAGGTCCTTCGATGCCGCTTTTTCTACTTCTTCCCACATCGACTCATAAGTCGTTTGTGCGAATAAATCTGATAAATTCATCATACTCATCAAGATTGTCAATACGATAATTCGAGTTCTCTTATTCATATTCTTAGCGTTTTGTTGATTTTCGGGGGCAAAGATAATATAATTCTCTATAATGACCAAACAAATTAGTTTACAAAAAATTTACATTTTCCGAATTTCGTCACTATATACGCACTTTCGTCACTTTTCCCCCATTTCATCGTGAGATAGAGTTTTGATGTAAAAATTTTTTATTTATGCTTAAATCATTGTTTTGAAACATAGAGTAATCGTTGATAAATAATCATTAAGTTCAAGATTTTTGCCTATTTTTGTGGGGTTTTGGAAAAGCTGGTAAATGAGTCAAAATTTTGCAGCCCCTAGGGGTTACAAAATTTTCCCTTAAGGGTAACAATATTTTCCCCTAGGGGAAACAAAAAATCGAGTAGGTTAAAATTGGTTCACATCAATACCGATTTGAGCGCTTTACGCCGTTCCTTCCAATCGGGCATGAAGACAGACATACGTTGATAGAACTCAGCATTGTGAGCGTGAACGAATTGATGTGTCATTTCATGTAACACCACATATTGAACGCACTCTATCGGCACCTTCGAAAGTGCTAAATTGAATACGATGGAGCGATTGCGCACATTATAGGTTCCCCACACGCTTTTACGCCTCAAGATGCGGAAAGGAATGGGAGCACAGGCGAGTTTCGTTTGGTAGTCGTTCATATATATCGATACCACCATCGAAAGGCGCTCCTTGTAGAATGCTTGCAGGAGCGCTTCGCAAACCTTACGAGTGGAATCGGGTTTGAGGTGTAAGGTGATTGTTTGCCCATCAAACGAAACGTGAGCTTTCTCTTTGGGTAATAAGGTCTGGAGATGAAGGGGGTAGGGCTTACCAAACAGCAATACCTGTTCGCCTTCGGTATAGTTGAGTTCCTTGGGTTTTGGGCGTGACTGAACTTTCTGTACGGCTTTCTGCATCCATTCGTAGCGATCGGAGAGGAAGTCGAATACCGTCTTGCGACTTGTCCATCGAGGAGCTGTCGCACAGATAGTACCATCGGGAGGCAATACCCTCACTCGCATCATGCGTACATTGCTTTTCCAAGTGAGATGTACGCTCAGTTCATGTATTTGGATAATTTCAGTTTTGAGGTTCATCGAAGGGACGGCGATAGGTGCAACCTTCTTTCCAGCGCGAACAGCCATAAGCAGTCTTTCCCTTGATGATATGACCTTCTTTGCATACAGGACAAGGGAGACCTACCCATTGATCCGCAACAGGTTGTGAGGTAGAAGAATTGGCGGTAGGCTGCTGGGTGGCTTTTTGAGCAGAAACAGTCTTTTTCTTGCGAGGTTGGAAGCCAGCAGGAGCATTTGAAGCAGATGTGGCTGTACTTGCTCGTTTCTTCTTCCCTTTGACTTCTTCCTCCATGATGGTGATGTGGCGATTCGTGTTATCTGCTCGCACGGTATTCACGATGTCTGTCACCATCTGCTTGAGTTCAGAGATGAATTGAGGAGCACTGTAGTCGTGGTGTTCAATCTGTCGTAGTTTCTTTTCCCACATACCAGTCAGTTCGGCACTCTTCAATAGTTCCTCGTGAATCAATCCAATGAGTTCTACACCAGTAGGGGTAGCAACCAAGGACTTGCGTTCCTTGCGAATATAACGCCGTTTAAAGAGTGTCTCAATAATTGCCGCACGAGTAGATGGACGTCCAATACCATTTTCTTTCAGCGCATCTCGCAGTTCTTCATCATCGACAAACTTGCCTGCAGTCTCCATTGCACGTAACAATGTGGCTTCTGTGTAAGGTTTGGGTGGTGTGGTCCATTTGTCCATCAGCGACGGCTCGTGGGGACCAGATTCCCCAACCGTAAATGCAGGAAGGGTCTTCTCTGTGGCTTCGTTATTCTCGTTGTTCTCACTATTATCAGCAGAAGAACTGTCTTCTACCCCTTCATTCTTTTGTGATTGATAAATGACTCGCCATCCTGGGTCGGTAATTTGCTTACCTGTAACTTTGAACTCAACGTCGCCTGCTTTACCCAACACGGTTGTCGTGAGAAACTTACAATCGGGATAAAATGCAGAGATGAAAGCACGAGCAACCAAATCGTACACACGTTTCTCAAAGTCAGAAAGATTCTGAGGAGGTACCCCTGTAGGAATGATTGCATGGTGGTCAGTTACCTTGGAAGAATCAAAAAACTTCTTGGATTTCGGCAGTTTCTTTCCTTCAAGCGGTTGCGTAAATTGTTCATATCCACGTAGTCCTTTCAGTATTTTCGGGCATTTTGGATAGATGTCGTCACTTAAGAATGTAGTGTCAACACGTGGGTATGTAGTGAATTTCTTTTCGTAGAGGCTTTGAATAGTTTGTAATGTCTGCTCGGCCGACATGTTAAATTTACGATTACAATCTACTTGTAGGGATGTCAGGTCGTACAGGCGTGGAGGAGTTTCAGCACCTTTCTTGGCTGATACATCGGTGACCTCAAACGGATAGTTGCGTACTTTCTCTAAGTATTCCAAACCTTCCTCTTGGGTGGTAAACTTGCCTTTAGTCGCTTGGAAGGTGGTATCACGGTAAACGGTAGAAAGAATCCAATATTGTTCGGGCACGAAATTCTCAATCTCCTGTTGACGTCGAACAATCATAGCGAGGGTAGGAGTCTGAACGCGTCCGATTGAGAGAATCTGACGATTCTGACCATACTTCATCGTGTAGAGGCGAGTTGCATTCAATCCTAATGTCCAATCTCCGATAGCACGACTCAATCCTGCTTCGTAAAGTGATTGGTATTCCGACTGGTCCTTTAAAGCGTTAAATCCTTCTCGGATAGATTCCTCCGTAAGCGAACTGATCCATAAACGTTTTACAGGACATTTTGCGCCTGCTTTCTGCATAACCCATCGCTGTATCAGTTCTCCTTCCTGACCAGCATCACCGCAGTTGATGATTTCGTCAGCACTTTGCATCAGTTTCTCAATGATAGCGAATTGCTTCTTTACTCCTTCATCATCTTTCAGGCGTATGCCAAATCGTTGTGGAATCATAGGCAAATCCCACAAATCCCAATGTTTCCATCGGGCATTGTACTCATCAGGCTCTTTGAGTTCACAAAGATGTCCGTAAGTCCATGTAACTTGGTAACCATTTCCTTCGATATAGCCTTGCTTAGTAGTTTTGGCTCCAAGCACATTTGCTATATCTTTCGCAACACTGGGTTTTTCGGCAATACAAACTATCATTTCTTCAAAATGGCATCACGACATTGTTCCATCAGCCACTTAGGCGTTGATGTGGCTCCACATATTCCGACTGATTTGGCTCCTTCGAACCAAGTATTATTGATTTCCGATGCATCCTCAATCATGTGGGACTTAGGGTTGACTTTCATGCATTCAGAGAACAGCACCTTTCCGTTGGAGCTCTTCTTACCGCAAACAAAAAGTATCACATCATGCTGTTCGGCAAACTCACGAATGCGTGGCATGCGGTTTGCTACCTGGCGGCAGATGGTGTCGAAATAGTTGAATTCAGCACCGTCTTGCATGTGTTCACGGATGTAGCTCACGATTTCACGGAATCCTTCAAGCGACTTCGTAGTTTGGGAGTAGAGCTGTATGTTTCTGGAGAAGTCGAGTTGCTGAGCATCTTCTAGGTTTTCAATAACGATGGCGTTACCCTCAGTCTGTCCTACAAGTCCTTTCACCTCTGCATGTCCGTTCTTCCCATAGATGACAATTTGCTTTTTGTGATCTGGGTCGGCATCATAATCGGCTTTAATACGTTTCTGGATATGTAAAACAACAGGACATGTGGCATCGATAATCTGGATGTTCTGCTTCTCTGCCTGTCTGTAGGTTGAAGGAGGCTCACCATGTGCACGGAGCAGGAGTTTGGTGTCATGAAGTTTCGTCAAGGAATTCGTGTCAACACTAATCAGCCCCAATGCTTTCAAGCGCTCACACTCACGTCCATTGTGAACGATGTCACCCAAACAATAGAGTGGTGAGCCTGATGCGCTCAACTCTTCCTCTGCTTTCCGAATGGCAGTCGTCACTCCGTTGCAGAATCCAGATCCGTTATCAATCTCTATCAGCATCTTATGCGTTAATCGCTTGGTTGAACTTTTCTAATAACCATTGATTCTGCTCGTCTTTTGTCATGAACGAATTGTCGAGAACAAGTGCATCATCGGCTTTGCGTAACGGATTTACTTCGCGATGAGAGTCGATATAGTCGCGCTCCTGTACGTTCTTCAGTATTTCATTGAAGTCAATGTTGGTTTCGCCTTTACCGATGAGTTCGTCGTAACGACGTTTAGCTCGCACTTCTGCAGATGCAGTCACGAATATCTTCAGCTCTGCATTTGGGAATACAGCTGTTCCGATATCACGCCCGTCCATCACAATACCTTTTTCCTTACCCATTTGTTGTTGTTGAGCAGTGAGTACCTCGCGAACAAATGGCAAAGCAGCGATAGGACTGACATTGTTTGACACTTCCATCAGACGGATTTCATGTTCTACAACTTCCCCATTGAGACAAGTCAGTGGAAGATTGGTGTCTGGGTCGAGTTTGAAACTGATGGTCACATCCTTAAGTGCAGCTTTCAAACCGTTTTCATCGATACCTTCGGGTGTGATAAAACGATTGCGGAGCGCAAAGAGAGTGACTGCACGATACATGGCGCCTGTGTCTACGTAAATATATCCTACTTGCTTGGACAACCATTTGGCCATTGTGCTTTTTCCACATGATGAGTGGCCGTCTAGTGCTACAATAATCTTAGAATGCATAGCTTGCGTTGATTAATAATGATGAGGCTGCTACATGATATTTGCCGTATGCAAGCCCGACTTTAAATTTCTTTATGGACAAGCCTGCTCCGAGGGAAACGCCTGCCCAGTGACTGCTGTCCTGTATCTTCATTTCTTTTGACCTGCGAGGATTGAAACCTACAGCTACCCACGTTGTGTTTGAAGGGAAGATGTCTGCTCCAAATGTGAGGTGATGGATGGGCTTTTTGACATCCCAATTTGTGAGTTTGTCAAAGGTGACAGAAATCCTGATAGGGGCGTTCTCAAAGTCTTTTGAGACACCCAACGCCAGATTAAACGGTAGTTTTTCGTGTGTCTCGTAGAGTGCATCAACCTGACCACCAAGATTCTGTGCAACCAAACTGAATGACCATCCACGTTCGGGTGTGAAATAATTCAAACCCAAATCAACGGCAAGAGCCGTAGAAGAGAAATCACCATAGTTTGATAGCAGTACTTTTCCTTGCACACCTCCAGAGAAGTTGTCGCTAAACAGGTAAGAATATCCTAATTGGATATCAATGTCCTTCGCAGAAAATGACCCTATGTTGTTAAAGTTTGCATCCGTTTCAGTCATCTTACCATAATTCAGCATCTGGGCACCTATGGCCCAGGTTCCACGTTCACCCATTCGTTTTACAAATGCTGCACCAAGTTTGTTCGTACTTGAGATGTAGGATGTAAAGTTGAGGTTTAGGGTCTTGTCTGATGTGTTGACAACTAATGCCGGATTGGTAAACATTAACGAAGCATCATCGTCAATGATGCTGATATTATTGCCTCCTAAAGCGGCTGCGTGTGCCGATGTTGGTATCTCAAGAAACTGGTATCCTGTATTACCTTCCTGTGCATTGACTCCTGTGCATGATAGGATGAAAGTACACAGAATCCCCCAATTTTTAGTTACCTTATTCATATACATTCGTGTTATGCATTAACTGATAGTATTCTTCAAGCAATTTGTTAGCAGCTACGAACGAAGTCATCTGGCCGCCTAACACCAGATTTTCCATCTCTGGAATCATCGAACTGATATGCTCGTTGAAGAAGAAATTGTTTTTTAGATGTTCGTTGATACTTTCATACATCCAATATTTGGCTTGTTCGTTGCGTCGATATTGGAAGTAACCTGATTCCTTGGTTTTCTCTACATAATCGAATACCATCTTCATGACTTTGTCGATGTTCAACTCGTAGAAACCAGAGTAGCAGAGTACTTCTGGAACTAAACCGCTATCTGGAATTGGAAACAGATGGAGCGCATTGCGGAAATGGCTTGCTGCAAGTTCGGCTTTATCCACGTTGTTACCGTCAGCTTTGTTAATCACGATACCATCAGCTATCTCCATGATACCACGCTTGATTCCTTGTAATTCATCGCCCGTTCCTGCCAACTGAATGAGCAGGAAGAAATCAACCATAGAGTGACAGGCAGTTTCGCTTTGACCAACACCTACAGTCTCAACGAAAATCTTGTCATATCCAGCGGCTTCACATAGGATGATTGTTTCACGTGTCTTTCTTGCAACTCCTCCCAAAGATCCAGCTGTAGGCGAAGGGCGAATGAATGATTTCGGATGAATGGCCAGTTTTTCCATGCGGGTCTTGTCGCCCAAAATACTTCCCTTTGTTTTTTCGCTAGATGGGTCGATGGCAAGAACTGCCAATTTGCCACCATATTTTTCCAGTACATGAATGCCGAATGCATCGATACTTGTGGACTTCCCAGCACCAGGAACACCAGAGATTCCAACTCTGATGGAGTTACCTGCGAATGGTAAGCATTTCTCAATCACTTCCTGAGCGATACGTTGGTGGTCGGGCAATGTGCTTTCCACTAATGTAACTGCTTGACTGAGTCGGGTAACATCACCTTTCAAAATCCCTTCGACGTATTCTGCGGGGGTGAAGAGTTTTGTGCGTTTTTTACGCATACTCTTCAGGTATGGATTCACCATCTCCTGATGATCTACTCCTGCATTAACCGTTAGTCCTTCGTATTCGGCACTATTTTCTGGATGCTCCATATTTGATTAAACAATGTATGTTTTGATATCAACGAATTGTTCTTCACACCTTATTATATATAACAAACAGGGTAGTAATACGCCTTTGTCATAAGGTGTTTTGTCGATGACAATTATTTTTGATCGATTATCTTAATCTTCTCTTTGATTTCCTTTAAGTCTGCTTTGAGTTTGTCAACTTTATGATTCAAATCATCAATGAGACTGCTGCCCTTGGTTCCCTTGGACAGATTAAGGAATCCGAGATTATTTTCGTAGGTTTTGATTTCTTGTTCCAATATTTCAGCTTGTCGAGCCAAGCGATCGCGCATGCGGTCTCCTCCCCCTTCGCTAACAACATTCTTAAATTGTTCTACACGACGTTTAGATGCTGACTCGCCAAGGAAGTCGTAAAGACGATCCATTTGGGCGCGAAGTGCTTGGAATACCTTATCCTTCTCTTTGAAAGGAACATGTCCAATCTCATTCCATTCTGCTTGTGCGTCTTTTAGTTGCTGTCTGAGGTCAGGAGTCTCTTCTGGAATAATGGCTGCTAAGCGTGCTACAATAGCCTTCTTCTTGTTGAGGTTCTCGATTTGCTCTCCATGTTGTGATGAAGTATTGGCTTTCTTTGCCTCAAAGAACTCGTCGCAAGCAGCACGGAAACGATTCCAGAGTGTCGTGCTGTGTTTCTTTGGAATCGGACCGATACCGTTCCATTCTTTCTGCAGCGCAATCAGTTCGTCAGCTGTTTTCTTCCAGTCAGTACTTCCTTTCAGAGCCTCTGCTTTCTCCACCAGTTCCATTTTCTTCTTGAGGTTGTCGCTCATGTTCTCGCGCATTCCTTTAAAATATTCTGCTTTTTTGGTAAAGAAAGCATCACAAGCAGCACGGAAACGATCGTAGATCTTTTGGTTCATCTTATGAGGAGCGAAACCGATGGTCTTCCATTTTGCCTGAAGTGCCATGATCTTTTCGCTCATGTCGTTCCAGTCAGCAAACGACTTCAATGCATCGAGGTCGTAACCTTCGATGATTTCACAGATAGCAGTTTTTTGGTCAAGGTTCTGGTTCTCTTCTTCCTTGCGCGACTCAAAATATTCCTGATGGCGTTTGTTGATAATTGTAGATGCATCCTTGAAACGATGCCAAATTTCTTCGCGTAATTCACGGCTGACAGGACCTATCTCGCGGAACTGCTGATGCAGGTTCTGCAACTGACGGAACGAACCGATGATGTCATCACTCTCTGTCAGTTTCTCTGCAGCTTCGCAAAGAGCAGTCTTCATTTCAAGGTTCTTCTTGAAATCGTAAGCTCTGAACTCATTGTTTAACTTCAAGGTGTCATAGAATTTCTCTACGTTTGCCTGATAGGTTTTCCAAAGTTCTGTTGATTTTTCTGCAGGTACGTCCTTGATGCTGTTCCATTCGTTTTGCAGTTCGCGGAACTCATTATATGATTTATTTACTTCATCAGGATTATCGAGAATGAGTTTGATTTTCTCGATGATACGCAGTTTCTTCAGATAGTTTTCCTCTTTTAACTGTTCCTGTGCTTTGTGTTGAGCAGCTCTTTTCTCACGTACGATAGCAAATTCTTCCTTGAACAACTGTTCTGTTGGGTCGATGGCTGGTGTGTAGGCCTCTGGGTCGCCACCTTCTTCGATATACTGCTTGTATGCAGTTTCGCTTTCCGACTTGATGATTCGGTAGAAATGACTTTTTAAAAGGTCAACTTCCTGACGGCTGATTTCTTCGTCACTTTCAGCAATTTGCTTCATCCGTTCGATGATTCCTTCTTTCGTCGAAGGGATGTCAAACTCTACTTCTTGTTCTTCCTCTGGTTCTGCCTCAGCTGTTTCGTTTTCAGCATCTTCTGCTTGTGTTTCTTTGACAGGTTCATTTTCTTCTACAGCAGGTTCTGTCTCTGCTACAGATGCTTCAGCAGGCTCAACAGGAGTTTCTTCTGTTTCAACGACAGCTTCCGTAGATGTAGCGATTTGCTCTTCTACTGTTTCAGTTGTAGCTGTTGTTTCTGTATCAACTTCTTCAGATTTGATTACAGGTTCATTGTTTAATAATTCTTCCATATCGTTATATTTTAGTTATTGATTCCATATTATCCTAATAACTCATTGATCGTGTAGATATATACTACAGCCATTGGAATTGCAAGCAAGGAACTGTCGAATCGATCGAGCATACCTCCATGTCCAGGTAGGATCTTTCCTGAGTCCTTGATGCCTAGTTTGCGTTTGATGAGCGATTCCACTAAGTCTCCCCATGTTCCGAAGCCAATGACCACTAATGCAAGTCCTCCCCAAGCAAGATGGTTATAAAGCCTGTTCTCAGAAAAGTCTTGACTATAGAAAGCGATTATTTGCGAAACAACCACAGCTGTGATAATGGCTGCGATGCATCCTTCCCACGATTTCTTTGGAGAGATGCGTGGGAATAACCGATGACGTCCTAACCAAGTGCCGAATCCGTAAGCTGCAGAATCTCCAAACCAGATGAATACAAACACGCCAAGTACAAACATTGGGTTATAGACCACTCCGGCTTTGACGGATATGAATGCTAGCGTGTTAAGCAAAGCAAATGGTAAAGCAATGTAGAGTTGGGACATCATTGTGAGAGCCCAGTTCATCAGGACGTTATTATTGGGGAAATAGAGTTCTACAATCAGCAGGTACACTAATGTAATCAAGTAGGGAATGAATATCTCTGCTCCAGCAATGTTGGCGTTGAATGCCATAATAGCACCAAACAGATAGACGGATGCTATGGGTGTGATGAAACGGTTGAGTTGACAGTCTTGATACTTGTTCATCAATGAACAGAATTCCCAAGTCGTAAGGCCTGAGAACAAGGCAAACAGGATGCCAAAACTGAATGGATGCCAAAGAACACATCCGATGACAATTGCAACAAATGCTAATCCTGTAATGGAGCGTATGATCAAGTTTCTTTTCATTCTTTTATGATTAATCCTTGTGGCTAAGCCTTAAGGTTTGAGTTACCAACCAAAGAGCGTTTTCTCTTGAGAGTCAGCAGCGTCGGAAGTTGGCTGAGATGGTGTCTCTGGGGCTTTTTCTTCTGCTGGTTTCTCTTTGCTCTCTGGCTGTGCAGGAGCTATATATTGAATATCCTCTGGTTGTTCTGTTGATTTGTCTTCTGTCGTCTCGATGGGGTCAAGCAGTTCGAATGGTTCCATCGCATCAGTATCATCAGGATTTGCTTCTGTGGCAGTTTCCTCGATGTCTTTTTGCACAGCTTGAGCTACGATGCCTTCGTTCATTGATGGTGTCTCGTGAGTAGTGACTTTCAGTTCATGAAACTGTTTCGGCTCATGCTTTTCTTCCTTTGGCTGACCATTCTCACCTGCTTTGTCTTTTGCAAGTTCGCCTTTCTTTGCTTTCTCGACAACTGCTTCTACGACCTTTTTGCGGATAAACTCTTCGTCCTCTGCGCTGTGGTCGGTGCCATCATTGCTTGACGGTGGGGTAATTTGAGTATTTGCAGCAAGGATTTCCTCTGTGCGTGAAACCCATGGACGTTTGCCGAAAATGCGTTCTACGTCCTCAGCGTAGATTACTTCTCTGTCTATCAGTAGTTGAGCTAACTCTTCATGACCTTCTTTGTGTTCGGTTAGAATCTGCTTAGCACGCGCATATTGTTCGGCAATCAGTTTCTTCACTTCTTCGTCGATTAATTGTGCTGTGTGTTCACTATATGGTTTGGTGAAAGCGTACTCCTCGTTATTATAATAACAGAGGTTAGGGATAGCTTCGCTCATACCTGCATAAGCAATCATTCCATACGACCGTTTTGTGACTTTCTCTAAGTCATTCATAGCGCCTGTGGATATCTTACCGATGCATAGTTCCTCAGCTGCACGTCCGCCGAGAGTTGCACAGATATCGTCCAGCATCTCTTCTTTCGTCGTGATTTGTCTTTCCTCGGGCATATACCAAGCGGCTCCTAACGCTTGTCCTCTTGGTACAATTGTCACTTTTACTAAAGGATTGGCATATTGGCAGAACCAGCTGATGGTAGCATGTCCGGCTTCGTGTAGAGCAATAGCCCGCTTTTCGTCTGCTGTCATCACCTTTGTTTTCTTCTCCAATCCTCCGATGATTCTGTCAACAGCGTCAAGGAAGCATTGTTTGTTGACCCAGGCACTATTGTTGCGAGCTGCAATGAGTGCTGCTTCGTTACATACGTTTGCGATATCTGCACCCGAGAACCCAGGTGTTTGGCGAGCCAACATATCTACGTCGACAGTTTCGTCAATTTTGATAGGACGTAAGTGTACGTTGAATATTGCTTTGCGCTCATTGAGGTCTGGTAAATCTACATGTATCTGACGATCGAAACGTCCAGCACGTAGAAGTGCTTTGTCAAGTACGTCTGCGCGGTTGGTTGCCGCAAGGATGATAATTCCGCTATTTGTGCCGAATCCGTCCATCTCTGTGAGCAACTGATTGAGGGTATTCTCGCGTTCGTCATTTCCTCCTATGCTGGCTTTGTTTCCACGAGCACGACCGATAGCATCAATCTCGTCAATAAAGATGATGCAAGGCGATTTCTCTTTCGCCTGTTGGAACAAATCGCGTACTCGGCTTGCTCCAACACCTACGAACATCTCTACGAAGTCCGAACCCGACATAGAGAAGAATGGTACGTCTGCTTCGCCGGCTACTGCTTTGGCCAGCAAGGTCTTACCTGTTCCTGGAGGTCCTACAAGCAAGGCTCCCTTCGGAATCTTACCTCCTAATTCTGTGTATTTCTTAGGATTCTTTAGGAAGTCGACAATCTCATGCACCTCACGTTTAGCCTCAGTTTGTCCTGCAACATCTTTGAAGGTAACCTTGGTGGTCGTGCCATTTTGATCGAATAGTTTTGCTTTCGACTTTCCGAAGTTGAAGATGCTGCCTCCCATGCCTCCACCTCCCATGCGGTTCATGATGAAGAACCAGAACACAACTAAAAGAATCAGTGGCCCAACCTGAATAAGAATGTTCCACAACGTGTTGTCGTCACGTTCGTAACTGACTTTTCCGCTGAATTTGCCGTGAAAGCGAGCAGAGTCAATCTTGTTCTCCAAGCTACTTACAGAACCAAATTCTACGACAGGAATTCGTGGCGTCTGCTGCTTGCTTACATCACCGTAAATATATTTTTCGCCTTTTGTGTCAACGCTGAATTTCAAGGTCAGGTAATCTTTGTTGACCATGATTTCCTTTACGAATCCGCTGTCAAGGCATGCCTGGAAATCGGTATACGACAGTTGCTTAGTTGAGCTGTTGCCCGATTTTGTCAGGAAAACATAAGCAATTCCTGCCAACAGGAACAAATAGAGCCAACTGAGGTTAAATCTTGGTTTGCGCATCTTGCTCGATGCATTATTATTCTGTTTTGTATCTTTTGCCATTTTCGTCGTTTTTAGAATTCTGCTCACTAGGGTCTTCTTCTTTCTCTGCTGTTTGCATTAAATCAATCCTCGTTTGGAATATCTGTCAGGTCAGCATCTTCCCACAGATTGTCAATGTCGTAGAATTGTCGGTATTCGGGTACGAACACATGTACAACAATGTCAGCATAATCCATTGCTATCCAAAGACTGTTACGCTGACCGTCCACAGTCAGAGGGCGGGCATCTCTCTTCTCGCGCATCATGTCTCCTATTGATTCTGCTATTGCGTGTACTTGGTTAGGGGTGTTTCCTTCACAAATCACCAGATAATTGCAAATCGTATCATCAATCTTCGATAAGTCCACCACACGGATATTCCTTCCCTTTTTCTCTTGAATGCCGTCAACAACGGTCTTTACGAATTTGTTCAATCTCTTCATTCTAATGCAAATTTGGTACAAAGATAGCAAAAGACAATCGAATTACAAAATAAATTAGCATTTATTTTCATTTGACTATGTCGATTTAAAACATCAAAGGCGTATTTTGTCTTTGGTTTAGTCAAAGAGGGCAAAAATCGAGCGATTTTTTTGTTTCCCCTAAGGGAAAATCTTGCAGCCCCTAGGGGTAACATTTGCAGCCCCTAGGGGGAAACACTTGTAACCTCTAGGAGGAAACACTTGTAACCTCTAGGGGGAAACACTTTCAGCCTATAGGAAATATGTCGGATTTTTGTCTATACCATTGAAACAAATGTTTATTATCAGTTCATACAAAAACAAAGGGAAACTCTGTGAAAGTTCCCCTTTTATGCCTAATTATTTTGAAGTAAAGTCCTTACAATGCAATTCTGCTTGTAAACATGATGTAACCGACTCTGCGATCGTATCCGAATGCTCTTTCTGCATCTTTTGAGAAGAAGTTGTGGAATGGTGTAGAAACTTGAATCAAATACTGTTTCTTTTCACCACTGGGGGTAAACGAATAGGAGACGTCAAGACCCCAACCGCCACGCAACATGTCTTTCTTTGGGCCAGCCATTCTGCCTCCGCTTCCTGTGAGTATGTCATAGAACATACCTACCTCTACAGCGTGACTGTTTCCTTTGCCAGCAACCAAACCAAATCGTGGCTGGATGTAGTTGGCACGGATACCGTTAAATTGCTTGAAGACTACTTCTTGGCTCTTATAATAGGCTCCAGCGTAAAGTCCTATGAATGTAGGTTTCCACGAAGCGTCAATACCGATTCCATAGTCGCCCAATCGTGCAATTGGGTTGCTGAAGGCACGATGATAAGGGCTATAGATTTCAGTTGGACCTCCAAAACCTGATTTCTTTACACTGAAAGGAAATACCAAATCAGCAGTTGGAATAATTCTGTTTGCTAAACTTGATTCGTCGTCTCCATCGAAAACGAATTCTTTTGTTGTAACTGCTACAGCATCCCAAAGAAGCGTAGTAAAGTAGTTGGTCGACCAAGCATGCGTATTGATTGTCCATTCGTCTTGTGCCGATACGTTGGTAGCGAAAAGTACTGCCAGTACGATAGATGTAATTAATTTTCTCATTCCTTTATTGTTTTAAGTTGGTTCGTTCTATATGCTGCAAAGATAGTAATTCTTTACTAATTCACAATGGGAAAAAAGGAAAAAATGCAAAAAATGTAAAAAAAGAGTGGACTTTTTTGCGTTTTTATGGTTATTCTTTGTTCGTTGGAGTAATGTTGTTGGTGAATATGGGTTGATAACCTATCTGCGCAAGGATATGAGTGATGGCCTCTTTGGCAAACAGGATAGCTTTCTGACGATTCTCTGGGGTGTCGAATTGTGTGCGTATCTGTTGTTCTACCTTTGTTTTCAAAGGTGTGATAGACGGAAGCGCTTCTTTCCAATAGAATTCGTCATCTGATATGAATTGAGACGACTGTGTTGATGCTACATATTCTAACTCAGGCATCCTAACCTCCATCATGTGATTCTCTTTTGGGGTATATCCAACCTTACTGAGGTCGATCTTGTAACTGACCTTCTGTCGTAGAATCTGTACGCAAGAGTGATCTTCAGGAAACAATCCAAGGTGATATTCCGTTTGCTGTTGTGTGGTGAAATCTTCAATAACGGAAGTTGCGACATAAAGGTCGTTTTTGGGTAGCACCTTCAGGATGGCATTAGGCGTTTCCTCGATGATTATATCGCTTTCAGCATTGCTGGCACACTTGCTCAAAATGACAATGAGCAAAATGATGATTGACAAGATGCCAATCAGAATCATTAAAGCCGTGCTTTTCAGCAATTTAGAGAAAATATCTTTCATGTTCCTAATTTCTAATTGTACATCCTTCGAATCCTAAACTGACAGCAAGAGAATTGAGTAGGGTTTGGGCGTTGTTCCTGATTTCATGTCCTACCAATTCTTGAAAATCTTCCTTCATTACTGCTTCGTAAGCTTGAGAGCGAATTTTCTCAATGGTTTCATGTCCCACTTGGTCGCGTAAACCAGTAGAAATACATACGACCTTATCGTAATCGACTGAGGTTTCATAGCCAGCATCGATGACTTTTGGTTGGGGAAGAGTGACTTCTATGACTCGAAGGCTGTCGTTCACTTTTACGTTCTCAAGGGTCATATCGCGCAGGTCATAACCATACTTGATTTTGACTTCGACAGGTACGATGCATTTACGCTCTCCATATTTCCAAGTTGAAGGGTCTGCCAGAGAAAAATGCTCATGACGATTACTGTCATAGTATGCAATCTTCCGAATAGTCACTTCAGTCGCCACCAAATCTGCTTCTTGCTGAATTGTCGATAAGATGGAGGTAGGTGTAGGTAGCTGAGCCTCATTCCTCTTCTCGAATAACCAACTGAAGCTAATGATGGCAAGAATACAGATGATTGTAGTCAGAATGATGATTGATCGTTTGTTCATGAACTTACTTGCACTTTTATGATGCAAAAATACAAAATATTTATCATTTGCCATTTACTGGTAGTCGTTTTTATGTGGTTTTTCCTTTTTTTCAATCTTTCAATTTCCCCATTTTTCATTTTTTTATTACCTTTGCGCTGTGTGAATGACTAAAAGGTGGGTTTTTGCCTATTTGGACAATAAAACGACTGATCATACGTTTTAGGTAGCATGAAGTGGTTCGAACGCATAAAAAATGTAAAACTATTGCTGATTATTGTGGCAATTATTATTGCTATTGCTTCTTTGCTTACTTCCAAGTACTTGATTGACGATTTGAAGAATGAAGAGTTGAACAAGATGGAAGTATGGGCAGAAGCGATGCGTTCATTGAACCAAGCCGACGAGAATACTGATATCAATCTCGTGTTGAAAGTGCTGAATGGAAATAACACCATTCCTGTTGTCGTGCTTGATAAGGATGGAGAAGTGCAGACTTCTCGTAATTTGGGGAAGGAATTTAAAGATGATGAAGATTCTATCCCTGAAATCAAGTTAATGGCAAAAGGCATGAAACAAGCGGGACAGACGATAAGAATTAATCTTGATGAAGCAGACGACTATATAGAAATATGCTATGATGAATCGTTGATGTTGAAACGTCTGGCTGTATATCCATATATACAATTAGGTGTGGTCATCATTTTCGTCTTGGTTGCTTTATTTGCTTTGTTTGCTTCAATGAAGGCTGAACAAAATAAGGTGTGGGTAGGTCTGTCGAAGGAAACTGCTCATCAATTGGGTACGCCTATCTCATCCTTGACTGCTTGGACAGAGGTATTGCGAGAAACCTATCCTGATGATGAAATGTTGCCAGAGATGGAAAAGGACGTTCGTCGTCTTGAGCGTATTGCTGAGCGATTTTCAAAGATAGGTTCTATTCCTGAACCAAAAGAGGTTGACGCCAAGGTAGTTATCAACCGAGTTGTTGAATATATGACTCGACGGACCTCCAATAAAGTTACGATATTGACACATTTCCCTGAACAGCGAATCGAGATGAAGATGGTTGCTTCGCTGTTCGAATGGGTTTTGGAGAATCTTTGTAAGAATGCTGTAGATGCGATGAATGGTACAGGTCGTATAGACATCACTGTACAGGATTGGGGAGATATGATTGTGTTGGAGGTTTCTGATACGGGTAAAGGTATGCCTAAGAGCCATTTCAAGTCGGTATTCAAGCCAGGTTTCACCACAAAGGCGCGTGGTTGGGGGCTTGGGCTTTCATTAGCAAAGCGTATTGTAGAGGAATATCACAAGGGCAGGATATTCGTCAAGAATTCTGAGGTGGGGAAGGGTACGACTTTCCGCATCGAATTGCCCAAAGGCCTATAAAGGTCAATAATCCGTTAAACATCAGCATTTCGTAGCCGAACTTATACCCTGTTAGGGATAGGGTGGTTGCATCGATAACGTAGCAGATGATAGGTGATGCAATTGCTACGTATGGGGTCCATTTGTCTTTTACTCTCCATTTGGTGAACATGCCAAACGCAAACAATCCCAACAGAGGTCCGTAAGTATAGCTTACGAGTGTGTAGATGAGGTCCATCACGCTTCCGCTACCTATCGCATTGAAGGCAAGTGTACATAGTAGAAAGGCAATCATCATAAAAAGGTGTACACGTTTTCTGATTCGCTCGTCTTTTTCCTTTTGTATGATATCGACACAGAATGCTGTTGTGAGGGCTGTCAATGAAGAATCTGCACTCGAAAAGGCGCTCGCTACGATACCTATTCCAAAGCAAATCATCGCTACTTGTCCCAATGTGCCAGACATTACGATGTCTGCAAGCAGTGCATCTCCTTTAGCAGGAACTACCATTCCTAATTGCCCATAGAGCATTAGTAGGAGTACTCCAAGTGCCAGAAATAGTAAGTTGATGGGTACGAACATGACACCATAGCTGCACATGTCTTTCTGAGCGGCTTTCAGATTCTTACATGTCAGGTTCTTCTGCATCATATCCTGATCTAAGCCAGTCATCACAATGACTACAAAGATGCCGCTTAGGAATTGTTTCCAGAAGTTTTGTTTCGAGGTCCAATCGCCGAACTCAAATATCTTTGAGTGTGGGTCGTTCCATACAGCACTGAAAGCTTCTATAGATGATATGTTGAGCATTGAGCATACCTTGAACAAGATGATGCAGAGTGCGGCAATAAGTATGAAAGTCTGCAATGCGTCTGTCCATACAAGTGTGCGAATTCCATTTCTTCTCGTGTATGCCCATATAAACAAGAGTGTAATGATAGCTGTTGCGATATAAGGGATGCCATATTGGTCGGCAATACATGTTTGTAGAATCTGAACAACTACATAGAATTTTGCTGCAGCACCTAGCAGTTTTGAGAGGATGAAGAATGAAGAACCTGTCTTGTAGCTGGTTGTTCCGAATCGGTGGTTCAGGTATGTGTAGATAGATGTGAGGTTGAGTTTGTAGTAGAGCGGAAGTAATACAAATGCTACAATGATGTAGCCTACAATAAATCCCAGACACATCTGTATGTAGGTCATGTCTGTCGTCATTACCCATCCGGGCACACCTATGAAGGTCAGTCCGCTGATGGAGGCTCCTATCATTCCGAATGCTACAAGGGGCCAAGGCGATTTGCGTTCTCCACGAAAGAAAGCATCATTGCTGCCCTTGCCTGTCAGGCGGGACACAATCATCAACAGGGCGAAATATATAAGGAGCGCAATTAGCATTCAGTCCCCCTTTGCTTCTTTAAGAATTCTACACAGGCATCGTGTTCGTTAGGTATGATGCCGTCGAGTATAGCGTCCTTCATGGCATTCTTCAGTATGCCCACCTCGCGGCTTGGCTGCAAGCCGAACATCTGCATGATTTCTTCACCATCAACTGCAAATTTCATGTTGCGAATGCGGTCTTTCTCCTCAATGGCAACTAACTTCTCTTTTACCAAAGCGAAGTTTTGACGGAATTGCTGTTTGCGCACTTCGTTCTTGGAAGTGATATCGGCATTACAGAGCAGCATCAAGTCTTCAATATCGTCGCCTGCCTCAAACAGCAGACGGCGTACGGCAGAGTCGGTCACCTCATCGTCAGCGATAGCGATAGGTCGCATGTGCAATCCTACGAGTTTCTCCACATATTTCATCTTCTCATTCATTGGCAGTTTCATCCTGCGGAATATCTGTGGCACCATCTTCTCGCCGATGTAGTTGTGATTGTGAAAGGTCCATCCTAACGTGTTGTCCCAACGTTTACTTTTGGGTTTGCCAATATCATGAAGCAAGGCTGCCCAGCGAAGCCATAGAGCCTTCTCTGGGTCTCTCTCCTTCGTGGCCTTTGCTACATTATCCAACACTTCCAATGTGTGATAGAAATTGTCCTTGTGGGCACGTCCATTGCGGGTTTCTACCCCTTCAAGGGCGTAAAGCTCAGGGAAGATGATTTCCAGCAATCCACAACGTTCCAGGTCGATGAAACCCTTTGATGGAGTCGTTGAGAGGATGATTTTGTTCAGTTCCTCTGCGATTCGCTCTCCCGATATGATTTTGATGCGTTCCTTGTTGCGTTCAAGTGCGTCAAAAGTCTCGTCCTCGATGAAGAAGTTGAGTTGGGTGGCAAACCTGATACAGCGCATCATCCTCAATGGGTCGTCGCTGAAAGTGATGTCTGGGTCGAGTGGGGTAGCGATGATACCGTCCTCCAAGTCATACAATCCGTCGAAGGGGTCAACAAGTTCGCCAAATCTCTTGCTATTCAGGCATAGCGCCATCGCGTTGATGGTAAAATCACGACGGTTCTGATCGTCCTCGATGGTTCCGTCCTCAACGACAGGTTTTCTCGAATCGTGGCTATAGCTTTCCTTTCTGGCTCCAACGAACTCAATCTCCATCTCTCCGTGTTCTTTACTTCTGACCTTGATTTGAGCAGTTCCGAAGTTCTTGAATACAGACAGATGAGCATGCTTACCCAGTTTTTTCTGTACCTCTGAGGCTAGTAGAATGCCTGAACCTATCACCACAACATCAATATCATTGCTTGGACGCTCAAGGAACAAGTCTCTCACATATCCACCAATGACATAACACTCCAATCCGAGTTCGTCTGCCGTCTCGGAAATCAAGTGAAATATCTGTTTGTCGAGTGCCTGTCTCAGTTCTTCGTCAGTCAGTAGTTTCATATCTCTTAAATTGCAACTGCAAAGGTATGAAAAAAACTTTGTATGAAGAAATTTTCTGACAAAAAGTTGCTATGGGCGCCAGAATCCGTGCTTCTTCTCGGCACAGATGAAAATATAAACTGTCAAGACAAGCATGGCGACGAATACAATCAGTAAGCCAATTGTCCATACGACTCTTTTCCTTGTGCCTTCCTTCTCGAACGCTGCGAAATAGGTGAGGTAGCGGTCGTGTTTCCAAGCAAAGAAATATTGCAATAGCAGGCAAATTCCCCAAATCAAAATGAGATTCATCGCAAGATTGTTGAACCACCATTCTCTGATACATCCCCCTAGATAGTACTCCAGGATGCTGATGCATAGCAGAATAGGAAGCGCTTGTACAAGTGAGAAGAAACCATTTACATAATACATAATGTGGCCGCTTTCAGGGTTGTGGTATTGCTTATGCGCTGTTTCCTTTGTAGACTTAAAAGTGATTCCTTCTCTCTTATTACGTCTTTTTATTGCTGGAATGCAATTCAGAATGGAATAGAACAACCGCTCAATTGGATATATGATTATGTCAATAATGTAGCAACTGAAAACATAGTGGATACTATATGCCGCATAGTATATTCTGTTCCAAAGTTCTATGAATTTCCCCATATAATCGACTTTTTTCCATTTGATGCTGCAAATTTAAGCCTTTTTGGCTAATAATGCAAAAAATTTATGCTTTTTTTCAAATAGCACCATATGTTGGTGTTATGTTGGTGTTATGTTGGTGTTATGTTGGTGTTATGTTGGTGTTATGTTGGTGTTATGTTGGTGTTATGTTGACCTTATGTTGGTCTTATGTTGCCCTTATGTTGGTGTTATGTTGGTCTTATGTTGGTGTTATGTTGCCCTTATGTTGCCCTTATGTTCTAAGGGAGTAAATTTGGATAGAGAAAAGACTTACAAACTCCTTTGTCTGCTTTTTACACTTTACTTGGTGGTTTTGTGATTACTTTTCAGGGGCTGCAAAAAAACTGATAATATTTGGTGGTTTGAAAAGTGTTGTAATTTTAAAATGAGGACTAATAGCTAATTTAATTTTCAGGAAACGAGTAAAGTTAGTTATACAAGCGAGGCATGAAAATGGCTGCCGCTTGTTTTTTCTGCACTTTCTTTCAAATAAATTTGGTAGTTACGAAGAAAGATTATATCTTTGCAGGTGTAATAACGCGCATGCGTACCTAAATTTTTATGAACAACCTTAAAAACAATGTGTTATGATTAGATTGAAATGTATGTTGGTTGCCACCTTGTTTATGCTGATGTGTGGCACAGCTACTGCTTATGAATTCGAAGCTGGTGGCGTTTACTATAATGTGATTTCTGTTGATGATAAAACGGTTGAGGTGACTTATGAAAAGAGTGATTATGAGCCGAGTTATGCAGGCACAGTCGTGATTCCTGCTACGGTGGAGTATCAGGGAACTGTTTTTACGGTGGTTAATATTGGCGAACATGCATTTTATGGCTGTACAAATCTGACGAGAGTCACTTTGCCAGTTGGCTTGAAGCGTATCTGTGGTGGTGCATTCTGCGATTGTAGCGGATTGGAAGATGTGACCATCCCGAATACGGTGACAACAATCGATGATGATGCCTTCAATGGGTGTAGTTCGTTCAAGCATGTGGTGATTCCACCTTCGGTGATGAATATCAGCGATCGGGCATTCTTCTGCAATGGAGTTGAGACTATCACCATTGAGGATAGTCCTGTAGGCATCAATGCAGGTGGCTACTGGGGACGTTCGTTTGCATTCCCTAATGTGCGTCAGGCATACATTGGTCGTAACTGTGGTGGATGGCAAGCGCCTTCATCGCTGATCGATCATTGGTACGGAAACGGTGCGCTGCAACGTGTAGAGTTCGGCCCTAATGTGACAGAAATCCCTTATTGCATGCTTTATGGAGATGCTTACAACTTAACGGAACTGGTGCTGAGCCCGAATATCAAGAAGATTGATACGGGTGCTCTTTCTGGATGTTATGCTCTGAAACGTTTGGAACTGCCTGATGGCGTGGAAGAAATTGGTGATGGTGCCCTTGGCGGTGGTTGGGGCGATAAGTCTTTAGCCCTGACTGACTTGATCATTGGTAGTAAGATAAAGATAATCAGGGAAGGTGCTTTTGCTGGATGCCGCAATTTGCAGAATGTAACTGTGCGCCGTCCTGATGCCATCACGATCCCAGAAAACGCATTCGACCCACAGACCTATCTCACCGCTACACTCTATGTGCCTGAAGGCTGTAAGGAGACTTCGGAGCAGACAATAAGTGAGGTTATGAATATCCGTACAGACGGAGATGAGGTAGATTCTTTAGAGTGGGCATATATATGGAGAGAATATTGGCACAATCTGGGCTTTTCTGAAGACTATTATTCTGACACCATATATGCTTATAAAGACACCTTTGTTCCTGGTTACAGCGAAGTGAAACACTGGTCGAACTTTCTGAAGATTGAGGAAGGTGAGGGCGCAACTGTGACTCGCTGGCCCGTCACTATCATTGCAATGGGCGAGGGTAGCGTAAGTGCCTTAGGTAGAGAAATCCGTAATACGACTTATACCCATAGTGTAGATGAAGGTACGGCAGTGAGTGTGCTGTTGTTGCCTGATGAGTATGTGGAAGTTAGCGAACTGCTACTGAATGGTCAAGATGTGAAGGCCAACCTTATCGACAACTCATTCACCATCCCATCTGTAAGCAGTAAGGATACGCTACGTGTTGTCTTCAAAGAAATGGAAGCAAGCCTTGTGATTCGTACTTCAGAACAGGGTGAGTTGGAACAGATGGTGAAGTATGGTACGAGTTGTACCTTTAAGGTCAGCGCAGCAAAGGGATTTGTGGTACATAGCGTGGTTTTCAACGATGTGGATGTAACCAACGATGTGCAGGCAGACGGAACATATACGACTCCTGCTATTCAAGGTAAGGCTTCCCTCTCTGTGACTTTTGAAACCGACCCTTCAGGTATCAATGCACCAAGCGTGTCGAGCCTGCGTGTGTTGCCTTCGAGTGAAGGTGTGACGGTTCAGGGTCTGACTCGTGGAGAGTTGATTTCGGTCTATGCCTCTGACGGTAAACTTGTTACCCAACGAAAGGCAACCTCAACGACTGAGTATATTGCGCTACCTGCAGGGCAGGTGTATGTGGTAACAGCCGAAGGACGTTCTGTAAAGATGAGACTATAATAAAGGCTAATGGCTAAAGTCTCTTGTGATTTTGGCCAATAAGGAGATAAATTGAAAGTTGAAGAATAAGATAATGAAAAAATTTTTTCTATTTGCTGTAGTTTTTTTGGGGGGGCTTACGTCATATGGTCAAACCAATGGGAAAAAGACACTCTTTGGCTCCAACTTAAAGGGAGGTGACAAGAAAGAGATCTTGACATTAATAGAGAAGGTGAACGACCATTGGCAGGCAACTCGCACAGCTAAATGTCGCGGATTTTGGGACAATGCAGCCTATTTCACAGGCAATCAGGCCGTGTATGAGTTGACTGGAAAACAAGAGTATCTGGATTATGCCTTAGCGTGGGCAGAATATAATCACTGGAAAGGTGCTACTCAGACGGATAAGTCGAAATGGGAATATGCAACGTATGGTGAGGATATGAACCATGTACTCTTTGCTGATTGGCAGATTTGCTTTCAGGTGTATATCGACTTGTATAAGTTGGAACGTAGGGCAGAAAGGCTGCAGCGTACTCTGGAAGTGATGATGTATCAGGCAAAATCGGACAAGGCTGATTATTGGTGGTGGTCGGATGCGCTTTACATGGGGTTGCCGATATTTACGAAACTCTATACAGTGACCCACAACGAACGATTGCTGGATAAGCAATATGAGTGTTTCAAGTGGACTGACGATTTGTTGTGGGACAAAGATCAGCATCTGTATTACAGAGACGGCAAGTATGTGTGGCCAAAAGTGAAGACGGCTTGCAACGAAGGTAAGAGTTTCTGGGCGCGAGGCGATGGATGGGTGTTAGCAGGATTGGCTAAGGTGCTGCAAGACTTACCTAAAGACAGCAAATACAGAGCATTCTATGTACAGCGATTCCAACAATTGGCAAAAGCTGTGGCTGAATGCCAACAGGAAGAGGGCTATTGGACACGCTCGATGCTGTGTGAGGCAGATGCTCCAGGCTATGAAACCAGTGGAACCGCATTCTTCACTTACGGAATGCAATGGGGAGTGAATAACGGATTGCTCAATGCAAATGAGTTTAAGCCTGTGATAGCCAAAGCGTGGAAATATCTGACAACCATTGCACTTCAGCCAGATGGCGGAATTGGATATGTGCAGCCAATAGGCGAAAAACCCGATCCAACCCGCATCGCCGATGCAAAATCGCAACATCCATTTGGCACAGGAGCTTGGCTCTTGGCTGCTTGTGAATATTATAAATCATTAAAATAGTTGAACAATGAAAGAATTTTTAAAGTACACTTTGGCCACAATCGTTGGCATTCTTCTCTTAGCCCTTATCGTGGGCATCTTCTCTTTGTTGACATTGACTGGTTTGGCTTCAATGTCATCAGTATCGGAACCAATCCTGAGCAACTCTGTGATGGTGATTGACTTAGACGGAACGCTTGATGAACGTACTGTAGATAACCCATTTGCTGAATTTATGGGTAGCGGAAGTGAAAGTCTTGGCCTGAACGACCTGCTGACTTCTATCAAGAGTGCAAAAGAAAACGATGACATCAAGGGCATTTACCTGAAAGTGGGTGGTTTTGCCGGCGGAACACCTGCTATGTTGCAGGAACTGCGCGATGCTTTGGTTGATTTCAAGAAGGATGGTAAGTTCATCGTGTCGTATGCCGACAATTACGGACAGGGTGCTTATTACCTTTGTAGTACTGCCGACTCGCTGTTGATTAACCCCGAAGGTATGGTTGAACTGGCTGGTATGTCGCTTTCGACCATGTATTACAAGAATCTGATGGATAAGATCGGTGTAAAAGCACAGGTGTTCAAAGTAGGAACCTATAAATCAGCTGTAGAACCTTATATCCTTGATGATATGAGTGAACCTAACCGCGAGCAGTTGACTGTATTGTCTGACGAGATTTGGGACGAGATGTTGGATGATATTAGCAAATCGAGAAAGATATCAAAGGAGAACTTGGATGCTCTTGTTGACAGCGGTCTCATATTTAAGGATGCAAACTACTTTGTAAAGAACAAGATTGTGGATAAGCTCGTGTTCTCTGATGAAATTTCTGCTGTGATTACAAATATGATGAAGGGCGACAAAAACGAAGATGGTAATTATAACGAGACTAAGTTTGCCAATGTGGCTAATGTCGCAAACAACACTCCAAAGAGTATGAGCGGTGATGTCGTAGCTGTATATTATGCTACAGGTGAGATTGTGCAGGACGAATCACCTACTTCATTCGGTTCTGAAGAAATGATTGTGGGCACCGAAGTAGTTAAAGACCTGAAAAAATTGGCAGATGATGATGATGTTAAGGCTGTTGTGCTTCGCGTGAACTCTCCTGGTGGTAGTGCATTTGCTTCAGAGCAGATTTGGCATCAGGTGATGAATATCAAGGCAAAGAAACCAATCGTGGTATCAATGGGTGGATATGCAGCCAGTGGTGGTTACTACATCTCTTGCGCAGCAGATTGGATCGTTGCAGAACCAACAACCCTTACAGGTTCAATCGGTATCTTTGGCATGTTCCCAGATGCAAGCGAGCTGATGAACGACAAGCTTGGATTGAAGGTAGCTACAGTAAAGACGAACGAATTTGCTGACATGGGTGGCTACGATCGCCCATTCAACGAGAAAGAAAGTGCATTGCTACAGGGATATATCAATCGTGGTTATGACCTCTTTACCAAACGTTGTGCAGATGGACGTGGAATGTCTCAGGATTCTATTAAGGTAATCGGAGAAGGACGTGTATGGACTGGTGTCCACGCAAAGAAACTGGGATTGGTTGACCAATTGGGTAGCTTGGATGATGCAATAGCTGTAGCAAAGAAGAAGGCTAAGATTGAGGAGTGCACCGTCATGAACTATCCTGCACAGAAGAGTTTCTTCGAACAACTGATGGATAAGTCGTCTGAGAGTAGCATCGCAGAGGCTCAAATGAAGCAGAATCTGGGTGAGTTCTACGATATCTATCGTGCAGCAAGAGATCTTCAGAGTAAAGACAGAATACAGGCTGCATTGCCTTACAAACTGAAGTTTAATTTGTAATACAAATAATTCCAGGCATTCCCTACAGAGGAGTGCCTGGAATGAGTTTTTATGTACTATCTGTTGCTTCCATTAGCTTGGATATATGATGGGGTGACATCGGTGCGCAACTTCATGTATGATCATGGGATTCTAAGTTCGGAGTCCTATGATTTACCAGTTATATGCGTAGGCAACTTGACGGTAGGAGGGACAGGTAAGACACCTCATACTGAGTATCTAATAAACTTGTTGCAGGCGAACGGATATAAGGTGGGAGTGTTGAGTAGGGGATATAAACGGAAAACGAAGGGTTATGTAGTAGCCACATTTGACTCGACAGCTTCCGACATAGGTGATGAGCCGTATCAGATGAAGAATAAGTTCCCAGATGTGACGATTGCAGTCGATGCAGACAGGAAGGAAGGGGTATATAACCTCATCACCAATGCAGATACGACAGATATAGATGTCATCATATTAGATGATGCCTTTCAGCATCGAAGGGTGAAAGCCGGGCTGAATATATTGCTCGTAGACAGGAATCGCCCGATTGATAAGGACTATCTGATGCCTGCGGGGCGATTAAGGGAGAATGCAAGCGGAAGCCGACGTGCTGATATTGTGATTCTTACGAAACTGACGGAGGATGTGAGTGATGGAGAGAAGTCTCAATTATCAAAACGATTGTGCATAGATTCGCGTCAACAATTGTATTTTACGGGACTGAAGTACGGAAATCTGTATAATAATTCAAGGGCGGAAATACGGCTTGAAGAATTAGACAAATACAATATTTTGGTGGTTACAGGTATTGCTAACCCAAAGCCGATGGAGGATGAGTTGACGAAGTATGTCAGTTTTGATGTGATACATTATGGAGATCATCATGTGTTTTCCTCGCAGGATTACAGGCAGATAGAACGTGCTTACGATACGCTGCAAAGTGACAAACCTCGTATCATCATAACAACGGAGAAGGATTATGTACGACTTAATAAGGAACAAATGCCTATGTGGAGTAGTGTATATGCCTTGCCGATTGAAGTGAAAGTGATGAATGACCAACAAGAATTGTTTAACAACCAAATATTAAGCTTTTTAGACCATGTACGCAAAGATTCAAGAAACAGCAACATTCCTCAAGGAGAGAATGACTAGTAAACCAGAGACCGCTATCATTTTGGGTTCTGGACTCGGACACCTTGCTGATGAAATCGAGGTGGAAAGTGAAATAGCATATAGTGAGATACCTAATATGCCTATATCTACAGTAGAAGGACATAGTGGAAAACTACTTTTTGGGAAACTGGGAGGGAAAGAAATCCTTGCTATGCAGGGCCGTTTCCACTATTATGAAGGCTATTCGATGAAGGAAGTTACGTTCCCAATACGTGTGATGTACGAACTGGGCATCAAAAACTTGCTGGTAAGTAATGCAGCAGGAGGAATGAATCCTGCATTCCATGTTGGTGACCTCATGGTGATTAACGACCAGATTAATATGTTCCCTGAAAATCCACTGCGTGGTAAGAACTTCCCTACGGGGCCTCGTTTCCCTAGTATGCATCAAGCTTTCGATCCTACTTTCATCAAGATTGTGGATGAGGCTGCCAGCAGATTAGGAATTAAGATATTCAAAGGAGTATATATTGGTGTGCCTGGTCCGACATTTGAAACTCCAGCAGAATATCGTATGTTTAGAGGTTTGGGCGCAGATGCTGTAGGTATGTCAACTGTGCCAGAAGTAATTGTAGCAGTACATTGCGGTATCCGTGTATTTGGTATATCTGTTATTACCGATTTGGGCGGATTTGACGAAGCTGTCAAGGTGAGTCATGAGGAAGTACAAGCTGCTGCAGATGCTGCACAACCTCGTATGACTGCGTTGATGAAGGAATTAATTAAAGGTATTTGATAACTGTTTTTGAGAATGAAGATTGAGGAAATAGGAGAATTTGGATTAATAAAACGGTTGACTGCAGCTATAGAGCTGAAGAATCATTCTACCCTAAAGGGTGTGGGAGATGATTGCGCTGTTATGCATTATTCGCAAGAGAAGGATGTGTTAGTAACAACCGACCTGTTGCTTGAAGGAGTGCACTTTGATTTAACCTATGTGCCTTTGAAACATCTGGGTTATAAATCGGCTATGGTTAACTTTAGTGATGTGTATGCTATGGGTGGATTCCCAAGACAGATTACTGTTAGCTTGGGACTCAGTCAGCGCTTCACTGTTGAGGATATGGAGGAGTTTTATGCTGGCCTTCAATTGGCATGCGAGGCACATGGTGTTGATATAGTAGGAGGAGATACAACCAGTTCGATGACGGGACTCACTATCAGCATTACTTGTATTGGTGATGTGGAAAAAGGTAAGGCTATATATCGTAGTGGAGCAAAACAGGGAGACCTGATTTGTGTAACTGGTAATCTGGGAGCTGCTTATATGGGTCTGCAGCTGTTGGAACGTGAGAAATCTGTCTATTTCCAGCAGTTGAAAGAGAATCATGGAAATGAAACTTTGGAAATGGCTCAGCCTGATTTTGCTGGAAAAGAATATCTGTTGGAGCGTCAGCTGAAACCAGAAGCGAGACGCGATATTATCCTGAAATTGCATGAGCGGGGCATTCAGCCTACAGCCATGATGGACATCTCTGATGGATTGTCGAGTGAGTTGATGCATATATGTGAGCAAAGTAAATGTGGATGCAGAATATACGAGGAGCATATTCCTTTGGATTATGAGACAGCTTCGCAGGCAGAGGAATTCAACATGAATGTTACCACATGTGCATTGAACGGGGGAGAAGATTATGAACTTTTGTTTACTGTGGCTCTTGCTGATAAAGAGAAGGTAGAAAAAATGGAGGATGTGCGATTGATTGGATATATAACCAAGCCAGAAGACGGTAAGGTGTTGATTACACGAGACGGAAGTGTATTCGATTTGAAAGCACAAGGATGGAATCCGCTGAAGAGTGAATCTTAATTTCCCCCTTGGGCAATAATGTTGAAGTTGGTCGCAAATGCCAATTCTTGATCGTTCTTGCAGCACCTCAAACCTTCAACTTTAAGTTCTTTTGTACAATCAGTTTTTCTGTTTCCCCTAAGGGAAAATTTTGCAGCCCCTAGGGGAAACAATTTTTTTGTAATAAAAAAAACAATATCGGGATTAGAAATTGTAAAGGTGATTCGCCCTGATGTATTTGAGTACGTCAGGGTTTATCATTCTCAGTTTTTTATGTTTGCGAATATCAGTGCTACTGATGTCAAAAAGAGGAGTGTCTACTATCTTGATATCAGCTCCTTGAGGTGCGGTAGATAGGTCTATGGGAAAATTCGAACGTTGATAAATAAGAATTGGGGTAGTCTTTATGATGTCATCAACGCGATACCAATTGTGAAAATTAGCCCAATTGTCTGCCCCTATCACAAGATGGAACACATGATTTGGGAATTGCTCAGATAGTTTTGTCAATGTGGTATAAGTGTATGAGGGAATCGGTAGATTTCGCTCGAAATCGCTGACGATAATACCCTTCATTCCTTTCGTTGCCAAATGAGCCATCTCTAATCTGTCCACATATGCTGCAGCATCGTTATCCTTGTGTGGGTTTTGTGGTGATACCATCAGCCAGACTTCATCGACTAACTTCTGCTCAATCAAAGATTGTGCAAGCGAAGTGTGTCCTATGTGAATGGGGTTGAATGTCCCTCCGTAAATAGCGATTCGCACAAGAGCCTGATTTATAGATTCTGATAATGATTTCTATTGATTGAGAAAGGTTTTGACCAATTCAAGCACTTCTGATTGAGCGGTTTGCAAATTGTCATTTACGACAACCTTGTCGAAAAACGGAGCTTGGCTGATTTCGTATTCAGCTCTGGAGATACGTTGCTCTATTACTTCTAATGAGTCAGTTCCACGTTTAGTGAGTCTATTCCTTAGTTCTTCGATGCTGGGGGGCATGATGAAGATGCTGAGTGCATTTTCTCCAAAATGCTTTTTGATATTGATTCCTCCGTTAACATCAACATCAAAGATTACGTTCTGACCTTTTGCTGTCTGATTGTCTACTTGTGACTTCAATGTTCCATAATAACAACCTTTATATACCTCTTCGTATTCTATGAAGTCTTCTTGACAGATGTGTTTGCGAAATTCTTCCACAGAAGTAAAGAAATATTCTACACCATTCTGTTCCTTACCTCTTGGAGCCCGAGTGGTTAGGGAAATGGAGAAATGCATGTTGAGCCCTTGACTCATCAGGTAATTGACGATAGTGGACTTTCCTGTACCAGATGGTGCTGCAATGATGAATAACTTTCCTCGTTTCTGCATAATTATAATACGTTTAATACCTGTTCTTTTATCTGCTCAAGTTCGTCTTTCATCTTCACTACGATGTTCTGCATTTCGGCTTGATTGGACTTGCTGCCAGTAGTATTGATTTCTCTTCCCATCTCCTGGGCGATAAATCCAAGTTTTTTCCCTTGTCCATGACCGGATTCCATCGTTTCTGCAAAATATTTGATATGGTTGGTGAGGCGTTGCTTCTCTTCAGAAATGTCTAATTTTTCAATGTAGTAAATCATTTCCTGCTCAAGTCTATTGTTGTCGTAATCGATACCAACAAATTGAGTGAGGTTGGATATGATGCGCTGACGAATCTTTTCTGTACGCTCTTTCTCGAATGGCTCGATACTGGCCAATAATGCAGAAATATTATCAATTTTTTCCTGGAATTTCTTAGCTAATGCCTCTCCCTCTTGTTTGCGGAAGTCAACAAGATTGGTTACAGCAACTTTCACAGCTTCGAATACGATTGTCCATTCTTCGTCTGTTAGTTCCTCTACTTCAGTGCGAGAAAGAACTTCTGGCATTCTCAGAAGTGTTTTCATCCAATCGCTCGCAGATTGAAGGCCTGAAATGTCAAGATTCAATGATGACGATAATTCCTTAATTTGTTTATAATAATCCGCAACCATTGCCGTGTTGATTGGGGTTGCGCCTAAGCATTCGTCCTTCTCAATCCAAAGGACAAAGTCGATTTTGCCTCTTTCCAGTTCGGAGGCGATGTAATTCCTTATTTCTATCTCCTTTTCCCTATAGAGGGGTGCAACACGAGTTGTGAGGTCTAGCGCTTTTGAATTGAGTGACTTAATTTCAACGTGAATCTTTTTCCCATTATAATTAGCTACGCTTTTTCCGTAGCCAGTCATTGATTGTATCATATGAATTGTTTTTTTGCGGATGCAAAGTTAAGAAATAATATGATAATATTAGGTGTGGGATGGTAAAAAAAGTTGGAAATGTAGTGCAAATCGTCACTTTTTCAATATTTTGTGTGTCATTTTAGCATTTTTTTAGAAAAAAACATCTTTCGTTTGGGGAAAATGTGTATCTTTGCACCAAAATTGGCGTTTTATTATATAATGCGCGAGAAACAAACGAGAGAAAGTTTTAATAAATAATATTTTTTAATTAACAAAATCAAAAAACAATGAAGAAATTTCTTACTTCCGTTTTCATGCTTTCAATGGTATTGTTCAGCATGAATGTATTCAACTCTTGTAAGGATTACGATGAGGACGAGTACAATGATTTGATTGCTGATTTCAACAGGAATGACGCAAATCTCAGAACTTGGATCAAGACTAATTATGCAACAATTGCTCAGCTCAGAGATTCAATTGTTGCTGTTCAGACTAGATGCCGTTACAACTGTGGCGTTAGAATGGACCGCCTGCATGATTCAATCGATATGAAGGCTAACCAAACTGAGATTACAAGATTGGTTGACTCTATCGCAGATCTTCGCGTAACAGACAAGAGCTTACAGGCTCAGATTGATTCCCTCAATGCATTGTTGAAGGACTCAACAGGAAACATTACAAACGTTATTACCGTTCTTGGTAAGGTAGCTGATATCAATACCAAAGTGACTGGCCTTGGCGCAGCTCTTGAGGCATTGCAGAAGGATACTTATACTAAGGTAGAGGTTGACAGCTTGCTGGGCTTCTATACAAAGAAGACTGATTTTCTGATTCTTGAGAGCAAAGTAAATAACGTTATCAAGGATGCTGCTTATGCTATTCAGCTTGCAAAGAACGACTCTGTAAGAATTAAAGAGGTTGAGACTTTGTTGAATAACCGCATCGATTCTCTTGCTAAGGTAACAAATGCACAGGGCGTATCTTTGGATTCTCTTGCTAAGGTTACTGCAGCTCACGAGGTAACTTTGGATTCTCTTGCACAGGTTACTGATGCTCTCGATGCAGCTTTGAAGGCAGCAGAGGAGAACAGCAGAAAGGCTGATTCATTGCTCCAGAACCAGATCGATGCTCTTGCTGTTGGTTTCTCAGATATTCTTAACAAGAAGATTCCTGAAATCGAAGAGGCATATAAGGAAGCAGACCAGCTCCTTCAGGATAGCATCGACGCACTTGCAGCTCAGGTTAAGAAGAATACAGAAGATATCGAAGCTCTCAACGACAGCATCGATAAGATTATGGATCGTCTTGACGACGTTGACGAGGCTTTGAAGAGCTTGATTACTGGTATCATCGTTCAGGGAACTACTAACCCTGTTTATGGAACATTCGCTTTGCCATTCGGAATTAACTCTAACGTTCTCATGGCATTCTACGGAACAAGTGATAACCCAGTTGTATTCCCAACAAAGGAAACTGCAAACTATGTTAAGAATTCACAGACCTTCACAGATGCTGATTGGAATATGTTGGGCATTTCACCAGCTGATCAGTTTAGATGTGCAGGAAATAAGACTCTCTTCAACGAAAGCACAGGAAATGCTGGTACAATCTATGTAACTGTAAATCCAGGTTCTGTTGACTTCGCTGGTCAGACTCTTGAACTTGTTAACTCTAAGGATGAGGCTAGCAAGATGGTTCTTGAACCTTTGAAGAAAGAGAATGATGTAGAACTTAAGTTCGGTTATACTCGTGCAGCAGAAACTAACGGATTCTATTCTGCACAGGCTACTTTGAGCGAAGAGGATATCAATGCAGTGAAGATTGATATTCAGGAAGGTTTGGGTTCTGCATTCAAGGATGTTTTGAAGCAGCGTACATTCCACAGTGTAGGTGAATTGGCATCTAAGCTTTATCAGCAGTTTGACGGAATCCTCCCAGCTCAGGGTCTGAAGGCTTCTTGGACTGACTATAATGGTGATCACAGCGTATATTCACAGTATGGCGTTGCTGCAACAGCTATCAAGCCTCTCTCTTATCAGTTCCTTGAGAATCTTGATGTTAAGACTGTTCCAGGTTATGAGCGTGCTATTAATCTCGTTAACCGTGTTGCTAACAAGGTTAAGTCTTCAATTCCTAATTCTATTATGGGTACAATGAAGAGCGATCTTGCTGGTCTTAATCTTCTGTCATACAAACTTGAGGATTTGACTGATGCTCAACTTGCACTCTTCCGTGTAGAAATTAGTGACGAGATTCAGATTGACGGTCAGACATTCACTATTAACTTCAAGGAAAAAGTTCCAGTAAAGAATGACCAAATCACTGTTCCAACTTATACATACAATGTATATCAGTCAGGTGTTAAGCGTGGAACTGTAACAATTCCTGAGGCAGTTTATGATCCTGATGCTTACATTGATATTGACTTCAGCCAGACAATCAATGTTAATGGTTATACAAAGAGCATCTATTATGTATGTGACATGAAGAATGCAGCAGAGTCTCTTTGGGGTTCTATTCAGGATGATATCAACCCATTGTTTGACAAGATCCAGAAGATCGTTGACGATGGTAATGATATCATTGACCAGATCAACAGTAAGTTGGGTAAGGTTGACGGTAAAGTTGACAACTACGCAGACAGAATTAAGGAATACATTGACAAGCTCAACAATAAGATGACTAGCATTTTCAACAGTGCTAACGAGCGTATTCAGCCAGTTCTGTTGGTAGGTAACAGAGCTACAGGTATGATGAGAGCAAGCCGCGTACAGAGCCTGCCTACAGTAATCAAGGAAACTACAGTAGAGTTCATCCTCACTTCTTACACAGTTGAAATTGTTACTCCTGCATTCAAGAAGCACATTGCTGTAACTAACGTATTCAAGGATGGTAAGAGTGCACAGGGTGGTGATGCTGATTGCAAGGCTGCTCTTGATGAAGTAAACGGTCAGGATAAGATGAATACTGTTCTTGATGGCGACAAGTGCTCAGTAACTGCAACCTTCAAGCCTGGATATGTTTATGAAGTTGCATACTCAGCTCTTGACTACTCAGGCAAGATTTCAATGCAGAAGTGCTATGTTCGTAACTAATGTGGTAGTTAGTAGTTACACCTTATTATATATATAATTAAGTAAAATATTAGAATTATGAATATAAAGAAAGTATTATTCACTGCTGCTCTTGCGCTTGGCATTATGAGTGCATCTGCTCAGGAACAGCAAACTATTGAGGTGTTTAACCCACACTGGTACATCCAGTTGCAGGGTGGAGCTCAATATACTTTGGGAGAGCGTGATTTTAGTGATCTGATTTCTCCAAATGCACAGGTAACTGTTGGCTACAACTTCAACCCAATCGTTGGTGCTCGTCTTTCTGTCAATGCTTGGCAGAGCAAGGCTGGTTCTACTATTCAGAACATTGAATATGCTTGGAAATGGAAGTATGTTGCTCCATCTGTGGACGTAACTGTAAATCTTTCTAACCTCGTATGTGGTTACAAGGCAAATCGCATCTTTAACCTCGGTATTTTTGCAGGTCTTGGTGCAAATATCGCCTTCGATAATGATGAAGCTGTTAATGTTAACAACCGTCTGAATGCACTGTATCCTGGATATGTTCGTCCAAGTGCTGACCAGTGGCTTCGCTATATTTGGGATGGAACAAAAGTACGTCTGAATGGTCGTGCAGGTCTTACAGCTGACTTCCGTGTAAGCGATCGCATAGCAGTTGGTCTTGAAGCTCAAGCAAACATTGTTAGCGACCACTACAACTCAAAGAAGGCTCCTAACTCAGACTTCTATTTCAACGCTCTTGCAGGTGTGAAGATTGCTCTTGGTGCAACTCACAAATCTCAGGTTGTTGAGCCTTGTCCTCGCATCGTTGAAAAGATTGTCGAAGTTCCAAAGATTGTAGAGAAGATCGTTGAGGTTCCTGCTCCTGTTTCTAATCAGGTAGCTCAGGTTGAGCCTCTTAAGGAGACATTCTTCTACGCTATCCGTCTGTCAGATCCTACAGCAAACGCTACTATCGACAAGATTGTTGAATGGTGCAACAAGTATCCTACAAAGGGTATCTCTATCAGTGGTTATGCTGATAAGGGTACAGGTAATCCAAAGATTAACCAAGGATATGCTAAGCAGCGTGCTGACAAGGTTGCCAAGATTCTTCAGCAGAAGGGTGTTGCAGCTAGCCGTATGACAGTTAATTCTTATGGTGATACTGTTCAGCCATTCCCAGAGAATGACAAGAACCGTTGTGTAATCGTTGTAGGTGAATAATTTTCAGTTATTAAACGATAGAAATTAAATAGAATTGAAGGTATAGGAAAGCACATGCCTACCTGTACCTTCTTTTTAATATAAAGGGTTGTTTATGAAACGTTTTATTCTGTCTGTCTTGGCAACTACTATTGCTTGTTTGTCGTTTGCTCAGTTGACGGGTAATGGCTTCTACCGTATAAAGAACTATGGAAGTGGTTACTATATGTGGGTATGCGATAATACGGGAAGTATTGATGTTGCGAGAACCAATGCTGATATGGGTGCCATACAGTTGTGGGAAGGACTCGATTTATCCATATCTGATCCGTCGTCTGTTTTGTACTTCTCCAATGTTTCTGCAGATTATTGGAATGTTCAGAGTCAAGGAACAGGTGTTTACGAACTGATTAAGCACTATGTTCAGATACATACTCTTGGTGCTGTTGATGGTGTTGTTTTGTATCAGGTGTATGCAACAGAAGCAGGTATGACGCTTTATTTATCCGATTCTGGTAGTTGGGGTGGTGATTACCATTCATTAGGAACAACAGGAAAGGGTACGTATACTCGTTGGGTAGCCGAACCTATTGATGTTAATACAGATAACTATTTTGGTATCAAGCCTACGTTGACTGTGGGTGATAAGTATTATGCTCCTTTTTATGCTGATTTTGCCTTCTCGTTTGCTTCTCCTGGTATGAAAGCTTATATTGTGAGTGCAATTGAGGGTAATATAGCAGTTTTAAAGCCTATAGATTCGGAAATTATTCCTCGCTCTACTCCTGTGATTATTGAATGTTCATCTTTAGACAAATCCGAAAACAGATTGAATCTGTTTAGAGATGCGTCTGCAACGATTGCTGATAATAAGCTGTCTGGAGTTTACTTCTGCAATGAACATCGTCAGAACTCAAAAGATGCTAAAACTGCGTTTAATGCAGCTACGATGCGAGTTCTTCATGTAAATGCTGAGGGAAAGCTTGTTTTTGATACGGCTACAAAAGACCTTCATGTAAACTGGTATGGTGATGATGGCTATCGTTATTTGAATTCGAACCAATCGTATCTTCCAGTTGCTGCAGGAACTCTTGCTGAGCTTGTTGTGATGACTGAGTCGGAATACGAGGAGTATAAAGCCAATCTTAAATATACCATTACCTATATGGTTGATGGTGAGGTTTATAAGACTGCTGAGCTCAAGGCAGGTGAGCCTATTACCTTAGAATCGGCTCCTTCAAAAGAAGGATATACGTTCTCTGGTTGGAGCGAAGCGCCTGAAACAATGCCAGCTGGTGATGTTGTCATAACGGGTTCGTTCTCTATTAATAGCTATAAGGTTACTTTCATGTACGGAGATAATGTTCTGCAGGAGATATCTGTTCAGTACGGAGCAACCATTCCATTGCCTTCTTCGCTTGAAAGTGAACGCTATACGTTGATTGAGTGGCTTGATGTTCCGGCAACAATGCCTGCTCACGATGTAACCATTAATGCTAATTATGTAGATGGTATCAATGGAGTTGAGTCAGATGGTCAGCAAAATAAGTTTATCATGCTGAACGGTATTTCTGTGAACTCTCCAGTGAAAGGAGTTCATGTCGTTCGAATGAGTGATGGAACGATCAAGAAAGTTATGGTAAGATGATGTTTCCATCGTGAACACTTCGTAACAATAAACTCCGTAGGTTAATCCTGCGGAGTTTATTTTGTTAATGGAGTTTTTGTTAATAATTGATGGCAATGATATAGGAGCTTGGTATAAATACCTTGCACTCAAAAAGATGCAGCTCCTAGGGGTAAATGTTTTTTCCCCTAAGGGTAATTTCTGTTGCAGGTCGTGCAACGTACGTTGCACGACCTGCAACATAGGTTGCACGACCTGCAACAGAAAATTCCTCTAGAGGAAATGGAAAAAAACCTTAATGGCTGAGAAATTTCCTTCGAATCAAGGGATGATTCGACACATATGTGCTCCGTTAAATCGTCAGCTTAAAGATTTAGAAGAGTCTGCGAGTGAGCCTTAGGGTGAAGACTGGATAGACATTAAGATGTGAGAGCGAGTTTACGTTGTCTGCAAACTTGCCTTTGAGATCCATCAAATCTTTCTTGACATTGATGCCTTCATGTGTTGTAATTTCGGGCGATCCACCCCAAAGCAGTATTCCTGCATTCACAGAGATGCTTGTGCGCTTGTCTTTTGTGAGAGATGTTTCATATCCCATTCCGAGATATGGTCGGAAACTATTGGTTTTGGCAGTTACCTTTACCATATTGTCTTCGTCTGGTAGCATTTGGTAAGGGTCTCCTGCTTTGTGAATAAGGTCTCCCTTTGCGTAGCGAATATCTCCTTTCTCGTGCAGAATCGCTCCTGAGATGGGGTCGAGAGCATCAAAATCCCACAGAATGTCTTCTTTTGCATAGATGTCGTGTGAATATTTGCCTAAAACGATACTCATGTCGCCATATTCAACTATATCAGAATTAAATGTATAGGGCAAATAAACAGAGAGGTTGTTGTATGTAATGAGCGGCTCTTCTGCCATAGCGCTCTTACGCATGTTGTTATACATCGTTACAGCCATCAACTCAGTCATGCAAGTTGCTGTGTTATAAGCTTTGGCAAATGTGCTACTGCCCCAATAGAAACCTGCGGTGAGGTGCCAATGCTTATTGTTCTTGAATGGATAGTAATCTACTAAGAGTTTGAAGTTGTTAAACGAGCGCTCTCCTAATATATCTATTTCTTTGTCGATTGTTTCTCCAGCAATTCCGCTGAATGCGGAAGACAGCTTTTGGAATTTCTCGGCAGATTGTTGTGCATTTTGTTCAGGGGTAAGAGCTGGGTTGTAGTCGCCGACTTCTGTGTCGAATTTCATGTGTTTTTGGTGAGTTGGCAAAAACGAAGCACCTATTCTTACTCGGAACTTGTCGTTTATCGGAGCAGCAAGGTCAAATCCTAATCCAGTCGTTCCGCCAGTAACAGACAAATCCAAATGGTTCAGTTGGATTTGGGCGAATGATGTCGTGCATGATGCAACGAAAATCAGAATTGTATGTAGTATCCTTTTCATGTGTGGCTTTGTCTGTTTTGCGGTGCAAAGGTAAGAAAAAGTTTATAAACTACAATGGAAGATGCAAAAATAAGTGAAAAAGTTTTGTCAGTTCGTGAAAAAGCAGTACCTTTGCAAGCCGATTATTATCAGAGAGTATAGTTAGTTCTCTCGAAAGAGTGTGTAGATAGCATGAACTTTGGCCGGTTTTTGTGGTCTGTGAATCACTCTCCAAAAACTACATCTCCGCCGTAATCCCGAAAGGGTAGACGGTTAGGGAGTAATTTTTCGTGATGTTAATTGAATAACTTAAACAAAGAAAAAATGAATACATTAAGTGCGAAGACCCGTTTTGTGACAACCGCAGAAGCTGAGAAGCAGTGGGTCGTAGTAGATGCAACAGACCAGACAGTTGGTCGTCTTTGCTCAAAGGTAGCAAAGATTTTGCGTGGTAAGTATAAGCCATGCTTTACTCCAAATCAGGATTGTGGTGATAACGTAATCATCATTAATGCTAATAAGATTAAGTTTTCTGGAAAGAAATGGACAGATAAGCAGTATCTGACATTCTCAGGTTATCCAGGTGGTCAGCACAAGGCTAGTCCTGCAGAAATGTCAAAGCGTCCACACGGATATGAGAGAATTCTCCGTCACGCAGTAAAGGGTATGCTTACAAAGGGTACTCTTGGTACTAAGCTCTTGAACAACCTTTATATTTATGAAGGTGCAGAGCATAAGCAACAGGCTCAAAGTCCAAAAGAAATTGATATTAATACATTGAAATAAAAAGAAGGTATATGGAAATGATTCATGCAATAGGTCGTCGTAAGGCTGCAGTAGCACGCGTATATCTTACAGAAGGAACAGGAAAGATTACAATTAACAAGAGAGAGTTGAAGGACTACTTCCCATCAGAACTCGTACAGTTTGTTGTAAAGCAGCCATTAAACCTTCTTGATGTAGCAGAAAAGTATGATATAAAGGTTAACCTTTATGGTGGTGGTTTCACAGGCCAGTCACAGGCTCTTCGTCTTGCAATTGCACGTGCTCTTGTAAAGATTAACGAAGAAGATAAGAAGGCACTCCGTGCAGAAGGCTTTATCACCCGCGATTCACGTATCGTAGAGCGTAAGAAACCAGGTCGTCCAAAGGCACGCCGCAGATTCCAGTTCAGCAAGCGTTAATGTCTGCTTGAAGAATTGTTTAGCATCTAAACTCCCAAGATCCATTTGGCTACTTGAGAGTTGGGTTCAATCAACTTAAAAAGAAAGTAAACAAACTAAAAAAACAAAGGAAATTATGTCAAGAACTAATTTTGAACAATTATTGGAGGCAGGTTGTCACTTCGGACACCTCAAGAGAAAATGGAATCCTGCAATGGCTCCTTATATATTTATGGAGCGTAACGGCATTCATATTATTGACCTCAACAAGACTGTAGATCATATTGAAGTTGCAGCAGACGCTTTGAAGCAGATTGCAAAGTCTGGAAAGCGTATCCTTTTCGTAGCAACGAAGAAACAAGCAAAAGACATTGTAGCAGAGAAGGCTCAGTCTGTTGGTATGCCATACGTTATTGAGCGTTGGCCAGGTGGAATGCTCACAAACTTCCCAACTATCCGTAAGGCAGTGAAGAAGATGTCAAACATCGACAAGTTGTTAGCAGACGGTACATACGATAAACTTTCAAAGCGTGAGAATCTTCAGATTCGCCGTAAGAGAGAGAAATTGGAGAAGAACCTTGGTTCAATTGCTGACCTGACTCGTCTTCCATCAGCTCTCTTTGTAGTTGACGTGATGAAAGAACACATTGCAGTACACGAGGCAAATCGTCTTGGTATTCCAGTTTTCGCTATTGTTGATACAAACTCTAACCCAGATAACATCGACTTCTTGATTCCTGCAAATGACGATGCATCAAAGTCTATCGAAGTAATTGTATCTGCATGTTGCGACGCAATTGCCGAGGGTCTTGAAGAGCGCAAGGTGGAGAAGATTGATATGGAAGCTGCAGGCGAACAGCAACAAGATGCTGCTGCAGAAGAGCCAGTAAAGCCAAAGCGTACACGCAAGACAGTAAAGAAGGCAGATGCTCCAGTTGAAGAGGCTGCAGAAGAAACTCCAGCTGTAGCAGAAGAGGCTCCAGCAGAGGAAGAAGCTCCAGCAACTGAAGTAGCAGAAGAGAAAGAATAAATAAATAGTATTGTAATTAGAAAAAAGAAATAATATGGCTATTACATTAGCAGAAATCAATGCACTCCGCCAGAAAACTCAGGCAGGCCTTATGGACTGTAAGAAAGCTCTTACTGAAGCTAATGGTGATATGGAGGCAGCAATGGAAATCCTTCGCAAGAAGGGTCAGCTTGTTGCAGCAAAACGTTCAGACCGTGAGGCTGCAGAAGGATGCGTGCTCGCAAAGGTTGACGGCAAGTTTGCTGCAATGATTGCACTCAAGTGTGAAACAGACTTCGTTGCAAAGAATGCAGACTTCGTTGCACTCGCACAGAAGATACTTGACCTTGCAGTTGCAAATAAGTGCAAGACACTTGATGAGGTTAAGGCTCTTTCATTAGACGGAACTCCTGTTCCTGATGCAATTGTTGAGCGTTCAGGTGTTACAGGCGAGAAGATGGAGCTCGATGGATACAATGTAGTTGAAGGCGAGTACGTTTGTGCATACAACCACATGGGTCAGAACTTCCTTTGCACGCTTGTAGCAATGAACAAACCATGTGATGAGAGTGTTGCAAAGAATATCGCTATGCAAGTAGCAGCTATGTCTCCAATCGCACTTGATGAGGCATCAGTTCCTCAGTCAGTAAAGGACGCAGAACTTGCTGCTGATATCGAGAAGGCAAAACAGAACCAGATTGGCAAAGCTGTTGAGGTTGCACTTAAGAAGGCAGGTATCAATCCAGCACATGTTGACAGTGAGGATCATATCGAATCTAACACCACTAAGGGTTGGATTACTCCAGAGCAGGCAGCACAGGCACGCGAAATCAAAGCAAAGGTTGCTGAGGAGAAAGCTGCAAATCTGCCAGAGCAGATGATTCAGAACATCGCCAACGGTATGCTCTCTAAGTTCTTCAAGGAGTCATGTCTGCTTGATCAGGCTTACATCGATGACAGCAAGGTAAGTGTTGCTCAGTATCTTCAGAGCGTAGACAAAGACCTGACTGTTTCTGATTTCAAGCGCTTCACACTCCGTGCTGAATAATTCAAATAGAGAATTGTGAGCAATTGTGAACATGAAAGCTAACGAATATCAGATAGATTTGCTTGCTCCTGATGTTGATGGGAAGACAATCGAATATCATATTGATGATACCTTTTTCCAACAACTTGATGGGCTGATACAGCGAGGTCAGGTTAAGACCACTCTGCATATCGAAGGAAGTACGCGTTCTGTATTCCGTTTTCACTTTCACTCTGTCGGAGTCGTATATGCTCCATGTGATAGATGTTTGGCAGATGTTGAAGTACCGATAGATACTGATGACCTGCTGAATGTAAAGCTAGGAGCCGAATATGCTGATGAAGGCGAAACAATTATTGTTGCCGAAAACGACGGAATGATTGATGTTTCACAATTCATCTACGAATTTATCGCCCTCAGTTTGCCTATGAAACTTGTTCACGAAGAAGGACAGTGTGACGAGGCGATGATGGCAACTCTTGAGAAACTGACGCCTGTCAGTCCGCTCGATGAGGAATGACGTAGAAAACAATACAATCGTAAATCGTAAAAAGAAAATAAGATTATGGCACATCCAAAACGAAGACAATCAAAAACAAGAGGACGTAAAAGAAGAACTCATGACGGAGCCGTAGCTCCAACATTGGCAGTTTGTCCTAATTGTGGTGAATTCTATGTATATCACACAGTATGCCCAGCATGTGGATATTATAGAGGTAAGGTTGCAATTGTGAAAGAAGAAGCAATCTAAACCATTCAACAACAAACGCATCGCATAAACATATACGGTGCGTTTTTTTATCATGTTCAGAAATAAATATGCATAAATCTGGTTTTGTAAATATCGTAGGCAATCCTAATGTGGGTAAATCGACACTGATGAACCTCTTTGTAGGCGAACGCATCTCTATTGCTACGTTCAAGGCACAGACCACTCGTCACAGAATCATGGGTATCATCAACGATGAAGATGTTCAGATTGTGTTTAGCGATACCCCAGGTGTTTTGAAACCCAATTATAAGCTGCAAGAGTCGATGCTGGCATTTTCCGAGAGTGCACTCACTGATGCAGATGTGTTGTTGTATGTCACAGATCCGATTGAGAAGGTGGATAAGAATGGTGAGTTCCTTCAGAAAGTGGCAAAGATGAGTGTTCCTGTCTTGGTGCTTATCAATAAGATTGATTTGACGCAGCAGGATAAACTTGAGCAATTGGTTGAAGAATGGCATGAGATTTTGCCTAATGCAGAAATCATACCAGTTTCTGCAACAGCCAAATTCAATGTAGATGTCGTCATGCGACGTATTCGGGAATTGATACCAGAGTGCCCACCATATTTTGATAAAGACCAGTTGACTGATAAGCCAGCTCGCTTCTTTGTCAGCGAAATCATCAGGGAGAAAATCCTGTTGTTTTATGAGAAGGAAATCCCTTATTCAGTTGAAGTTGGGGTAGAGAGTTTCAAGGAAGAAGGTAACCTGATAAAGATTCATGCTGTTATTTATGTAGAGCGCGACAGCCAGAAAGGTATTATCATCGGACATCAAGGAAAGGCGCTGAAGAAAGTGTCCACCGAAGCCCGAAAGGCATTGGAGAAGTTCTTTGGAAAGAAGATATACTTGGAAACTTTCGTGAAGGTAGATAAGGATTGGAGAAGTTCTGACAAGGAATTGAATCTCTTTGGCTATAATGATATTTAGGCATTAAGCTCATAGGGATTTAAGGTTCATGAACTGCATAAGGCTAATTCGGCGAATAAAAACAATAAACAAATGGCAAATTTAGTAGCAATAGTAGGACGCCCAAATGTTGGCAAATCAACGCTGTTTAATCGTTTGACGCAAACTCGACATGCAATCGTAAGCGAGGAAGCGGGTACTACACGTGACCGTCAGTACGGAAAGTGTGAATGGGGCAATAAGGAGTTCTCTGTCGTAGATACAGGTGGTTGGGTTGTTAACTCTGACGATATCTTTGAAGAAGAAATCCGAAAGCAGGTTATGATTGCGATTGAGGAGTGCGATGTAATCCTGTTTATGGTAGACATCCTCACTGGTGTTACCGATCTGGATTCTCAGGTGGCAGACATTCTCCGCAGGGCGAAAGTGCCTACTGTGCTATGCTGTAATAAGACCGATAGCAATGAGCTGCGTTATAATAGCGCAGAGTTCTATTCGTTAGGTTTGGGCGATCCGATTTGTATTTCTGCTTCTACAGGTAGCGGAACCGGTGACTTGTTAGATGTGATTGTCAGCAAGTTTACGAAGCAAATGTCGGATATTATTGAAGAAGATATTCCTCGTATCGCAGTTGTTGGTCGTCCGAATGTTGGTAAGTCGTCTATTATCAATGCTTTCCTTAATGATGAACGCAATGTGGTGACAGATCTCGCAGGAACTACACGTGACTCTATTTATACAACATACGATAAGTTTGGTTTCGACTTTTATCTGGTTGACACTGCTGGCATTCGTAAAAAGAATAAGGTGAACGAAGATTTGGAATACTATTCCGTGATGCGTTCTATTCGTGCCATCGAGAATTCTGATGTTTGCATTCTGATGATTGATGCAACGCGCGGCATTGAGGGGCAGGATCTTAATATCTTTCAAGTTATACAGAAGAATCAGAAGGGACTTGTCATCGTGGTGAATAAGTGGGATTTAGTGGAAGACAAGAGCAAAGAGGCTGTGAAATATTTCGAAGATACCATCCGCAATCGCCTTGCTCCCTTTGTGGATTTCAAGATTATCTTTGCGTCTGCATTGACCAAACAGCGTATCTTCAAAGTGTTGGAGGAAGCGAAGAACACTTACAAGAGTCGTACCAACCGTGTGACTACCCATAAGTTGAATGAGGTTATGCTACCGATTATCGAAGCAACTCCTCCACCATCAATTAAGGGTAAATACATCAAAATCAAGTACTGCATGCAGCTTCCTTCTACTTATGTTCCTTCGTTTGTATTCTATGCTAACTTGCCTCAATACGTAAAGGAGCCATATAAGCGTTTCCTTGAAAATCAGATTCGTGAACATTGGTGCTTTACAGGCACACCTATCAATGTGTATATTCGTCAGAAATGATAAGAAGGGTAGTTGTTTACATATTAGCGTGTGTGTTGTTCCTCGCATGTTCAACTGAATCCGACGAGGCAAAACTGCAGCAGTTCGTGGTGACTTCTGTGACAGCGCTTCATGAGGGTGATATTGATACCTATCTGCAAGCTGTAGATTACGGTTCAGAATTGGATACGCTTCATGAGCAACTGTTGCGCCAGATGCTTTCACGTTATGTAGATAATGTAAGTCGTTTCGGAGGTTTAGAGCTTGTTGAGGCTAATACATGTACGATTAAAAACGACTCGGTAGCAAGTGTGGGGTATGTGCTGATGTTTAAGGATGGAACGCGTGAGAGTCGTATTGCCCAACTAGCCCGTTTAGCAGATGGATGGAAAATTGTAGAAGGCTTATAGGTGAAATGCTTATAAGCCTTCTTCTTCTGCTTCTCTTAGTTTCTTTTCCTCGATAAGTTGGAAATCCTTTGGTCGAAGAACAAAGTTTGACCCAAGATACTTATCACGTACTATCTTGTTATTTGCCAGTTCTGGTGGTGTGCCTTTAAATAGAATTCTTCCTTCAAACAGCAGGTAAGCACGATCTGTGATACATAGGGTCTCTTGCACATTGTGGTCAGTAATGAGAATACCTATGTTACGATCTTTCAGTTTCCAGACGATATATTGGATGTCTTCTACAGCAATAGGGTCAACACCTGCGAATGGTTCGTCAAGCATGATGAACTTAGGATCGATAGCCAGACATCGGGCAATCTCACATCTGCGTCGCTCTCCTCCCGACAGCTGGTTTCCTTTGTTTTTTCTTACTTTCTGGAGTCTGAACTCGTCCAGGAGACTTTCCAGTTTCTCACGCTGATAGTCGCGTGATTTCCCCGTCATTTCGAGAACGGTCATGATGTTGTCCTCTACACTCATCGTACGGAACACAGATGCTTCCTGTGCCAGATATCCTACACCAGCACGCGCACGTTTGGCAACAGGGTAACCAGTAATCTCCAAGTCGTTGAGGAACACCCTTCCTGCGTTTGGAACAACCAATCCTGTAGTCATGTAAAACGAAGTGGTCTTTCCTGCGCCGTTTGGTCCCAACAAACCTACGATTTCTCCTTGACGCACATGAATCGACACATTGTTTACTACCGTACGCTTGCCGTACGTCTTCACAAGATCGCGTGTGTACAAGGTCATTCTGTCATCAGAATACTCCGGAATCTCTGTGTCTCCTGCGTTCTGAATGACGGCCGTTTTTTCTCTTTGTTTGATAGCTTCTGTGTCCATATTGTTTGTATTCTGATGCAAAGGTAGTAAATAATTAAGAATTATGAGTTAAGAATTATTTGATTTTTTACTTTTCCCTATTCACTTTTCCCTTTTTTTTCTTACCTTTGCAAACTAATTCAATGGAATATGACAACATTCAATGATGCTTTGGCTGGAATCGGACGTTACGTCCTGCTGATGGGGAGGGTGCTCACTCAACCCGATCGTTGGCGTATGTTTTTCCGTCAGTATGTGACGGAGATGTTCCAACTTGGCTACAATTCCATTGGTATTGTGCTGATTATCTCGTTCTTCATCGGAGCAGTCATCTGCCTGCAGATCAAGTTGAACATCCAAAGCCCTTGGATGCCGCGAATGGTTGTAGGATATACTACTCGTGAGATTATGTTGCTTGAGTTCTCGTCCTCCATCATGTGTCTGATACTTGCAGGAAAGGTGGGGTCGAACATTGCTTCCGAGTTGGGTACGATGCGTATTACTCAGCAAATTGATGCGCTGGATATCATGGGCGTCAATTCTGCCAATTATCTCATTCTGCCAAAGGTGGCAGGCTTGATGACCATCATGCCGATTCTTGTGACGCTCAGTGTTGCCTCAGGAGTACTTGGAGCCTATGGTACATCTTTGTTAGGTACTACCTCTATTCCCGAACTGAACGAAGGATTCCGCTATCAGTTCAATCAATGGTTCTTCTGGTGCGGTATCATTAAGGCTATTGTCTATGCGTTCATCATCACTTCCGTTTCTGCCTATAAGGGCTATACTGTCGTAGGAGGTTCGGTCGAAGTAGGTAAGGCTAGTACAGACGCAGTTGTGCTTAGCAGTATATTGGTTTTGTTTTCCGACATTTTCCTAACCCAGATTCTGACATGATAAAGGTAGAACATCTATTTAAGTCCTTCGACGATAAGGAAGTGCTGAAGGACATCAACGCTGAGTTCGAGAATGGTAAGGTCAACCTTATCATCGGCCAGAGTGGTTCGGGAAAGACGGTTTTCATGAACAATCTTGTGGGGTTGCTTACCCCCTCAAGTGGCAATATATTTTATGACGATCGCGACTTTGTGAATATGAACAAACGCGAGAAGATTCTGCTTCGTCGAGAGATGGGAATGATATTCCAAAGTGCTGCCTTGTTCGATTCTATGTCTGTACTCGATAATGTGATGTTCCCACTTAATATGTTCAGCGATAAGTCGTACGAAGATCGTGTTCGTAGAGCTGAAGATTGTCTGAGTCGTGTGAACCTTGCAGGAACAGGCAATAAGTTCCCCAAGGAACTCAGTGGAGGTATGCAGAAGCGTGTTGCTATTGCACGAGCAATCGCTCTCGAACCTAAATACCTTTTCTGCGACGAACCCAACTCAGGACTTGACCCAAAGACCAGTATTGTGATTGACGAACTCATCCAAGGTATCACTCATGAGGACAATATCACCACAATCGTGAATACCCACGATATGAACTCTGTAATGGGAATCGGTGAGAAAATCATCTTCATCTGCGAAGGTCGAGCAGAGTGGCAAGGGTCGAATCTGGAAATCATGGATGCTGACAACAAGCGTCTCGATGACTTCATCTTTGCCTCAGATATACTCCGTCAGGTCAAGATTGCCCACGATGAAGCAAAGAAAGGGTGATTTTTCTCAGAAAATGTTTAGGGACTCTGTTGTTTAGCTCATAAATACGTAACTTAATTGGAATGGGAAGTCCTCCTTTAAGGAGGATTTAGAAGGTCTGTTTTTTTTACCCTTAAGGGAAAATTTTGTTACTCCTAGGAGAAAGTTCTATTCAAAGCCTTTGAACGCATATTCAAAGACTCTGAACATATGTTCACAGGCTTTGAACAGAAAATACCCTTAGGGGAAAAATTTCTTTAACCCAGAGAAACTGCTTTTCCTAACTAGGCAGCTATATAGCTCCTCCTCTAAGTTAGAGGAGGGAGACCACGTTAGTGGTGGAGGAGTATTATATTTGTTTAAAAACAACACGGGAATATGCAGGTGATCCATAAAATGCATGTGGTCACGATGGTCAAGGTCAAAATGTCATTTAGCGTTTCGCGTTTCAGTTGTTACAGTTGAAAAGTACCCTCATATTTACTTTCAACTATCAACTTTATCAGCTGACTATCAACTATAAACCATAAACTTTAAACTTTCCTTTCAAATAATTTGGAAGATATTTATTATTGTTGTATATTTGCAGTCGAGAAGTTGCATTGTGTTGGTATCAAATTGGTATGTATGCCAGATTGTTCCTCCTTTGCGACCTTGCCACTTTTGGTGGCAGACATATTTAGGAAGCGTGTACGCTATATTTCCTGCATGTGAATCTGGACAATTCGCAACTTGGAATTTTTGAGCACGAACGACGTGTAAAAGAATAAGTTGTTACTCGCTCTTCCTTCGATTGTTATATGTTGTCAGCTCATGCTGTATCCATATACTTCGAAGGTGTGAGCTGTTATTCATCATTCTTTTTACACGGGTTGTCCAGAACCTACATGCAGAGGATGGGAGTTTTCAGACTCACACCTTTCTTTTTGTGCCTATTCTCAAATACTTTCTTGTTAATTATTCTTAGAGATACAAAACATGAATACAACAGTACTCATAATTCATTCAAGAAAATATAGTGAACGTAAAGCACACATGGATTCGATGATGGCCTCTCATCCATATCAATACGAATATATTCTTGAGGGTGATGCAGAGCAACTGACAAAAGATGTCATTAATAAATATTTTACGGATGTTGAAATAGAAAAAGGTGTTCGAATGACTGCTCCAAATATTTTGAGTTGCACCTTAAAACATCTTTATGCATATGAGAAGATAATAGAAAACGATTTACAGGGTGCTTTGATATTAGAGGATGATGCAATACTCTTTAATCGTTTTGATGAAATTTTTGCTAAATCCATTCAAGAGTATGAGAAGAACTATTATAATGAGAATGTGATTATATCTTATGAGGATACTCGTCTTAGATTTGTGCCACGTTCTAAAAGAATTAAAGGAGTGTATTTATATAGTGGCGATAGAGATAGGATGACTGCTATTTATTTTATAAATAGGAATGCAGCACAAATGATTTTAGAGGAAGTCAAAAAAAACAAGTGTCATTTACCAATTGATTTATATCAAAGGTATTTGCTGAATCAAAAAAAAGTGTTGTATTTGTGGTGCCATCCAACAATCGCAACACAAGGAAGTCATACGGGATTGTTTTCATCTACTTTATCTGGTAGAAATCATTGGATGAAAGCTCTTTTGTGGAATTGTAAATTGATATACAAGAAACTACTATATGAACTTAGATAAGCAGGATTTATATGGAGGATAAAAAGAAAAAGACAGTGATTGTAGTAACATTCGTGTGGCGAGAGATGCTTTCTATGGAAAAGATGGCGTTTGAATGCGGTTTGTCACGATTGGGGCAATATCCATTTGCAGTTGTGCATCCAATTCGTTTTTCTATTGAGAAAATAAAACGAAAATATCCTCAATTAATAGATATACCGATGGATAATCATTTTTTTGAAAGTGTTAACACTTATAACGAAATGATGCTTATGCCAGAGTTTTATTATCAGTTCCAGAAGTATGATTTTATGCTCATTTATCAACTTGATGCATTTGTCTTTAGAGACGAATTAATGTATTGGGTAGAACAGGATTATGATTATATAGGTGCTCCTTGGTTGCCAAGTGATAGTTTATATCAACGTACAATTGGAGAAATAATAATTCGCCTTAAAAAGTTATTTCCTATCAAAAAATTTCGAATTACTCATGCCCAAAAGTATTTTGAGGTTGGAAATGGGGGCTTTTCTCTTCGTAAAATCTCAACAATGATACGGTTATTATCAGAGAATCGTTCCTTAATAGATGCCATTCCCAAAGGAAGTAGAGCTCGTCAAGAGGATATAGCAATTTCTGTTGTGCTAAGTAAGAAGACCTCGATTCGTATACCTAATTGGAGAATTGCAGCGCATTTTTCTTTTTGTGATAACCCCAATCGTTGTTTCCGTGTGACTAAAGGAAAAATCCCTTTTGGCTGTCATGCTTGGGATACTTCTAATTGGGAGAAATTTTGGCGAGGTAAATTGTGGTTTGGTAATTCGTAATTTGGTGTTATCTTGATTCTTTTTTTTTTTTGTTCTCACTAATGGGAATTTTTGTTCCCCCTAGGGGCTGCTTAAATTTAGTTGAAAGTTGAAAATTGAAAGTTGAAAAATGCGAAGCGAAGACGTTGCGAGCAGTTCGCAGGTAATTCGCAGGTAGTTCGCAGGAAAGTCGCAGGAAGGAAACGGGAAAAGACTAGGGTGTAACAGGTAAAACAACGGGGGAGAAAAGGGAGAGATACGGCATGTAACAAGTTTGCCCCGTCCGCAAGAACTGAAAGTGCATCCTTCCCCCCAAGCGCAACGTGAAACCCTAAATCTTTTCCCTGTCACCGACACTTAGGCGGTGTCGTGCCCACAAGGGCACGTTGAGACACCGTCGGGGTGTCGGTGACGGAAAAGAAAAAATAATAACATCAAATCATTATGTCATTAACAAAAGAGATAGCAGAACAAGAAAACAGCTGCAACGGACGTCCGCTTCAGTGTATCGGCAATGCGGACACGTAATACATTCCTTTTCAACTTTTAGCAGGCACCAATAACTTTTTTTACAAAAACGTTTGGTGGGCTCAGGGAAATGTTTTATCTTTGCAGCACGATGTCCATAAGACAAATGTGAGAATGACCTATGGATTCAGGCACAATAAAGAATATAGATAAAAGTTGTAGACTATGAACACATTATTGTTACAACATGTGATACTGGTGGCATGTATGTTGCTGTCGGGTTTGCAGGTGTCAGCCAAAGGAATTGTCTATAAAGTAAAAGGTGTGAAGTTCACGATGGTGACTGTAAAAGGCGGAACTTTCCCGATGGGGAACGATTCGGATGAGTCGAACGACAATCCTGTCCACTATGTAAAGCTGAGCACTTTTTCAATCGGTCAGACAGAAGTGACCCAGGAACTGTGGGAGGCTGTGATGGGCAGCAATCCGAGCGATTTTAAAGGGCCAAAGTATCCTGTTGAGAGTGTGAGCTGGGACGATTGCCAGACATTCATCCGTAAACTGAATCAGCTGACGGGCGAGCGATTCCGTCTGCCCACAGAGGCCGAATGGGAATATGCCGCTCGTGGAGGTAAAAAGGGTTAAAGAAACAAATAAAGAAAACAAGAATATAGGCAACTATTGATTTTGGCGCTCATCTTTTTTGACTTTTGGGGTTAACAGCTATATCATGATCAACTTTTTCTCTAATTCCTTTTGCTGTTTCAATTAAATACATTATCTTTGCAACGTGTTCTTACGAACACAGACATATTTGCTCATTTGCCACACGAATTGGAACCTCGAAATAGTAAAAGAGCATTATCTAACGAGAATGAAGCTTGCGTATTGTGCAGGCTTCCCATATTCGTTAGAAGGTAGTTCCAAACCTGTGTGGCGTATGGTGAAGACCTGCGCTTTTCTTGTTTATAAGTTAGTGCAGCTATAGTAAAGATTCTTTTATTAACTTTTAAACAATAAACATTATGAAGAAATTTCAAATCAACGGAGTTAAACAAATTCTTTTTACACTCTTTGCAATGCTGGTATCTCTCCCTGCATTCAGTCAGGATATTGAGGTAGCAAACAGCGATGGTATCACCATCTATTACAATTGGGAAAACAACAACACGGAGTTGTCTGTTACTAGTCATCCTTCTGATTCCTACTTAGGGAAAGTTGTTATTCCCGAAACTGTTACTTACGATGGGAAATCTTATCCTGTTACTAGCATAGGTGAAGGAGCTTTTGAAGGCTGCGAAGAATTGACATCTGTTGTAATTCCCAACGGCGTGATAAGAATTGGGGAAGGCGCTTTTGAGGATTGCACAGGATTGACATCCATCAAGATTCCAAATAGTGTAACAAGCATTGGGGATGAGGCCTTCTACGGCTGCAAGGGATTGACTGCTATCACTATTCCCAACAGCGTGACAAGCATTGGTAAGTTTGCCTTTGGTTTTTGTAGTGAATTAAAATATATTGCCATAAAAGAGGGTGTGAAAAATATTGATGATGATGCTTTTACAGGCTGTGAAAAAGTCTCAGATGTTGTTTGTTACTCAAAAAATGCAGAAGGAAACAATTCTTGGGTACAGTATTATCATTTTATGCTCCATGTCCCTATAGAAGCTCTTGAAGCCTATGAATCAACAGAACCTTGGTGCAACTCCTTCCAGATGATTTTAGGTGAAGATTTGCGTGATGACAATTGCAATACTTTCCGATACAGATTCAATATTGATGAT
>Ga0247611_10000953_pt1 | contig 54724 bp, 52 predicted proteins | sample 177DNAGHGhighgp2_FD_192422 | JGI IMG/M metagenome (GOLD analysis project Ga0247611, IMG submission 192422) | Sheep rumen microbial communities from Palmerston North, Manawatu-Wanganui, New Zealand - 1770 DNA GHGhigh gp2 | ecosystem: Host-associated > Mammals > Digestive system > Stomach > Rumen... | reverse complement strand
CATCAATGTCCTACTCTCTGCAAGCGAGAGCTACATGCTTGAACACCAAGAAGCATCAGAAATTATCGAGGAGGTTCGTGCTGCAATCAAAGACTGGCGCAAAACCGCTATTGAACAGCAAATTCCCCTCAAACTGCTTGAATCATACTCAATGCGATGGGATGAACTATAAAAAGCTGCTCATGCTGCACGTTTTTCGTGAAAAACGTGTAATTTTGCAGCGCAATTGAAACAATGTAGCATACAGAGGAAAACTCATTGAAATCCAGCGGGATAATACATTCAGACGAGAAACTCTCAAATCGAGCAAAAAGGCGCTGCACAAGCCAAAACAGCAAAGTGGTAATTATCAAGCATCTACACTTTCGCTTACTTTTGAAAAACTTTCGAAAAATAGCCATGTACCGACTAAATTTACAGAACGCTGATATTCAATTGATTGTCGATGTTGCGTGGGCAAGTGATTTGCAATTAACGCTTGATGATGGTAGTCTCCACCCTACCCGTCCATTGCTCTGAGACACCGTATTTAGTAGCTATAGTACGGAACTGCTTGAGCGATGCAACCACATCACGGATGATAGCATCAGGGCGACGGATTCCGTTGTCACGGGCAAACTGGATGGCATCGTCACGAGTGATGCCCTGCAACTTTCCTCCAATCATCAAACAATGCTCATTATTGGGCAAATAACCGCCTGTATCAAATATATAAGTCATATCGTAGGCAGGTGAGAGTCGCCATGTGCCTTGACGGTTCATCACGAAAGTGAAGTTTTTGTGATGGTCGTCGGTATTGTTGGCAAGGATATTGAACAGCATTCGCCGATAAAGTTCCTGGCAATCCACTTCGGGCAAGTGCAACTTACGGCATACGACAAGATTCGGGTTTAGTCGTAATACTCAATCGCGATTTCCTCACTAATACGAAAATCGTCATGAAACCCATCTTCATACTTGTATATGAGCTGTAGCCCTCTATAAATAGAGGGAACTTTCAATGTTTCTAAAAGATGCCATTTGGGCTGACCGAAATCAAAAGAACTCCTGTCAAGAATTATGCGATTTGAAATAAAGTCGAAAGTATAATAACCACCACCAATACATTGATCCCCCTGCTTCAAAAGGTCTTTATGTTGATTGACCATACCAAGGCGAAGCACTCCCTCCATAGTGATGATGAATTTGGGTAATGTCATAAGTTACAAATTTCTATTAATTTAATAATTTGTCGTTCCAATTCATATAGGTCTATGAATTGTGAGGAACGATATATTTCCTTGCCATCAAGCATGAGCAATACAGTAGGTCCAGAATATACCAAGAAACGACCTGCGATGAGTGGTTCCTCTGTGATGTCGGCATAGAATGCTTCCAAGCATTTATGTTTTTTTGCTATTCGCCCGACTTTATCAAGCATAACATTACAGACACCACAATCAGGAGTCTTGATATAGAAGAGACATAATCTATGGTAGTTGATTGTCTGTTCAATGTCGTTTATAATCGTGATATGTTTCATATAATTCTCTTAAAACTGAACATTTCTCAGTATATAGCCATGTTAGTTGTTCATTTCAAGTTTCAACTGTTGTACCGCATGCAAAAGCATGAAGATGTCCTGTCATCACATCGTGAAGAACTGTGAACACATTGTCTCCTGTACAATGACTGGTATAAAACAAGGTCTCTGGATATTGTTTCAGCAAAAGAACAGCCAAGTTCCTTAATTCATCAAAAGTCTCGTGATGGTCGAGGAGATGAAAACCGCCAAGCACAGTTCTAACAGGATGTGGACAGGCTGAGAGGATATTTTTCAGTCCGTTATGAGCACAACCTGTAAACAGTATGCCCTCCGTATATAATGCCAATTCGTGACGGAAATCATCTTGTATGAATTCATATCCAGAAGCCTGAACTAGGAGATGTTTATTGCCCTTCGGCATAGGATATGTATGTTGTATTTTAGCTATTGCATAGAGTCCATCTGCAACTTCTCCACTTTGGCTAATGGCTAAAAGACGGTCATTGGGAATCATAGGCCATTCTGCCGTGATGCTATGCACAGATAAACGTTTGGAGTAAAACCTATTGTTCATTGCGTAGGGCGACACAATGATTTTAGCATGTTCGTTGATGGCCATAAAATGCTTCAAGCCTCCCACATGGTCGCTATGCCCATGTGAGATAAACACAAAGTCCACCCGACGAAGATCAATTCCCAATTTCTCTGCATTTCGGACCAGCATATCACTTGCTCCCACATCAAGCAGTATGCAATGATTGTCAGTCTCCAACAAGATTGACAGACCATGTTCCGTCTGTAAAATGGGGTTATTCGTGCGATTATCTACCAGTACAGTCCACTTCATAACTTCAATTCTACTTTTAACCCAAGTCGGTTATTAGTATGAAAAAAACACTTTGTTTCTTGATTTTTCTTTTTTTATCATAGATGGCACTAACTTAAGCTAGCTTATCATTGCTCAACAATTAATTATACTCGTTTGAATTATGTTGGTTTATTGTTTGATAAAATGCGGAAAGTCAGCCTCACCTAAATCGTGTGCATACTCAAATCCCTCATATATAAAGCCACATAGGTCTTCCAGTTTTGTGATTCGCTTCTCAATGATGAAACGAGTCATTGCACCGCGACATGTCTTGGCCCATACAGCCTGCATTTTCAGTTCTCCATTTTTTTTCACATAGAACAGTGGTTGAACGACACGCACCTCATTGTGCACTCGTTTCCAGTCGAAAAGGTGCTGATACTCTTCTGTTGCCAGATGAACAAGAATGCCGTCATCAGTCTTTACTGCATCGATAAGTACGTCGGTAAGTCGGCTCTTCCAGAAGCCAAACATATTCACCCCTGTCCCACTCGGCAATTCTATATTTCCCTCCATCCTATATGGAAGGATAGCGTCTAACGGTCGTAGCAGACCATAGAGAAACGAAGTAATCCAGAGATGGTTCTGTGCGTAAATCAAGTCTTTCTCCGATAACAATTCAGCCTTCAAGTGCTTGTAAGCCTGGCCATGGAAAGCAAGAATGGCGGGTATCTTTGTGGTTTCCTCAAAGAAGCGCATGAATCGTAGCTTATTCTGCGTTGCTATTTGTTGGCTGCACCCAAAGATTTCGGCTAATTGCTCTGTAGAATACTGGGCCATTTCGCATGCAAAAGTCTCAGCCTCATTAGCAAATCGAGGTGTTCTCAAATTCACATTAGGAGTTGCCTTCAGCACATCGTTCATTATTTTAGCGGAAGCTAGAAGTATCTGCATAAAATTCAACAAAAAAATTAAAGAGAATTCATTCTTTTAATTAATAAAAACAATGAAATTTTCTTAGTCTGCTTCTTTGCAACAGTTCACAAAAGTTTTAGGCAGACAAATATTTGGAATATTAATAGCATTTTTAAATAACGGCGCTATTTCATTATCCTCAAAACCAGCTATGCCACATCCAATACGTGTTACGAAGAAGAATAAATCAGAATGTTCTTTAGCAAAATCAATAAACTGATCTACGTAAGGTTTGATTGTCTCAACACCTCCTTGCATGGTAGGTATGGCATAACTTTGTCCTTGCAGTCCTACCCCTTGTCCCCATATTGCTCCAAAGTGATTCATAGCTACTCTAGCAGCCCCTCCAGCGTGATATCCTTGTAAATTGCTTCCAAAGACAAAGACTTCGTCAGGTTTTAAAGACGAGATAAAATTCGGAGAAAAATCTGGGCGTTCTTCATTGTTATACACACGCAGATCTTTATCTTGAATTGTCCTTATATTGTTTACAAAATTGTCGAATTCATCATTTAGCAATAGCATCCACTTAGGAAGTTTTGCTTTTGCGTTGGCGATAAGTTCTTCAGGCATGTGCTTATAATAAGCATATGCCATAGGTCCAGCAATAGCAGCAAGAGTGTCGGCATCTCCTCCCAGTGCAATAGAAAGCTTGATGCAATCAACATAGTCTTTGCTTTCCAAGAAGCATATAATTGCCGCCGGAATAGTTTGTTGGCATGTTTCATCAAAATAGTATCCCGGTTTAATCGCCTCATACGATAATTCAGACCAATTAGGATAATAATTATCCAGAACATGCTTTTTTATAAAATCTTTATTTTTTCCCCTCATTGCATAATAAATGGCAAGAGCAGTAGCTACAGCTCCCTTAATCCCTTCAGGATGGTCGTGTGTGGGTAAAGCTGTTTTAGTAGCCAGTTCAATACATTCATTGTGTGTTTTAGCCATAAACCCGGCAGCAGACACTCTCATCCCACTACCATTTCCATAAGAATGATAAGATGGTTGTACTTCTTTAGCAATTAACCACATTGCAAATCTTCCACCAAACCCACGATTGAAGTCGGCTCTGCAACGTTTCCAGAGATTTTCAGCCATATCCAAATCGTTCAACAATGCTTCTGCACATGCAAATGTACACACGGTATCATCAGTGTATGTGTTTGAAGGAAGTAGCAGGTTAACAGCATTATAATCTTTTGTTCTGCCTTCGAATTCATAAGGTTCTCCTGCAATATCACCTATAGCGGCACTAAGCAATAAATTATTCATGATTATTTTATTTTTTTCTTTTCCCCACGGATATCTATAGTAAAATTTACACTGCAAAGATATTGATTATATTTTAAATTACAAAATATTCGGGTAAAATTTACACTGGATATTAAAAAAAATATAAATTATTTAAGATGACAAATCACTTGTTTCTTAACAATTTCATATATTGTTCATACGAGATGTGTCTTCCTCCCATAGATTTGAGGTGTGGTGTTTCAAATTGGCAATCGATAAATAATCCTTCAGTTTTTTCCAAAGTTTTAGCAAGAAAAATAAGAGCGAGTTTTGATGCGCTTGGCACCAATGAAAACATACTTTCACCTATGAATGCATTATTAATAGTCACGCCATAGAGTCCACCAACAAGTTTCACTTCATCAATGTGACTGTTATCATTTTCCCATACTTCAACACTTGCAGCATAGCCGAGTCGGTGTAGCTGAGTGTAGGCTTTGATGATGTCTGGTCCCAGCCATGCTCCATTTTCCATGTTTCTATTATTGACTGTTGCACATCCATTGATTACAGCCTCAAAATTTTTGTTAAATGTTAGATGGTATTTATTTTTATTGATTAGCTGTCTCATAGAATGACTAACATGAATTTCTTCTGGAAAAATCACAAATCTTTCCAAAGGGCAATACCAATAAGGTTGTTCCCGATATCTATAAGAAAACCAAGGGAAGAATCCATTACTATAAGCAAGTAATAGTCGGTCTACCGACAAGTCGCCTCCAACAGCAATCAGTCCGTCATCTTCTCCATAATAAGGATTAGGGAACCAGAGTTCATTATCTAATTGTATTACCACAGTTAACAAATAATTTGATAAATGAGATTCAATAGAAAAGTGTAAAGTTCATAAGTTCCACAAATTTACAAAAAAAAAGTCAAGATGTAAAAATGAGTATTGAAATTATTATATAATATTTCAGATTATTATCTATTTTCAACAATTTATGCATAAAAAGTATGTTTTTGTGATAATTATTTAAAAAAATGGGATAAAATTCGTAAATTTGCAAGATTAAGCGTAATAATGCTCTGAAATGTCGTTATGGCAAAAGTATCAATCATACAATATAATGCAGGCAACATCTTCAGCGTTGTTAATGCCTTCAAACGATTAGGCATAGATGCAGAAGTGACAGATGATGTTTCTACGATTCTGAGTTCCACACACGTAGTATTTCCAGGTCAAGGAGAGGCACAGACTACTATGTCGTATTTGCGCAGCCACGGTCTTGACAAGCTATTGTTATCCCTACGCCAGCCCGTTCTCGGAATATGCATTGGCATGCAGTTGATGTGTCGTCATTCAGAAGAAGAAGACACCGACTGTTTAGGCATCTTTGATGTTGATGTAAAGCGTTTTTCCCCGACGAGTCAATCAGAAAAAGTGCCACAAATGGGTTGGAACAGTTTGGATAATCTTCAATCACCATTATTCAATGGTCTTGATTATTCAAGTTACGCTTATTTTATCCACAGTTACTATGTACCATTATGTGAATGGACTATAGCAACGACAAATTACATTCATCCATATTCATCCGCCCTTCATAAAGACAATTTTTATGCCACTCAGTTTCATCCAGAAAAGAGTGGCACCGTAGGTGAACAAATATTAAAGAATTTTCTGGAGTTATGATAGAGTTAATACCAGCAATAGATATAATAGATGGCCGTTGCGTTCGTCTGTCGCAAGGCGACTACACCCGTTCGACCGAATATTCCTCCAATCCTCTTGATATAGCCAAGAGATTTGAAGAAACTGGTGTAAAACGCTTGCATGTTGTAGATTTGGATGGTGCGAAGGCCTCTCACGTAGTCAACATGAAAGTTTTAGAGCAATTGGCTTCGAATACAAATTTGAGGATAGACTTCGGTGGTGGTATAAAGAGCCTTGAAGATCTTAAGAAGGTATTCGACAATGGTGCTTCGATGGTTACAATAGGTTCGATGGCAGTAACAAACTATTCTAAGGTAACAAAATGGATAGAAGAGTTTGGTAGTGATCGTTTCATTATAGGCGCCGATTTAAAGGATGGAAAGCTAAGCATTCATGGCTGGCTTGAAGAGAGCGATACCGACTTGAATAGTTTCCTTGATGGCTATATAACTTGTGGAATAGAAAACGTGTTATGCACAGACATTTCTCGCGATGGTATGTTAAGCGGTCCGTCAACAGAGCTATATAAGAAGATTCTATCGGTCTTCCCCACTCTACATCTGATAGCCAGTGGCGGTGTGAGCTGTATGGATGATATATATGAGTTAGATTCTGCTGGTGTACCTGCCGTAGTATTTGGCAAAGCGTTTTACGAAGGTCGTATAAGCCTTGCAGAAATAAGTTCATTTATCAGCAGATGAGGTTATCTTTACATGAAAAAAGGGTTTTTAGGATTTAGAGGAGTTATAGTAGTTATAGTTGGTTTGTGTTATTAAATAAGATGTATATTATGTACCCATTTTTTTTCGGGGTTGATATTGAATTTCGCTATTAGAAGCCCGTTGGTTATGATGAATATTTAAGACATTGGATTTAAGACAATAATTACAATATGTTAGCAAAGCGCATTATACCTTGTTTAGACATAAAAGATGGTAAGACCGTAAAAGGCACCAACTTTGTGAATCTCCGTGATGCAGGTGATCCCGTTGAGCTTGGCAAGCGTTATAGTGATGAAGGTGCAGACGAACTTGTATATCTTGACATCACAGCGAGTCATGAGGGCAGGAAAACATTTACGACTTTGATTGAACGTATAGCACTTGAAATAAATATTCCATTCACAGTTGGTGGTGGTATCCATGAATTGTCAGACGTTGAACGTCTGCTTAATGCCGGAGCCGATAAGATAAGTATTAATTCCGCAGCCCTTCATCGTCCCGAATTGATAGACGAGATAGCTAAACATTTTGGTTCTCAAGTTTGTGTTGTAGCTATTGATGCAAAACTTACTGATGAATGTGATTGGACGTGTTACTTAAATGGCGGCCGTGTGCGAACTGACCGTAACCTGTTTGAATGGGCTCATGAAGCCAATGATCGCGGTGCCGGAGAAATCCTATTCACCAGTATGAACCACGATGGGGTGAAGGAAGGTTTTGCAAATGATGCCCTCTATAAATTATCTACAACTCTGAGCATCCCAGTTATAGCTTCAGGAGGAGCTGGCAAGAAGGAGCATTTCAAAGATACATTTACTAAAGGTCATAGCGATGCAGCTTTGGCGGCATCGGTTTTTCATTTTGGTGAAATACTAATACCAAATCTAAAGAGATATTTGAGAGAAGAAGGTGTGAGTGTTAGAATATGAAAGAAAAAATGAAGAAATAAAAAAAATACAAAGATAAAATAAAGAAAAAGATATGACAATAGATTTTTCAAAGATGGGCGGTTTGGTTCCAGCCATAATTCAGGATTCGAAGACAATGAAGGTGCTGATGCTTGGTTTTATGAATGAGGAGGCTTATAATAAAACCAAAGAAAGTGGCAAGGTAACCTTTTATAGCCGTAGTCGCCAAACACTATGGACCAAAGGCGAGACAAGTGGCAATTACCTAAATGTGATTGACATATTGCTTGACTGCGACAAGGACACATTATTAATCAAAGCAGATCCATGCGGTCCGGTTTGCCATACAGGTTCAGATACATGTTGGGATGAAAAAAATGAAAACCCAATCATGTTTTTAGTTGAATTACAGCGTTTCATAGAGAAGCGTCATGATGAAATGCCTGAAGGCTCGTATACGACCAGTTTGTTTAAAGACGGGTGTCATAGAATGGCACAGAAGGTTGGCGAAGAGGCGTTAGAATCTGTTATAGAGGCTGTAGCCGGCAATGATGAACGTCTAATATATGAAGCTTCCGATATGCTCTATCATTTGATTGTGTTGCTTACCTCCAAGGGTTTAAGCATAGAAGACTTGGCATTAGAGCTTCAGGAGCGTCATGATCCCAACTGGCATAAGCATTAATTATTAAAAACCAAATACAAATAACATAATATCATGTTGATAGATTATAAAAATGTAAATGTAAATCAAGAGTCATTGGAGGTGTTACGTGATGTAAACCTTCAGATAGACAAAGGTGAATTTGTTTACATAATCGGCAAAGTAGGTTCTGGTAAGAGTTCTCTTTTGAAGACCATGTATGGTGAGTTGGCTATCAAGGAAGGTGATGCCAGCATATTGGATTATTATTTAAAAAAGCTTCGCAAAAAACGCCTTCCAAAACTTCGTCGCAAGCTTGGGATTATATTCCAGGACTTTCAGCTACTTACAGACAGAACAGTAGAGGCCAATCTTCGTTTTGTACTTCAGGCCACAGGTTGGAAAAACAAACACGAGATTCGCGCTCGTATAGAAGAAGTGTTGAACTTGGTTGGGATGAGTACAAAAGGCTATAAATATCCCAATGAATTATCAGGAGGTGAGCAACAGCGTATTTCCATTGCCCGTGCCATATTGAACAATCCCGAGATAGTGTTGGCAGATGAACCTACAGGCAATTTGGACGTTGAGACTGGAAACAATATCTGCGAACTTCTTCATAGGATATGCAAACAAGGTTCGACTGTTGTGATGGTAACCCACAACATACGCTTGCTTGATTTATATCCAGGACGAGTTTTCCAATGTCTGGACCACAACTTCACAGAAATCACTCAAACATCAGAGCCAGCCGAAGCAAAATCAAAAGACGAGGAAGACATAAAAGAGACTAATGAAATCAAAAATGTAATATCAGCAGATGAAGCGAAAGAGGAAGAAGAAACACAGTTGAGTGAAGAGAGAAAGAAAGAATATGAATTAAATGTTGGCGAAGACACCCATGTTTCTACAGGTTTAGTATCAGGTTCAGAATTAAAATCCGAATCCACTGAGGATGATTCAAATGAAGAGCCAGACGTTATTATCGAAATAGTAGATGATGATAGCGAAGATTAAATTAGGGAAATTAGGTAAATCAAAAACTCAAGAAATCTTAACAAATATAAATAATCAATGAAAGTATTAAAATTTGGCGGTACGTCGGTAGGCACTCCACAACGAATGAAGGATGTTGTGGAATTAATAAGCGACGGTGAACAAAAGATTGTAGTATTATCAGCAATGTCTGGCACTACTAACACATTGGTAGAAATATCAGACTATCTCTACAAGAAGAATCCAGAAGGAGCTCATGAAACTATCAACCAGCTTGAGTTGAAATACAAGCATCATGTAGATGAACTGTTTACGAGTGAGGAGTATAAGGAAAAGACATGGTTGATACTTAAGGAGATTTTCGAGTATATCCGTTCTTTCACAAAAGGCATCTTCACTATGTATGAAGAAAAAATTATCGTAGGTCAGGGCGAATTACTCTCTACCAATATGGTAACGAACTATCTTCTTGAGCAAGGCTATAACGCATGCCTCCTACCCGCTTTAGACTTTATGCGTACAGACAAAAACGGAGAGCCTGATTTAGAATATATCATTGATCGTTTATCTGGTCTATTAGATAGTCATTCTGATAAAGAAATATACATTACTCAAGGTTTTATCTGCCGCAATGCCTATGGCGAGATGGATAACCTTCAGCGCGGAGGTTCAGACTATACCGCTTCACTTATAGGTGCAGCCATTAAAGCGAGCGAAATTCAGATATGGACAGATATAGACGGTATGCATAACAATGATCCACGCATAGTTGACAATACAAGTCCAGTCGGTCAGCTTCATTTTGAAGAAGCAGCAGAGTTGGCATATTTTGGTGCGAAGATACTCCATCCGACCTGTATTCAGCCAGCGAAGTTTGCTGGTATTCCAGTTAAACTTCTCAACACGATGGATCCAAGTGCCCCTGGTACTGTGATCAGCAATAAGACAGAAAACAAGAAGTTTAAGGCCGTCGCTGCAAAAGACGATATTACAGCAATAAATATCATCTCGAGTCGCATGCTTTTGGCTCATGGTTTTCTCCGTAAGATATTTGAAATATTCGAGACTTACAAGACGAGTATTGACATGATATGCACCTCCGAGGTTGGTGTATCTCTAACGATAGACAATACAAGTCATTTATCACAGATAGTAAATGAGCTTAAAAAGTTTGGTACAGTAAAAATAGATGACAACATGTGTATTATATGTGTAGTTGGTGATTTAGACTGGCACAATGTAGGTTTTGAAACCCGTGCTACAGATGCCATGAAGAATATACCAGTGCGCATGATTTCGTATGGAGGTAGTACTCATAACATATCTTTCTTAGTATCAGCCTCAGACAAGAAACGCGCTTTGCAGGCATTATCAGATACACTGTTTAACTAGTCGACCGGCTTTTATGGATATCCAGAAATTATATTCAAAACGAACTCCATATTATCTGTATGATATAGGATTATTGGAGGACACTTTGTGTGCAATTAAAGATGCGACAAAGGATATGGAGAATTATTATGTTCACTATGCTATAAAGGCTAATTCTAATCCTATGATACTTAAGAGTATTAAAAAATACGGATTAGGCATTGACTGTGTTAGTGGTGGTGAGATGGAAGCAAGTCTTTCAGCTGGTTTTTCAGCTGATTCCATAGTATTTGCGGGTGTTGGTAAAAGCGACTGGGAGATACGTCTTGGATTAGAGAACAACATATTCAGTTTCAACGTAGAAAGTCAAGCGGAGTTGGACGTGATAAACAGTTTGGCTAAAGGATCTGGAAAGGTAGCCAATATATGTTTAAGAATAAATCCTGATGTAGGTGCTCATACTCATTCAAATATAACCACAGGTTTAGCAGAGAACAAATTTGGCATATCTTTAGATTCGATGTTAGAAGCAATAGAATATACCAATTCTTTGTCTCACGTTAATTTTCGTGGTTTGCATTTCCATATTGGAAGTCAGATACTTGACATGGACGATTTCAAATCCCTCTGCATCCGAATTAATGAGATTCAAAATCAATTAGATTCTCTTGGTCTTAAAGCAGATATTATCAATGTAGGCGGTGGTTTAGGAATTGATTACGTTAATCCCAATGAAAATTCCATTCCCGATTTCAAGAGTTATTTCAGCACATTTAGAGACAATTTAATATTGCGTGCTGGTCAAGAGGTTCACTTTGAATTAGGTCGCTCAATAGTAGGCCAGTGTGGCAGTTTGATTACCCAAGCCCTTTATATAAAGGAAGCAAAGTTAAAGAAATTCATCATGGTAGATGCTGGAATGACTGAGTTAATCCGTCCTGCCCTTTACAATGCCTATCATAAGATAGAAAATATAAGCCGTACAGAAAACACACGTCTAAGTGAAATTCCCAAATCTGTTATAGAAGAAGAGATTTATGATGTAGTAGGTCCGATATGTGAATCGAGCGACGTTTTTGTTCGTGACTATAAGATGCCAAAGACATATCGGCACGACATATTAGCAATCCGCAGTGCAGGAGCTTATGGAGAGGCTATGGCATCATGTTATAACTGTCGCCGTCTGCCAGAAAGCTATAGTCTGGAAGAGTTGTCATAAAATGTCATTTATGGTGACAGTCTGTCAGCCACATTTACAATTCATTTACTGGCACAATTTTTGCATTTTAAGTTAAAAAACTTAAAAAATCATGAATACAGAAAAAAACAACCAAGAAGAGCCACAGAAAGACGACATTAAAGATGAAGTAGAATCCTCAGTAAATAAAGGAACTACAATAGAAGATTCTCAAGAAGAATCTATTAATAATGTGAATGATTCAGGAGAGCCAGGTGATGGTGACATTGATGTGAAAGAAGGCTCATCTTCAGATGATTCCTCTTCAAGTTTAGAAGAACAAATCATAGCTCTTGAAAAAGCCAAAAATGATTCAGAAGATAAATACCTTCGTCTTGCCGCCGAATTCGACAACTATCGTCGTCGAGTATTAAAAGAGAAGTCAGAATTAATTCTTAATGGTGGAGAAAAAGTTATCACATCGATATTACCAGTATTAGATGATATAGAGCGTGCTGAAGAGAATATGCTTGGCAATGATGATGTATCTTCATTAAAAGAAGGTGTTCAGTTAATATTTGACAAGCTTAAAGACACATTATTGAAGAATGGTTTAAGCAAGATAGATTCCGTAGGAGAGTTGTTTAATGTTGACTATCATGAAGCAATAGCAATGGTTCCGAATCAACCTGATGATTTAAAGGGTAAGGTTATAGACTGTGTTCAAGAAGGTTACAAATTAAACGACAAGGTAATTCGTCACGCAAAAGTGGCAGTAGCAGAATAAAACTAATACAATGGCAAAACGAGATTATTATGAAGTTCTTGGCGTAGATAAAAGCGCCAGTGCAGACGAGATAAAGAAGGCCTATCGTAAGATGGCCTTGAAATATCATCCAGACAAGAATCCAGATAACAAAGAAGCTGAGGCGAAATTCAAGGAAGCAGCCGAGGCGTATAATGTGCTTCGTGATCCGGAAAAACGCAAGCGTTATGATCAGTTTGGTCATGCTGGTGTAGATGGTGCAGAAGGTTTTGGTGGTGCAGGCATGAGTATGGATGACATATTCAGTGCATTTGGAGACATTTTCGGCGGTGGTTTTGGTGGATTTGGCAGAGGTTTTGGCGGTTTTGGCGGTGGTCGTGGTAGTAGTAAGCCAGTATATCGTGGTCGTGACCAACGTTTAAAAGTAGAACTGACTTTAAACGAGATATCTACAGGCACGACAAAGAAGTTCAAAGTTAAAACCGATGTAACATGTCCTCACTGCCATGGCACTGGCAGTTCAGACGGTCAGGTCACAACTTGTCCAAATTGTAATGGCAGCGGTGTTGAGATTCGTCAACAGCGTACCATATTAGGAATAATGCAGTCGCAGACGACCTGTAGTCATTGTCATGGTGAAGGCAGCATAATAAAGAACAAATGTCCACATTGTGGCGGTGAAGGAATAGTAGCAGGTGAAAAGGTTGTTGAGGTTCATTTCCCTGCTGGTTTGGAAGATGGCATGATGCTTCAGCTTGATGGCAAAGGCGGTGCCGGGCGTCACAATGGTGTAGCAGGTGATTTGCATGTAGTAGTAAAAGAGATTCCTGATGACCGATTTATCCGTCAAGGTTCCAATATAGTATATAACCTGATATTAACAATACCTCAAGCTGTATTAGGTGGTGCCGTAGAAGTACCGACAATAGATGGCCGTGCCAAGATAAACATATCCCCAGGAACTCAGCCTGGCACAACTCTTCGTCTTCGCGGCAAAGGCTTACCAGAAGTACAAGGCTATAATCGAGGCAAGGGAGATGAAATAATCAATATAAGTGTATATATACCAGAGACAATATCATTGGGTTTAAAGAATGGATTAGAATCGATGAAGCACGACACCTCTTTCACACCATCTCAATCGAGCAAAGAGAAAATAGACCAACGTCTTCGCTCTTATTTTGAATAATTTTTAGAAGTTGGGGAAGTTAGAGGAGTTATCGCTGCTCTCGGAAGTTATGCATGTTATAGAAGAAATACTATATTAGAAGTAAGGACATAAAGAATACAAGAAGAAACGGTGGTTTAGGAAAAAAAACAAATAATACCTATAATTTAATATTATGAACTATAAAGAATCAATAGATTATTTATATAAGTGTGCTCCTATGTTTCAGAACATAGGAGCTGGTGCTTATAAGGCAGGCTTGCAAACCACGATGTCTTTAGACGAACATTTTGGCCATCCCCACAAGAAGTTTCGTAGTATCCACATTGGCGGTACAAATGGAAAGGGTTCTTGCTCTCACATGTTGGCATCTATTCTTCAAGAATCGGGTTATACAGTAGGCTTGTACACTTCTCCTCATCTGCTTGATTTTCGGGAGCGTATTCGTGTAAATGGCAACATGATTAGTGAAGACTACGTTACACGTTTTATAGAGAGTGAGCGTTCGTTTTTCGAGCCTCTCCACCCATCTTTTTTTGAGTTAGCCACAGCTATGGCTTTCAAATATTTCGCAGATTGTGGAGTAGATGTAGCGGTTATAGAAGTAGGTTTAGGCGGAAGATTAGACTGCACCAACATTATCACTCCCGAGCTGAGCATAATTACCAATATAAGCAAAGATCACACGAATTTGCTTGGTAAGAGCAAACGTGAGATTGCTTATGAAAAAGCAGGAATTATAAAACGTGGTCGTCCCGTAGTGATTGGTGAGAGTGACAAAGTGACCCGTGATGTATATGAGAGTAAAGCTGGTCCGTTGAAATCCAGTATAGTATATGCAGAATCAGAACGCAACATAATCGATTATCGCATCTATCCAGATGGCAAGATAGGTGTTGTACTTCCTTGGTTCAAAGTGCTATATTGCCCTTTAGGTGGAATGTATCAATCAAAAAACATAAATACGGTTTTATGTTCTGTTAAATTGCTTCAAAAACGTTTTCCAAACATTACAGAATCCACGGTTGAACGCGGTATAGAGAATGTTGTTGTCAACACGGGTCTTCAAGGTCGTTGGCAATGTATTCGCCAGATTCCTCGTGTTTATTGTGACACAGGCCATAATGTTGGTGGTTTTGAATATCTAAGTCAACAGCTAAAACATCAGCAATGCAAGAGTCTGAGAATTGTAATCGGCATGGTAAACGACAAGGATATTAATGGTGTATTATCTCTATTACCAAAGAAAGCTAAATACTATTTTTGTCAAGCATCCGTTTCAAGAGCATTGGAAAGTATTAAGCTCAAGAAATTAGCATCTTCTTTCGAATTAGATGGAGAATCCTACCCATCAGTTGAATTAGCCTATAAAGAAGCTTTAGCAGATTCCTCAGATGATGATTTCATATTTGTGGGTGGTAGTACATTTGTTGTTGCAGATTTACTAAGATTAGAACAGTTAAAAGAGGAGATTTAATAAACTAATAGTCAAGTATTAGTTTATATGAGATTCTATATTTATCAAATTATTTCTTGCTTTGTGAACATTTTTTTAAACATTCTGTTTTTTTATTTATTTATTATTTCATATTTTTGCAACAAAGAAGCGATTTGCATATTTGAATAATCATCAGTTATAAATATAAAATTCTAAAAATCTTCTTACTTATGAGAAAGCAAATATTAATTATTATTACCCTTTTATCTATGACAATGTTCATGAATTGCCGCACAGTTAAGAACGCCGTCTCTGGAGCTGATTCTAACCATGGCAAAGAAAAGGCATTTAGTAGTCCTTCAAACAATCCAATAGATGTAAACAATCCGTTTACGATCTCTTTTGACTACTCCGACCAATCGGGTTCAAAAACAGAGATGTCTCTTGAATATATCTATGACCATTATGCATCAAAGTACAAAAAGGATGGTGAATCAGATTATAAAGATTTATTGCCGGAAGAAATACGCCAGCTTCAGGCTATAGTAAGCAACGAGCATACAAAGGAGTATTATCGCGATAATTTCTCTACATCTTCAGATATTGAGAAGAGTTGGAATTTGCTGATAAAACAAGATGACAAAGAGTTCACTCTCCATGGCCAAAACGTGAATCCCAAAGATTTTCCAATATTATCAGGTATTATCAGTTTTTTCGATTATACTCATGAATACACAGAGAGTGGCGTTCCATTCCCTTCAGGAGATTTAGTATCATTTAATTATAGGCACAAAGGTTCAATGCGTCCTGGCGGTCCTGAATATCAACTAACTCGAAATGAAAATGGCAGTTATAAATTGGTATACACAAATGACAGCAAGCAATATGTTAATGGTAAGACAGAGAATAAAGAAAAGCTTCTTGACTCCAAAGTAGGTTCAGAAATAATAGATATGTTGAAGGCTGGTAAAGTTCAGAACTACAGATCCTACTACAATGCATACGGAGTGATGGATGGCAGTAGTTGGTCGATGAGTATTAAATTCTCCGATGGCAAGGTTCTTAGCTCAGGTGGCTATATGTCAGGTCCACGTGACGATTCAGGCTTAAAGAACACGTTGAAGTATTTGGATTCATTATTGAAATAAGATATGACAAACCAATATAGCCGGCTCAAGAATAATGAGCCGGCTATATTATATATATGGAATGTGAGATATATTAAATTTAACCCAAATCGGTCATTAGGACGAACACAGGTTGTTTTATAATAATTTAGTTCTTTTCATGCCATAACAATATTTATTTGGGCACCTTGCCTTCGTAAGCCTCTCGATGTAGCTCGCTACACCTTCAAGTCTTACAGGAGACAATCTGCTCAAAATAAATATTATTCTGACATAAACCCTAATGACCGATTAGGGTTTAAAGAAGTTATTGAATACTAAATTTATAAATACCATTACCTCTAGATCCAACGATAGCAGAATTGCCAACAACTACCGGTGAAGATTCAAAATTGTTGGCCACTTTCTGCTTATAAATAATTTCTCCGGTTTTACCCTTGATGAGATAAACATTTCCACGAGCATCTCCTGTAAAAATAAACGTTTGATTATTTTCATTATAGAAAGCAACAGGTGATGACCAAGCCCATGAATCATATCCCACATGATATACTTCGCTTCCATCCTTAGTGTTAAGAGCATATAATTCTCCTTGGTTCTTTGCGGCATTATTTCTAGTTATATTATAGAAGATCATACCTTCACAATCTCCTTTGCCAAAAAGAGGTGAAGCATACATACCTCCATCAAGTGTTTTTTGTCCAAGCGATAGTCTTTGGCAAGGTATATCATTTTGCCAAACTAATTGTCCATTAAGAGCATTAATTTTGATTAAATGACAATCGGCATTATGTCCCTGTTTGTCCACCTCACATCCAGAATATAAATAAGGGACTCCATTTTCTTCATTACAAATCATAGTTCCATCTGAATCATCGTGATTATCATAGTGCCATACAGGCTTCATATTATTTAGATTTATACAAATAATATTGCCATTATTGTCGGAGAAGAATCCATAGTTGCGATATACAGTAATACTAGACTCTATTCCAGGTGCAGCACCTTTAACTTTGTATTTGAGAGCAGAAATCAGCTTAGCATTGCCTCTTTGTCTTTCAAATTTATAAACCGTTCCATTTTCAGCAGCCCAAAAGAGATAGTCCCCCGCAATAATGGCAGATGAATCGAATCCATTCCAGTTTCTCCAGGCTCCAGCAGTAGATCCAATTAGAAAATTATATTCTTGAGTGAACAAGTCGACGCAAATAGAGCCAAATGGTTGTTCTCTCGATACTCCTTGTCCAACGTATAGATTTTTCATTTCTGTGTCGAGAGACATGGTTCCCTTCAAAACATTTTTCACATCTATAGGTTGTCTGGAAATTTTTCCGTTGTTGAAGTTCAAGAAATAAACTTTAGAACATAATGATCCAAAAATTATTTCCTGATTAGAGAAATCCTCGGTAAGATTTTTTGCTTTATTTTTAAAATCATTAAAATCTTTATCAGGCCAATTAACATACAAAGGTTGTCCACTCCATCCAGTTCCTCCTCCCCACGTACCTAAAGAAGTAGGTCTGAAATCTTCATCGGTATTAAAAACCCAATCAATATTGATTTTCATAGGCGTTCCCATAACCTTTCCCTTGAAATCAGCATTTCTTTTCAGATTCTTTCGGAATGTCATAACATTAGGTGTGTCATCGTATATATCCTTGAAATCCTTCAGAGTGTGTTCGAGAGAATCTTCATTTTGAATAATATAGTCTATGTTTTTTACAGATTCAAAAGCAGTGTCGGGTAATTCCGGAATTATTTCCTCTTGTTTTGAATTATCCCCCAATTCTCCAGATTCAGTTTTTCCATTAGTATTACATGCAGAAAAAACTAAACCAAAATAGACTAATAGGCTTGAATAAAAAACTTTCATAAAAAGCAATAATTAGGATGTGTATATTATAATTATTTGATTTTGAATGGATATGAGACTGACAGTCCTGTAAAATCAGCTTTGAAAGCATGAGCTCTGACAAAAGCTCCCAATGTCAATCCATTGATATTCTGAAAGTGGTATTTCAATCCTACAGTTTCGTAGAATGGCTGTTCAATTGATTTAGCTTTGTGTCCTTGTTGGCGGAAGACATATAGTCCAAGTGACATGGCAAGCGACAGGTTATGGTAGAACACTTCGTGTTTTCCTGAAATTCCTATCGAAATAGGACTATGCTTGTCTGTATAACCACTTTGTTTATCTAATTTTTTAACATGGTCCATAAAACTTAAATAGTAAATATCCAGTCCAACTCCGGATGCCCACCTTCTTGCATATCTACTCATATAGTCAGCTTGTAGGGTATATACTGTGTAGTACTTGAAGTCGTCTGTTCTATAATCGGGAAGTTCAGGTGGAGTATTATACTGAGTTTTGACCCAATCTTCATATAAAGTCTTAAGTCCCACATTAACAGAGAAGTTAAGATATTTACTTTTTTTGAAATCCGTGTTAATCTTAAAATTATCCGTTTGTAAGATTTGATTATAATATGGATAATATACAAGAGCGATAGTAGGTCCCACTGCGTTAGCCCCCTTGTTAGGTCTTCCAAGCGTTCCACTGCTATGATGATTAAACTCTATTCCAGCTTTAACACCCCAATCACGATGAATTCTATACGTGGCATGTAGGCCAGCACCGAAATATATAAGCACATGACTTCCTATCATCAGATTGTCGACTTGGTTAATAGGATTGTATTTGAGATGAGAATATCCCAGTCCCATATTAAATGCATAATCAATCTCCCAATGTTTGTTTCTGAAAAAAGGCCTTTCGAAAGATGCGTATGCGGAAATGGAATTACCAAGTGTGGAATAATAGTCAACAGCTTTTCCAAGTCCCAATGATGGTGAGTCTTCCCGATGGAACTTGATATTATTATAGAAATTATAGTTTAGTCCGAACGCAAAAGTAGGATATCCGAAATCATGAGCATACGGATCCTGTTGTTGAGGTGTTGTAACTTTTCTAAGTTGTGCTCCAATCGTTACAACATTGTGATTAACAATAAATTCCTTCACTTCCTTATCCATCGTTGGAATAACAGCAGGATTGACAGTCAGCTGTGCCCCCCAGTTTTTTATAGTATCATTTTCTTCAGCAAACAAAATGTCAGCATAAGAGAATAGAAGAAGCACAAATATATATATATTAATATTCATATTTTTTATAAGCAGCCGTAAGATGGAATATCCATGTACAATAGAAAAGGATGAAATAGCAACTATATTTGATAAATGACGAATCATTATTCCATCCCAGCGAATCGACCATTGTAAAATCAAGAATAGCAAAAAGCTGTGCAGCGATAATGAATGTAGTAAAATAATCAGCCGTTCTGACAATTACACTTGTCATAGCTTTTGACATGTCCTGGAAATTAGAAAATCTTCCTGAAGCATATCCAAAGACCAAAGCCATTAATATAAAAAAGAGTGCTATTAAAGGAATCAATCCTTTTTGCAACGGCGAATTGTGGAATTGTCCAAAAGCCGTTAACAATAAATTCCCTGGCAAGATATTCATTATAAAAACAGATGTCAAAATCAACAGACAGATAACCATCACAATCATATATGCTCTTTTCTGCTTGAGATAATTTTTTTTTCGTCGGAAATTAAATATTTCAGATTCTACCACAGTTCCAATAGTTATATCGAAAAGCAGAATATATTCAATTGGTCCCTTAATAATATTATCCATGAAGTGAGCTACAAACCACCTGAGTCCATCTTCATCAATCAAGTTTCTGCATCCCCATCCATAAATAGACCCCAGCCATGACAAGATGGCTGTCAAAATAATCATAACAGATAGAACAAGAGGTATGATAATGATGGTTTTTCTCATGTCAGTCTTCGTCTGGTTCAAGTTTGTCAACGTCAAGTATTCTAAGTTGAATAGCTTTAGTCACCAGCCTGGTAGCATTAACTCCGTTTAGTTTTTCATTACTTGTAAATAATTTATTTACGAGTTCGTTTTGTCTTTTTTCCAGAGATTTAACACCGAAAGGCATTGCCCTTAGCTGAGCAATCATATCTTTTGTGTACCCGAGTGCCAAATGTCTTAGAAACCTCTCGTCGTATTCATCAATATCGTAGTCAACGATAGCTTCTTGTCGTTTAGATTCATTTAATACAGCTCTTTTAAACTTAGCGATTATTTTCTCAAGAATCGGTTGGTTGAAAACTAATTTTTTTCCGTCCATAACACTCAGCACATCCGTTTTAGTGAGCAGTTCTCCACTCTTAAGAATGATTCCGTCAGCACCAGCTTCGAGAACGTCTATCCATAGTTTTTCGTTAAGAGTTTCTCCTGTGAAAATGAGGATATGTAGTTCCTTATACTGTTTTCTAAGTTTTCGACATATTTCCACTCCAATAGTAGTAGAGCCTTCCAGACCCAGGTCGAGCAGAACAAGATCAGGGACTTCCTTCTTAATAATCATCCAGAAGTCAGCTTCATTTTGTGCAGTACCAATGATTTCAGCCTGTGGTATTTCGTTTCTGAATATTTCTTCAGTGCCTTTAAGTTCGAGTTTTACATCCTCTACGATTATAACTTTAAATTTATCCATATAATATATATTTAATTAACGAGTTGACAAGTAGACGAATTGTTATTAATAGTAAACGAGTAGATTAGTTGTTAGTTTTTGATTATCTTTCAATTATGCTATATTGTTGATATTAAATCTGTTTTCAGGAATAGTGAATGAAATAATGATTCCTGTTTTATCATTATTTTTATGTTGTGCACTGATTCTGCATCCACGTCTAACATGTTCGTCGTGTTCTCTTATAATTTGTTTTGCAATTAGCATTTGAGCTCCTGTAAGTTTATCACATTCTTCATTGTATCTAAGAGCTTCAGGATAGAATATCTTCTTTAAATCCTCTGTTTTAATGTTGTTATTATCAAATTGAAATACAAACTTAATAAAATCTTCTGATTTGTCAAAATCACAAAGCAACGAACCATGTTTTGCTTCGTTCAATGCCGCTTCAATAACATTATCAATTAAATACACAAACATTGTTTCATCAACAACTATTCGCTCATTGTTAATATCATTTTTAGAAATATTATTTATAGTTATATCAGCCTGATAATTTCTGTTGTATCTATTAACGGATTTTTCAATAATTTTAATTGCATATTCAACAGAGATGTTTTTCCTTCTAAACATAGGCTTGACAATTTGCTTAGCTGTACAATCAGCAAGAATAGTAAAAACATCCTTATAGTATGTTATTAATTCATACATATTCTGTACGTATTCCTTGTTTTTCTTACTATTAGAAAGATTGCAGTCTTCGGCCATTTTATCGGCTATCTGCTTTATTCTATTCGGATAGTACATTGTTTCATGCTTGATTGTGGAAAGTGTATTGTCAATTACAAGATTTTGTACATGTACAATGTTTCCCTCTCTTTCAGTTTTTCTTTTTTCATCTTGCATAATTTCAATATCATCATTGATTTTTTCCATTCTGACCTTAGCATAAAAAATATTAATTGCCGTGTATTGAGCAATCATGCTGAAAAGTTTGTCATCTTCATTTACGTCGTTTGTATTATGCATTATAAAAGCTATTGCTCCAATGCATTTATCATTATCTACAATAAGAGGATATATTCTATTTTTTCCATTGTCGATTATGTATTTCTCTTTATTTGCTGATGCATCTTTTAGAATAGGCACGATATATTCAAATTGTGGGCATCCTTTAGAAACTATAATTTTATCTTTACGTGTCATTACTATGACCCCATCTGTTTTCCTTATGTTATCCATTCCATTTAGGATAATATCAGCCAGCATTTCTTCATCTTCATTATTAAAAATTCTCCTATTTAATTCTAAAATTTGCCTAAGTTCAAATGTTGGGACCATATTTTTATGATAATACACAAAGAAGAAAATCAGGATACCAAGTATAACAATTAAAATCAGAACATAGAACAATGTCTTGTGGTTAATAATAGTTTGTCTGGTATCGACACACCTCTTTTCCAGCAAAGGGTCAGATGTTGTAAGTTTATATAGTCTGTGGTATATTTCGTTGTTGTAGGTATATAGTTTAATGTCGTTTGTGGCGAGTGCGGCAATCGCCGCTTCATTTCTGATATCAATAATTGTGAAATAATCTGTTTCAAATCCTGAGTTCCATAGGTCGATATCCGGTTTGTTGTTTTCATCGAATAGTTTTATCAAGAATCGAGGATTATTTTCTTTCTTTATGTAGTATTCGTTAAGTTTCTGACATGCAGAGTCGGCATAAATCAACGTCCAATCCCATTGATTGTGTATATTAGCTTGATAAGCATAATATGCATACTCATTAGCTTTCTGAATAATAGGGTCATCAGGATAGTTACTAGCTCTCTGATGAACGCTATCATTGGCCGACAGTTGATAAAGTTCTAAAGAATCTTTAGTATCTGCAGATTCATTTGCGCGGATTATGCAATGGAAGGAGGCAAATGCTAAAATAAGTACAAGTATTTTTTTTGTAATTATAGGCAATCTAAAATAGAATTTACTACCCTTTCCGAGTATGCTTTCAATTCCGAACTTACATACACTAAAAGCTCTACTTGTTTTTTTATATTTTTCAATAATACCCTTACAATTGAGCAATCCGAATCCAAATCCCTTGTTATTTTTCAATTCTTGATCATTTTGCTCTCCTATTTTACTTGAATCGTAGACCTTTTCCTGCAAAATTGTGTTTACGTCTTTTTGTGACATTCCCCTTCCAGAATCCTCAACAACGATATCAACAAAATCATCCTCTTCCCTTGTATATAGTTTTACTTCCCCACCCCTCTGTGAATATTTTCTTGCATTATCTAAGAGAGTATTAATCATGAAAAGCGTTAGTGCTCTATCGGCTTTAACCATAATGTCGGTGTGTTCCACTTTAAGAGTTAATCCTTTGGCTAAGAAAGTCCTATTATTTCCTTCCATAATTTTGAAGAGTGGTTCAAGTTCAAATTTTTCAACATTCAAAGCCACTTCCCCTTGTCGTATTTTTATCCAATTAGCAAGAATATCATTGTAGAGATTGATTCTTTGAATCAATTCGTTAATATATAATAATTTTTCATTGATATTACTTATTATATTCTCATCCATAGAAGTGTTATCCATCTTCTCCACCTGTTCCTTGATTTTAGCCACTTGATTGACCGCTCTGTCAAGGAATGGAGTGATGGCATAGACAATAGCAAGGCATGTTGTTTTATTAATATATTGTCTTTTTTGTTCTTCGAGTCGTTTTTCATTAGAAATCTTTTCAGCACTAATAATTTCCTGTTTTTCCTCAAGCGATGAGAAGTCAATATCCGATTTTTCTCTCCAACGCTTCATTTCCTGTTCCACAGCACTCTTCTCCTTAAGATAGTTTTTTATGAAGTTCTGTCTGATTCTTCTTGCCAATAGATATGCCGTAGCAATTAGTAATAGAACGATAATGAGAGCATAAATCATGTATTTATTCAGGTCCTTCTGCTCATTCTGCAGTTTATTCAGTACGATTTGCATTTTGCTGTCTTGCCTTGTTTCCTTCAACAGGTCGATATAGACGTTTCTATTAAACATACAATCCACCTTTGATCCCACAAGAGCATAAGCAATGCTGAGATGCTCCCTAACATCCATAATCCATTCCGGAACACAAACGACCCCATTCCTTATCCACTTTTGTTCGATACTTAATGAATCGGTGTAATTTGGTTTGAATTCAGGTGATAATATAATTCCATCGTCCTCCACAATTTTATGATGCAAATTAATGCATTCCAGAGCCATTTTCATATTATCAAGTGCTTGTTGTCCATCTTTCATCTGAATGTAATAATCGGCAATGGCGATATATGTTTGAGATACATCGAATGGTGAACCATACTCTTTAAAATCCTCAAGAGCAATATTTGCAATTAGCAAAGGCAATTGTTTGTTGTCGGTTGAATCATTAGCATCTACAAGATAATTTTTTATAAAGAGAATATCTTCTGGCTTATAGTTATTCTCCTTAGCCAGGTCTTCAGAAATTGATGCCAAGGCCTTAGCCAAAATATAATTCAATCTTGCATTTTTAGCAAGAGCGGCAGCTTGAATCAAATATTTGATATTTTCGTATGGTCTTTCTCTGTCTACAGCTCTTTGATTTCCCAATAGGAAGTAAAGCATAGCGGTTTGGGCACTGTCGTTTTCTACAATATTAAAATTGTTTAGGACAAAAGTCAGGTCTTCCTCTTCTTTTTGGTCTTGTCGAGTATAATAATTATATACAGAATTAGCAAATTTAAATTCAGAAATAGCGAAATTCCAGATTTTTTTTTGTCTATCTGTCATATCTTCTATATCTTGCTCAATTCGTTTCATGTTGTCTAATGCCTCATTATAGTAGATAAAGAAGTCTTCGTTTTCAGACCTTCTTTGACAAATTCTCATCATGATAACATCCGCAACAAGTTTATACAGAGTATTATCGGCATTATAAATAACGTTATTAAGAGTGTTTTGAGCAGGTATATAATCAAGTCTCATATATTTTGCAAATGCGATATTGCACATTGCTTCATATTTTCCATCTTGATAATTGTATTCTTTTTCAATTTCCAGTGCTTTATTAGCATAAAACTCTACCGAATCAAGAGAAATATAATGGCATCTATATGCCTGATTGTTTAGTTCATCAATTTCTCTAACACGCTTATTTGGAATTTCACTTGAACAAGCATATAGACATGCGATTATAGAAAAGTAGAAGAAAAAAACAAACGACTTTATTATCTTTGTAGTTATTTTGAAATATGCACAACAGCAATGGTTGTTGAATACATTATGATAGTAATAATGTTCAACAATATTATGCCCTCTAAAAATATTTTTATTATGCTGTAGCATTATCAGTTAGAATTAATATTTTTCTTATATTCCAATGGTCCCATCTTTAAATTGTTTTTGAACCATTTTCCGAAATAAGACTGATTAGGGAAGTTTAGAGTCTCAGCTATTTCCTTGACAGTTAGATTAGAATTTGCCAGAAATTGTTTTGCGTCATTGATGAGTGCAGCAGTAATCCATTCAGATGGAGTTTTTCCAGATTTTTCTTTTACAACAGATGTAAAATATCTCATAGAAATACATTGTAAATTAGAATAGAAACCCACTTCATGCTGTTTTACATAATGTTTCTGAAGGTCGCTTAAGAATTTCATTACAATTTCATCCTTTCTGTTGATAGTATTCTTAGGTGTAGAATCTTTAGGAAGATAAACGAGAAAAATTTGAAGAATAAGATTTGTTTTGATGTTCTCAAGTTGTATGTTGTTAAGTTGCCAATATCTTCTTTTATTATCCACAGCATATATCTGGGATAGTTCCAGATGCTTTTCATAAAGATGTATATAATCATAAATACGCAGTCTGTCTTGTTCAGAAAGATTGGCAAAAGGATTTTGTCTAATGTGCAGAACGGAGTCAATATCAGTAATTTTGTTCAAAAGCGGTTGTACTCCATCCAAGTCAATAGCCATAACAATACCGTCGAGGTCTTCAGAACGATACATAATTTTCAAAGATGAAAAAGGGAAATACACAATCATGGAGTTTTTGTTTAGCAAAAAAGTCTGATCGTTGAGAGCAATTTTCCCTTCTCCCTGATTACAAATAAAAATCCCCCCTTGGGAAAGTTTTTTGATTCTATTGTCAGGTTTCAAAAGTTCAGAATCATTTCCATTTCCCTTAACTTTCAAATATATAACATTATCAATATTCATAGCACAAAATAAAGGAATAAGAATCTTATTAAAATACAAATTTATTAAAAAAAAAATAAAAGACCAAACTATGCTTAGAAATGTTCAAAAAGTATCCAAATAAGTACAAATGTACCACTTTAAAGTACAAAATAATGTTCAATAGTTGAGAAAATATGTTTATATTTGCATATTAAAAACTATTCAACATGAATTATATATCAAAGACATCATCAAATTCCTTTTTCTTACTCATGTCATTGGTTTTATTGATAGGAAGTTTATCAAGTTGCAATGATAAGAAAATAAAATCGAAATCAGTCCAATATGTAAAGACCACAGTCGCAGAATCAGTAGGCGAAGAGAGCATGGTTAGCTACACAGGTAAGACAAAGGCTTCAGAGACAGTAAATCCATCCTTTAAGGTAAGCGGTACGATAAGTAATGTATATGTTAATGAAGGTGACTATGTTAAGAAGGGTCAACTCATTGCATCACTTGATTCTCATGACTACGAAGTCCAGTTGGAAGCCACTCAAGCAGAATATGACCAAATTAAGGCCGATGCAGAACGAGTTATATCCATGTATGAAGAAGGTGCTGCAACAGCATCGAACTATGACAAGGCCCGCTATGGCTTAGATCAGATAAGTCAGAAACTATCACATCATCGCGACCAGGTGAACTATTGTAAATTATATTCTCCAATGAGTGGTTACGTTCAGAGCAAACTTCACGATTCAGGTGAGAATGTGTCTGCAGGAATGCCCGTTTTATCTATATTCGGTTCATCAAGCACAGAGATTGAAGTGTTTATTCCCGCATCTGATTATGCACGTCGTTCAAAGATGATACGGGCAGTATGTGTATTTGAGGTAGTTCCAGATGCAATATTTTCATTGGATTTGTCTCGTGTTAGCAAAGAAGCCAATTCAAGTCAGCTATATATGTATCGTTTCAGTTTTAAGCCAGGCTATGACATATCAGCAATCACTCCAGGAATGACAACGATGGTATATGTAAGCTACAGCAAGGATTCCTCCAGTGGGAGTGTAAAGATTCCAACATCTTGTATAATAAAGAACAAGGATCAGTCGATAGTATATGTTTATGACAAAGAGAGCAGTTCTGTTAAGCCTCGTGTAGTAAGCACAGGTTCATTAGACAGCCGCGGTAACATAGAAGTTCGTTCAGGTTTGTCTGCAGGTGAAACCGTAGTATCAGCAGGTGTTCGTTTCCTGAAACCAGGTCAGAAAGTAAAGGAAGCCGACAAAACCAGCAAGTCGAATGTAGGTAATCTTCTCTGAAAACAAGTACTTCAAAAGCAATATAGATGAACAACATAGATTTTTCAGGTTGGGCATTAAAGAATCCCAAACTCATACATTTCCTCATTATTTGTCTTATAATCGGCGGTTATCTTAGTTTTGTAGGTATGCCAAAACTAGAAGATCCAGAGCTTAAGGTAAAGCAGGCAATGGTAGTAACCACTTATCCAGGTGCTTCAGCCCACGAAGTGGAGTTAGAAGTTAGTGACAAGTTGGAGAAGAGCATTCGTGAGATGCGTACATTGAAGAGTGTCCAGAGCCAATCGATGAGTGATTTAAGTATCATTACAGTAGAGCTCCAGACTACAGTTCCCAATGATGAAGTTGAACAGGAATGGGACATGCTTCGTCGTAAGGTCGCGAATGCCAGTCATTCACTTCCAAGCGGTGCCAGCACTCCAATAGTGCGAGATGATTTTGGTGATGTGTATGGAATGTTCTATTGTTTGACTGGCGATGGTTTGAGCAATATAGAGATGTCGGACTATGCCGAGTTAGCCAAGCGCAACATAAGCGACATAGAAGGTGTTGCTCGCTGTGAGATATATGGTGTTAAAGAAGAATGTATATTCATAGACCTTCATCAGGACAAGATGGCCAATATGGGCGTCATGCCTGCAGAAGTGATTCAAACTCTAAACAATCAGAACAAGACTGCTTACAGCGGTTATTATAACAATGGTGACAATCGTATTCGCGTTACGGTAGACGACAAATTCAAAACCGTTGAAGATATAAGCATGATGCTTATTCAGGGCCATGATGAAGATCAGCTTAGAATTAGTGATATAGCCCATGTATACAAAGATTATGTTAGTCCTACTCGCAATGAGATGTATCGAGATGGTAATCCAGCTTTAGGAATATCAATAGCTTGTATAGGCAGTTATGATGTAATTCAGGTTGGCAAGGAAGTCGACAAGACCATATCCGACCTTCAAACCCGTCTTCCAGAAGGAGTAAAATTTGAAAAAGTATTTAATCAGCCAGAACGTGTAGACGATGCCATAAGCACATTTCTAATAAATTTAGCAGAGTCAGTATTGATAGTTGTTTTAGTTCTTATCTTTACGATGGGATTGAAATCCGGCTTGATAATTGGCTTCAGTTTGCTGACGATAGTATTAGGTTCTTTGTTGATACTTAAAGGTTTTGACGGGACATTGCAACGAGTATCTTTAGGAGCATTCATATTAGCAATGGGAATGCTTGTTGACAATGCAATAGTGATAGTTGACGGCATATTGATAGATCTTCACAATGGCATTCCAAAACGCGAAGCCCTTACCAACATAGGCAAAAAGACAGCAATGCCCCTTTTAGGCGCAACAATGATAGCAATCCTTGCCTTTTGGCCAATTTACATGAGTCCAGACAGTGCTGGAGTATATGTTCGTGACCTATTCATAGTTATAGCTGTTTCGTTGTTGCTATCATGGATATTAGCACTTTTGCATGTGCCCGTATTGGCTTCAAGTATGCTTCGCACTCCAGAAGAAGAAGCCGCAGCCAAAGCGCGCAAAGAATCGAGAAAATCAAAAAAATTGGCGAAGAAAGTCCAAAATCTTTCGACAAAATCCACTACAGATGGCTCTGAAAAAGAGTCTGTCTCATCAAGCAAATCAAGTTCAACTGTATTAGCCGTTGAATCCCATAAAGAATCCTCTGAATCAGAAATATCTAATTCTGGCTCAGATTATTCTCCAGAATCATCTATTACATTACAATCCTCAGCTCAAGCCGAAGCAGACGTTCAGAAAAAAGAACAATATGACAGTTTTATATACAAACTATTTGAAAAAATATTAAGATTAGGTATACGTTTCCGCTATGCCACTATAGCAATAGCTATAGGGGGATTGATATTCACAGCTCTATGCTATAGCTATTTAGATCAGGCATTTTTTCCAGACATGGAATATGACCAATTATACATGGAATATAAACTTCCAGAAGGCACGAGTCTGACAGAAGTAGACAAGGATCTACGTGATGTAGAATCTTATCTACGTACTCGCAAAGAGATAACCCATATCACAAGGAGCAATGGCGGCACACCAAGTCGTTACAATTTAGTTAGGAGCATTGCTACTCCAAGTCTTTCTTACGGCGAGTTGATTATCGACTTCACAAATCCTTCAGACTTAGTGAAAAATATAGATGAGATTCAAGATGAACTCAGTTCTCGTTTTCCAGATGCTTATATAAAGCTGAAGCGATATAATCTGATGTTCAAGAAATATCCTATAGAAGCCTGTTTCCATGGTCCCGATCCAGCCGTATTGCATGTTCTGACAGACTCAGCTCTTTCCATTGTTCGCAATAGTCCTTCAGTTTATCTTCCTACAACAGACTGGGAGCCCAAGGTGCCTGTTCTGAACATTAAATATGATCAGCCCAAAGCCCGTAGTATAGGTTTGTCACGTTCAGATGTAGCCACTTCAGTAATGGCCTATACAGGCGGTATTCCGATAGGCACCTTCTACGACGGCATCAACCGCAAGAGTATCTATGTGAAATGTACTGATGAAAAAGGTAATGCAGTAGAACAATTGGACAATGTAGCAGTATTTGGTTTACTGCCTAATTTGAACAGCATTCTTAATCGTAACACCATTAAAGAGCTCGTATCAGGTAAATTGAGTAAAAAAGACCTTATTGAGCAGATAACTCAAACCACGCCTTTGCGTCAGGTATCAAAAGGTATTGACGTGATATGGGAGGAGCCAGTAGTAATGCGTTTTAATGGTCAGCGTACTCAGCGGGTTCAATGTTCCCCTGTTCCAGGCGTAGGAACTGAGGCGGCTCGTTCAGAGATAGCAGAGAAGATTGAAGCGATAGAACTTCCACCTGGTTATAGTCTGACATGGGAAGGCGAGAAAAAGGCAAGTGATGACTCGATGAAGTATTTGTTTTCAAATTTTCCTCTTGCTATATTGCTGATGATAGTCATTCTTATCATATTGTTCAAAGACTACAAGAAGCCATTGATTATCTTCTGTTGCGTTCCATTGATAGTCATAGGTGTGATTCCAACCGTTCTGTTATCAGGCAAATCATTTGGTTTCGTAGCCATCATCGGTGTATTAGGATTGATAGGAATGATGATTAAGAACGGAATAGTGTTGATGGACGAGATTAATCTTCAGCTTTCCAATGGATTAAACCCTATTGAAGCCTTGACATTCAGTGCAAAGAGTAGGCTTCGTCCGGTTATGATGGCATCTCTAACCACAATTCTCGGAATGATTCCATTGATTCCAGATGCATTGTTTGGTTCATTGGCAGTAACGATAATGGGTGGTTTATTTGTAGGTACTATAATTACACTAATATTCATTCCAATTCTATATGCCACATTCTATGGTGTTAAGAGCCGACGGCATAACAATTAAGATTCGCATAATTTTATAAAGCAAAAACAAATACGACATGAGAAAGATATTATCATTACTCTTCATGCTATTTTTCGTTATATGTATAAATGCTCAGGACTTCGTATCAGGCACATTGCCACTGAACAAGGCTCAAGAGATGGCTTTGTCATATAATAAGTCGATAATAATGTCGAAGGTTACGTTTGAGCAGACGGGCTATGATCTTCAGATGTATAAGAGCAAACGTTTACCTCGTGTGGACCTCTTGCTTACAGATTTTTATTCCACAGGTCGTTCCCAATTTGAGATAGAAGGAGGACATCTTCCTATCTATACATATAATGAGATGGCAGGCACTTATATCCCAAATGTTCAAGTAAATCCTGACGGCAGCTACAAACTTCTTCAATATGCAGACTTTCCCACCCAAAATTTCAAATTGAAACTGAACAACATGTTCATAGGCGGTATTCATCTAACCCAACCCATATATACAGGCGGCAAGATTACAAGTGCAATCAATATGGCAGAGATAGGTCGTCAGATGGCCAGTGTTAATGTACGTCTGACTGAAGATGAAGTAATAGTAAAGATAGATGAAGCGTATATGCAAGCAGTTCGTGCCAAAGAGATGTATGTAGTAGCAGAAAGCTATTACACGATGCTCCAAGAACTTGAGCGCACAGTAGAGAGTGCCGTTCGTCATGGTTTGCGTCTGAGGAATGACTTGATGAAGGTTCAGGTGAAGCTGAATGAAGCAGAACTTGGAAAACAAAAGGCTGCGAATGCCTATTTGCTATGCCGTATGAACATCTGCCACCTGACAGGTTTGCCATTGTCTGATGCATCAAAGATAGAAGTAGACAATCAGGTTGCAAACACAGACCGTGGCATAGCGACAAACAATGTAGACGTTAGTCGTCGTCCTGAATACACGTTATTATCGAAGCGTGCGGACCTGGCTCGTGAAGAAGTGGATTTAGCACGTAGCGATTATTTACCAACAGTAGCATTGTACGGTGGTTTGTTCTATGCAAATGGTGGTGAGTTGGCCGGCAAGAAGCTGATTGACAATGGCAGTTTTTCGGTTGGTGTATTAGTGAAAGTGCCATTACTGAATTTTGGTGAAGGTAGCAACAAAGTTCGTTCTGCTCAAGCCAAAGCCCAGTTAGCAGCCATGGAGCTAACTGAGAAGTCGGAGTTGATGGAATTGGAAATGGCGATGTGCCGTAACGAAGTAGAAGAATGTCAGACAGAAGTGGAAATTGCGCGTAAGTCGTATGATCAAGCAAGCGAAAATCTTCGTCTTTCTAAATCGGCATACGACAATGGTGTTGAGTTGCTATCTGATTATTTTGAAGCCCAAGCTATCTGGCGCGATGCTGCATCCACAGTTGTTGATGCTCGTTGCAAACTATATCTATCATATACAAAATATTTGAAGGCAACTGGCCAATTACGCTGACACAGTGTTAAACCCAGATAGGTCATTAGCACTAATGGTTCTGCTATTACTATTGTTCAAGTTCTTTTCATTCCATAACAACATTTATTTTGGCATAAAAACCATTTAATCAATTGTGGTTAAAAATGTTGAAATATTTGCTCAATTAGTATTTAAGCATTATTTTTGTATGCAGAACACATTATAAACTTAAATTAGCAACTATTATGGACCGAAAGATATTATTAATGGTTTTGATGGCATTCATATTGCTAATACCTATAGGTTTATCCGCTAAAAAGCCTAAACTAAATGGAAGTATATGGGTATGCGACAAGCAGATAATGCTGATGGACGTAGGTATGACTGGCACAAAAGAGTCTTTCATATTTACGAGTAAGAATGAAGTAACTATTCTTCGTGAAGAGTGGAAAATAGTTGAATTGACGGGGACTCCTCGCGAAGTGTATAATCCAGATACCGGTGAAACGACCATAGTATCTCCTCCCCCGCTGCGCACGACCAAGAATTTCAACGAAGAATTTAAGGGTACTTATAAGCTGAAGAAAGTGAAAGTTAATGGTAAAAAATTATGGCGTGTTTATTTAACAATAGATGGTAAAACGAGTGAATATGCCATAGATGGAGATTTGATGATACCATCTACAAGTTCTTTGTCGGATCAACGTATATTCAAAAAGAATTGACCATTATATTTTTACCCACACATTTATTTAATCGTTGTCAATAAAACCAATTAAAATAAAAATTATATGAGAAGATTATTATTTAGCGCATTATTACTGACATTCATGTCGGTAAATGCAAGCGCTCAGGCTGTTAAGCAATTGCCTACTCCGGAGAAGAATTTGAGTATGACATTGATGGACGCTCTAAACAAACGTCATTCCGAACGTAGTTTTTCAGATCAACCACTCAGTGATCAACAGCTGTCGCAGATATTATGGGCAGCATGTGGCGTTAATCGTGCCGATGGTCGTCGTACAAATCCCACAGCCATAAATGCTCAGGATATTGACGTTTATGTATGTACAAAAGATGGTGCATCTCTATATAATGCCAAAGATAACACACTTACAGAGGTCACAAATGAAGATATACGAGAGATACTGGCTCAAGGTCAAGAAAACATGAAGAATGCTCCGGTGTTCTTACTAATAGTGAGTGATCAAAGCCAATTCCATCAGCGTGCAGATATATACGGTGCGATGGATGCAGGTTACACCTCTCAAAACATATATTTGGTATGTACAGCAATGGGACTGAAGACTGTAGCAAGAGCTATGATGAACAAGGAGGCAGTATCTAAAGCACTGGGATTAGGTGAAAATATAGTTTTGGAACTTAATCATCCAATAGGTTATTGATAGAAGGGGACATTCGAAACATGAGAAAAATAATTATAAAACCCAAATCGACGTAATGCTCGATTTGGGTTTTATATTATAGTAATGATAACTAAATTCCAGTTTGGATTGAAAAAATATGCGTTTGTATCTTATTCCTGGATATTGTTTTCATCGAGAGTATAAAATGATGACCCATCGAAGCAATGTGTGCATATTTGGCATTTTTCAAGTCCGATTGCCTTGACGATAGTTTCAATTTTGGAGAACTTGAGAGTATCGACATTAAGTCTTTTAGCCATTTCTTCCACCATTGCGTTATATTCAGGTGAATTAGTTGTTGCGTATGCCTTTACTTTCTCTTCTGGAATACTTATTTCATTATCTTTATTTGCATCAGCGAGACGAGTTTTTGTTTGTGAATGAGTTTCCAGATCTTTAATAACTCTTCTTGCCAGCAATTCAAGTTCCGACTTGCTAGCCGAGAAATTAACAAATGGGCATGCATAAATAAGAGGAGGACAGGCAATACGCATGTGCACTTCTTTAGCACCTAATTCTTTTAAGACCTTAGTATTTTCCCATAATTGGGTTCCTCTGACAATAGAATCGTCGCAAAACACACATCTCTTTCCTTCAAGCATAGCCTTGTTTGGTATGAGTTTCATTTTAGCCACGAGGTTACGTGTGTTTTGATTAGCCGGCATGAACGAACGAGGCCACGTAGGTGTGTATTTGCTTATAGCTCTTTGATATGTAGCCTTATGTCCTTCACTATATCCAACAGCCATACCCACTCCCGAATCAGGAATACCTCCAACAGTATCCACTTGTGTATCATCTTCCTCTCCCATGACCTTTCCGGTGTTAAACCTTACATCTTCAACATTCTTTCCTTCATAAGATGATGTAGGGAAGCCATAGTAGATCCAAAGGAAAGAGCAGATTTGCAATTTTTTGTTAGGCTTTCTTAATTGGGTCATGGAATCGTGTGTAAGCTTCACAATCTCCCCTGGTCCCACATAGTATGTAGTATCAAATCCAAGATTAGGGAAAGCAGTATTCTCACTTGTAGCCGCCATAGCATTGTCTTTCTTACCAATAACAATAGGCGTTCTTCCCCATGCATCTCTGGCAGCAATGATTCCATCTTCAGTAAGAATAAGCATAGAACACGATCCTTTAACTGTGTTGTAAACATTTTCAATACCTTCAACGAAATCCTTTCCTTTTAGAATAAGCAATCCGATAAGTTCAGTAGGATTGATTTTTCCGGATGAAAATTCAGAAAGATGCATATTCTCAGCTAATAGATTGTCGGCAATTTCCTCAATATTATTTATTTTAGCGACAGTTACGAGTGCAAATCGTCCTAAGTGACAATTGAAAAGCATAGGTTGTGCATCTGTATCGCTAATAATACCTATTCCAGCATTACCAATAAATTTATGCAACTCAGGTTCGAATCTTGTTCTGAAATAAGTATTCTCTAAGTTATGTATTGCTCGGTAAAATCCTTTATCTTTGCAATACGTAGCCATTCCCCCTCTCTTGGTTCCAAGATGTGACTGATAGTCAGTGCCATAGAAAAGATCCGTAGCACATTGTTGAGTGGACACAGTCCCAAAAAAACCTCCCATAAAAAAATTAATCTTAAAGTTTTTGCAAAGATACAAAAAAATGAATAATGAAGAATGAAGAATGGAGAATTATTTTATTTGAAAATTGAATTAGAAGATGGGAAGAGAAGACGTATGTAGTTATAGTTAAAAAGTTGAGTGTAGAGTGTAGAGAGAGTATATTAGGTATTTCGATGCAAATGTTACATTAGTTTTTTTGTTTTTTTTCATTAATTTGTTGATTCTGAAATAAAATATTATTTTTGCAAAGTAAAAACAAAGAGCATTAAAGAGTATTAAAATGAAAGAAGTTAATCCAAATGATACAAGTCGTGGCAAGGCGTTTTCAATGTGGAAGAATGCTCCTCAACCTATGGTAACTTTTTTCAAGACTTTTGACGTTAGCAAAATTGTAAAGCTGAGTCGTCGCAATGATATGAAGTTTAATATGCTTTTGTGTTGGTGTATTGGTAGATCAGCTCGCGATATTCGTGAGTTTTATTATTTACCGATTGGTGATAGTCTTTATGAATACGACAAGCTGGCTCTTAATGTTGTAGTTAAGACGCATGATGGAAGTATTAGTCTTTGCGACATTCCGTATTCGGACGATATTCGTGAGTTTAATGCTGATTATCTTCGTATAACTAATATGGTATATAAAACTAACGAAAATTATGAATTAGGTGACGACTACAATATCATAGGCACTTCTTCAATTCCCACATGCGATATTGATGGAGCTGTGAATATGTATTCAGGTAAATATAATAATCCATTTTTAGTATGGGGCAAATATCGTAGTGGTTTCTTTAAGAAAACTCTTCCAATTTCCTTCCAATTTCACCATGTTCAGATGGATGGTGGTGATGCAGCCAATTACCTGAACACCTTACAGAAAGTTATGAATAACATAAATTATTAATAGAAATCTTTAAAATAGCAAGAGTTATGAAACGTATATTTATTATGTTTGCAATTATGTTTTCAATTGCAAGTATGTCGTTTGGACAGCAAACTATTGACAAGATCAGAACTCACTATAATGAGATGAGGTCATACGTTGATCAAATGGCGACATGGGATGAAGAGTATCCAGTTCCTACATTCTATCATGTTAAGATCCAAGAGAACTATCCAGGCACAGGTCGTCATGAGGAAGACGTTTATATTTACCACGATATAGTAGAGCCAGTTGCTGATGACGTTATATTTCCACCTAAGCGCATATCATTCGTTACGTCGAAATATAATTTTGCTGCCCGTGGTTTCTATGAGGAATACCTATACGACGAGAAAGGCAATATAGAATTTATCTATGGCTTTGCCCCATATGATGAAGAGGATAAGGACTGGGAATATCGTTTTTATTTCAAAGACGGCAAACCTATAAAATGCATAGTTAAGAATCGTGGTTATGTTGACGGCAATGCCGACAGTAAAGGCTTTTCCGTAGTTTACGAAGGGAGCAGTGTATCAAAGAAATTCGAGAACATATACAAAGGCTTTTTAGGTAAGTCGAAAAAGTTCAAGACATTGTTTTCTGCTGTTGCAGATGTACAGTGCTATTGATGAAAAGTCGAGAGGTATATTAAAAAAATAGGAATTAGTAATTATTGCCATGCTGACGGGATTTTTATTTAAATTAGGAATTGTGTAGGATTGAGTAGGATTGGATTAGAAAAGTTGGGATTTGAGAGTTATTATTTTATGGATTATTTTTTAGTTTCATGATAAACGAAGCATTATTACACCCACAGAGCATTGTTGTTGTCGGTGGGTCGAACAATATTCATAAGCCAGGTGGTGCCATAGTAAGGAACCTGTTGTCGGGTGGTTATTCCGGCACTCTTCGCATAGTGAATCCAAAGGAGGATGAAGTTCAGGGCATCAAGGTGTTTCATGATGTCAAAGAATTACCTCCCACAGATTTAGCCATTTTGGTTGTTGCAGCGCAGTATTGTCCCGATTACGTGGAATATCTAGCCACAGATAAGGAAGTACGTGCTTTTATAATAATATCAGCCGGCTTTGGTGAAACTACTTCAGATGGCGAGAAGCTGGAAGAACGGATATTAGACAGTTGCGAGCGTCATAATTGTGCCCTTATAGGTCCAAACTGCATAGGTCTTCTCACTCGTTTTCATCATTCAGTATTTACAAAGCCGATTCCCCGCCTTACCGCCAAAGGTGTGGACTTTATAAGTGGCTCGGGTGCAACAGCAGTTTTTATTCTTGAGAGCGCCGTGACTAAAGGTCTTTCGTTCAACTCCGTTTGGTCGATAGGCAATGGTAAGCAGATAGGCATAGAAGATGTGTTGGCATATATGGATGAGCATTTTGATTCAGCACGCGATTCTCATGTAAAACTCCTATATATAGAAAACATATCCGATCCCGACAAGCTATTGTTTCATTCCACGTCGCTTATTAGGAAGGGTTGCCGCATAGCAGCAATAAAGGCTGGCTCCAGCGAGCGAGGCAGCGAGGCCGCCACTAGTCATACAGGCGCAATGGCTTCAAGCGATTCTGCAGTAGAAGCTTTATTCAGGAAAGCAGGTATCGTACGTTGCTTTTCTCGCGAGGAGCTTACGACAGTTGGCTGTATATTCACATTGCCTCAATTCAATGGCAAGAATTTTGCCATAGTGACTCATGCGGGTGGTCCAGGTGTGATGCTTACTGATGCTCTGTCGAAGGGTGGTATGGAAGTACCCCGTTTGAGTGGTGCTATAGCTGAAGAGTTAAAATCTGAATTGTTTCCTGGCTCAACAGTGTCGAATCCTATAGACATACTTGCTACAGGCACTCCCGCCCAATTAGGTATAGCTATCGACTACTGTGACAAGAAATTTGATAATATAGATGCCATCATGGTGATATTTGGCACTCCGGGGTTGGTTCAGCTATACGAGGCTTACGATGTGTTACACAAGAAGATAGAGGAATGCAGCAAGCCAATATTTCCAATATTGCCATGCATGAATACCGCTGGTCCTGAAGTTCAGGAATTTTTAAAGCTAGGTCATGTAAATTTCAGTGACGAAGTGACATTGGCAACAGCTCTAACTCAGATTATGCACACACCTAAGCCAGCCGATCAACACATCGAGATAATGGGTGTTGACGTGCCCCGAATTCGTAGAATCATAGAAGGGGTAGATGGTGATGGTTATATAGAGCCGTCATTGGTACATGAGCTGTTGGAGAGTGCAGGCATTCCAACAGTTCCTGAATTCGTAAGCAGCGATAAAGATTCCATTATATCCTTTGCTGAGCGTTGCGGTTTTCCTGTTGTGTTGAAGGTTGTTGGTCCAGTTCACAAGAGCGATGTAGGCGGTGTGGCATTGAACATACGTTCTCGCGGAGTGTTATCAGCGGAATACGACCGCATGATGCAGATAGATGGTGCCACAGGTGTAATGGTTCAGAAAATGTTGCGCGGAACAGAGGTGTTTATCGGTGCAAAATACGAGCCGCGATTCGGTCATGTAGTGCTATGTGGTCTGGGTGGTATTTTCGTTGAGATATTAAAGGACGTGTCAAGTGGTTTGGCTCCTCTCTCCTATCCAGAGGCCGAAAGCATGATTAAATCATTGCGAGGTTATAAGATACTACAAGGCACACGTGGACAATCGGGTATCAACATTAAGAAATATTCAGACATCATCGTTAGATTAAGCACCTTACTTCGCTTTGCTACCGAAATAAAAGAGATGGATATCAATCCTCTTATAGCAGATGAGGATTCAGTGATAGCAGTGGATGCAAGGATTTATATTGGTAAAGGAGATTAATAGTAGACGAGTAGACAAGTAGACGAGTTGTTTGTTTTAGTAGACCAAAATACGAGTCTATGATATTTAAGATTTAATTTATAGGATATAGGGATTTAAGAGTCATAAATTGATAAATCTTTTCATTAATTGTGCTGTGGTTGCGGTTATGTTGTTCTTTGCTACTTGTTTTCGTATTGCTTGACTTATGGGCATATTTGGTGGGTTAATGCAATCAACCGAATAGAAGCCTTTATCAATTAATACATTTCTATCTTCTACTTTTCCTGCGATAAGACAAACAGGTTTCCCATATGCATGATTGAGTATGCCCACAGGTAGTTTTCCCATAAGAGTTTGCCTGTCGGCTGTTCCTTCGCCGGTTATGATGACATCGGTCTTTTCAGCAAGCTTATCGAATTTATAGATATCAAGCATAAGTTCTATTCCAGAAACACATTCTGCGTTAAAGAATTGCATGAATGCATACCCCAGACCTCCTGCAGCTCCTGCTCCTTCGTTGAGAGCACAATCAAACTTCATTTTTTCTGCAACGCGTTGTGAGAATCTGCGAGCTTTCCAATCAAGGAGTTCAATCATTTTTGGTGTTGCTCCTTTTTGTGGTGCAAAGACATGTGCAGCTCCGTTTGTTCCATATAATGGATTTTTCACATCAGTTGCAATAATAAATGATGTGTTTAGTAAGAGTTTATAGAAATCATGGGATTTATGTATTTTTATTTCGTCAGCAATTGCCCTCAGCATACCAATGCCAACATCAGAAGTAGCAGAGCCTCCCAATCCGACAATTATTTTTTCAGGTCGTCTTTTCACGGCATGCACAATCAATTGTCCGAGACCATAAGATGAAGCAATCATTGGGTTGCGTTCGTCGGTGTTAAGCAATTGCATTCCACAAGCCTGTGCTGATTCAATTACGGCTGTCCTTTCTTTTATAATATATTTGGCTTCAATTTGTCTTGCTAATGGGTCGCAGACATGAACCTTGACATAATCACCACCGACAGCATTATGGAAAGCGTCCAGAAATCCTTCCCCTCCATCGCTAATTGTCAGTTTATAAATTGTAGCATCATGACAAATTGTTATGATGCCTTGAGTGGCGGCCTCATTAGCTTCTTTAGAAGACAAGCAACCTTTAAATGAGTCTATTGCAATGACGACATTCATAAATTATATTAGTAGACGAGCTAACTAAAAAACGAGTAGTTTGTGTTTTTGAAAGAGGAAGATAGATAGATGACGGGAATAAAAATATTAATAGTCCAGTATTGTAATATCAGATGCTTCAGCATATTTAAGGAGTAGTTCATCCATAAATTCAGCACACTCGTGAGTTTTTTCAGCATTTCCGTCATATCCATTAACAAAAGCGAGGAAATGAGTGGTATTCAGTGACAGTTTTGTTCTTTCATGATCGCTTGTAGGAGTGCCAATTCCTCCTTTTTCATCGCGATAAACAGGCATTCCTTCGATATTGAGAGCACCTCTCCCGATTCCTTCGTATGGTTCTGCCTTACGTCCTATTCCAAGAGACACATTATCACCTTGAATTAGGTCGAGGTCGAATCCACCAATACTGTAGCCATATCTTATTGATGCAAGATTGACAAGGTCGACCACTGTATTGATTTGGTAAAGAGATTTTCCCTGAATTACTCTTCTGATGAGCTGTTCGTTAGAAGGTCTATAGCGGCTGGGGTCTTTGCCGCACTTCTTATAAGCTCTTCGAGTTGCAGCAATACCGCTAATAAGTTTTATGGTTTCAGTATTTTGAGATTCCACAATTCGATGAGTTTCGTTTTCGATTTCCTTCCACAACTCTTCATTATATGTTGAGTTTTTAATATTAGCAACAATCATTGTACCCTTGAAGTCAGGGCATTTTTCACGAAATTGTTCGCTTACGGAAACATTTATTTTTTTCATTCTATATTTTTTTTACAAAATTAATTAAAAAAAAAATAATTATGTATATTTGCATCAACAAGTTGTATACAAAAAATAAAGAGTTATGAAAAGTTTAATTAAGTATGTCTTATTATTATGTTTAAGTCTTCATGCTATTTCTTCAGATGCACAAGGATATGTGATGATAGCAAACTATGACTACAGCTGTCCAGATCCTCGCAATGAGAATTCCACCTGGGAGATACATAAAGGTGATGCCCTTCATGTTTATGCACGAGAAAACAGCTATGATTATTTTGGTCCTTACACAGCTGCTTGCGTCTCACTCCCCAAAGACTTGCTCCGTTTGCCGGGAAGTGTTCGTGGAGAAAAATGCATTGTGGTTAACGGCACAAAAGTTAATCTTCGCGAAGGTCCTTCTACAAAAACTGGTATTTATTGCTTAAACATACTTTATAGTGGTTCAGTATCTCAGGATGAGTTCCGCAGCAAACCAGGAAAAGAATATGGGGAAGATGGTTATGTAGCAGAGTGGCTACCATTTTTCTTCAACAAAGGCACACGACTGCCATATTTAGGCAAATATGGCAATTTTTATAAGAGTAAGTTCAACAATGTTGAATTTTATATATCATCGAAGTTCAGTTACATTAGATAATGACTAATTAATTATTGAAAAACTTAATTATTATATAGGCAATGAAAAGGATTATTATTATTTCAGTTTTCCTTTTAATAGGAATAATGTCAAAAGCTCAGGTAAATGCATGGATTAATGACAACAATCCTCCTACAAACATTCGTTCAGCCGCAAATGGCAAAGTTGTGATGAGTCTTCCCGACACTTGCTCTTATATGATTGGACTGACCTCTCCAAAGAATGGCTGGTGGCGAGTGGAATGGATAGAAGCAGCAGAGGAGGCTACAGAAATTGAACTTAAGGGTTCTTCAAGTGGTACATACTGGATTCACAACTCAGTAGTAGCTTGTTCCACTCGCAATTATGGAAACGCCCGCTATTGTCTTCGCGACAAACCAAGCAAGAAAGGGAAGGCCACTTATTGGTTTACCGACGAGCAACTTGTTCATCCAGTATCTTTCAATGGTTATTGGGTGGAAGTAGTTTTAGATGGTCATAAGGGATGGATTGAAAACGAGATGCTATGTGACAATCCATTGACAACATGTCCTTGAGATTTCAACCCAAATCGATTCATTATAACAAAATAAGATATAGCATAAAACCTAATGTCCGATGTAAGTTTAAGACAAAAAACTGTGTCACAAATCTTTATGACACAGTTTTTTGTTTTTTAAAGAAAAATAATTAATTTCTTCTTATGAACGCTATGGTATCGCCCTTTGACACAAATTGTCCTTGATTTGCGCATACTTCTACAAGCTTTCCTCCAAGGGCTGCCGGAATTTCTATTAGTTGTCCGAATCTGTTTTCAAGATAGCAGAATCTGTCAGTCTCCTTATATTCTTTTCCTACCATAGGCGCAATGCTCTTTGTTCCGTCGCTGCACCCATTGATTTCCCAGAGAATCGTGCCAGTATCAGGAGCAATGACAGCATCAGACTCAGCATGTTTGTATGCGGCTATATCCTTGAGTGAAAGTCCTTTTTTCTGCATTTCTTTATCTTTAGCAGCTTGTAGGTCCTTAAGGAATCGCTCTTTAGCCACTCCACTCTTATAGTCTCGATATTGTCCTTCGTGCATAGCAAATTCGAACAGTTCTTCATCGTCTTCTCCCCTCTCCCATCCGTTCTTTTCCATCTCCTCGATGAATCTAGGCAGGTCGTCGGGATAATATGACTGTGGGTCAGCTGTAGTAAATTCGAATCCTTTCTCCTTCGCAAGTTCGACAATTTCAGGAGCCACTTCTCCAGGGAGTTTACCACTCTTCCCTAAAATCATGCCCCAAATAGAGTTGTCCATCATGGTGTAACGTGGTTTTCCCATCGACTCAGTGAGCAGGTTCATAAGAGCGATATTCTTTACGTACTGCGAGAACGGAGTGACAAGTGGTGGATATCCCACTTTAGGCCAGACGTATGCCACTTCATTGAACAGCCTGACAAGAATGGCATCCTCGCTATAAGGTTCTTCACCATTCTTTTTTCTATTGTTATTGATGGCGTCCATAACCCCTTTGAGGTCGGCCATCATGCTTCCCATCATGCCTCCAGGCAGTCCGCATCCGAGTAGAAGGGATGACATGAGTTTATTTGACGGATTCATAAAATATCCAAGGAAATCATCAATAAACTCCTGCGTGAGTTTACGTGCTTCCATATAAGCATCCATATTTATTTCCGGAACCTCGAATCCATAGTTTTTAAGCATGCTCTGCACCGAAATGATATCTGGATGTACTTTACCCCATGAAAGAGGCTCGATAGCGGTGTCGATGACGTCGGCTCCATTCTTGCATACCTCAAGAATGCTCGCCATAGACAACCCAGGTCCACTATGTCCATGATACTGTATGATTATTTCCGGATGCTTGTCTTTAATCATCTTGACGAGTCTGCCGAGCATAGCCGGCTGCCCTATTCCAGCCATATCCTTTAGACAGATTTCCGGAGCACCAGCCTCTATTAGTTGATCGGCAATATTGGCATAATACTCAGCAGTGTGTATAGGGCTGGTTGTTATACATAATGTAGCCTGTGGAGTCATCCCAGCTTCAAGAGCATATTTTATGGAAGGAATTATATTTCTTACATCGTTGAGGCCACAAAAGATACGAGTTATGTCAACCCCTTGTGCATGTTTCACCTTGTACATAAGTCGACGTACATCTGCAGGCACTGGGAACATACGAAGAGCATTGAGCCCACGATCGAGCATGTGGGTTTTAATTCCCACTTCGTTGAAAGGCTTAGTGAACGCTCTTACCGCCTTGTTTGGATTTTCTCCATACAAGAGGTTAACTTGCTCAAAAGCACCTCCATTGGTTTCAACTCTGCTGAAGCATCCCATCTTGATGATTACCGGTGCAATTCTTTCCAGTTGGTCTTTTCTTGGCTGGAATTTACCACTTGACTGAAACATGTCGCGATAGACAAGGCTAAACTGTATCTTTCTTTTTTCCATGATAAATTATTTAAGTAAACAAGTGTACAAGAAAAAGAGGCGAGATAATGGTATGAAAAAAAATTTTATCTTATGATTAGATTTTTTTCATACAAAATTCAGCAAAATTAATGACATTTGCAAGCAAAATGGGAAAAAAAAGTGATATGATATGCGATAGAGTTTAGTTTTTGTATTTCGTGTAAAATTTGTATCTTTGTAATGTGGAATCCACCAGTTTATTTAATTGTGCCTAAAAGTAAAGAACATACATATATAGCCATCGACTTGAAATCATTTTATGCGTCAGTAGAGTGTGTGGATAGAGGTCTTGATCCTCTAACCACAAACCTTGTAGTAGCCGATGCTTCACGCACAGAGAAGACGATATGCCTTGCTGTCACACCCTCCTTGAAGTCGTATGGTATAAGTGGGCGTGCCCGATTGTTTGAGTTGGTTCAGCGTGTTAGAGAAGTGAATGAAGAAAGATTAAGAAAATCGAATTGGCGATTTTGTGGCAAATCATATAATGCCTTAGAATTGAAGCGACATCCCGACTGGTCATTGGATTATATTATTGCTCCTCCCCGAATGTCACATTATATAAAGAGAAGTACTGATGTGTATACAACATATCTAAAATATATAGCTCCCGAGGACATTCACGTATATAGCATTGACGAGGTTATTATGGATGTGAGCCCATATTTGAAGAGCTATAATATGTCGGCTCATCAACTGGCAATGACAATGATACGCGATGTGCTTCGCAGCACAGGCATCACAGCAACGGCTGGAATCGGTAGCAATATGTATTTAGCCAAGGTGGCTATGGATATAGTGGCAAAGCATAGTGAAGCAGATTCAGATGGTGTGAGAATAGGTGAGTTAGACGAGATGTCTTATCGCAGAAAATTATGGAATCACAAGCCTCTGACGAGTTTTTGGCGTGTAGGCAGAGGAATAGCAGAACGTCTCGCTCCCTATGGAATAGACACAATGGGGAAGATTGCTCGGATATCGCTGGAGAATGAGGATTTGCTTTACAAACTTTTCGGAGTGAATGCGGAACTGCTGATTGACCATTCATGGGGCTGGGAGCCATGCACAATAGACAAGGTGAAGGCATATAGACCAGAGAACAACTCCTTCAGCAGTGGTCAGGTGTTGACAGAACCATATACAAAATCGAAAGCTCACGTTGTGTTGAAAGAGATGGCAGAAATGATGGCATTGAAATTGGTTGAAAAGAAGTTGCTGACAAATCAGTTGGTATTGACCGTAAATTATGACCGTGAGTCACTGACACTTCCTGAAATCAGAAAGAAATATAATGGTCCTATTACAAAAGATTACTATGGCAGGGCTGTTCCAAAGCATGCTCATGGCACAGCCAACCTTAAAGATTATTCTTCATCGGCAAAGGAGATTATAAATGCCTTAACCGATCTCTATGAGCGCATTGTAAATGCAGATTTGCTTATACGTAGGCTGAATATCACTGTAAGCCATGTGATTGATGAAGACAAAGCCTTTAAAAGACGTGAACCATTGCAACTTAGTTTGTTTGACGATATAGATGATAATAACAACAAAAGTGGACTGAATAAAGCTGATGAAGAAAAGGAAAGAAAAATTCAGGAAGCTCAGATAGCCATTAAGGAACGATTCGGCAATAATGCAATACTAAAGGGAATCAACTTTGAAGAAGGCGCAACCGCAATAGAGCGTAACGCTCAGATAGGAGGTCATAAGGCATGAACGACAACTACGAAGACATAATCAATCTACCTCATTATGAGCCTAAGCGCCATCCAAGGATGAGCATGGAAGCAAGAGCAGCTCAGTTTGCTCCTTTTGCTGCTTTAACTGGCTATGAAGAAGCAATTAAAGAAGCTGCCAAACATCATGAAGAGGACATTGATAGATAAATAATACAATATTTGTAAGAATATAATCATCTTATTGACAGTTTGGACAAATGCCTTTAATAAGATAGTTTGCAGTCTGTAGTTTATAACCTTCTGGGAGTATAACAGCAGGAATATTGATTTCAGTTAGACAAAATGTATTCTTGCATTTTTCACAGAAAAAATGCACATGTGTGTCGTCGTCGGTTTCGTTGTTATGGCTCAAACATAATTCATATACGATGGTGTTATTGCCATTTTCTATTGCATGTATGAGGTGTTTTTCCTTAAAGAGAGTAAGTACTCTGAAAATACTCGACTTGTCGAGAGTAACCAATAGTTCTTCAATTTCAGAAAGTGAAAGAGGTCTTGATGCTTGGTACAATGTTTTCATAACCAATAGTCTATTTGCAGTAGGGCGTATATCGTGTTGCCGCATTACCTCTTCATATTGTTCAATAAAGTCCTTAGACATAAGTATTAATTGATGATTTTAAAACCAGATAATTGTTTTGATGAAAATTATTCATAATACATATCATTCTTATGATACAATGTGAGGAATGCAAATTTAGCGAATTTTGTTGATTTTCAAAATAGGATGTCATTGAAATTGCAACCCAGTTGCAAAAAGAGTTTTGTAACTTTGCAACATAAATTAATAATAACACTATGATAGAATATTTGTCTGAGTATTTTGATTCACTTCTGCTGATGACAGCAGAGATGGCTCCTTATCTAATTTTAGGGTTTTTCATTGCCGGTTTGCTGCACGTGTTTGTTCCTTCATCAATACTTAAGCATCATCTATCTGGTCGTAACATGAAAAGCGTGGTTAAGGCCGCAGCGATAGGCGTTCCCCTACCCTTATGCTCATGCGGGGTTATTCCGACAAGTGTTGGATTACGCAGGGAAGGTGCTTCTCATGGTGCTTGTACAAGCTTTTTGATTGCAACACCACAAACAGGAGTAGACTCTATTGCTGCCACTTATTCCATGATGGGTTTGCCCTTTGCTATTGTCCGTCCAATCGCTGCTTTGATAACTGCCATGTTTGGTGGATGGCTTGTAAACCGTTATGCACATGAAGATGAGGTCCATTCAGCCAAAGCTGTAAATAGTGATGAGCATAGTCATTGTCACTGTGGTCATGATCATAATGAGGCATCGTGCAGTTGTCATAAAGAAGATAGTGACTCATGTTGCTGTCATGATGACAAGACTTCCATGCCGTCGTTTTTCCATCGCTTTTCAGCTTCCATGCACTATGCTTTTGTTGAAATGCTTCAAGATGTAGGCAAATGGCTTATTGTTGGTTTGCTTATAGCTGCATTAATAACAGTGGCAGTTCCAAATGACTGGTTTGCAGCATTGCAGGATTACAAGTTACTGAATATGTTAATAGTATTAGCCATAGCTATCCCAATGTATGTATGTGCCACAGGCAGCATTCCTATAGCAGTTTCTCTCATGGCCAAAGGACTTACACCTGGAGCTGCATTGGTATTCCTGATGGCCGGTCCTGCTGTCAACAGTGCCTCCATGCTCGTTGTTGGTAAAGTGTTTGGCAAGCGTACCCTATGGCTTTACATATTATCGGTGGTATTGGGTTCGATTGTATTTGGCCTATGTATTGACTATTTGCTTCCAGCCTCCCTCTTCAGCGTGTCTGGCATTTCATCTATAGGCGGACATTGTGCGGAATGTCTGAGCACTTGGGACTGGATATGGATTGTGTTTCTTGGCGTTTTGCTTTTGAATGCCTTCATACGTATGTTCATCCACCCTCATCACTGCAGTTGTCATGCCCATGAGGATGTTAAAGATAATGTTAAAGAAGCATGTGAATCAGCTGTTCAGAATGAATGGGATTATAAGGTTGATGGGATGAGTTGCAATCACTGCAAGGCAAATGTAGAGAAAGTTATTTCCTGTGTCTCTGGCGTTGAGAGTGTTGAAGTTGATTTACCTCGAGGCATAGCTCATGTTCGCGGCAGTCATGATAGTGATTCGGTGATAAAAGCTGTGTCGGAGATTGGTTTCAAGGCGTCTTTATTATAGAATATCTCAAAGAAAATATAGATTATTTCTCACTGGAAAAACTCAGCTGATAGTTTAACCGCTAATTATTTTATGACAGGTCGAACAGGATAGCCTAGATGCTCTCCCACACATATAGGCTCGAAATAGTTGCTGTCGAAGTTAGTGCCGTATACGAAATAGGTGGAACTAGCGTAAAATCCGTTAGTTCCATAGAATTCCAGTTCTTCTCCGTTTCGTCGTCCAGCCGCCGGCATGAATATGCTGTTTCCGTTAGGTCCAGTGAACACTCCTCCATAAACTCCATCGATGACCACCCATTGATACCTGCATTTGTCTTTGAGTTCCTGTATCTGTGCTTCGCTTGGCATTCTCCATTTGTCACCCCACTTCACGTGAGCCACGTCGCGTGATGTGCTGGCAATATCGGTTTCTACGTCTTTTGCCAGATGATTACTGATGCCGTAATAGTCTTTCGTTTTTGTCTCTCCCCATGCATAATAACCTCCGGTTTTTAGAGGGGAGTCGGAATCAACATTGCAACAAGCCCACAAAGTGCCAATGCCAAGGTCAATTGCATGCGGGTGGTTGTCGTCTGGACATTTCCACTCAGCTAACGCAACTGGCAGATTTCTCTTCTCTATTTCTATCGCCTCAGCTTCAGGCGTTTTAACACGGTCTTTGTAGATATATCCCAAGAACGAGAAGTTGCCTGACAGAGATTCTGCGTTATTCCTATCCTCTTCATACACCTTCAGCCATGAACCATTGCTTTTTTGGAAGCACACATAATCACCTACTTGCATCTTTTCCACAACTGGGTAGTTTGTTCCGGGGCCTTTACGTATGTTGACGTAATCATCTTTCGGGTCGGTCACCTCACCATAATAATATCCAGAGAACTGTATGTTGGTTGCAACGGGAGAAAAAGCGACCATCCATATTCTGGCTGATAAGTCGTAACCTAGGACATAGATGCTGACAGTTCCGTCTCCATTTTCTGAATAGATATAATAATCGCCTTCGTCCACGGATAAGTTGTAGTAATCTACTGATTTTTTTGCCTGCCCTATTTTCCATTGGGCTTGGGTTGTTACTGTGGATGTTATAAGGATGAGAGTTAGTATGTATTTCTTCATGACAAAAAAATTAAATGGTTGTAAGGGATAGAGTTTTATTAGGCAAATATAGTTTTTTTTATAAAAATTATCAAGGATTTAAGGAATTGAAGTTTTTATTTTCAAAGAAAACAGATAAAATAGAGGAATATTTTTTTAGGATTTAAGGAATTATTAGGTTTTTTTAGATTAATTTTGTAATCGAGTTTATCTATATGGAAGTATTAAAATTTAAAACAAGCGAATATATAAAAATAAAGGATTATGATGCAATTTGTTATAAAAGCCTATGACGGCGAAGGGATGCTGGAGAGAAGGATGGATGTTCGTCCACGCCATCTGGAAGGCATGAACAAAATGAGAGAACATATCATCTGTGCGGGCGGATTGCTTGACGAGGATGGCAAGATGAAGGGTTCATTGCTAATTATGGAGTTTAAAGACCGCAGCGAACTGGATGCATACATTAGTCAAGAGCCCTACGTGGTGGAACATGTGTGGGAAACGATTGAAATTGAGCAGTTGAATGTGGTTATTCCTACGAGATAATTTGTCATTTTTAATTAGGAATGAGGAAATCGAAGATTAGGCGTAGCCAATTAGGTATTAGGAATTGGTTCCATTCGGACGGCTATTTCAATTAGAAATTATGAATTGTTGCCATGTTGAAGGTTGATATAAAAATAAGGAGTTGATAAAGTTGTAATAATAAAGACTAATTACTGATTTTCAATAATATGTGATTATGGAGTTTAGAGAAATGAGAAGGAAGCGCCAACAGCTCTCTGATGAGGACTGTTTGGCAATTCTGGAGAGATCCACAAGCGGTACATTAGCATTACTGGGCGATAATGACTATCCCTATGCCGTGCCTATCAGCTATGTATATGCGAACAATAGTTTATTTTTTCACAGTGCTTTAAGCGGTCATAAAATTGATGCAATAAAAAACCACGATAAAGCTTCGTTTTGCATCATCGACAAGGATGAGATTCATGGCGACGAGTACACCACCTATTTCAGAAGTGTCATTGCCTTTGGACAAATAATGATTATTGAGGACCCCTCTGAGAAGCTGATTGCTGCCCAGATGCTTGGAAGGAAATATAATCCGGGCCAAGAGAAGGCTCTTGAAAAAGAGATCGAGAAGGGTTTCAGCCGGATGGCAATTATTCGTATGGAAATAGAACACGTTACTGGTAAGGAGGCTATAGAATTAGTGAGAATGAAAAGATAATAATTGTTGAATAAACGATAACTTGATTTTGTTTTTCACGAGTTTTACAATTAAATGTTAATATATATGGGACAGAAAAAGATTATGATTATTGACGGAGGTCCACGAAAGACATTCAACACAGCCTCCATGCTGAAGGCGTTTGCCGAAGGAGCGAGTTCTTTGGATGACCAAATAGAAGTGAAAACGGTTCGGCTTTATGGTCTCGACTATAAGGGCTGCATGGCATGTATGGCTTGCAAAATAAGAGATAAGGCGTCTAATGTATGCAAGTTTAAAGATGCGCTAACTCCTATACTTCAGGAAGTGGCAGAAGCAGATGGCTTAGTTCTTGGTTCTCCTAATTATTTTGGAGAGATAACAGCACAGATGCGTGCATTCCTTGAGCGTCTGGCTTTTGCCTGGCTCTCTTATAACGACCACAGCCTCACTGCTGCGAAACGTATGCCAGTGGTTCTGATTGAGACACAGAACGGCACAAAGGAATTCAACAACTGCAATGGCTATGGTTCAATGGAATATTGCATTTCACAAGCACTTGGAGAGCCAGAGAAACTGATAGCATACAACACGTATCAGGTTAAGGACTACGAGCGCTATGAGCTCCGCGGTTTCTCTGAGCCGGCCAAGCGCCAGTATCGTGAGGAGCACTGGGAAGAGGATCTTCAGAAATCGTTCGATGCCGGTCGCCGCATGGCAGAGAAGATATTATCTTAAAGTTGTACTCATGGAATATAAGCTATTGAATAATGGTATAGAGATGCCGATGGTTGGCCTCGGTGTTTATGATGTGGCAGAAGGTGAAACTCAGAGGGTTGTGGAAGATGCTATAAGCGTTGGCTATCGAAGTATCGACACTGCTGCGATGTATTATAATGAGCGAGCTGTTGGCAATGCGGTTCGTGCATTTGGCGTTGCTCGAGAAGAGCTTTTTATAACCACAAAGATTTGCGATTCATGCTATACTCGTGAAGAGACTCTCCGCTCGGTGGAACATTCCATGAAACAGCTGGGTCTTGACTATGTGGATTTAATGCTTATTCATTGGCCTGTAGGTAATCCACTTGTGATGTGGAAAACGCTGGAGGAACTCTATAAGAAAGGTGTATTCCGCGCTATTGGTGTTTCAAACTTCTATCCCAACACATTTCCCAAGATTGTGGACGGTGCCAGTGTGATGCCTGTGCTTAACCAATGCGAGACACATGTGTTTTTCCAACAACGCAAGATGATTGAGTATATGACGCCTTTCCATGTGGAACTGGAGGCATGGAGTCCATTGGCAGAGGGCAAACACGGCATATTCATGAATCCAATATTAACAGGTATTGGCGAAAAGTATGGCAAGACATCAGCACAAATAGCCCTAAAATTCCTTATACAGAAAGGCATTATCGTCATTCCTAAGACCATTCACAAGGACCGTATGGTGGAGAATATAGACATCTTTGATTTCACTCTTTCTGAGGCAGACTTACGAGCCATCGAGCGATTAGATACAGGCCACAACGTTACTGGTTGGCCGTCGGATGCACTAACGTATGACGTGTAGGCTTTTTTGCTTGAATTATTGCCAGATTAGTGCACTGACCGATGTCATTATATTAACAATTGATGCGCTGAGCAAAAGTCTGAAATCAAGCATGAAGAATCAACAATGAATTAGATTTGTATCGGGTGAAATGTTTAAACAAGTTTTGCAAGATTCAACTTGTTTAAGAATACAAAAGACGAGACGACAGCTAAATTAAAAAATTATATTGGTAAATAAAACTATTATCATTATATTTTTTAAGTTTGTAATGATTTATAAAATATTAAGATTTAATTTTAAATTCAATAAATATGAAAAAACTATCACCAGCATTTATTTGGATATTATCACTAGTAATGTTTGTTTCAATAATTGAAGCAGAAGCCCAAACAGAAAATCCACGGGGTATCTACAAACTGTCAGGAATTAATGGTAAAGACGGGAAATATTTTAAGGAACCGTTTGACCAATATAAGCTATGTGGCGACAAGGTGACACTGACAATGATTGTCCAAGGCAATGTAGTCAGGTATTTCAAGAATGACAGTAAGGTATTCAACTACACAGGTTCAGAACCAGCTTCTGCCGACGACAAGAGTCCACTTATCTACGACAGCGATGCTAATGGCTTTAAGCTCAAGTGGTGGAGTAATTACCCCAACCATCCAATTTTCCCTTCTAATGACTGGTGCATAGAGACCTATCGTTCTTCAGGCTTTTCCAAAACGACGAAGGCTATTTCCGACGGTCTTCAGAGCAAATACGTATCCGACAAGAAGAAAGACCTTAGAGGCCGATGGCGCATGCTAGGCCTTTTGGATGATCTGAATGATAGGAAGAAGGACACTCAGCGGATGAAAGACAGATATGCAGCCAGCAGGTATTACAACAGGAATTTCGTGGTGTTTGGAGATAAATACATGGTAGAAAACTTGAATCATGGTCAGGCCTATTATGAAGAGATTGAATATATCGACAATAAAGGATATAAGATTATCCGTGACAGATTTGATGATAGTAAGAACGAAGCACGTATGGTCACCTGGATTTCAAAAGACATGATAGCCGTGGAGCTCAAAATGGACGATTATCGTACAGACTACCAGATTCTTGAACGCATGAAAGACGACAAATCCATTCTTGATTATATATTTGATTATTACGATGAACATTGAATCCTATCGTGATTTTTGCCTTTCATTAGGTGCAGACGTAGAAGAGAAACTGCCATTCACGGCATTCAAGTATGCTAGTGGTGTGCTGGTATTCTATGTAAATGGTCATATGTTCTCGTTTTTCGATTGCGACAGTTATAGCATAATCACCCTTAAATGTCAGCCTGAACGGATTGATGAATTGAAAGCTCAATATAGTTGTATAGGCAAACCATTCAATCTGTCGCCAAAGCATTGGATAGGTGTTGACACAAACACATGCCCTGATGTTCTTCTTAAGGAACTGACAATTAATTCATACGAGATTGTAAAATGCAAATATGAGCGACGTGGGTGAGATGTGGAATCTTTGGCATGGTTGCCACAAGAAGAGTGAGGGTTGTCAGAACTGTTATGTTTTTCGACGAGATGCAGAGTTTGAAAAAGACACTAATGTCGTTATGAAGACTTCCAGTTTCAATCTTCCAATACGCCGAGACCGGCAAGGCAACTGGAAGGTTCCATCAGGAAGTCTTGTTTGGACATGCTTCACTTCCGACTTTTTCATAGATGATGCAGACGTATGGCGTGAAGAGGCATGGCAGATAATCAACACACGAATAGATCTTCATTTCTTTATAGTTACAAAACGACCTGAGCGAATTTCTCAGTGTCTGCCAAATGACTGGGGATGTGGTTATGACAATGTAAGCATCTGCTGTACGATGGAGAACCAACGGCGCACAAATGAACGTATAGGAATCTTCCGAGATTTGCCTATTCGTCATAAGTCGATTATCTGTGAGCCTCTATTGGAATCTATAGACTTTCACGATGACTTAGGGAGCTGGTGTGAACAAGTGACCGTAGGCGGAGAGTCAGGGGAAGATGCCCGTATCTGTGATTACGATTGGGTGCTAAACATTCGCAATCAATGTATTAAAGCTAATATTCCTTTCCATTTCAAGCAGACCGGTGCACACTTCCGCAAGGATGGGAAAGTATATAATATTCCACGAAGGCTGCAGATGTCGCAAGCCAAACGTTCAGGAATAGACTTCAAACAATGATCATCATGTGCTCACTCCAGCGGTATCTCCGGATGCTGCACAGCCAGCGGCAAGCCATTCTGCGAGAGATAGAACATGTATAGGATAACAGGCTTCGAACCGCGGTTTTCACCATGGTGAATGGTGTTTACCATCTCCACTACAACCTCACCCTCGTGTACGACTTTCTCCTTGCCGTCAAGCCCTATGATAGTCAGCTCACCTTGCATCAGAATTCCATAGTTCATGACAGGATGATGATGCCATCCCAGTTTTTGTCCGGCAGGGAATACATACTTCACTGCCACAAGTTCTGGTCGCCCCTGCAGATAGTCAGGCAGCTCTACCCCATCCCAGCTCTGCGACGTACGAATCAGTTCGGTACTCACCACCTTCTGCACTTGAATG
>Ga0247611_10000952_pt1 | contig 54803 bp, 47 predicted proteins | sample 177DNAGHGhighgp2_FD_192422 | JGI IMG/M metagenome (GOLD analysis project Ga0247611, IMG submission 192422) | Sheep rumen microbial communities from Palmerston North, Manawatu-Wanganui, New Zealand - 1770 DNA GHGhigh gp2 | ecosystem: Host-associated > Mammals > Digestive system > Stomach > Rumen... | reverse complement strand
CTGCCATTATGTATATAAGACTAATGAGATTAACACTCAAATAAGACGAGATGAATACTATCCAATAATACTGTATCTCTCCGACAAAAAAAATGAGGCAATACGATACGTGACACAAATTAGGGACAGTAAACGATACGAAGGTCCAGACGGAGAAAACTATATTAGGTTCACAGAAAATTTCCTACAATTAACCAAGTTGTGATTAGGTTCTTAATGAACCGCATGAGCGCCTCCGACTGGACTTTGGCGCAGGACGGCCGCAATTTTGCATTCCGTCGCGGCTTTACTGGCCACGAGCACTACGATCGCTTCGGCATCATCAACATGAATGCCCGCCTATACGACCCAATACTGGGTCGCTTCTTCTCGCCTGACCCACAGGTGCAGAACCCTTCTCCACTCAAGGATTCAACCGCTATTCCTATTGTGGAAACAATCCGATAATGTATATTGATGAAGATGGAGAGTTCGCATTGTGGCTTGCCATGTTTAAAGTAAAGTTTGACAAGTCATTTTATAATCATCATGACGACCTTGTTAAGACAAAATATGGCTATATCTGAGTCTTCTGTTGGCCAGAAAGGCCAAAACACAACAATCCTAGGGCATTACCCCAGGTGGTTTTACATGTCAAACTTTAGTAACTTAATATTTTTTCCTTCCAAGCGCCTATTTCATCTTTTTTGTGTAAATTTGTGGCCCAAATGCTATGCGAGAAACAATCACAACACACTAGTTTATAACTCACAAACAAATGGAAGAAACCGATGCCATACGCAATGAGCTGCAATGCCGGCTGTCGATCGACGACATACGCTCGCTTGCCGGGCGGATGCCTACCGAAGTGCTGTTCGAAGCCATTTATGACAGCGACAGCCAAGTGGCCCGCAATGCCGCCTGGGTGCTGACCCACAAACCCAAGAGTGCCATTGCCCATATACCGCAGGAACGACTCATCGATTACGCACTCACCACCCCCGATTCCTCTCTCAGGAGGCTTACACTCAGCCTTATCGAGCGGCAGGGCATTGCCCAAGAGGACATCCGCACCGACTTCCTAGACTTCTGCCTCGGCCACATGGTCATGCTAGAAGAGCCAACCGGCGTACAATCCCTCTGTATGAAACTGGCCCACAGCATGTGCAGCCACTTCCCCGAACTCGAACACGAGTTCCGCCAAACCCTCGGCCTGATGCACTCCGAGCACTACAAGCCCGGCCTCAAACACCTAATCAAAAAATACAATAAAGAACCCAACCATGAATAGTTCCCCTGGCAGCAATGCCCACCGTCCCTCCCGCGGACTCAGCTTTGCCATCATCGCCATCATCTATGCACTCGCCACACTGGTGTTCCTGCTGTCCTATCGGTGGATGGAACGCGCAGACGTCAGCCCCCTCCTCGCCCTCTTTGTGGCCGATGTGGTGGCCACCGTCTTCATCTGGCTCTGTGGCGTAATGTGCAAAAACGTATCGGTCTACGACCCCTACTGGAGCGTGGCGCCCCCGCTCATGCTCACCTTCTGGCTTGGCATCGGAGGCTATAACATGCCCTCTCTCCTCCTCTTGGCAGCAGTCTGGATTTGGGCCTTCCGCCTCACTGGCAACTGGGCCTATACCTTCCAAGGCCTCCATGCCGAGGACTGGCGCTACACGCGCTATCGGCAGAACCGCAATCCTTTCTACTTCCAGCTTATCAACCTCTTCGGACTCAACCTGGTGCCCACCCTTCAAGTCTTCGTGGCCATGCTGCCCGCCCTGCTGCTTCCCGAGCAGGCTGCCGAAGCCAACCCCCTCTCGTGGGTGGCACTGGCCGTATGCTTAGGAGCCGTGGCCATCGAGCTGGTGGCCGACATCCAGCGGCACCGCTTTGTCCGGTGGCGCACCAGCCGCGACGAAATCCTCAAAACGGGTCTTTGGCGACACGGCCGCCACCCCAACTATTTTGGCGAAATCAGTTTTTGGTGGGGGGTGTGGCTAATGTACGTATCCGTCTACGGCATAGCATGTCGCCTGTGGCTAGTCGTGGCTCCCATCTCCATGACAGCCCTCTTCCTCTTCATCAGCATACCCATGATGGAACGGCGCCAGCTGGCCATCAAACCCGCCTATGCCGACTACCGCAAACGCACCCGAAGACTTATCTAACGCCAAACCAACACCTCCCAACATAAAGCCTCCCAAACTTTTCATCAGAGCACCCTCGACCAGCCGCCTGGCCTCTGCCCACCCGATATGGCATCTGTACGGCCACGGCGAAAGAACCATCTTAGTCCCCCGAAAAAGAGATAGGCCACAATGATTTTCACAACTGCCCACCTAGGTCTACCAAAAACTATTCATTTGCTTTATCCCCCATCGGTCATTCAAAAGGATCGCTTGCAACTGCCTAAAACCAAATTTTGATAAAACAGCCCATTGTTTTAGCTCGTACATGGCTCGCTCTGCTCTCGTCACTCAATCTATACTCTTTCGCCATTTCTATGTTTTTTGGACGAATAAATATAGACGAAGTAAAGACGAAATAACAACGATCTGGTGAACCTACAGCGAAGGATTTGAAAAGAAAAAAAAGCGTTGGTCGGGTGTAGTTTTTTTCTCTTAATGGTGTCTAACTATTATAAATCGGGAGCCAAATTGGTACTTGTTTTGAACCGATTGGTCGCAATGCAGGCAATGATTGCTGAAAGTGGGAGCAATAATAACCTGATTGCTAGGCCAAGCCCTTGCATCGTCTACCAGGCATGCGCGATGAAGGCAACCAGCGGGACGACAATAGTTCTTCTCTGTTAAACGATAATCAATAGAGATTATTTTTGTATTTTTGCACCTAATTGACAATTAACCTTATGATAGAAAACACTTGACTATGAACGCAGAAGAAAGAAAGCAAGGCGCGTGGCAATGGCTGATGAAATATGCGTGGAGAATCCCGCTGATAACGCTGGGGCTACATTTTATCATTTTGCTGATGATTTTTTGGTTGGGGAAAAGCATGGAACCCACCTGGCTGGGATGGGCTTTTTTGGTCATATCGCTTTTGTCGGTGCTGCTGTTGTTGGCGGGGGCAATCGATGCCTTTGTGCACAGGCAAACCCTAAGAGGCATAGAATTAGTGGTGGCCGACATCGTATGGCTGGCCCTGCTTTTAATTGAAGACTTATTAGTAGTCTTTATGGTATCGACGCTGCCTGACCATTACGCCTCGCGACACCCTATTCCTGAGGGAATTGAGCTGAACGAACCGCTGAAGATAGAGATTAAATACCCCTACCGCGACACATCCTACACCGCCGCACTGGTCGACCCCGAAGACCCGCAGACGTGGCTGCAGCTGGCAGGCGAATTGGGGCAGTACCGCTATGATTTCTACTACCCTGCGTTGGAGGACGGGACTATTTTTCTGCGCTGCTTTGAAGCCGGAAGCGGCGAGCCCCTTTCGGAGGATAATATTATTTTCCGCACAGTGACGGAGGTGAAAGACCACACCGAGTTCGGGCAGGTGGCGAATATGCGGCAAAAGGACTTCATACTGTCTGAAGGGGACTTTGGCGACTACTATGCTGTGCGGGTGGAGGTGTGGCACCAAGATGTCTATGGCGAAGAAACGAAGCTGCTGGAGAAAGTCTACCGCATGGACGGGTGGACCCGGTAAGGGATAGTCTTATTAACTTTTGGAGGTTGATTTCTTTCTGGCGAGGGCAGTTTTTTATCGGATAAAAAGGTATAATTTTGCAAATTGTAAAATAATATTCATTGCGCAATGAAAAGAATCTTTAAGAACTGCCGCCGCAGGGCCCTGACGGGACTGCTGGCCATGACTTTCGTTCTGCCGCTAAGCATTCAGGCTCAGACCGTTTCGGACTCGCCACAGAGCGAGCACCAATACAATGACGACATCCACACCTTCATTATTAAACGCCTACGCCAGACAGTGCAGCAGCGCGAGAAACAGATGAACAAACAGGTGCAGCACATGCTCATCAACCTGCCCAACGCTGAGAAACTGTATGACGAGACCTTCGTCCGCATCACCTCCGATGTGAGGGAAGACACTACTGAGGACGGAGTGCCGGAAATCAATTACGTCTTCAATTTGGCCTATACCTGCCACCATTTTGAGGGTACGGAAGACGACTATCCCTCGGCTGCCTATCTGTGGAATACGTCAAATTCTTGCCGCGCCATCTGCAATATCACGCAGCGCATGGTGGACGAGGAGCTGGGCGACATCTTCGCTCCCGGCCGCAAGACTACGGTGACTATCACTTCGACCACCGATGCGGCCGAAATAACACATATCGACTACAAGGGCGAATATGGCGACTTCCGCTATATGCCTGCCGTTTTCAACGACGAGAACGTGCGCATTTCGGTGGATGTGAAGGACGGCATCACTACCAATGCCCAACTGGCCTATCTGCGCGCCCGCAGCATTCAGGACTTCCTGGCCAACAACGTCCGCAACATGAAGAACACGGAAAATGAGTACTACTACGTGACCCGCTGTTTCGACATGACGGGTCCCCACTACCGCCGTAGCCAGCTGCAAATTGTTGTCCACGGTGCTTTTGACGCCGCCGCGAAAAACATGGAGGCCGCCCTGATGAACGACGAGTATGTGGACTTCAACATTCCTTCCATCGAGGAGAATAGCAACAGCAAGACTTACGCCCTTATCGTAGCCGACGAGGAGTACACCGCGCCACTTCCCAACTGCGACTTTGCCAGCAATGACGGCGACGTGCTGCACCAGTATTTTGTGCACACTCTGGGCATTCCTTCGCGCCATGTGAAGGTGCTGCACAACGCTAATCGTCAGATGATTTACAACGAAGGCATTCACTGGCTGAAAGACATTATCAAGGCGCAGAACGGCGATGTGCATATCATTATCTACTATGCCGGCCACGGCACCAGCAACGCTAAGTATCAGCCCTACCTTATGCCCAGTGGCATCGACGTGAGCAAGATTCGCGCCTTCCGCAGCAAGGACGGTACCTTGCCCAGCGGCATCACGCTGAGCGGCAAGGATATGGACAAAGTGTTGAGCCAGTGTATATCCATCGACACCCTTTGCGGTTGGTTCAAAAAGACCCAGGCGCTGAGCTACACTTTCATTATCGATGCCAGCTGCAACGGCATTCAGCGCAACGGTAAAGAATTTTTCGGCATGGAGCGCGAGACCAAGCGTTACCGTGCTCCGCGTGTGCGCGACGACATTGTCATCTTTATGGCTGCCGACGGCGACAAGACTGCCTACAGCTTCATTGACCAGCACCATGGTTTCTTCACCTATTATATTTTGAAAGAGCTGAAGTACACCCGCGGCGAAGTTACCTTCCAAGAGCTGTTCAACAACGTGACCAAAAACCAGGCCTACGAGTCATCGCTGCAAGGTAAACTGCAGGAGCCCAGCATGATTATCGGCGGTTCGCTTGGCGACAACTGGGGTCAGCGCACTTTTATTAATAACTAAATTCCGGCTTCTGTAAGGCCGCGCCTTTCTAGTATTCAGAACTCAGACTTTAGTATCATGTACACACCCGAATTCATTACCCACCTGAAAGAGAACGAAGTTTTCGTCTTCGGAAGCAATTTGGCCGGCATGCACGGTGGAGGGGCAGCCCGCCTAGCCTTTGAACGTTTCGGGGCCAAGATGGGACAAGGAGTAGGACTGCAAGGACAGAGCTACGCCATTCCCACCATGCAGGGTGGTGTGGATACTATCAAGCCATACGTGGACGAATTCATCCAGTTTGCACAGCAACACCCTGAAAAGACATTTCTAGTGACACGCATCGGATGCGGCATAGCCGGATTCAGCGATGAGGAGATAGCGCCGCTTTTCGAAGATGCACATCTGGTTGCCAACATAGTGCTGCCTAAAGGATGGTAAAGTGCATACAGGATTAGTGGATTTTTTTGTGGGGGAAAATACTATTTCCCCCTTTTTCACGTTAAAGAAGTCAGAAAAAAATAAAATTAGGTATAAAAATGAAAAAATTATTATTTGCAGCACTCATTATGGTGCTTACAATGGGCGCCGTGAAAGCTCAAAACAATTTCCGCGGAATTGTCAAGTACAAGCTCACCAGCACTGGCACTGTCGATGTTCAGATTCCTGAAGACCAGAGTACGATTGAAATCAAAGTATACGACAATAAACTCATGTCCGGCCAAACCCAGCAAATCGGCATGAAAGTGGCACAAGCCATCGACCTCAGCCAGGCCATCGGCTACCTTGCCGCCAACGGCATTGAACTTGAGACCTACGACGGCGACGGCAAACTGCTTGTCCGTGGCGAGTCTACCAAAGAAGAGATGGACAGCCTCTATATTGAAGACAAAGAGCCCGGTCACTTCTACTACGAGAGAGTAGAGGGCACCAAGGACATTTTTGGCTTCACCGCCAAGAAACTCATCATGCACCGCTATGACGAAACCGGCAACGACAATCCTGCCGAATGCTGGTACACCGAAGAAATCGGACCCGAATACTGCCTTATTTTTGGCAACACCAAGGGCTTCCCCCTCATCTTCACCCAGCAGGGCAGTGAAGGCCGCGCCATCACATACACCTGCACCGAAATTATCAAAGGCAAGGTAAAAGAGGCCGAACTGCTCCTCCCCGCTGGCTACAAGGATGTCAACGACGAAGAATTCGCCCAAATCATGAAGGAGTTCCAGGAGGCTGCCGAACTTCTGGAATAACAGCAAATCCTGTCACCTACAGAAAAACAATAGATGCTATAGCTTCCTTGGGGGGACTATAGCATCTATTTGAAGTTATTATCGGGAGCGAACACACTGCTAAGGTTTCATTCCTCCCGGCATTTCCTTTCCCTAAACAAACAACTAGTAAGCACACCATGGCAAAAGCAAAGACATCGAAGAAAAAGAAAGTACGCCCAACAGGAAAATTCGTCGAATTCTGCAGAAGCGAACGAGGCCGCAAGTTGCGCGGCGTCTGCTATATACTCCTGGCACTATTTCTTACCATCTCCACCATCTCCTTTTTCGTTTCCTGGCCCAGCCAAAGCAATTGGATGGGACGTCTGGGCTACCTTCTAGCCAGTTTCGTTGTGCAGGACACTTTCGGCATCGCCTCTCTCGGCTTCTCGTTCCTGCTGTTCGTCTACGGCCTCCGTCTCTGCAAAGTAAATCTGCTCCCCTGGTGGAAAACCTTTTGGGCCACCCTCTTCTGGATGCTGTGGCTTTCCACCGTTTTGGGCTACCTCAACGGCCGTCTTTTCAAAAGCGAAACCTTCGGCAACTACGTGGGCATCACCGGCAAGTTTGTTTCCGAGGAACTCTATATGCTCATCCGCTGGGGAGTAGTCGTCCTACTCATTTTTGTGGCCATGGTGTTCCTCATCTTTGTCCACCGCATGCGCATCCGGGTGCCTAAGATACCCGATGTGAGCCTGCCCATAATCAATCTGAAAGAGCGCCTTTCCAACCGCAACACCGCTTCTGAGGAGTTAAGCCAAGAAAAGACTCCCAATGCCACTGATTCTGACACCAATCTTTCTGAAGAAAAAGAAACCGACAAGGTAACCTTCGACATCGACGACGAATTTGCCCGCATCAATCAGAAAGCCCAGCAGGGCAAAGCTCAAGATCCCCAGCCCACAACTCCCCAAGAGGTTGACTTCACCATTGCCGACAACAACATGGGTATCGACGGCACTGCCGCCGAAGAGGAGGAACTAGACAAATATTCCGAACTGGAAGCCACCCAAGAAGGCACCCATTTCGGAATCGACGAACTTTACGACCCTCACCTGGACCTCAAGCAATACCAAATGCCATCCACCGACCTGCTCACCGACTGGGAGACCAAGAACACCAAGGTGACCAAGGAAGAACTTGTGGCCAACAAAGACCACATTGTGGAAACCCTTCGAAACTACGGCATCGAAATCGTCCAAATCACCGCCTCCCCTGGTCCAACCGTCACACTCTACGAAATCAAGCCCGCCCCAGGTGTGCGCATCTCCAAAATAAAAAGCCTTGAAGACGACATTGCCCTAAGTCTTTCAGCACTAGGCATCCGCATCATCGCCCCCATCCCCGGCAAAGGCACCGTAGGCATCGAAGTGCCCAACGCCAAACCTCAGATTGTATCCATGAAGAGCATGCTTGAGTGCGATGCTTTCGTCAACAACACCAAGATGGAACTCCCCGTCGCCTTCGGCAAAACCATCAGCAACGAACCCTTCGTCACCGACTTAGCCAAGATGCCCCACCTGCTCATGGCAGGTGCCACCGGCACCGGCAAATCCGTAGGTCTCAATGCCGTCATAGCCTCCCTGCTTTACAAAAAGCATCCCTCCGAACTTAAATTCGTCATGGTCGACCCCAAAAAAGTCGAGCTCTCCCTTTACAACAAAATCGAACGTCACTATCTGGCCAAACTGCCCGACAGTGAAGAAGCCATCATCACCGATGTCAAGAAAGTAGTGCGTACACTCAACTCTCTCTGCATCGAAATGGACCAGCGCTACGACCTCCTGCGGCAGGCCGGAGTACGCAAAATAACCGAATACAACGACAAGTTCATCCACCGCCACCTCAACCCCGAAAACGGCCATCGTTTCCTCCCCTACATCGTATTAGTCATAGACGAATTTGCCGACCTTATCATGACTGCCGGCAAAGAAGTCGAAATGCCCATCTGCCGCCTCGCCCAGCTAGCCCGTGCCGTAGGCATTCACCTTATCATTGCAACCCAGCGCCCCACCACCAACATCATCACAGGCACCATCAAAGCCAACTTCCCTGCCCGCGTTGCCTTCAAAGTCACCAGTGGCATCGATTCACGCACCATTCTCGACTGCAGCGGGGCTCAACGCCTTATCGGTCGCGGCGACATGCTTATCTCACTCTCCGGTTCCGACCTGGTGCGTATCCAGTGTGCCCTTATAGAAACCGAAGAAATCGAACAACTGGCCGACTTTATCGGTTCCCAGCGTGGCTATCCCGATGGCTTTCTCCTACCCGAATATCTAGATGAAAACGAGGAGCCCAACAAGGACTTCGATCCCAAACAGAAAGACGAATTCTTCAACGACGCCGCCCGCCTGGTCGTGGCCAGCCAGTTCGGCTCCACATCGCTCCTACAGCGCAAATTGCAGCTAGGCTATAACCGTGCCGGCCGCATCATCGACCAGTTAGAGGCCGCCGGCATCGTAGGTCCCTACAACGGCTCCAAAGCGCGCGAAGTGCTCGTGCACGACGAGGCCCAATTAGAAGAGATTTTACGCGAACTCTAGCATTATTATTTCATGGACACGTCCGCAATCGAAAACTATTGCGCCCAGCACACCAGCGCCCCCGACGACGCGCTCCGCTCAGTCTATCGGAGCATCGCCCTGCATACCGTCAACCCCAACATGTCCTCCTCCCCTTATCAAGGAGTTCTGCTACAGCTCTTTACCCAAATGACAGCCCCAGCCATAGCCGTCGAAATCGGAAGTTTCGCCGGCTATGGAGCCATCTCTATTGCCCGCGGCATGCCTGCAGGGGGCATCATCCACGTCATTGAGGCAAACGAAGAGTACGAGGAAACCATTCTCCACCATGCACAAATGGCCTCAGTCGCAGACCGCATCAGACTGCACATAGGGCAGGCCCTCAGCATCATTCCGATTCTGCCCGACGGCATAGGACTTGCCTTTATCGACGCCGACAAAACCAACTACGAAAACTACTACCGACTCCTGCTGCCCAAGATGCGACCGGGCGGCATACTCATTTTTGACAATATGCTATGGTATGGCCGCGTGATGGAAGAACCCGAAACACAGCTCCGCTGCGACCGCTCCACCCGCATCATACAGCATCTCAACGAACTCATCACAGCCGACCCCCGGGTCGACAATATACTCCTCCCCGTCCGCGACGGCCTCATGCTATGCCGTGTAGTGGATGCCAACAACTCCCACCAATAATAAAAAGGCACTATTTATCACAAAAATAGAAAAAAAAGATTGTATGTCTAATTTTTTTCGTATTTTTGCAATTTGAAATAATATGAGAGTATTATGAAGAAATATATATTCTTAATAGGCGCAGCATGTGTCATGCTTTTGAGCTCCTGCGTCAAGGAGAAGAACTGCCGTTGCTCGGTCATCGGCGTCACCGACACCCGTATCATCACCATCAGCGGGGGCGATTGCAGCAAGTTAAATTCCGTCACCTACTTCGACGCCCTCGACACCGCCCATGTCGATGCCGTCGTCTGCACCGATTACCCCTTCACAGGTGACTCATCCATCGTTTATCAAAAGTAGTTTACAATGAAAAAATACCTGTTTCTCCTGCTTTTGGCTGCTGTCACCCTCATGAGCGGCTGCTCCAAAGATCGCCGATGCCGGTGCACAACCCTGTCCAACCCAGACGAAGTAACCTATGTCTCCGCCGATGCCGGATTCCCCTGCAGCAAAATCAAGCGGATGGGATTCGAACGCCTCATCGAAGGCAACCTAGTACGCCACATGGAAGAGGTTACCTGCACGGAGGCTAAAGATTGACACCCTTCCGTTCCAAACCTCTACGCCTAGCAGCACTATTAGTGAGAATGCTGCTAGGTATCTTTTTTATCGTCTCTGCCATTGCCAAACTGATTGGTATCGACGAGTTTGAAATATATATTTTTTCCTACAATATTCTCTCACTCAACCTCTCCTTCCTTATCGCCCGAATCGTCATCGCAGTAGAGCTACTGGTGGGTTTGGGGCTTCTATCGAACATTGCACGGCGGCTGGTGGACACCTGTGCCCTCCTGCTTTTGGTCTGCTTTGTCTTTTTCTTATGCTTTGCCCTCCTCATTGGGCGCACCGACAGCTGCCACTGCATGGGGTCGCTGGTCGAAATCGCCCCCGCCCGCTCACTTTTCAAGAATGCCATTCTCATTCTGCTACTACTTTTTTCCATGGGGGCACAACAATGGAATTGGCGACCCCGCTGGTACATTTGGCTCCCCGCCTGTCTGCTGCCTGTCGTAGGGGTGTTTATCTTTTCGGCACCCGACAACTGGCTCTTCGGCCCTTCTGAAGAGTACTACAACCAAGAGGAACTAGACAAAGCCAACTCACCCCAAGGGCAGCTCCACTGCCTCAACCTCAAGCAAGGCAAACATGTGGTGGCGTTTCTCACCCCGGGCTGCTCCTTCTGCCAAATGGCCGACCAAAAACTCACCCACATCTACCGGCGCAACGACCTCGACTCCTCTCTTTTCATATACCTCACTCCTGGCCAAGACACCACCTCCACCGACCTCACCGTCGACTCCACCACCTTCCTCCGCCCAGCCTACCGTATGGACGTAACCACTTACGCCCACATCACATACGGCCAACGCCCAATCGTATTCTTGGTAGATAACGGAAAAGTCGCCGCCACCTGCCACTACCGCAACATCAGCGAGGAGCAAATCGTAGAATTCCTCAAACAATAGCCAATCCCTTTCTTCCACAATGAAAAAGAAACTAATCCTTCTTTCCGTCATAGCCATGGCCGCACTTGCCACAACGGGCTGCACCAAGCGATGCCGCTGCATTAGCTACAATACCAGCGTAGACTATTTCACCCCCGAAGAGGTCTCGGCCCTAGGCAAGACCTGCAGCGAAATGCGCTACCTCGACGGCCTTTCCGTCCAGCGCTACTCCGTCTGCGAATGGGTATACGGAGAATAGGCTCCCGCCCTGCTATTTCCTTTTCAGCACCTTGGCCAAAACCGATTTAACCAGGGAGCGCTCGTTATAAAGCACCACGGCCACATACACCAGCAGCAGGCACGTGTTGAGCACCAGCTCCCACCCCAGTTGCTTAGGCTTCCACCATTCGCTCACACCGTACAGCCCTAGCGCCAGCACAAAATAGCCCGCAATAGGGCCCAGCCGATAGGGCACGGGGCTTTTCTTGCGCCCCACCAGATAGGACAGCAACATGCAGGTGCCGTAGCCAGCCACTCCGCCCCAGGCGCAGGCCATATAGCCATAGCGGGGCACAAAGAGGAAATTCACTGCAAGCAGCACGGCGCACCCAATGGCCGAGAAGATGGCGCCCCACCAGGTCTGCTCAATCAGCTTGTACCAGAAAGAAAGGTTAAAATAGATACTCATGAATATCTCGGCCATCATCACAATCGGCACCACCTTCAGCCCCTCCCAATAGTCCGAGTCTATCACGTACTTAAAAATGTCCAGATAGGCCATCACCGCCAGGAATGCCAACAAGGCAAACATAACGAAGTATTTCATCACCAAGGCCTGGCTCTCACGATTCTGCTGCCCCTTTCCACCGCCAAAGACAAAAGGCTCATAGGCATAGCGGAAGGCCTGCGTAATCATGGCCATAATCATAGCAATCTTGGTGCATGCGCCGTAAATGCCCAACTGCACTTCGCCCTCGACGCCCGGAACAATGAAACGGTAGCAAATCTTGTCGGCCACCTGGTTCAGTATGCCCGCAATGCCAAAGAGCAGCAGCGGCCAAGTATACCGCAACATTTCCTTCAGCAACTTCACATCCAGCCCATACTTGAGTTTCCTCAGTTCCGGAATAAAGAACAGCGTAATGCCTGCCGTACAGATGAGGTTGACACTGAAGATATAGCCCACCTGATTAGTGGTGCTATACCACTCCATCAGGGCGGGGTGGGACTCCTTCAGGCCCGGTGCCACCAGGAACACAAAAAGATTCAGCCCGATATTGCAAAAGATAAACAGCAGTTTAAGGAAGGCAAACTTCCATGCCCGCCCCTGGAATCGCAACAGGGCAAACAAGATGGCCTGGAAGGCATCAATGGCCACCACGCATCCCATTATTTTTAAATATTCGGGATGGTTGGAAAAACTCAACCAATCGGCAATAGGGTTGATAAAACCGAAAAGCAGCAGCACAAACAGCGCCGACACCGACCCCACTGCAATCAGGGCGGTGGAAAAAACCCTGTCGGACCGCTCAGCGTACTTATTGCCAAAATAGAAAAACGTAGTCTCCATGCCAAAGGTAAGGATGACCAACATTAGCGCCGTGAGAGAGTAAATGTTGGTAACAATGCCATATCCGCCACTTTCTGCAGCTATTTTGTAAGTATAGAGCGGCACCAGCAGGTAGTTCAAAAAACGGCCTACAATACTGCTCATGCCGTAAATCATAGTGTCGGAAACCAGGTTCTTAAGCGTTCTTTGTGCCATACTTATCCTATTTTCTATATTCTATTAATCAGCCTCTTGACCAATTTATTCCCCAACCCAATGAATGTGCACACCCAGGCCGCAACCAGTTGGGGCATTGCTCGGTTTGGCATTGCAAAAATACGATTTTTTTTATACTTGTCAACAAAAAGCTCATTTATTTTTAGCACTTCGGGCCAACGGCCAGCGCTTTCTCCTACCCCTTCTTCCCCGCTGCAGCCCCAAGCAACATCCTTCTCCATAGAAAACCGTCTCGTCCGCCTTCCTCCGTCCCCTCCATGGCCTCGCCGACACCCTTTCCTTTTCATGCCCACCCTTCTCCCCTCCCCTTCCTCCACCATTTATCCGGCATTTTATTTAGATTTATACCATATTTTATTTAGCAACCATAAATAAAATGCAAACAAAATACAAACTAAATAAAAGACAAAAGGCGAAGAGAGAGCGAAGCCACACCATTGTTAGCGATTGGCCTCAACGGCGGGAGCGGGAAAGGCGTAGACCGATGCAAAATGTTGAATGATAAAAACTTTGTTCGTCTGGCACAAGGCAGACGTGGAGCTGCGGGCAGGATAAAGTATAAAATTTCTTAACTCACAGGGGTTCACCGCGAAACTACAATTATTTTTCGTATTTTTGCATTTCAAAATGACGAAACTGACCAATATAAAATGCTGGAGGCCAATTCTCGCCCTGATGATTCTGCTGCTTGCGGTCTCATGCAGGGAGAAGAATGCCGAGGTGAAGGAATACCACATCATTCCCGAACCGGCCTATATGGTGCAGAAGGCCCGCTCGTTCACCATCTCTTCGCGAACCAAACTGTACTTTGAGAATTTGGCCCAAAACTCCTCTACCGCCAAATTCATCACCAACACGCTGCGCCAAATGCACATTCGGCCTTCGTTCATAGGCACTCCCAACCGGGGTTCTATCACCATCACGCTCAACGATACCGTCAACCCCTCGTTGGGCGACGAAGGCTACCTCCTGCAGGTGCTGCCCGACGGCATTTATATCAGCGCCAACACCGAGACAGGCTTGGTGTATGCCTTTGAGACATTCATCCAGATGCTGCCCGAGGACCTCCACCAACACCCCTACGACCATATCACCCTGCCCGAGTGCACCATATTGGACTACCCCCGGTTTGCATGGCGGGGTTGCCTCCTCGACGTCTGCCGTCATTTTATCTCAGTCAAACAGATCAAGCGCCACCTCGACATCATGGCGGCCCACAAGCTCAACAAGTTCCACTGGCATCTGAACGACGACCAAGGCTGGCGGATTGAGATTGAGAGATACCCCGAACTAAACGACATTGGGTCCTGGCGTGTCGACCGTTCCGGCATTCCCTGGGGAGAGGAAGAACCCGCCCGACCCGATGAGGAGCCCACCTATGGTGGTTTCTACACCAAGGCCGAGATAGCCGACATTGTCCAATACGCCCAGCAATTGGGCATAGAAGTAATCCCCGGGATCGAACTTCCGGGTCATGCCAGCGCCATACTGGCCTCCTACCCCGAGCTGTCGTGCGACCACGGAAGCTACGCTGTCGCCCTCGGTCCCTGCTGGCCCCACCGGGCCATCCTTTGCGCCGGCAACGACGCGGCCATACAGTTTATCGAAGACATACTCGACGAGATTGCCACTCTCTTCCCTAGCGAGTTCGTCCATATCGGTTTCGACAATCTGAGCACTGAAAACTGGGAGGGCTGCCCCAGATGCCAAAGCCGCATCAGGCAGTTGGGACTTGGCAACGAGGAGGGCCTACAGAACTGGCTGGTGTCCCACATTGAAGACTACCTCTCACGCAAAGGGAAACGCATCATCGGGTGGGACGACATCCTTGCCTGCAACAGCCTCAGTTCCGAGGCGGTGGTGATGGTCTCGCAAGGCGACAGCAATATTCACCGCGGCGCCATACGCGGCAACGGCGTTATCAATGCCAATGCCGACTTCTGCGACCTAGAGACTTACCAAGCCGACACGGCCTTCCACCCAACGGCATTTCCCCAATATCTGCCATTGAGCCAGGTCTATCAGTTCGACCCCATGCCCAAGGGCCTCACCTCTGACGTCCAACCCTACTGCTGGGGGGGCGAAGCGGTGCTCTGGACCGACTATATTGCCTCATACGAGCAGGCCGAATACTTCCTCCTGCCACGTCTCTGTGCTTTGGCCGAGTGCTTCTGGTCGCAGCCGGAAAGCAAGAGTTGGCCCCGTTTTCAGGAAAAAATCGAACACCAGAAGAGACGCGTCCAGGCTTTTGGCTTCCACCCTTGCAAAGGTTCTTTCAAACCCACGGTGCTCAAGGTTGCCAAGGAGGGCGGCTATCTGGTGACCCTCACCACCGAGGTGGCGGGCACCTACGTCTACTACACCACCGACGGCAGCGACCCGACACCCGAGTGCAACATATACACCCGCCCCATCCTCCTGCCTAAGGGCACCCGCCTGCGCACCCTCTCCTTCTACGGCGGACAGGTGCAGGAAGGCATCTACGACTTTATAATATGAAAGAAATCATTGACCACATCGTTTCTACCCGCAACCTCACACTGGAGCAGTTTGTCGGACTCATGTCTACGGAAGACCAATCGGTGGTAAGCCACCTATTCCAGCAGTCGCACCAGCTGGCACAGCGAGTTTACGGAAACAAAATATTTATTCGCGGCCTTATCGAGATATCCAACCATTGCAAGAACGACTGCCTCTACTGCGGCATCAGGCGCAGCCGCACCGACGTGCACCGCTACCGTCTCTCTAAAGAGGATATTCTACAGTGCTGCCAACAGGGCTACGGTCTGGGGTTTCGCACTTTCGTGATGCAGGGCGGCGAGGACGGTTGGTTCGACGACGACCGCATGTGCGACATTGTGGCCACCATACGGCACCAATTTCCCGACTGCGCCATCACCCTCTCGCTGGGGGAGCGGCCGAGAGAGAGCTATCAGCGCCTATTCGATGCCGGCGCCGACCGCTACCTGCTGCGCCACGAGACGGCCGACCCCATGCACTACGCCAAGATTCACCCAAGCGACATGTCATACGACAACCGCATGCGCTGCCTGCACGACCTTAAGGAAATAGGCTATCAGGTAGGTTGTGGATTCATGGTCGGATCGCCTTTTCAGACCCTCGAAAACCTCTTTGCCGACCTTCAGTTCATCCGCTCATTCCAGCCCGAGATGGTAGGCATTGGTCCCTTTATCCCGACCACCGGAACCCCATTTGCCGACCGCCCCTCCGGCACGGTCGACGCCACCCTGCGCCTGCTGGCCATAATCCGCCTGCTGCATCCGCGGGTGCTGCTGCCAGCCACTACCGCCCTAGGCACCCTCCACCCACAGGGGCGCGAGTTAGGCATCTTGGCCGGAGCTAACGTTATCATGCCCAACCTATCACCTGCCGCACAGCGAGCCGACTACAGCATATACGACAATAAACTCTCCACCGGTTCCGAAGCCGCAGAGACGGTGAACGACACCCGCAAGCGCTTGGGCAAACTGGGTGTGGAGATACCCGCCGACCGCGGCGACTACAATAAGAGTTGAAAACAGACCGCTTGTCTGCCGTCGCATTAATCTCAAGATTCAGAATACAACAATACGTATTATATGAAAAAAACCGTTGTCTATCCCTTGCTTGCCTTTGCGGCCATTGTGTGGGGTATCAGTTTCATCCTCACGAAAGAACTCTTCGTAAGCGAGGCAAACATTACCGTACTCATTATTCTCACCTTCCGCCTCCTGCTGGCTACGGCCATCACTATACCCACCCTATTGCTGTTCAAAAAGTTGGAGCCAATAAAGAAGAGCGACCTCAAATGGTTTCTCATCCTGGCATTCTTGGAACCGTTTATCTACAGCATTTGCGAGACCAATGGAGTGAAGTTGGTCAGCGGCAGCATGTCTTCCATCATTGTGGCCACCATACCGCTTTTTGTGCCTTTCGGAATGGCCGCAGCCTATAAGGAAAAGGTTCGGGGAGTCACCCTCATCGGCATACTTATGTCGCTCATCGGTCTCTCCGTCATGCTTTTCCTAGGAGGCGAGAACAACTTGGACATGAATCCACGCGGCATTGCCTGGCTTTTCGGAGCCGTACTCACAGCCGTGGTTTTCACTATTGTTTTGGTTAAACTGGTGGGACGGTATAAGCCATTCACCATCACGGCCTATCAGAACCTCTTCGGCTGTCTCTATTTCATTCCGCTCATGCTGCTGATTGACGGAGGCAACTTGCCACTTCTCTCCTACTCGCCCAAGATGATTGGTCTACTGGTGGTCCTCGGTGTCTTTTGCAGCACGGTGGCCTACGTCTTCTACAATATGGGAGTTGAGCATTTGGGTGCCACCTCGGCCTGCATCTTCACCAACGCCATCCCTGTCTTTTCTCTCATTGCCGCCATCCTTATCGGCCAGGAAACCCTCACCTGGAGCAAACCCGTTGGCATTGTTATCGTCATCGCCGGCGTCGTTATCGCCCAAATTCCGCCCAAATCTAGCCCCATTGGCAAAACCAACCAGACCCATGCCAATTAGTTTGTGCGTAATATTTCGAAGCGTTGGTTGCATTGTAGAAAGAGAAATTGTACACGAGCGACATAGGGCCTGATCCACATTGCTATTTACGTATATTTGACATATCATAAGTAGACATGTTATCAAAAAGTAGCTGTCATTCTGTTATGATTCGATTTTTATTTGTACCTTTGCAATTGTATTATTTGGGAAAGAATATTCATTACTTGAAACTACCAATCGCTTAATCAATACATAATATAGTTATTATTCTGAGATTTACATCACTATAGACTTTTACAAATAATAAAACCACAAGTAGTCAACACCTCAAATATGAGGCTTTATAAAACTAACAAAGATGAAATTATCGATAATTACCATTAATTGGAACAACGCATCGGGTCTGAAAAAGACTATGGAGAGCGTGATAGGTCAGAGCTGTCAGGAGTTTGAATATTTGGTTATTGACGGAGGAAGTACGGATGGTAGTGTAGACATAATTAAACAATTTGAAAGTACACCAAACCTACAATGGGTATCGGAAAAGGATAAGGGTATCTACAATGCTATGAACAAAGGTATAAATAAGGCCAAGGGAGAATACCTGCAATTTCTTAACAGTGGCGACTCGTTGGTAGATAGGGATGTGGTGAAAAATATTTTGGAAGAAATTGAAAACAATGGGCATCCTGATATATTGGTCGGAAATGTATTAGAAGACTATGGAAAAAAAATCCTTAGGGGGACTTATGATAGTAAAAACCTAGACATGTGGTTCTTTTTCAGCAGATCGATCCACCACAATTCATCATTTATAAAAAGAAAATTGTTCGATCAATACGGAACCTATGACGAGAGCCTATGGATATCTTCTGATTGGAAATGGTTTCTGAACGTTGTAGGAATTAAGAAGGTAGAGCCGATATTTGTAAACGTTGACGTAGTCCTATTCAACATGGAAGGAGTAAGCGTGACAAATCATGAGAAATTATTAAATGAACGGATGCAAGTGCTGAATGAAATGATTGATCCCAATCTTATAGACGTCTTTTTACGATATGGCGACAATATTACGATAATGCAACAATTGGAGAAACACAAATGGACTAACCAAATTGTGACCTTCGTGTATAAATTGTCCAAATGGTTATATAAAAGAAAGCCTGTAGCCATCGAGCCCACATTCCGATAACCAGAGTTGCCTGAGAAAGGAAGTGCCAAGAGGGTTTAATGTGTTTTCACCTGAAATTTCCACGCAGAATTGGTCTTTTCCATATAATCAGATTTTTGCTCGTAACACGTTTTGATAGTGGTATGCCAACAGGATTTCTGCACCTCTAGCCTGTACCCATTCCAAATAGCGATAATACACATTTTTACTGACAGAACGAAATGTGGAATGAATAATAAACATCGGGGCGCGAAACTTGTGTTTCACGCCCCGATGGATGTTTATTTGAGTCCGAGTGCTTATTCGGTTGCTTCGGGTTTGAGGGTTACGACTACGTAGTTCTTGAGGTTGAGGAACTTTTTGGCCATTTTCTTGATATCCTTAACGGATACAGATTTGACGAGCTGGTCATATTTATCGATATCGTCGCGGTTCTCGTTATACATGTAGCTGCCCATGATCTGACCCATCCAGAAACCGTTGTTCTGACGCTGGGTGCCACGGTTGATAATCATTTGTTCCTGAACTTTGCCAAGGGTAGTGGCATCGGGTCCATTGTTGATGTAGCCCTCGATGATGCCGATGGCGGCTTTTTCAATCTGCTGAGTCATATCAGGGTTGCAGTTGATGTAGAACATCCAGTTGACCTTGCCTTCGGGGAGGATGTCGTAGCTGATGTTGACGCTGGGGCTATAGGTTCCACCCATTTTCTCGCGGATAACCTCAAGGGCAGTGATTTCCATAGCATCGCTCATTTGGTTGATGATCATCTTGTTCTTTTTGGTGGGTTTGAAACCCTGGGTTTCACCGTAAATCATCATGATGCCTTGGTTATCGGTGCCTTTGCGGACTTCACCGTGCTGGATGCCTTTGGCAAACTGAGGCTCGCGGTTGACCCAAGTCTCCTTGGCCTGCTTGCCGTTGGTCGGCAGGTTGTTGAGGTACTTGCCAATCATGTTGATGTCGTTGGCGCTGACGTTACCGACGAAGAAGAAAGTCTGGTTGGAAGCGTCGCAGAAACGCTCGCGGAAGATCTGATACTCACGGTCGAGGTTAAGGCCGTTGAGCTGTTCCTCGGTGGGGAGCATAACGGTGCGCTTGTCGTTGGGGTAGGCCACGTCGTGATATTTCTTGAGGAAGGCCACCTGAGGATTATTGGAAATGAACTTAATCTGGTTGCGGAGGTTGTCGATGTCGCGGTTGAAGGCGTTGATGTCCTTGCGGGGAGCTTCATAGTAGAGGTTGAGGAGTTGGAGCATAAGTTCGAGATCCTTTGGCGAGCAGCTGCCGCTGAAGCCTTGACGGTCGGAGCTGATGTCGGGGCTGATGCTGACATTTGTGCCCTTAAGTTTCTTCTGCAGTTCATTGCTGCTGAAGTTGGCAATACCAGCGGCATCGATAAGGTTGGCGGCCATCTGGGCAGCGTAAGCGTCCTTATCCTCATAGAGGGAGATGCCACCCCAAGCGTAAGAGCTCATCTGGATTTCGTCGTCCTTGAATTCGGTCTGCTTGACAATGAACTTAATGCCATTGGGGCATGTGTACTCGTTATAGCCAAGGGCGGTGTTGACTTTGGTGACTTTGGGGGTTACGACGCTGAGTTTCTTGTCCCAGAGCGGTTCCTCTTTGTAGTTGTCGACCCAAGCGTCGTACTTGGCGCTCTTGCAACGGTTGTAGATCTTAAGAACGTCGGCCTCGGTGGGGACGCGCACGCCTGGCTGCTCAGGAGCGGTAAGGTAGTATACGAAGTTGTTCTCGGTGACCCAAGTCTTAATGAGGTCGTTGCATTCCTGAAGGGTGATTTCGGGGATGAATTCCTTGGCATAGCTGAATTCTCTCATGGCACCGGGGATGACTTCGCCTTCGAGATAGTGGTTGGTGTACTCGGAAGCCAGGCTGTTGCTCTGAGTTTTGTTGGCTTCCTTAGCAATCTTGCGATAGTGGTCGAGCATATCATCTTTTACGCGGGTGAGCTCGGTCTCGGTGAAACCGTTCTGGACAGCGCGGAAGATTTCGGTGAGAATGACCTCGGTAGTGGCCTCAATCTTGTTCTCCTTGGGAACGCCGCTGCCAATGAAGGCATCGCACTCGCGGCCGAGGAAACCGCCGTAACCGGCACCAGCCTGGAGGAAGGGAGCGTCAGCCTTCTCGGCCAACTCGTTGAAGCGCTCGTCGAGCATGTTGCTCACGAGATTGCGGACGATAGAAGCACGATAGTCACCAACTGTGCCTTGGGGAGCTTTCTTGTGTTTCCAGAAAAGCATAAGGCTGTTGCCGGTGGCCTCCTTGTCGGTGGCAATGGCCACGAGGGGCTCCTGGTTGTCGGGAATGTCATAGGTGGGACGTTGTTTGGGGTTGATGGGAGCGGGACGCTGGCTAAAGAGAGCCTTTACTCGACCTTCCATCTCGTCGACGTTGAGGTCGCCAACGATGATGATGGCCTGCATGTCGGGACGATACCAGTCTTTGTAGAAGCGAACGATGTCGTCGCGTTTGAAGCCCATGATAACGCTCTCAAGACCGATGGGCAAACGCTCGGCATAACGGGAGCCTTTAAGCATGGTGGGCCAAGTCTTGTCGCGCAGACGGTCTTGGGCACCTAGGCCACCGCGCCACTCTTCGTGAATGACGCCACGCTCTGCCTCGATCTCTTCGGGGTCGAAAAGAAGGCCACCGCACCAACCGTAGAGTATGTCAAGACCCATCTTGACCATCTCGGGCTTGTCGGCGGGCATATCTACATAATAGACTGTCTCGTCAAAGCTGGTGTAGGCGTTGATGCCGCGACCGAACTCGATACCATTTTTTTGGAGGGTATCAATCATAGTGTTGTTGGGGAAACCCTCAATGCCATTGAAGGCCATGTGCTCGCAGAAGTGAGCCAGACCACGCTGAGCCTCGTCCTCGAGGATGGAACCAGCGTTAGTAACCATGCGGAACTGGATGCGGTTTTCGGGCATCTTGTTGGCACGGATGTAGTAGGTAAGGCCATTGGCAAGTTTGCCAATGCGTACTTTCTTGTCGACGGGCACCTTTTCGGTGAGGTCGGTCTTCTTGGCGTTCTGGGCGAACGTCATGCCGCCGAAAGCTACAAGCAGCATGAATAAAGTCAGAAGTTTTTTCATTTGTTTAATTGTTTAGTTAATATAATTTGTTGATTTGTATATTATCAATGGGTTAAACTGGGTCAGGGCGGAATTCGAGAATGTCACCAGGCTGGCAGTCGAGTTCCTTGCAGATACGTTCGAGCGTACTGAAGCGAACGGCACGTGCTTTACCTGTCTTGAGGATGGATAGGTTAGCGGGAGTAAGGTCGACCCGCTCAGCCAAGTCGGTCAGCGACACTTTGCGCTTGGCCATCATCACATCAAGGTTTACGACAATCATTAGGTGGTATTATATAGTTAGTTCCTGATCCTCTTGCATTTCTCGACCAATTTTGAAAATGTGGGCGAGGAAAATAATCGTGAGGCCGAAAAAGATGTTTACAAAATGGATGGTGAAGGCGACAGTGGGTTCCCAATCCGTACCAGCTAGAAGGTCTGCTGCCATCTGACGTTCGAGAAAGGCACGAGTGTCGGAAGAAAGCGAAACTGCTATGACCAGCAGCCCGACAACTACTAGGAGGGAAACCTGTCTGATGGGGAAGATCTTGCCATGTTTGGAACTGCGGTAGAAAGAAACCAGTACAATGGCAACCAGTACGATAATAGCCAGTAGAGCTAATGGGCCAAACCACTGAAGGATGAGTATCCAGGTGGCACGAGGATCGTTGGCATAGTCGCCTTTGTTGGAGGCAAATTCGACGGTGAACTCTGACACATGGGCACGAGCAGATAAGTCGTCAGGAGTTCCGTTGATAGCCTGGGAGGCAGAATAGACTGACTCATTGGCGACAAGGTCGGTGATAAAGAATGTGTGCTGATAGTCTTCCGCCTGAGGAATTTGAACCACCTGACTGTCGTCGGCAGAACCAATCACATTGGAGAAAAAGAGTCCAAGGCATACCAAAAGAATTCCTGCAAAAAGGGCATAGAGTCCGCGGACTTGTTTTATCTTATTGGGTTTCATCTAGATATGAATTATCAACCTTGTTTTTCTATCATTTTTTCGGTTGCAAAGATACAACTTTCTTTTAATATGACAAGAATTATTTATCGAAAAACGATAATTTTTTATTTCAAATCCGAAAAAGTGATATATGACTATTGGACAATGGAGAAAAGGAATAAGGACAATAGCAACATGTATACCGTTAGAAAGAAAGCGACAGCTGCTCGATCGTTTCGAGAACTCTGCCGTCTTGCTTGTACTAATTTGATTTATGAAGCATCTGGAGTACAGTACTTCTCAAGTGCATGACGAAGGTCTACAGGGGTAACGTCGTGATGTATCTGACCATCAAGGACGTATGATATTGCTCCTGTTTCTTCTGAAACAATAACACTCATGACATCAAGCTGCTCAGAGACTCCGATGGCGCTTCGATGGCGGAGGCCAAGATTGGGGTCTATATCCATACGGGAGGTGACGGGCAAAATGCAACGAGCAGCCAATATCCTATTGCCTTGTACTATGACAGCTCCGTCATGAAGGGGAGAGTTTTTGAAGAAAAGAGCCTCAAGGAGAGCAGAAGAGGTGTCTGCATTGATGCGTTCGCCCGTATCAATTAATTCTTCTAGGTCATTAGAGCGTTTAAAAATAATCAGGGCGCCTGTTTTGCTCTGAGACATGTGCATGCAAGCCTGGACATAGGGGTCGAAATTAGGTCCAGTCTTTTTGTTGGCATCATTGCGCCAGAAGCGAAAACGCTTGATGAAAGAATCGCCTGCAAGGCTGGTCTTTGTACCAACGAAGAGGAGGAATTTGCGAATCTCAGGTTGGAAAACTATGACCAACGATATGAGTCCGATACTCATAATGCCGCCAAAAATCTGGCTGCAGAGACGCATATTGAATAATTCGAATATACGCCAGGCAACATAAATGATGATGATTGCCCAGAATATTCGCATGATATTGGTACCACGGACAAGACGATAGAGCCAATATACCAAAATGGCTACCATGAGAATGTCGAGAATATCGACAAATCGGATTTCGGGGAAGGGAATGGATAGAAGTGTCATGATTGTGTCTATTTATTACCAATAGTTTAATTAAGAATAAATTTGGATTCTATTGAATACTAATTACTTTCAGGGAAAAGTAAGTTTATTGCTACTTTAGCTAAACGGGGAGTGTGAACGCGGAGTAGGCGAGTACCCGCACGAAGTGCAAGGGTATTGAGCACAAGGGTGCCAAATTCGGAATCGGGAAGTGGGAAGTACTGATCGGGGGTTTCCTGAGAACTTGCTAGACGACTGGTAATCATAGATTTGTTCGAGAGGGCTGTAAGCATTGGATAGAAAGGGAAACGGGCAATCAGTTGGTCTAGATGGAGCAGCAGGTGATAGTTCTGATCGGTTGTCTTGGCAAAGCCAAATCCTGGGTCGAGCCACACATCTTGGACTCCTAGGTTGTCTAATTTTTCCAATTTAGATTGAAAATAGTCCGACAAAACATCTAAAATATTATTATACTGTGTATTATACGACTCCTGCATTACATTGGGAAGACCACGTGTGTGCATAAGAATATAAGGGAGTCGGAGGGAAGCCACAGAAGAAAACATTTGAGGGTCAAACTGTCCGCCCGAAATATCGTTGATAATGTCTGCTCCGGCCTCAGCAGCCTTAGTGGCCGGGAGGCTGTAGCAGGTATCAACCGAGATGATGGTCTCGCAAGGAAGCTCCTGCCGTAGAAGTCGTACTAGAGGGACAAGCCTCTCAGCCTCTTCTTCAGGCTCGAGCAATTGCGCACCTGGCCGCGAGGAAACCACTCCTAGGTCGATAATGTCGGCTCCATCGGCAAGGAGTTGTCGGGCATGGGCAAGAATAGTGTCTGGCGACGTATATCGGCCACCGTCATAGAAAGAGTCCGGAGTGGCATTAAGAATTCCCATAATAACAGGCCTTTGGAAGTTTACTCGTTTCCCGTGCAAAGTAGCACTGAATGGAGAAAAATGAAGCCGACTGTCCATAGTTCAAAAAAAATGTGTATTTTTGTATTTTTGTGTATAAAACGTTTTTTTGTTTTTTTAATTGTGTGACAGCAAATAAAAAAAGGCAATTTCCGTTATTAGAAATACTATTTTATATTTTATGCCCGATACGAACAAAGAATTCAAGTCTGAAATAGCCTGTTGCCGCGATATTTTCGAGAAGAAGACTCGCGACTATGGCACTTCCTGGCGTGTGTTGAGGTTACCATCCCTCACCGACCAGATTTTCATTAAAGCCAGCCGTATCCGCAGCATACAAGAAAGTGGCGAGAACCGTGTGGGTGACGGCGTAGAGCCTGAGTTTATAGCAATGGTGAATTATGCTGTGATTGCCTTAATGCAGATGGATCTGGGACTGGAAGGTGAACAAGAGCTATCCCTTGAATCTGCAATGAACCTTTATGACAGGCACATAGAGAGAGCAACTCGGCTGATGCTTGACAAAAACCATGATTACGGCGAGGCCTGGCGGATGATGCGGGTGAGTTCCATGGTGGACCTAATTCTGATGAAAATCCGTCGCATAAAGCAAATTGAAGACCATCAAGGCAAGACTATCGCTTCCGAAGGGGTTGAAGGGGGCTATATGGACATAGTCAACTACTCCCTTTTCTGCCTGATAAGACTCAGCGAAGAAGAAAAGTAAAATTAATTGAGAATTCATTTAACAGGACAGCTATGCAGATTAAAGATACAAAACAGAATTGGACACTGAATGTAATAGCACGAGTGTTTGTAGGACTCGTTTTTATCTTCTCAAGTTTTGTAAAAGGTGTAGACCCTTTGGGAACTGCCTTCAAAATCACAGACTACCTTACCGCTTGGCAATTTGGAGGTCTCAGTTTCGAATGGCTTGAACCTGCCGCACCTTTCCTTTCGATGCTCCTAATCACCTTGGAGTTCTTAGTTGGTGTGATGCTGCTAACGGGCTCCTTCCGTCGTTTCACCGCCTGGCTATTAGCCCTGATGATGCTCTTTTTCACCTGCACCACTCTTTACGATGCCATCAGCAACAAGGTAAACGACTGCGGCTGCTTTGGCGATGCCATCAAGCTAACCAATTGGCAGACCTTTTGGAAAAATATCATCTTAGACATCCCAACGATATGGATTGTACTCACATGCAATCTCAGGCGTAAGAAACGCACCGAACGCGACACCCTTGTCGCCACCTTTGCCATCGTTCTTATGGTTATCTTTGGCCTCTTCAACATCAATAACGAACCCTGTATCGACTTCCGTCCCTGGAAAGTGGGCAACCAAATGGTAGACATGGACGAGAACCTAAAGGTGAAGAGTTACCTTACCTATCGCAACAAAACCACTGGCGAAACTCAAGAATTCCTCTCAGAAGATTTAATGAAAAAAATGGAAGACCCAGCATGGGAGGAGTCCTGGGAATGGGAAAGTAGCCGAGTGGAGGATCCTCACGAAATCAAAGCCGACGGATTCGCCATGCTTGACATGGAAATGAACGATCATGCCCAGGAGCTGATAATTTCCGACCACTACCTAATGATAGCTACCCTATATGACCTTGAAAAAATAGACGAGCGAGCCATCACCTCGCTCCAGCGGATGAACGAATTCTGTAATGAGAATGACATACAACTTGTCATCCTAAGTAGTGTTTTACCCGAAAAAATACAAGACTTTCTACACGCCCAGCATCTGGACGACCTCGAATATTATTTTGCCGACGCAACCGCCATCAAAACCATCCTACGCTCCAACCCTGGATATATCCTACTAAAGGAGGGCAAGGTTATTGGGAAATGGCATTATAGAAAAGCCCGCGGAGTAGCCGATGTGACTTTAAATTAGCCTCTGCTTTTTTCACTATTGACACAAAAAAACACAGAAAATATAATAATCAACTAATAATGATACAGAGAAAACAATCGCTTTTTTTATTACTTGCAGCGTGTGCACTAGTGCTATGCTTTGCCTTCCCTATTGCCACATTTACCGCCAAAGCTCCTCTGGGAGTTCCCGTAAGTGGCGCCTTAAACCTGCTTCCTAAGGACAATCCCGAGATGATGAACGAAATCCTGAACGGCCAACCAGTCACAATGGGTCAAAAGGGATTCATTAAAACCTGGCCTCTCATGACTCTCACTCTACTCACCATTGCCATCTCACTGGTCAGCATTTTCATCTATAAGAAACGAACCACCCAAATGAAAGTAGTGGCAGTTGGATTCCTTCTCTGTGTGATAGACATTTTCCTAATCTTTATCTGGGCGGTTGACAAATATATCAAAGCTGTCACCACTCCTATGGCTTGCACCGACATCCAAACCCGTTATGCTTTGGGGGCTTTCCTGCCCATCGTGGCAGCCGTCCTCCTATTTTTGGCTCAGCGTTCCATCAAGGCTGACGAAGAGAAGGTCAGATCAGCCGACCGTCTGAGATAGTCCTACCTTAAAGCCATGAAGAGAACAATTGACAGCATAGCCGAGTTGCCCAACGTGGCCAAGGAACTGTTAGAAACCTTCGCCCAAGAGCGTTTCTTTGCCTTTTTCGGCAAAATGGGTGTGGGTAAGACCACCCTCATTAAGGATATCTGCCAACAACTAGGTGTCGAGGACAACGTTTGCAGTCCCACCTTCGCCATTATCAACTCATACAGCACCGCCGAGGACGAACCCGTCTATCATTTCGACTTTTACCGCCTAAAGAACCTCAACGAGGCTTACGACATCGGCTACGAAGAATACTTTTACAGCGGCAACTGGGTGTTCACCGAATGGACTGAGAAAATCGAAGAACTACTGCCAGAACACTATGTTCGAGTAGAGATCGAAGAAAAGAACAAAGTAAGAATACTAACAGCAAACATCATAAATGACTGAATCAGAAGTACTGGCCAAACTGGCCGCACAAGCCCTCGACGAAAAGAAGGGCATCGACGTTCAAATACTTGACCTGCGCGGGTTGCCTTCGGCTCCCTGTGCATTTTTTGTAATAGCCTCGGGCAACGTGCCTTCGCATGTAAGCTCACTAAGCGACCACGTGCACGAGGTAATCAAGAAAGCAACCGGTCTGAATCCTTCCAAAGTTGAGGGCTACAACAATGCCGAGTGGATACTGATGGACTATTTCGACGTAGTAATCCACATTTTCCAGCAAGAAAGACGTGATTTCTACCGTCTTGAGCAGCTTTGGGCCGATGCTGTCCGAATGGAAATAGGGAGCAATTAGAACCATCTATTCCCCTTCTGCTGGTGAATCATCCACGAGAACTTCCACTTATAATGTAACTATATAATAATATATGGCAGAAAATAATCAGAAGAACAATCAACCCAAGGGCAATCCCTTCAAGCCACAAATTCCCAACAACGGACAAAAGCCCAAGCGCAACTGGGTAATGTACGCCATCTACGGTGTCATCATCGTAGTGCTGGGGAGCATGTTGCTGAGCCAAGACAGCCAGGGCGGACCCAAGACAATTAATAAAGAAAAATTCGAATCCATTTTGGCAAAACAGGACTTCAGCAAAATCGTTGTGGTCAATCAAGAATATGCCGAAATACACATAAAGTCATCTGTCGCCAAAAACGACACCTCCTACCGCGACCTCTATTCCAAAAACATGATGAACCAGTCGGTTCCGGCAGGCTTCTACGAATATCGTTTTGTCACAATCGAAGGCTTCGAAAAAGAAATTCAGAAAATAGAAGAAGAGACTGGCACCTACATCGACGTGATTCCCGAAAAGCGCTCAAGCCCCTGGCACGACATACTTGTCCTCTTCGGTCCATTCCTCCTTCTCATAGTTTTTTTCTTCATAATGAACCGCATGGCTCAACGTCAGATGGGTGGCAATGGTGGCGGAGGCATCTTTGGCGTGGGGAAAAACAAAGCCAAAATGTACGATGGTAAAACCCCTACCAACGTCACTTTCAAAGACGTGGCTGGACTTGCCGGTGCCAAGGAAGAAGTCATGGAGGTTGTAGACTTCCTAAAGAATCCAAAACGTTACACCGATTTAGGCGGCAAAATACCCAAGGGTGTGTTGCTTGTCGGCCCTCCGGGCACTGGTAAAACACTCCTGGCCAAAGCAGTGGCTGGCGAAGCCAACGTACCTTTCTTCTCCATGTCTGGATCCGACTTTGTCGAAATGTTCGTCGGCGTAGGTGCATCCCGTGTCCGTGACCTTTTCGAAGAAGCAAAGAAAAAAGCGCCTTGTATCATCTTCATCGATGAAATCGACGCAGTTGGTCGCGCCCGTGGTCGCGCAGGTCTCAGCAACGCCAACGACGAACGCGAAAACACGCTCAACCAGCTTCTTACCGAAATGGATGGCTTTAGCAGTGGCACCAACGTCATAGTTCTGGCTGCTACCAACCGAGCCGACGTGCTAGATAAGGCATTATTACGTGCTGGCCGTTTCGACCGCCAGATTCACGTGGAGCTGCCCGACCTCGAAGAGCGCAAGGCCATCTTCGAGGTGCACATGCGCAATCTGAAACTGAATCAGGACAAGAACTCCGAAGGGTTTGTCGACCGCGAGTTTCTTGCCAAACAGACTCCCGGATTCTCCGGAGCCGATATTGCAAACGTATGCAACGAGGCCGCTCTCGTGGCTGCCCGCAAGAACAAGCAGCAGATAGAAAAACAAGATTTCCTAGATGCAGTCGACCGAATTGTGGGCGGATTGGAGAAGCGTACCAAAGTGCTCACAGACCACGAGAAGCGAGTAGTAGCCTACCACGAAAGTGGCCATGCCTCGGTTAGTTGGCTGCTGCGCTGGGCCGACCCGCTCATCAAAGTCACCATTGTGCCACGCGGCGATTCATTGGGTGCAGCCTGGTATCTTCCCGACGAGCGTCATCTTACCACTACCGAACAGATGAAAGACAAAATGACCAGCCTCATGGCCGGCCGTGCTGCCGAGGAAATTTTCTTTGGCCAAATCGGCACCGGTGCCCTCAGTGACATCGAACGCGCCACTAAAATGGCCCAATCCATGGTCATCTACTACGGTATGAGTCCCGAAGTGGGCAACGTCAGTTTCTACGACTCCACCGGTGAAACCGACTATGGCTTCACCAAGCCTTTCAGCGAAAAGACTGCCGAAGTAATCGACAAAGAAGTCCGCCGAATGGTAGAAGAAGCCTATCAGCGTGCCAAGGAAATCATTATGGCACACAAGTCTCAAATGGACGAACTAGCAGGACAACTCTTTGAAAAAGAGGTGCTTTTCCGCGAAGACTTAGAGCGCATCTATGGGCCTCGCGAGGCAGACATCGAAGCCGAAAAAATAAAAAAACAATCCGAACAGAAAAAACTTTCCGACGGTGAAAACACCTCAAACGCAGCCCCGTCTGAAACATCTGAACCCGATGCCGCTCCGTCCGAAGCATCTGAATCCAACGGTACTCCGTCTGCCCCCCTGCAAGAATAGTAGCCCACAATTCATTTCAAACTCACAGAATCATTATGAACGATAAGATGAAGACATTCTGGGTTCGGACGGCAAGTGCCACAGTGTATGCCCTGCTGTTTTTGGGCTCCATCTATAGCGGCCGCCTAACTGGCAACCCGACTATAGGCACCGTCATTCTAACCGCCTTCGCCCTCTTTGTGGCCATGGGTTGTGCCTTCGAATATTACCGCATCGCCCAAAAGCAGGAGTTTCAACCCAACCGTATCCTCGGCTACCTCTTTACAGCCATGATGGTGGTAGGGTTAGGATTAGGCTCACTTTATGCCAACGGGCTTGATAACTGGTTGGGACTAGGCAAATTTGCCGCCATCTTAATAATGGCATTAATATTCATGCTCATCATGCTAGTGGCAGTCCCTGTCACCCTCATGGCAGAACTCTGGCGTCATTCCGAACAGCCTTTCGCCGACGTGCTCCACACCCTCCTGCCCATGCTCTACTGTGCTGTACCGCTAGGTCTCCTGCCTTTCCTTCACAACGGCATGAACATCCTAGTCATGTGCATCATCCTAGTATGGGGCAACGATAGTTTTGCCTACATGGGCGGCTCACTGGTAGGGAAACACAAGATGTGGCCAAAGCATTCGCCGGGCAAGACATGGGAAGGCACTGCCATCGGCGTGATAGTATGCCTGCTTACGGCCGTTTTTATAGGCCCCCTATTCAAGACCCAACTTATGTGGGGCGAATGGCTTCTTCTAGGCTTTGTATGCAGCGTGATTGGCACCTTGGGCGACCTAGTGGAGTCTATGTTGAAACGTTCAGTGGGATTGAAAGATTCTGGCAACATCATGCCCGGCCATGGTGGATTCCTCGACCGCTTCGACAGCCTACTCATGATACTTCCCCTTGCCATGATTATATCCATCTTTGTACTATTTGATTAAAAAAACAAGCCATGTATATCCATCGCGAAGGTAAAAACCTGTTATTAGGTCTGGCTGCCGTCATACTAGTCATCTATTTACTGATGATATTTTTTGTTCATCACTGGACCTTCTTTCACTTTCTTTTCATCACCATTCTTTTAGTCTTCTTCGTCATGGTGATGATGTTCTTCCGCATTCCACGCAGGATTTTCACCAACGACCCTGAGCGGCTCATTTCGCCCGCCGACGGCGTAGTTGTAGCCATGGAAGAAGTCATGGAGAAAGAATACATAAAGGAGGAATGCCTCATGGTCAGCATCTTCATGAACGGGACCGACGTCCATGTCAACCGGTATCCCTGCGATGGCGTGGTGGAATACTATAAGTTCCATCGGGGCAACTATTTCGTAGCCTCCTATCCCAAGTCGAGTGTCCTCAACGAACGTACCACCGTTGGCCTCCGCCTTAACAACGGGCAGAAAATAGTGGTCCGGCAGGTGGCTGGCACAATGGCCCGCCGCATTGTCTGCTATGCCCGTGAGGGCGAACATGTCAAGCAGAACCAAGAAATGGGCTTCATCAAGTTTGGCTCGCGCATCGACCTCTTCATTCCCAAGACATTCCCTCTCGAAGTAGGCCTTCAGGACGTGGTGCGCAACGGCATCTCGCCCCTTTGCACCATTGTGCCACCCACCAATGAGCATCCCGCTACCAACTAGTCATTAATAATATGGGAATCGCTGAACAAATCATATACGAGGACAACCACCTGATAGCTCTCAACAAGCTGCCCGGTCAAATCGTACAGGCCGACAAAACAGGCGACAAGCCTCTGGTAGAAGAAGTCAAAGCCTTCCTCAAAGAGCGCGACCAGAAGCCTGGCAATGTCTTTTGTGGCGTCATCCATCGGCTCGACCGTCCGGTCAGCGGGGTAGTCATCTTTGCCAAAACCAGCAAAGCCCTCTCCCGAATGAACGAACTGGTAAAAAGCCGCGATTTTCACAAAACCTACCTGGCCGTGGTCAAAAACCACCCTCCTGCCAACGAAGGCCACCTCGAAGACTACCTCATCCGAGTTGAGAAAACCAACAAGAGCTTCGTCACCAACGACCCCAAAAAGCCCGGAGCCAAACTGGCCATACTGGACTATCAGTTAAAGGCCGTATCCACTGGAGGCTACTATCTGCTCGAAGTAGAGCTCCACACCGGTCGCCACCATCAAATCCGTTGCCAGCTGGCCCACATGGGGTGTCCCATCAAAGGCGACCTCAAATATGATGCCTCCCGTTCCAACCCCGACGGCAGCATCTCCCTGCATGCCTTCCGACTCCAATTTGACCATCCTATACGCCACGAGCCCGTCACCATTACGGCTCCCGCTCCGTGGCATTATTTCGACGAATATCACGATTTAGTATTATAATATCAACAAAATGAAAAAAATCTTTACTGCCCTTCTTATGGGCATGTTACTACTGGAATCCGTGTCTGCCATGGCACAGTCTCTCAGTACTAAACAAAGCAATTTCGCACAATCCTCCTTCACCTTCAATGCCCCTACCCCTCTCATCAAGATGCAGCAAGCTAACGGGGTCACTTTCGCTTCCATCACTTTCGAAGGAGCAGCGCCCTCTACCCGTTTAGGCCAACCCGATCTTCCCGTCATCACCGAAATGATAGAGATCCCTCTCTGCAGCAACGTGAAGGTAACCATCGCCAATGTCAAAACCGAAGGACTAGAGCCACTCAAATACCCCATCATGCCACTTCAGCCGGCTCCTTGCAAGTCCGACCGCTCTCCCAAGCCTTTCGTTTTCGACAGTGTCTTTTATGCCACCAACGCCTTCACCGACCAACCGGCCGCATGGGTTGAAGTGCTCGGTGTTGCCCGTGACCGCAATATCGCTCTCCTTCGGGTGTCCCCTGTCTCATACAATCCCGTCACTGGAGAGGTGCGGTTAATTACCTCCATGGACATCACCCTCACCTACGAAAACCCCGACGTTGCTGCCACCCGTCAAATGCGCAGCCGCTACTACTCACCCGACTTCTCCTTGGGCCACCGCCTGCTAGCCACCCTTCCGGCTGGCAAAGAGATACGCAACGCAGCGCCTCTTCACTACCTCATCGTGGCCCACAGCAGCTTCCGCGGACAACTAGACGAATTTGTCAGTTGGAAGAAACGTCAGGGCATCAAAGTCACCGTGGGCTACACTGACGACCCTGCCGTCGGCGCCACCAACACAAGCATTGCCGCCTACACAAAAAGCTTCTACGACCAAGCCACCGACACCCTCCCTGCTCCTACATTCCTCCTCATCGTAGGCGACCATGAACAGATTCCTGCTTTCAATTCACGTGTCACCTCGCCCGCTTCCGACCACATTACCGACCTCTATTTCGCCACATGGACCGCAAACGACAATATCCCCGACTGCTACCTGGGTCGTTTCTCCGCCCGCACCGTCGCCGAACTCACCCCTCAGATCGAGAAAACCCTGCTGTACGAAAGATATGACTTCACCGACGACAGCTACTTGGCCAAAGGCATCCTCATTGCCGGTGAAGACGGCGGCTATCCCAACGACAATGCATACCACTATGCCGACCCTGCCATGGACTACGTGGCCAAATACTACGTCAACGCCGCCAACGGATTTACCGACGTAAAATACTATAAGAACAATACCAGTTTCGCCCCTGCCGGTGTAACCGTGACGGGCAGCAGCCAAACCACTGCCTCCGCCACCACACTCAGGTCTCTCTACAATGCTGGCTACGGCTGGATTAACTACAGCGCCCATGGCAACGACGACTGCTGGGGCACTCCCGGTTTCAACACCAACCAAGTGGCTCAGATGACCAACAACGGCAAGCCCTCCATCATGATAGGCAACTGCTGCCTCAGTGGCCGCTTCAATACCAATCTTGACGCCTGCTTTGGCGAATCGCTCCTGCGCAAATCAGACAATGCAGGAGCCGTGGCCTACTTCGGCTGCACCAACTCCTCCTACTGGCCCCACGACTTCTGCTGGGAAGTAGGCTACCGCAACAGCATGTCCAACACCATGGATGCCACCTACGACGCCAACAACCTAGGCATGTACGACCGTCTTTTCCACACCCACAACGAACCCTTCTCTGCATGGCACACCACCGCTGGCTCCATCAACGTGGCCGGCAATACCGCTGTTGAAACCTACGGAAGCTACACCCATTATTATTGGGAAATATACGAACTCTTTGGCGACCCCTCACTCATGCCTTGGCTCGGTAAGGCTCGTGTAATGCCTGTCGACGCCCCTTCTGCCATACGCATTGGCGAGATCAACTACAGCGTCCAAGCCGTCCCCTACGCCTACGTGGCCATTACATCGGGTGAGGAACACAATTTCATTGCCGCCGCCTATGCCGATGCAACAGGACTGGCCGAAATCACGCTGCCCGCCTCCCTGGCTCCCGGCGAATACGAACTCTCCATCTGGGCACAGAACTATCAACCTTCCTTCCAGACCGTCTACGTCCTTTCGCCCGACGGCCCTTATGTGACCGTAACCAATATCGTTCCCTCCCAAGGTCAACTTCATCCTGGTAAAACTGCCACCTTCGACATCACCCTCACCAATATTGGCAATGCCAGCCCCTACGAGCGCCTCCTCGTGCTCTCCTCCAGCGACCCCCGCGTAACCGTCATCCAACCCGAGACCCACTACCCTGCCTGCGCTCCTGGCGACACCATCACCCTCACCGGTGTCAATGCTGTCTACCTCTCCCAAGAACTGAGCGACGGTGACAGAATTAACCTCAACGCCAATGTCCATTTTGGCAGCACTCCCTCAGCCAAATCCAAAGTTCTCCAAGTGTCCAGCAGCCTCCTCCATGCATCCGACGCCACCACACTGCCCTCGCTAACTGCCAACACTGCCAGTACCATCACCTGCACCGTCACCAACTCAGGCTCCGACACCTCCTCAGCCCTCCTTTTCGACCTTCAATGCCCCTTTGGACTCCTCAGCACCGAGGCCGCGCAGCAGCCCTCTACTCCTCTGGCTCCCGGCGAAAGTGTCAATCTAACGTTCAATATCACCATGGGCAACAATCTGCCTAACGCAAACATTCCCTTCTATCTTTACGTCACCACCGACAACGGCACCAAACTGCTGAAGGAGTACGGTATGCGTTGCGGCATCAACACCACCGAAGACTTCGAATCTGGCAACTTCTTACAATACAGCTGGACACAGAACTCCAACCCGTGGGAGGTCACCTCTTCACAATCCACCTCCGGCCAATTCAGTGCCCGCAGCAAGGTTGGACTAGGCAACCGCAGCGAGTCGAAACTATCAATCGAGTGGACCTCCGTAGTCGACGATTCCATCTCGTTCAGCTACAAAGTATCCAGCGAAGAGAACTGGGATAAATTCTCCTTCTCCATCGATGGCGGCTCAATGATGGAAGCATCTGGCGAAACAGACTGGGTAAGGGTTGCATTCCCCGTCACGGCCGGCAACCACATATTCGCCTTCTCCTATACCAAAGACCGCTCTGTCAGCAATGGCTACGACTGTGCCTGGATAGACGATGTCAGCCTACCCTTCGCTGGCGACCAATGTGCCTTCACACTCGACACTGTCTGCCAGGGTGCCGACTACACCTTCCATGGCCGTACCGTCAACACCTCCACTACCGGTGTGTTCTCCTACGTCGACACCTCCAGCGTCGTCAGCCAATACCTATCCCTCACGGTCATGCCTGAGCCAGAGGTGGAAATTGCCGTCACCAACATCGATGGCTGCATGCTGCTCCAGGCATCCGGAGCCAGCACCTACGAGTGGAGCACAGGCGAAACTGGCAGCGTTATAGCCATCTGCCCCACCGAGCCAATCAATATCTCCGTAACAGGCTATCGTGGCGGCTGCAGCAGCACCGCCAGTGTCGAACTGCTCTCCATCCAGAACAACGATCAACAGACACCCGTCCAGCTCTACCCCAACCCCGCCCATAACAGCGTCACCGTGGCTGCTGACGGCATCCGCAATATAGAGCTCATCAACCTTGTGGGTCAAACCATCAAGCGCAGCCAGGTCAGCGGCGACCGCGCAACCCTCAGTCTGCAGGGACTATCCAACGGAGTCTATTTTGTCAAGGTTGAGACCAACCAAGCAGTCGTCATCAAGAAACTTGTCCGGCAGTAACCACCCTTTACAATCATACATCAAAAGACAAAGGGTCAGCAATTCAAATGGCTGGCCCTTTGCTTTATGATATACTCCCAAGGGTGCAATCAGCCAACCTCACCTCCAGCAATCGGATTCTTGGCGAAAGGGTCATTTTGCAGGCCGGGACAAGCCTCTAACGCATATATAGCAATCGTTTCAAGCAATTCAAGGCAATTCGACAAAAAAGGCTTGAGAAAAAGCCCTAAGAGGCATTTTGCGGGATGTAACGAGTCGGAATGTAAGAATTTGAGTATCTTTGCAGAAATGTAAAAGATACGATATGCACAAAAAAATGTAAGGCTTGTGGGTCGCAAATCACCAAAAGGATTGTTGTTTCGGAGGGGTTATGAGTTATAGAATAAACATTATTTACTTTTTTTTTGTATTTTTGCAAGTTTGGAAGAAAATAGATAATTATACAAATTACTAAATAGGAATATTTTATCATGAACGATACAGAGGATATGAAGCCCAAAGTGTCGATAGTGGTGCCGGTGTATAAGGTGGAGGCATATATAGAACAATGTGTCCGGAGCCTATTTGAACAGACGCTGGAAAACTTGGAGTTTATTTTTGTAGACGATGCATCGCCAGACGAAAGCGTGGCCATCATCAAGCGCGTGCTGGATGAATACCCCCAACGCAAGGGACAGGTAAAATTCATACGTCATGAGCACAACATGGACCTACCTCAGACCCGAAAAGATGGATTGAATGCAGCTACCGGCGAATACTTCATATACGTAGACAGCGACGATTGGGTGGAGCCCAACTATGCTGAGTTATTGTATAATAAGGCTCAAGAAACTGGAGCAGAAGTGGTGATCTGTAATTTCTATAATTATTATTCTGAGAAAGAATGGGTGTTGGTCGGCACACCACCTCATGGCGAGGGAATGAAAGGGGAAATGCTGCGCGACGACACATTAAACAGACAGTGCTCCCCCAATCTGTGGATTCGCTTAGTAAGCAGAAGTCTATTTGATGAAAACGATATTGCATGGCCAGTTTGCGGTATGGCTGAGGACTTGGTACTAAGCTCTCAGTTTTCATACTACGCGAAAAGTCTGGCGCATGTGGACGTTCCTCTGTATCACTATAGGTGCACCCCTAACTCTTATGTGAAGATGAAAAACGAAGAGACGGTTATTATGAAAAGGGCTAACGGTTTCATTGCGAACCTAGGTGTCCTTGAGGATTTCATGAGAAAGAAAGGGATAAACAAAAAATATGAACAGGGGCTTTTTATTTCAAAAGTATTGGCTCTGGCAGAACTAAACCCCATTATAGACAAGCCCAAGTACTGGTGGAAATATGTGAGCACTTATCCCTCAGTAAACTTGGCATTGATTTTTGGTAACAAGTATGTCCATCTCAAACCTATAAAGCGGCTGAGGTTATTGACCATCATGCTAGGTATATACCCCGTGGGGAAGAGGCTGAAGGCAATTGTGGCTAAGTGATAAACATGGTCTTGTAACACGAACTATTGACAATTATTATGAACGACAATAAAGTACACGCTCCCAAGGTGAGCATCATAGTTCCGGTGTATAAGGTGGAGGCATATATAGAACAATGTGTCCGGAGCCTATTTGAACAGACGCTGGAGGACTTGGAGTTCATCTTTGTAGACGATGCATCGCCAGACGAAAGCGTGGCTATCATCAAGCGTGTGCTGGATGAGTACCCCCAACGCAAGGGACAGGTAAAATTCATACGTCATGAGCACAACATGGACATAGCTCAGACCCGAAAAGATGGATTGAATGCAGCTACCGGCGAATACTTCATATACGTAGACAGCGACGATTGGGTGGAACCCAACTATGCTGAACTGCTGTACACCAAGGCGCAGGAGACGAACGCAGACATAGTGGTGTGTGATTTTTACTTTTACAAGAATGAAGAGGTATCTGTTATCAACGCAGTGCCTGACAAGGAGGGCGACACTGGAGAGCGGCTGCGCGACGACACACTGAATAGAAGAAGTTGGCCCAATGTCTGGATTCGTTTGTTCCGCAGAAGCCTTTTTGCTGACAATGACATAATATGGCCAAAGCACGGAATGGCAGAGGATGTTGTAATTACCAGTCAAGCCACCTATTATGCCAAGAAGTTGGTCTATTTGAATAGTCCGCTCTATCACTATAGGTGGAATCCTAACTCTTATTCGCGATTGGAAGATGAGTTGAAAGTGATGAAGCGTGTTAACAATTACAAGGAGAACTTAGCTATCGTCCAGGATTTCCTGCGTCAGCACGGCGTTGCACACAAATATGCTAAAGGCATCATTCACGCCAAAATTGAAATACGGAATTATTTCCTTCCATTGTTGCATAAACCCAAATATTGGTGGAAGCATATCAGCACTTTTCCTGAGATTAACTTAATCTTTCTTTTCCCTAACCGGTATTACAACCCGCCATTCCGCAAAAGGTTGCGCATGTTGTTCACCCTACTTGGCCTATATCCGCTTTTGACCAGGCTGACAGGAGAAAAGGAGTTGGAGAGTTAACACCTACTGTAAAAGACAGTCACTCCAATGCCTAACTGAGTTGGATAATATCCGACCAGCCTATCAACCCACAATCTAGAACCTGTTCAGCGCACTTTTTCCAACACTGTTTCTTCGGTTTTTTACCTTTATTTAATTTGCATTTAGTTTGCATTTTATTTATTGGACAAAAACAAAATACAAATAAAACAAAAACTAAATCAAAATAAAACAGCGAAACTAGAGATGCCAAAGAGGCAATGGAAGAGGGAAAAAGTGTCTTGCACGAAAGTGAGGACAGTTGGATATGTCAACAAAAAACATGGAAGCAAACAGGCGAAAGTTTGGAAATAGTGGATTGGAACAAAGAAAGAAATCAAAATAAGTTGGTTCAATTGGGGAACAATTAAACTAAGTTTGTTAGAATCTGGCGCACCTACACGACTGAAACACCAAATAATATACATACATAATAGGCTGTATATCAATAGTCGTAATGGGAAAAACATTTTTATATACATATTTTTTACTGAGCTATCAGCTTTTTTACGTACCTTTGCAACCCAATCCGAGTTGGTCGGATGCTAATATTAATAACAAACTAATTTAGTCGGATGAAGAACAAATACTATGACCTGGTAGACCAGACTTTTGATTTTCCTCAGGACGAGTTTCGCACCGAAGACGGCGAGCTCTACTTCCACGATATTCCTTTAATGGAAATCATCAAGCAATACGGCACTCCATTAAAGATATCCTATCTGCCCAAAATCTCCTCGCAAATACAGCGTGCCAAACGAATGTTTAATGTGGCTATTGCCAAAACCGATTACCAAGGCACTTACAATTACTGTTACTGCACGAAATCGAGCCACTTTAGTTTTGTGCTGGAGGAGGCACTGAAGAACGATATTAACCTCGAGACCTCTTCGGCATTCGACATCAACCTGATACTGGAGCTATACGAGCAAGGACTCGTGGACAAGACCAAATTTATCCTCTGCAACGGATATAAACGGATGCCCTACCTGGAGAACATTGTAGGCCTGTACAATGAAGGATGGCACAATGTGATACCCATTTTTGACAACGAGAACGAGTACTACACTCTCGACAAGATGCTGGAGAACCCTGCCGTGCCCATGAAAGTGGGCATACGCATTGCAGCCGAAGAGGAGCCTAAGTTCGACTTCTATACCTCGCGGTTGGGCATGCGCTATCGCGACATTGTCAGTTTCTATGAGGAGAAGGTGAAATCGAACAAGAAATTCCAGCTGAAAATGCTCCACTTCTTTATCAACACGGGCATCCGCGACACCGCCTACTACTGGAACGAGTTGGCCAAGTGCGTGAATGTCTATTGCGACCTCAAGCACGTCTGCCCAGAGCTAGACTCGCTCAACATAGGTGGCGGTTTCCCCTGCAAGACCTCTTTGGCTTCCAACTACGACTACGAATACATGTCGGAGGAAGTGCTGGCCCAAATCAAGAACATCTGCCTCAACCGCGAAGTGCCAGAACCTAATATCTTTACCGAATTTGGCAGTTTCACCGTGGGAGAAAGCGGCGCCACCCTATACAGCATCCTTGACGAGAAGCAGCAGAACGACCGCGAAAGGTGGTATATGATAGACAGTTCTTTCATCACCACCCTCCCCGACACTTGGGGCATCAACCAGCGCTTCATTATGCTGCCCATTAACCACTGGGACTGCGAGTACCAGCGCGTTTTTTTGGGCGGCCTTACATGCGATAGTGAGGACTACTACAATGCCGACTCACATGCCAACGCCATTTTCCTGCCAAAACTGCAGAAAGACGAGCCGCTGTACATTGGATTCTTCCACACTGGAGCCTACCAAGAGAGTTTGGGCGGCTATGGCGGCATCCAGCACTGCCTGATTCCGGCTCCGAAGCACATTATTATCGACAAGGACGAGGACGGCGAGTACGTCACCAAACTCTTTGCCAAAGAGCAGAGCCATAAGTCTATGTTGAAAATACTAGGTTACTGACAGACCCATAGCACACACACTCGGTATTAGGGGGTGAACAGACCTAAAAGGCAAGGCCCGCCGGACAAATCCAGCGGGCCTTAACTATTGGACGTATGCTATGGATTGCTAGTCGTTGAAAATTTCGTGGAGCTCGACTTCGTAGATAACGGGGGTGTACGGGGGGAGGTCTTCGACATTACGACAGGTCTCATAAGGGAAGTAGAAACGGTATTTGCTGCCTGCGGGCATCAGCTGTAGGCCGTAGAACAAGCCGGGGAACATGCTGTCGGAGAGGACATGGACGATGGGGTCGCGTTTGCCGTAAGTCTGCATAATGGTGTCGCCCGTGAGAGCGTTGATGCTACGGAAGTCGAATTTGATACGCTGGCCGACTTTGGCCTTGACTCCCTGTCCTGGGGTGAGCACTTCGTAGTAGAAGCCGTTGTTGGACTTCTGAAGATTGTTGTTCTCTTGGGTCAGACGGTTGAAATACTCCTTTTGACGGCTGTCGGCATCGACGGCATTGGTCTCGGCGTCGCGACGCTGTTTTTGGCTCAGGAGGAAGGTCAAGTAGTTGCAGGCAGCGCGATAGGTTTCGTCGTCAAGCGGTTGCTGCTCGCCTTTGATGGCACTTTCGAAGGCCTTGAGGACAACGTCCTTGTCGAAGGAATAGAAGTCGCTCTTGGCCGTTTCGGCCAGGCTCATGCCCATTGCCCAGCTGAGGGTGTCTTGCTGGGTATTGAGGACTACTTGTTCGGATTTGCTGCTGCACGAGACGGCACCAAGTAGGAGCAGAAGTGCAGCAAAGGGAATAAGAATTTTCTTCATTGTATATGTATGTTTTATATTATTTGCATTATTTATGGCGATGTGACGGGTTATTTTCCACGCCCCTGGAAGATGATGCCTACGGTGTAGATGAGGATTTTTATGTCGGTGGCGAGGGACATATTTTCCAAATAGAGGAGATCGTACTTCAGTCGCTCGCACATTTCGTCGACACTGGAGGCGTAGCCATATTTCACCTGTCCCCAGGAGGTGATGCCGGGTTTGATGCGTTGCAGCAGAAGGTACTCGGGGCAACGCTTGACAATTTGGTCGATGTAGAACTGGCGCTCGGGGCGGTAGCCGACGATGGACATGGTGCCCTTGAGTACGTTGTAGAACTGGGGAATTTCGTCGAGACGCACCTTGCGCATAAAACGGCCGAAAGGAGTGATGCGGGGGTCGTCGTCGCGGGAAAGGGCAGGACCGCACGACTCGGCGTCGACATACATGCTGCGGAACTTGTGCATTTTGAATGGTTTGCCCATATAGCCGATGCGTTCTTGGGCATAAAAGACAGGACCCGGACTTGACAGTTTCACGGCGATGGCGGTGAAGAGGAAGACGGGCGAAAGGACGACGAGGGCCAGGATTGACAGCAGGATGTCGGCAATGCGTTTGACGCTGTACTGCCACTCGGGCATGAGACGGGTATTGATGGTGATAAGCGGGGAATGGAAGATGCTGTCGACACGCACCATGCCCAAGATGATGTCGCGGGCGTCGGGGGTGATTTTGATAATCACCTCGCCACAGCCGTCCAGGGTGCGCAGGATTTGCTGTATCTGTTTCTGTTCATTGTCTTCGACGGCGATGATAACCTCTTCGACATGGTGACGCTCGATGAGGACTTTGATGTCGTCGGTGGTGCCGAGACAGGGCATAATGGCGGTGAGTCGGGTTTCGGCAGCGGTGGCCGAGTCCTTGTTGCAGTCGACTGAGACGAAGCCCACGAAAATGTTGCCGGAATATTTCTCCTGATTTTCAAGGTCGAGGTAGGTCTGGTAGGCCTTCTTATGGCTGCCGATGAGCAGTGTGGGGAAACCTGTGCGGCGTTCATGCACACTGCGCACTATTTGGGAGGTCTGCAGCACACGACAGAGGTAGGTGAGGGACAGATGGACGATGAAAAGAAAGAGTGCGGAGAGATAGTAGTTGCGATAGTTGCCCACCTCGTCGTCCAGCATCAGGGCAAAGAAGATGACCACGACGCCGATGAGGGTGGCGACGACGGTGTCCTGCGCCTCTTTCAGACGCGATTTGCGCAGCACGTTCTTGTATGAGCCCTGGATGGTATAGAGGCAGAGCCATCCGGCGGGGACAATGACTATTCCCCACCAGAAATTGGCATCAGAGAAGATCTGCGTGAGGTCGCTGAAAACGAAGTTTTCGAATCCTATCTTTCGGAAGACGAAAAGGAGCGCCCAAGCCATTATGGCGCTAAGGATGTCGAAGAAAATATAACGGATGGTGACTTGTTTAGCCTTCATTACATGTGTCTTGCAGTGAGAGATGCACTAGGTTGAATTTAGTAAGAGAGGATTTTTACGTTGTCGATTTTCACATTGGCATCAATACCCTCGGTATTGGCCGCCTGGAAATAGACAGTGAAGGGTTGATTGTAGTTGAATTGACTCCAGGTGCGGGTGAGGTTGATGTAGACTTTGCGCCACCCTTTACCGGTAGTGGGTCTCAGCGCCGCAACACCTTTAGAGGTGGCATGGCGATCACTGTTTAGCTCGAAGCCTATCATGTTGACATAGAGAGTAACATCGGTTTGGTAGTTCATCTCCATGTAAACGGTGCTGTTGGGAATGTCGAATTCGTCGTTGATATAGAAATTCTGGACAGAGACGGTGTCGGGGAGATGGACGAGGCCATAGCCTTGGCCTGTGCAGGCACCTTCCGGGTCGTCGGACACCCATACGACAGTACTGTCGAAATGGGAGGAGAAAGAGGTGGGTTCGAAATAGTCTTCGCTCAGGACCCGCATCTGACTGCGGGTTTTGTAGTTGGTTTGGAGGTACCACTGTTGCTTACCGCTGTCGAAAGAGCCGAGGTTGGTGACGCTGTCGGAGGTAACACTCACATTTTTGAGTTCGATGTAGTTGTAATAGATGTAGTAAATTCGCGTGGAAGAAACGCCATTCTGTTTCACTACAGGATAGACACGGAGATACTTCATGTTGCCCTGGTTGAGCACGGGGACAGTGCAGGGCAGCTGGAAGGAGCCAAGGTTGGTTTCGGCCGCATCGCCTTCGAAATAGGCGATGAATTGCACAGCATCGATTTCAGAATTGTAAAAACCGGGCTCGGGGGAGGGAGCATTTTGCGCCTGAGGAACCACATCGATACGGTCCAAATGGATATATGCAGGGACTGTGACGTCGCCTTGGAATTTCTTGCAACTGCTGAAAGCCAATGTGGTAACGGCCATCGCTAGCAAGAGTCGGAAGATATTTCTCTTACAATACATATATTCATTAACGTTCTAATGCTGTTTTTATTATCTTTTATCAGAAAAAAACGCTGAATGTCACCAACCATGTGAGGGTGTCCCCCGAAACGAGGCGACAAAACAATTCTTTTGAGTCTAAAATGGCTCTTGGAGGGAAGAAGGTAACCGAATGATAATACGAGTCTTGTGTTTATTTTTAGGGACAAAGGTGTTCATGTCAGAAAATTCCCGTATTTTTGCAATGAAAAATAATGCAATATGAAGAGAATTGGAGTTCTTTCTGATACACACGGCGTGGTGCCCAGCCAAGTTTATACTTTTTTTAAGGACGTTGACGAAATATGGCATGCCGGCGACATGGGGCGCGGCGTACTGGAGGAGCTACGAGAGTTTAAGCCCATCCATGCCGTTTACGGTAATATGGACGACTACAAGATGCGATATGAGGTGATGGGCACAGATATTTTCCACTGCGAAGGACTGAAGGTGATTATGACACATATCGGCGGGTGGCCAGGGCACTATCCCGCCCCCATCCTGCAGTTGCTCAAAAGCGAGAAACCTGACATCTTCGTATGCGGCCACAGCCATATACTGAAAGTGATGTGGGACAAAGAGCTGAACCTGCTCCATATCAACCCCGGTGCTGCCGGCCGACAAGGGTTCCAGAAGGTCGACACCTTGGTGCGCTTCGCCATCGACGGCACCCCCAGAGACATGGAGATTTTAGACTTTCCTAAGTACTTCAACGACTGAACGCATTCATGCTTGATTCTGGTTGTAACATTTCCTATTTAATTTAATGACGTATGCCTTACAGTCTGACTGCCTAATGGAATATCGACAGCCCCAAGAATAGAGCATAGTAGATAAAAAATCCCTGCAGAGCGTTTTCTACAGGGACTATAGCTGGTGATTTAAAGTTGAGTACGAAAGGCCTCACGCGCTGCCCATTCCTCCTCTGGAACCCGAAGGGCCTTTTCTATCATTTCCTGCGGCGATATATGATGGTGGATGCAATGGCGCTCATGACGACGGATGGAGTGGGGATATTTTTGGTAAAGGGCGTAATAATCGGGGTTGATCGAGCGAATGTTGTGAATGTTTTTATATTGACGACGGTAGCGCAGCTCTCTCCAGAGGCGGCTATAGTCGGTTTTGAACCAGACAAACCAGATGGAGATGATGGCCCAGACGACACCTGAGCCCCCGATGAGAAACCGGATAAACAGGGTTTGGTCCATATTGAGAGCCACAAAAACGAGAATGTACCCAATGGCCATGAGCACAAAATAAGAAAGGGTGATGAGGGCAATTTTGGACTGAAGTTTCATAGGCTGGCCTTTTAATTGATGAGTTGTGATTATATAAATGATGGAAAGGGGAGGCTTAAAGGTCTATTTCTTTCATCAGATTCTCGTTAACTTCGAGGGGAGAATACTTCTCGGCATTGTGACATTTGGCATTGGCTGCTTTGGAGCAGATGCAACCACCGCCTTTCCCTGTATAAGGATCCATACTACTACAGTGACGTTTAAACTCGCCATTTTTTTTAAAAATCATTTTGACTCCGAGCCCAGCCATGAGGAGGGCAACGGCGCCAAGGGCGAAGAGAAGGGTAATAACGACCGTGTTCATAGCAATTGTGTGTTGTCGACAAAAAAAGCCGCAATCTCTTGCGGCTCTTGTTTTGCTCCCCAAGCAGGACTTGAACCTGCGACCCCCTGATTAACAGTCAGGTGCTCTAACCAACTGAGCTATTGAGGAAGATTTCTTATTGCTTTTCCCTCGAAAGCGGTTGCAAAAATACACACTTTTTTTTAACTAGCCAAATTTTTTTGAAAAAAAATTTTAATACTAGGCACTACTTACAATATTTTCAGCGGGTTACGTACTGTAAATTTTTTATTATATCACTCGCAACAATGCTGCATTGTGACTGATTTTGGAGTGCAAAATCAGCAGATTTGCCATGCAGCCAAACACCCAAAGAAGCACATTTTTCTACATCTAATTGATAATGTTTATTTTGCGACAAAATTGCTAATATTATCCCAGTCAAAACATCACCACTACCGGCAGTAGCCATACCGGGATTCCCAGTGGTATTGATGTAGATTTCTCCTTGACGGCCAGAGGTTTGTGTTCGATGACCCTTATATACAATTATGGAACCGGTTCTTTGGCTAATGCTGCGTTGTGCACGCTGACGTTCTTCGAGTGATTCATATTGTCCAAAAAGCCGTTCGAATTCTTTTGCGTGTGGGGTGAGAATTGTGGTGGAGTGCTGTGAGTGGCGGGTAAGAAGATGCAAACAATCCTCCATACGCGACAGCATGTTGAGCGCATCAGCATCGAGGACTAGGGGCTTATCTTCAGCGGCCTCGAATAGAACACGGAGAGGCCGGGGACTTTCTGTGCCCAGACCAGGGCCAACGGCAACAGCATCGAATTTATGAAGGTCGGCTGAGGAGAAAAGATGAGTCCAGTGGGTTTCATTTTCGTCGATGGACACCATGGCCTCTGGCACTGCTGTCTGCATGATATTGACACCCTGGCGTGGAACGTGCACAGTAAGCAAACCGACCCCTGATCGGAGGCAGGCTCGTGCAGCCAGAACTGCAGCGCCCATCTTGCCATAGCTGCCCGCTATAAGGAGGGCATGACCGAAAAAGCCTTTATGGCTATCGTCCGGTCGACTGTTGAGAAAATCGGGGAAAACAGGACGGTCTACGATGATGGTTTTGTCGACTTGGGGTGACATGACAATGCGAATTATAAGGGGGAAAAAAGGTGGCGACATCACAAAGATGCCGCCACGAAAGTTATGAAACAATTAACAAAATCCTATTTTAAAAATGATAGGTTACGCCAAGGCCGAAGGTCCAAGTGCGGTTGTAGGTCTTGTAATCCTTAGCGGTGCTAACAAGGCCATGGTAGTAGTCGCCCTCGAAATGAAGCATCCAGTCGGGAGCCACGCGGAGGGAGAGGCCAAGGCCGCCAGCGAGACCTGCGTCGAAACGACGGTCGGAACCCTTAACGAAAGAGTAGGCATCGCCTGTGAAGGGTCGAGGGTCGTTGGCCACGTAAACATAGCCATGACGCCACTGAGACAGCCAGTACCCAGCGTAGCCACCGAACATGAAATTGATACGGCATGCCTCACCACCAATGGAGAAATCAGCCATAAGGGGAAGCTGAAGGTAGAGGTTGTTATAAGTTGTGGAATAAGTGTTAGTGACGTCGGAATAAAGCACATTGAGGCGGGTGTAGTAATTTTTGGAGAGCAGATCGAGACCAGAACGGACTCCGAACCAGCGATTGAATTGATAACCCACACGGCCTTCGAGATTGATGCCGCGGCCCATATACCATACGCCACCCCAACGGGCAGACTCGACTTCCATACGGTTACTGGAGCCTCCGAGGAGGAGCCCGACATACCAACCTTCAGCGTCGGCATCGAGAATTTCCTGCTGAGGGATAAGGTTTTGGCGGACATTTTTGTCATGATTCTTGCAGCAAGCATGCTCATCCTGATGCTGGGCATTAATTTGCTCATCGCGAAGATAAACTCGGGTGGAAGGCTGCACTCGTTCTACGAGGTTGGAGTTGAGGAACGACTGGTATTTGTTGGCGTCAATGAGGGCATGAGCCATACGACCAGAACGGGTTTGGAGAACGACTCCATACTTGTTGAGAGAATCCTGAGGCAGCATGTTGGTGTCATTGAAAGTAATCAATGCAGATACATACTCTCTCGTGCCTTCATTTTGAGCCATCGCACTGCCCATGACAGCGAGCAGCAAAGCTATAGCAAAGATTTTCTTCATTTTAGATATAGATTTAATTTATTATTACCAATTAATTTGGGATGCAAAGATACGAAGATTTAGCAAAATAGCAAGTTTTTTTTTCATGACAGCCAAATCAGAGATTGGCATAATTAGGAGTGAAGGTATCGCCATTGCGAACGTCACCTGTGGTGAGTCCCTTTTTAAGCCATTTGTAACGTTGAGCCGAAGTACCGTGATTAAACGAATCTGGCACGGCATAACCACATGCTTTCTTCTGCAAGTAGTCATCGCCTATCTTGGAGGCAGCATCTAAAGCCTCTTGAATGTCGCCTTCCTCGAGGGAGCCAAACATCTGGTTGTCGTTGTACGCCCAAACTCCGGCATAGAAATCGGCTTGGAGTTCAAGACGGACGCTAATCTGATTGGCCTCAGTCTGTCCAACTCGCGCCATCTGTTGATGGGCTTTGGTGAGAGTGCCGAGGAGGTACTGAACATGATGGCCAACCTCATGGGCGATGACATAGGCGTATGCAAAATCGCCATCGGCGCCGAGCTGTTTTTTCATGTTCATGAAGAATTCCAAATCGATATATACCTTCTGGTCGGCAGAGCAATAAAAAGGACCAGACTCGGAAGTGGCATTGCCACAGCCCGAAGAAACAGCTCCGGAGTAGAGCACAAGAGTGGGAGGATCGTATGTGCGCCCCATTTGTTTGAAAATTGCACTCCACACGTCTTCGGTGCCAGCAAATATTTTGCTGGCAAAGGAGGCAAGTTCTTGTTCTTCGGGGGTGAACTCGCGATTGGTGCTTTCGGTCACGACCTGGGGGCTCGCGCCAGATAACTGTTGCAACACTTGTGAAGGATTGCCTCCGAAAAGGAGCGCAATAATCACTACCACTATGGTACCACCAATACCTAAGCCTGCTTTAGATTTTGTCGACATGCCTCTGCGGTCTTCGACATGAGTGCTTTCGCGTCTTCCGTCTAGTTTCATTTTATATATAATATTTAGGTTATAAAAAAAATCGCAAACACTTGTTCACCAATAAGATGCCAACGTTCTCACATAATAGTATCGCTATGGGCACAGGGTGAAGTAAACAGGTTGCAAATATACGTATTTATTTTCAATTGAAAAAAAAATATTTTCTTCATATAAAAAAGTCAAAAAAGAACAGGGTTCACAAAAAATATTTTTACCATACTGGTAAAATATTTTATTAGAGATGCCGTTATTAAATTTTAAGTACAATAAAAGCCTCTGTCTACTAATAATAACTACACGCAACGAATGCAGAAATCAGATACTAAGCCATCTGTTGGAAAGATTGTCGGAAGAACCTTGGGATTCCTTTTCATGGGAATATACTTACTTGTTGCCCTGCTCAATACCACTGTTGTGCAATCATTTCTAGGAGCTGCTGCAGGAAGGTACTTCTCAAAAGAGTGGGGAGGCAAGGTGCGCATAGGTGCCATTCATGCTAGCCCTTTCAGCCACATTATTTTAGACAGAATTGAACTCATCTCTCCATCCAATGACACCATCTACTTCGGCGACCGAATCACATGTCGTTTTAAACGGTTTCCTTACAGCACTAACCACCTATCTCTGGACCGCGTATCGGTACGCAATGGCCGCTATCATTTCGAATCCATTCAATACCCAGATGGAAGATATGGTACCAATCTCGATTTTATAATTAACTATTTCTCAGAGGGAGTCACCGCCACTCCCCCTAGTGGCGGTCATTTCATCGTTGAGGTTGGCGAAGTACGTCTTCGCAACGTGGACTATATTCAGGACTTGCCTGAGAATCCCACCCTTCCTTCCCACCCATACGGTGTAAGCATTCCTCACATGCGTTACTACGGCACCACCGGACATTTCCGCGACGTGCGTGTTGATAACGACAGCGTCACCTGCCGCATAATCAGCTTCACCACCACTGAGGCTTCTGGCTTACACATCGTCGACCTTTCGGCCGACGTGGCAGTCTCTCCACATGTCATTCGTGCCACTAATCTTGACCTACAAACTAACGATAGCCGTATTTTTCTTGATGCCGAAATGACATATCATGGATGGGAAGAGATGGCCGACTACTGCAACACCGTAAAACACAACGTGGTATTAAAAGAAGGAACTGAGGTTAACCTTTGCGAAGCTGCCTACTGGGCTCCCACTTTATGGGGAATTGATGCCGATGTCACCGCCGTAGGCCATGCTCACGGCACGATATCCGACCTTCATGCCGACAACATGGCAGTGACCTTTGGTCAAAGCAGCTATGCACTTGTCAACGGTACTGTGTCTGGGCTTCCAATAATCGGCGAAACAAAATTCGACGTGCTGGTAAACCGTTTGCATACGAATTACGAGGATTTAGCCTCAGTGAAACATCCTGAGCCCATCAAAATGATAATGCCCCACCTAATTCAACAGATGGCTGTCATAGACATTGATGCGCATCTCAAAGGCGGTACACATGACTGCCAGGCCTTTGTAAATCTCAATTCTATGATAGGCGATTTGGAGGCACAAGCATCCATACACTACGACTCCACTGTACATGACTACGTTTATGTAGGCAATCTCGACTCTCGAGCCATGGGGATTCGTTCCATTCTCCCTAACGAATGGATATCCCACACTGGATTCCATTTTACTTTTCAAGGCACAAGTCTTGACCTGAAGAAGATGGATGCCTCTATCGAAGGACGACTATATGACACACATTTCAGAGGTCAAAACATCCGGCGTACCACCCTTTCTGCCGACATAGCTAAACAGATGGTCAATGCCGATATCGTAATAGAAGACACTCTGATAGGTCTTGACCTTGAAGCCTCAGCCAACCTTTTAGAGAAATCTGCCAGCGCTGACCTATACCTGACCGATGCACACCTGTCCAAGCTAAAACTGCTGCAATCCGACAGCAATGTCGAACTATCCACTCACCTCAAAGCCAACATTTCTGGCGATAATATCGATAATCTTGCAGGGGTAGTTACTCTTCGGGATACCCGATTCACACTGGGCAGCAAAGACATCAGTATAAACAAGCTAGATCTTAACGTCAACAACGAGCATGGTAGCAAGGAAGTTCTACTTAACAACGACTGGGCATTAATGCGACTGAAGGGTTATTTTCAATACGAAGACCTTCCCTTAGTAATAAGGGATTTTTGCGACAGATTTATTCCCACTTATTACAATCCTTTCCAAAATGCTGATTCTGTAGATTTATCACCCCTGCACAAAGATAACTTTCATTTCGACATTATCTGGAATGATGCTAACAACTCTTTCCAAAAAATAATGCCCGAAGTGGCAATTGCCTCAGGAACTTCCCTGCATGGAAGCTACAACTATGGCGAAGTCCTCAAAGCCGTCTTTCGGTCCGACCTGCTCGCTTTTGGCAACGCAAAACTTGCCGACGTTGGCTTCAACAGTAATTCCGTGGGTGAAAACTATCAGATGAACATCCGAGCCAGCAGCCTCACCCTAGGCGATTTTGTGCTGACCAACAACATGAACATCACTGCCATCCTAGGCTCATACATCAGCAACCTCAGACTACAGTGGAGCGACAACAAGTCCCCCGCCTATAACGAAGGCGATTTAGAATTCTTCTTAAACAGTTCCTCCTCCGACAATAAACTGATGATTTCACGTCCTACATTCTACGCTGCCGGACAACCTTGGACCCTCGTCTGTTCCAACGGCATCAAAATGAATAGAGAACGGCTTCAAGTTGACAGTCTGAGGGTTTACGGCCTCGGGCAATCCATTGCCATCAACGTCATGATGCAAAAGAAAGAAACTGACTTTGTCAAAGCCACTTTCAACGACTTTGTTCTCGATCACCTAGACAGCCTACTCATCCCCAGCCATTTAGTTCAACTCGAAGGTCGGCTCAACGGCAATCTTCATCTTCGTGGGCTGAACAGCAATCCCTATTTCGACGCCAACTTGTCTGTCGACAACTGCTCCGTCAACGGACAAGAAGCCGGGCTTGTGACCATCAGTTCCAACTACGCTATTGACGATAACAAAATTCTACTCGATCTTCAGGCCGAACACTTTCGAGACGGTGCCTATCACTATCCCATCGAAGTCCACGGTTCCATATCCATGGCCACAAAAGACCCCACACTCGACTTCGACCTTGGCATTGAGAATGTAGCGTTGGAAACAATCCGGCCTTTTGTGAAAGATTTCTCCTCTAACATTGATGGCAACCTCGATGGCGACCTCATAGTAAAAGGCACTGTCTCTCACCCTATTGTGAACGGGACACTAACCATCAACGATGGTCTGCTAGAGCTTTCCCCCACTGGAGTCACCTATTATTTTAAAAATGAATTCAAAATCGTAAACGATTCCCTCCGACTTCAGAACTTCCTAATACACGACAAACTAGACAACGCCATTACTGCCAACGGCATTATCGTCCTAGACGAAGGCAAATTCGTACTCGACTTGGACGTGAACACCCCTCGCCTTTTAGTCCTTGACAAAATTGGAGTGGCCGAAGACGATTTCTACGGTAGGCTTCTTGCATCAGCCAATGGCCGTATTAGCGGACCAGTTGACAACCTACAGATTACTGCCACCGCATCCACTCTCAATGGCAGCGAGATATATGTCCCTATCGACAACTCCAAACAGGTATCCGAAGACAACCTCTTCATTACATTCATATCTAACTCCTACAACAACCAACCCTCTGTAAGACGGCCTGTAAAATCCAACAACAGCAACTTCGACCTACTGCTCAATCTAACCGTCACCCCGGGCATGAGCCTGAATCTCCCCATGGATTTCGACCAATTAGGCGTAAACGTCAATGCCGTCGGTAAGGGTGACATCCAGCTAAGCCTCCACAATAACAACCCACCTGATATTTTGGGTGACTACGAATTCACCTCTGGCAGTTTTAAACTGTCGCTCATGCAACTCGTATCCCGCAACTTCACCATCCAAGAAGGTAGCACCATCAACTTCCCCGGCAACATCAACGATGCTCGTTTCAACATCAGCGCTGTCTATGGTCTCCGCACCAATCTGGCATCACTCATGAACAATTCCGTATCTACCATCACTAACGACTCCTATGTCCAAGTCCACGACATCATCAACCTTTCCGGCACGCTTCAGAATCCCTCTATCAAATTCGACATTCAACTGCCCAACGCCGAACAAAGCGTGTCCGACCAAGTCTTTTCATACATTGATAAAAACAACGAACTCGAAATGCTCAACCAGTCCATCTCGCTTCTGCTGCTCAACTCCTTCGCTTCGGTTGGCACTAGCAGCGATGAGGAAAACGGTGGATTCAACAGCATCAGCATGATTACAAACACTGCTGGCAGCATTATTTCCAGCATAATACCTTTCCTCGACGTTGACATAAAATACCAAGCAGCCACCACCACTACCCAAGGGCAAATAGACGTCGGCATCAGTAAGAGGTGGAACAACTTTTACTTCGAGTCAACCTTTGGATATAGCAACAACGAGGTAGAACTCAACCAAACCCGCACCCTCGTTGGCGACGTAGAAGTAGGCTACAAATTCAACCCCTACTTCAACTTTTACGGATTCCACCGTTCCAACACCAGCTACTATACCCGTACCGAGCTCCCCTACAAGCAGGGCCTTGGCGTGAAACTATCCAAAGATTTCGACTCTATATACGAACTTTTCCCTTGGATGCGTAAGAAAAAGAAGCCCCTCACTATACAATGAGAATAAGCGAAATATACTTCAAACTCAAACCCAACTTAATATTCTGCATCGCTCTCCCGGTGTATTCCATCCTTTTTATCTCCATATACAGTCCCAAACTCCATTTCTACGACGCATGGACCAACGGGTGGGATAACGGTGCCAGTCTCTGCCTGCCAATCGTTGCCTCCATCGAAATGGCCACCGCCATGCTAAGCCGTAGCTTGCTCTGCTTCCTCCCTTTCACCCGTTCGCTCAACCGCAACGAATACCTCATCTGGCTACTGCTCGAAATGATAGTAGGCAGTCTTTTCGTCGACCTCTTCCTCTCCATCTACCTTCACTCACCTTTTTTTGCGCTATTACCCCAAGCCATGCTTTCCTACTTCTGCCTCAACATCATCCCCTACTTCATCTTTTTTCTAATGATGCAACTCAAAGAGCAGACCCTTCAACTCGTCAAAGTCCAAGACGAACTTGAGGAATTGCGTAGAGGCGTAGAGCACAACGAGGTCGGCATGGTACGTTTCAACGACGAAAAAGGTAACACCAAATTAGTCGTAAGCGCCGACCGTGTCATATCCATCGAGTCTGCTGGCAATTATGTCAATATCCTATACGACGACAACGGCAAACTCGTCCGCTACAGCCTGCGCAACTCCCTCAAAGGAGTCGAAAAAGTCTGCAGCAGCAATGGCCTTGTCCGTTGCCATCGTTCCTACTTTGTCAACCTCAATAAAATCAAGATAATCCGCCGCACATCTGAAGGAGTCTACGCCGAGATGGGTGTGCCCAATGTGGGCAACATACCTGTCTCAAAGACCTATGCTCCGGAACTGCTACGGCTCTTTTCAGAGTCATGAACCGACATGTGCGTCACAATACAATCTGCCGAAAATGAAGAAAGCACTAATACCCCTGCTCCTCCTGCTGTCGCTG
>Ga0247611_10000951_pt1 | contig 54804 bp, 50 predicted proteins | sample 177DNAGHGhighgp2_FD_192422 | JGI IMG/M metagenome (GOLD analysis project Ga0247611, IMG submission 192422) | Sheep rumen microbial communities from Palmerston North, Manawatu-Wanganui, New Zealand - 1770 DNA GHGhigh gp2 | ecosystem: Host-associated > Mammals > Digestive system > Stomach > Rumen... | reverse complement strand
ACTGCTCTGTGGTGTGGTATTGTATGCCGTCCACTTCAAAGTAGCAATCATACCATTGGCTGAAGCATGCTGCAGTCATCTTCTTTGGATTGGGCGTGTGACCCCAAAAATAGATAATCGCCGTTTCAGGCTTCTGACGAACAATCTCCTTAATTTTTTCAATGTCGTACTTCATCTTTGTATCTCCTTATCCCTTATACTCATGATTATCTTTCCTAAATGATTTTCTCCTATCCAACTATACAGGTCTATACCCCAGAATGTCTCCTGCTTGTTGTTCCCATTAAGCAACACACAGTTTCCTGTGTCTACTAACTTCTGCATCAGAGAAGGATTTAACTCAAACTTAGCCCGAAGGATTGACTCCATAATTCCAAGTTGATCATCTTCCCATCCCTGATAGGGTATCTGGTCTTTCCCTTTCATAATGGCCTTGTCGGTTGAACAACCGGCATACGCCTTGCGTTCCTTCTCGTCCTGACACTTGGAAGCCTGAAAGGCTGCTTCTGTACTGCGATACTCTAATCCTTCCCAAAGGACACGGCAAGGGAATCGGTTACTCAGAAAATCAAACTCGCCTTTGAACCTGTTGATGACATCAGGAAAATCCTTCGACGTGAACTCTTTAAACAATTCCCATACTCCGGGACAAAGCATATCACGACAAGACTCTCCTGAGAGCATACGTTCTCGCACCAATGATGAACTAACCCCTGCTGTCCCTTCTGGTTGTGGCAAAATCACAATTCTATCTAGATATTGGGACAGTACCTCGTTGCTCTTCAATGTTTGCTCAAGAGTTTCGTCCTCTCTTGAAAAGAGCACAACCTTGAATGCATCTAAGAACTCCCTCTTCTTTGTCAGGCTTGCAAGCAAGTCAAACTTATCAGCTCCCATCACAAAGTATAACTCTGCATCAGGGAAGTCTTCCTGAAGAGCCTGTAAGGTCGGCATAGTTCTCGGTTCAATAGTTCCGATTTCCTTCTCGCACACTTGCAGACGACTGTCATCAGAACACATGGACCGAAGCATCCTAACGCGCATTTCTGGCGACAAAACAACAGGAGGATGACTGTAACGCATCTTCCGCTTCAGATAGGCATCACTAACAGGGACAAAAAAGCCAATGTCTGCTTCAAGAGCATCAACTGCTGCCTTCATCAACTTGTAGTGTGCCGTTGTGGAAGGGTTGAAACTCCCTCCCATAACTACAATTCTATTCTTCTTTTTCTTCATCTTGTGTAATTTTTACGCAAAGATACGAACAAACTTTGAATTCTCCAAACTTTTTGCGTAAAAATTACGCAAAAATCACGTTTTTAACTTTTCAAGTACTCTCATGGTGCTCTATTTCATCAAAAGCTCGCCCCATTGGGGGAACGGGGCGAGCCTTTTGATATCAATCTTGTTCTTCATTCACATCTATCTCCACACTGGAATCATAAGAGTTGGTGGCCTTCAGGTTAATGACAGGACGGATGAAGTACTCAACCTCCACAGTGTCCTCAATCAGACGAAGTATCTCCTTTGGATCTTTGTAGGCCATCGGACTTTCGTCGATTGTTCCAGTTCCAACCGATGTCGAGTAGATACCCTTCATCGACTCACGATATTCATCGAGGTCTATCAGTTCCTTGGCATCCGAACGTGAAAGCAATCTGCCTGCACCATGAGGGGCACTTTGGTTCCAATCGTCGTTACCCTTGCCACGAGCGATAATCAGACCGTCGCGCATATTGAACGGAATGACCAGCTTCCTGCCTGCCGGAGCTGCCACAGCACCCTTACGCATCATCTTCATCGAGAAGTCGATGTAGTTATGGGTGGTATAGATTTGCTCCACGATGTGAGCTTTCCGTCCACTTCCCTTACAGATGGCCTCCAATACTAGACGGTCGATAACCTGATGGTTAAACTCGGCGTAGGCCTGAGCAACAACCATATCGGTGATATATCCCTTCATGGCATCTTCAACCAGGAATCCGTTTGCCACACCTGTCAGCTTGCCTGCCTCCATCTTCCAGTACTTCCATACCTTCTGACCAAGGTTACGGCTTCCGCAGTGTACGGTGAATGCATAGTTTCCTTCTGGGGTCACACCAACCTCTACGAAGTGATTACCGCCACCAACAGTACCAATACTGTTGTAGAACATGTGCTCCTTCTGGTCAACACGCTTCAGCATAGCGGTGATACCCTTTTCAGAAACATCCATTGCACCCACCATCTCCGGCCACTGCTGGCGAGCCTGCTGCAGACGCAACTGTAGATGCTTGTACAGGTCAGCAACTGGATAGACAGGCTTCTGCTGTATGCTCATACCAAACCGGACTGTCTCACGAATGCTCTTTTCAATCATAGGATAGTCCTCAGGATTGATGGGCATATCCGTGATGGCCGTCGATACTGAGCAACCGATGTCGCCACCCACATGGTCGGGATTCACATGGTCTGTGAATGGAACAGTGAATCCAACCACAATATCCTTACCAGCATGCACGTCGGGCATGATTCTGATCTTGGCATCCTCAAACATGGGGTTATCAAGGAAATGATACACCATCGAGAGGGCTTCCTGCTCTATATTGTCTGTAAAGATCTTGCAGTCCTTGCAATACTTTCCTTTTAACTCTAACATTGTCGTATTCATTTTTTGACTCTACAAAATGAGCCTTGTTATTAACTTTGGTTTTTTCTCTACGCCAATAATTCTTAATACGACCTTAGTCCTCTATGAAATGAGGTACAGATTGGCAATGTCGTTTGATTCCTTACTTATTACATTTTCTTAGTGAGCTTCAACTCGTAATTACATTTCGGGCATCTTTACTCAGTTCTGCTATCGTAGTAGAGCTGACACCCGACAAACTCACTACTTAGCAACCAGTGCTAACTGTATTAAGCACGACATTCTTGCAAATATTCATTTCTGTTCGTTTACATATCTGTTGTTATTGAGTGCAATTCTCGCTATTATCTATCAAAGCACATATAATTATTGTATCATCTTTCAGTGTTCACTAGCAGTTTTATAGGCAGAATAATCTGTTTGTTATTATCTGTTGAAAATCTAGTGGCAACAACTCAAAACAAGGTTCTGCTATTGTATGGGGAATCTCCATACCAGGCATAGCAGCAGCAATACCCCCCGCGATGGCAGCCATGGTATCAGCATCACCACCCAGAGATACAGCGTTACGAACAGCCTGCTCATACGTGTCACTCTGCAACCAGCAGATGATGCTCTCAGGCACACAGCGGTCACAGAGAATTTCAAACTTATAGTCCTTGCGGATTTCCTCGACAGTACGATGAAGCCGATAGCCAAATATTTCCTCAATATAATTGCGCACTTCATCCTTCGAACGGCCGAGACGGGCAAGGAGAACTGATGCAGCCACGCTCTGTGCACCACGTACGGCTTCATCGCTGTCGTGACTTATGCGGGCGGACATCTCTGCCAGCCGCAACACCTCTTGAATGTCGTCGCTGGCATAGCCAATGGCAGCCACGCGCATGGCAGCCCCGTTCGAGGCCACCCCCTTTCGATCTAATGTTCCTCCCGATTCGAACCATGCCTGAAAGCCTCGTCCCCACACATTTTTGTCGTGATAGCGCATAGCATACTCAAGCATATGTTGGCGCAAACTCTGTTCCGAACGGTCTCCAAGGAGCCAATGGGCGATAGCCACTGTCAAAATGGTGTCGTCGCTGAAGTCGTTTAGCTTCAGATGGAAATTGTAGTCTTTGGTACGTGTTGCCCGCCATTCGTATGGCATCCCAATGATGTCACCATAGACAGCTCCGCATATACCAGTGGTTGGGGCCAAGTTCTTCATAATCTGTTATCTATCCAGTTGTTGAAATGTTCTCCCGGAACATATCGCTGGCCATAACCTGGCGACTCCCAGGAATCGTTGATGTTTGCCTGTGTATGAACAACCTTCTTTATTTTGGACTGCTTGTTCATCTCACTTTTAAACTGTTGTCCGTTTTGCTTCTTTTTTTTCATAGTTGTGTCCACTTACAATATTTAGTTAATATATCCCGAACTTCCATCAGTGCAAATCCAAGAAGATTGGTTCCCTGCCATCTTTGGGGATTGATTGCATCAGGCGAGTTTTCATCAAGGCCAATACCACAAACGGAATCTTTTGGACTTGCTTCAACCAACACCTTATCTCCTGTAGAAATGAGGAAATCATGTAATTTCTCATTTTGGAAAAACTTTGCTGCATTCCCTCTTACCACCACATCGTAGCAGCAGGCTTTCCATACGGCATCATCATACCCTTGCACCCTGCGACCCAGTTTCTTTTGTTCCATTGGGTCGTAAGCCTGCATGATTTTTTGCAGAGCATCTTCACCATGAAATAGACGGGCTTTCTCTGCCATCATAAACTGCTCTGCGCAGTTGTAATAGATATCATCAACCAGAAAACTACATGGGAACCACTGGCTCAGACAAGCTTTCATCTGCTTCTCTGCCCGTGCGATATGTCCCCAAAAGAACACAAAAACCTCTCTTTGTAGGACTTTTCCGCATCCGATAATTGAATCTACATTATATTTCATACAAATAATGTTCCTTTTCAACCACCATTCAATAGCCAATCTTCTTTAGGATTGACCTCCATTATCTTCTCCGCTAAAATGCGTCCCTGTATAGTCGCCATCTTATCCGGATTCGGAGTTATACCAACTCGTCCCAAGTCAAGGCGGTCTGCATCAAAGCATGCATTGACAGTTGCATCCTCTGTCTTATGTCTTAATGTGTGCAACCGACAAGCTTCTTTTAATTGCACTATTTCTAGGTCGTTTAAAAAGCCAAGTACCGATGAACGTATTTCATCAACAAGCAATGCTGCTCTAGGTCCATGTTGCCAGTCATCACTTTCATTGATTCTTTCTACATCATGGATATAAGCAAAGACCTTAACAACCAATGAATCTACATCACTCGTGCTAAGCGCGTCTGCATTTCTGGCAACCCTATCCCAATGGGAAATCCCATGAATGGAATAATCTCCCAACTTGGAATGCTGAATAGCAAATTCCCTTAACCTCTCTATATGAGCATTTAAATTTAGCATCCGTTGATATTTGATGCAAATTTAGTGAAAAAAAACGATATTTGGACATTATAGACCAATGTATTAACTACATTTAAGCCACAGAACAAGGTCTGTGGCTAATTCAACAACGCAAATGCAGTTATTTCATTCCTCTACCAGATCCATCATCCAACGGTACATCGACAAGAACATCAATCCAGTACCAATACTCATATCACGCATTTTTAGCACATGTTCACGATGCATGTCATTGGGTAAGTCCATGTTGCCCTTATTGATTATTGCAATACAACATTCGGGACGTGTCACTCCCAACAACTCTGCTGATGGATTGCTACTGGGAGCCATTCCAACCACAACAAACATATCTGCCTGTTTGGTAATTCTTGCAGCATCCTCACGTTTCACGTCATCAGTATTCAGATGAACGACACGTTTGCAACCAGCTTGTTCCGGAAAGGTCTCGTTGCTTTGGGTAATGATTGTCACGTCAGCACTTTTCTTGAAGCTCACAATCCTCCTATAGAGATGCAGGCTTTCTGAAGCACTATCGCCAATTCTCTCCGCAGTCAAAAACACCACATTCTTTGCCATACTATTCCTCGATTAGTTCATACGCAGTATATTCAGGGAACCATCTGTCAAGAATAGCATCCACTTTTGCCTCCATTTCTGGCGTGATGTTTTTACACACTTTGTTGTACGTGACTGAAAGCGAAGCTATCTCGTCTAGCCAACCTACAAACGGTAATCTCTTGGCATCCAATATGTCAAGCGGCAGTATCAGATACGACAAGGTTGATATGATTAGCATCTTGTCGGCTTTCGACGTTTCCTTGGATTTGAGCACAAACCAAAGAATTAATACTGGGCGTGTACTTACCCGTCCTGCCTTCCTTGCGAAATTGCTGATTCTGTCCCAAAGAACATCATAATTGATAATACTTGTTCTGCTCATAATCGTTCTTACGTTAAATTCTTTGATGGTATAGAGAACTACTTTTCCTATTTCCTATCATTCTTTATCTCTTTTCTTCGGCATAGAGATACCAATAAACTGGTTGTTCAGCAATGTCACGTACCATCAAACTATCACATTCTTCCAATGGTGTCTGTGGAATAGGAGAATTAGCACAGTCCATCGTATCAGCGTTAATCGTGCCATTCACTTGTGTAGAATCTGCATAGTAGATGACACCCGTCTCTACATCTATAGTTACCACTTCTATTTTTTGTGCTGATACCGCTAATGGCATCAACAAACCCACTGTCAAAAATTTCAGAGTCATTCCCATATCATGTTTGTTCTTATTTTCTTGCCTTTTCTATTGCTTCTTGCGCCCATTTCATTCTCAATCTCGCTTTTTCTCTCGCTTCGTTTGCCCATTTCATTTGCAAGCGAGCCTTATCCGAAACTTCATTAGCCCACTTTGTATAAGTCTTAGCCTTATCGTATTTCTTGTTCCGAGAGTAATAGTCTGACTCGCGAAGATAGCCTTGGGCTTTCTTATTATAATACTCAGCTTCACGATCATACCCCTCGGCTTTCTTTGTATAGTACTCGGCCTCGCGCATATATCCTTTGGCCTTTTCAATATAGTATCCATCTTGGGATGATGAGAACAATCCACATTTTAAGAGTGGCGGAGATGATGGACTCAAAGCTTTCGCCTCTTGTATAGACGTGATTGGGGCTGTTGTCAATGCAACTAAAAGTAATGTCTGTTTCATACTCATGCTATTTTTATCTGTCTATAGCATAGAGCAGAAAAATCCACAATTCCTAACAGTAGAGATATGAAAAACCACATCTGATTTGGTCAAATGTGGTGAATTTGCGACGATATTAATTCTGGGAACTTTTATTATTGTAGTTCTTTAGCTCTGTTGATCCTATCAATTATTAATTCCAACAACTCGTTTCTATCAATAAGCATATTGTCCGTATAGATTTCAATGGCAGGCCTAACCCTACCCTTACAATATATCAGGATGTTACCATCATAGTCTATATCTGGGTGGAACATTGCTTTGTCCATTTGCGAAAGGTCAATGGATTTCCCATCATAGTCTAAAATAAAGTCTTCAATTACTAAAGCAGGGATGTTCTCATCGAACTTCTTCTGCTGTTTCTTGTCCTCAAAGTATTGGATAGGGAGCACACACAGAGTTGCAACTCCAACCAGAATCCATAGAATTGGTATGAATAATGCTACAACAGCTACAGCAATGATAAGCCATATGAATGAGTGTGCTTCAGAAGAAGCATCTACATGCTTGTGTTGTACCACAATCCTTTCCATTCAACTATCAATTGACTACAAGACCTTAAACCAAAGGAACAAAATCAATCACTATATTGTCTTGTCCAAAAGAGATTGAGTTGATTTTTATCTTTTCAAGCATATCTCTCAATTGGTTTATTTTCTTGAGATGAACTACAATATTCCCATCATCATATCTATCTACGACTTTGGAATCTTTTACAGCAGGAAGGAATGACAATAATACGTTTATAACACTATCACCACCTAATATCCCTGTGGAATAGTGAATGTATACTGTAGAGTCGTCCACCTTATCAATTGTAAAATCAATATTTATGGTTTTTGACTTATTCCCAATTAAAGGAATCTTAACACTAACTTCATATCCAACCTTTATAGTGTCATCACTTACAATTTGCAAACTGACTGGTTGGTGAACTCTTACTTTGATTAAATCAATAGCCTCATTTAAAGCAACATTCAATCTCATAACTCAAATAATTTCATGGTCAAAAAATCATAAATCTACAATAATAAGGATGGCTGTTATTTACAGGCATCCTTATTTCATAATTTCAAGTTAAACTTTTAATCCTAATTCACTTTCTATACTCTTTATAAGTTCATCCGATTTTTCAAGATGCTTTTTTACTTTAGCATCCATCATTTCGTTATATGCTTTTACAGGGTCATCTGATTCGTACAAGCAATGAAATAATTCCTTTTGAGAATATGTGTGCGACTCTCCGTAAAGAATACTTTTTGCAAGATGGTCACTAAAACCCGCATTTCTAAGCTGATCATAAGTTGGCATCGGATGATCCTTATCAAATCCAGAACTAAACGGATTGCTATCTTTCTTTTCATCGATAGGAACATTTAATTCTGCTGGAGAAGTCTCACTACCACCTAACATTTTGTCTGCTGCATGCTCAAGGGCAGATACTGCAGAAGACAGGACTTCTTTTGTTTCTTTAAATAAGTTACTCATAATTGTTTGTTTTTATATGTTTAAATTCTAATAATTCACAATAATATTGTAATGCCAATTCTATTTGCATCCTTTCGCTTTCACAATATTGGAGAAACTGATCTTCAGTATTCTGCAGATTTGTTGCACATATACGACAGATCCTACGCGCCCAACAACTTTTACAATATTTATTCTTTCTATGGAGAAAAGATTCATTTAATTGCCTGCATCTTAATTCAATCACCCCCTCTTTCAAAGAGCCAATATTATAACCTTTACAAAACCGTTCGCATGCAAAAAGAAAGCCATCAGCTGTTATAAAGCAAGAATACAGGTCATTGAGACAAGTTCTAAAACGCTGCTGCTCGGGTTCTTGGGAAATTCGCCTATTTCCGACTACATTAACAAGTCGTTTTAGCTCGTCTGTAAGTATATTCTCTTCTCCATTAACATATGCGTTAAAAGCACTTCTGTAAAAATTCTCAAAGACTTCCTTAGATGCCGAAACCCTCTCACCTTTCTTGAAATTCGGGATAATTGATGAAATATGTTTAGGTCTGGTCAATTTAAGCAATGGATCATTTATCCAAAAATCATTTAGGTAAATAACATTCGAAATAGATTCTACTGTAGATATATACTGTATACGATTCATATATTCATCTGGCATTAATTGATAGAACATTTGCAAATTCTTTTTAATCTGATCAAAAGTGCCATCACCGTCCACTGTCACTCGATTCACATCGTGCATTTCTTTATTTCCATCAATAGTAACAGTTACCTTCAAATTCTTTAAGCTACAGATCCACTCTATTGTTTTTTTATTTAGAAGTAAACCATTCGTAGAAATCGAAAATTCAAATATAACTTGTGGGTGTCGTTTCTGAAGTTCATTAATAGCCCATGATATCTTATCCTTAGCAAGTAAAGCTTCGCCACCATAAAAACTAACTACAACAGGAAGCTCATCTTGATTCATATTCCTCTCAATGAAATCAACACAGGAGTTTAGTGTGTCCCAGGACATTTGCATAGAATTATGGCTTCTTCTATCTTCATATTTTCCAGAATAGCAACAATATTTACAACGGAGATTGCATTGCTGCGTAACCTCTATCGTAAACATAGATATCTTGCTAGAAGAATAAAGATCGCTTAAAATGTAATGGAATTCGCTGCAATCTTCATCGCTCATTTCTATCGGATAAATCTTGTTGGATTGCGCAGAGTAATAGTATGAATTACCCTGCGCTGTCTTAATCTCAATCATGATTATCCAGAATAGCCAAATTTCATGCGCTTGGAGGAGTCTCCTTTCGTTATATATTTACATTCCGAACTACAATCAAGAGATGCCATTTCTGGAATTTCCAGATTCGAAATTTCTTCAATAGGGGCATTTAACTCCTGTTCTGAGAGCTTATTAGAGGTATCTGCAACCTTCCCCAATTCTGATTTAACTCCACTAATCTTTTCAAAATTGTTTGAACCTAATTCTGACATAATTTATTTTATTTGTGATGATTGAATATATTGAAATAATGATTCTGCGATGACATAGGGTTGAGCACCTGGCGATAACTCAAAGACCAATCCTTGAGAATCTTGAGCATAAATAATCCCATCAATTCCCAAATCCTCTATCACATAAAGATTAGCTGGGACAGTATTCCTTTTCCTTTCTTCAAGCGTTACCTTAATAACTGAAGTTAGTTTTTTATCGGTAATACCTGTCAACTCTATTCCAGAAGCTTGCATTTGCCCAAAATTCAAAAGATATTGTGAATAATCCTTTGCAAAACGCATACCGAGGCTAAACTGTGCCTCTTCTATAGCTGCTTGAGAAACTCCACCGCTAAATTTTAAATTTGGCAATGATTTTATTAAATTAATTAACTCATTCATGATCACTTTTCATTAATTATTTGTTCAGCTCGAGTTCGCCAATAAGACTCTCTTTCTTGACGAAATGTAATCCTGTCAATTTTCGACTCAGCAATAGTTTTATCGTGAAGTATCAAATCATTGCCTTCACCACGATGCTCTTCGGTTGTCAGTTCCGCCAAGGGAGCATCTGGGTTCTGGCCTATATGGTGTAACTCTATTTTTTGTCCGTCAAAAGCTACGGGGCATTTACCTTCTGACATTCTTTCCAAGTTAGTCTGTCCATCTATTACCTGACGATAATCTATATCTGAGCGAACCAAACAGTCTTTTCCATCAACATTGCTGACTTCAAGATTAGCATCCATGTAAATCTGTGCTTCATCGGAGGTACGAATACTCTCGACAATAGAATCTGGCCACCCCGTTTCACTTTTTATTTCTTTTCTAGAGGTCTCATCCAAGCCACCTTTTGGTGCATCTTTAGCAGAAATGCCAAACTTATCAATAGGCTCGTTCAAACTTTCCAACGAGTCTATCGAAATATCTTTAGATAAGATTTCCAGTGCAGTGGCTTGCGCTATTTCATTTACTCCATCTATTATTGATGCAAAATTCATAAGTGCTTTACTTTTGAAGGATAGAAACCTATTTTGTTTTCCGAAAGATACCTAAAATAATCAGCATTTTCCTTTGCGGAGTCTAACAACATGGAATATGCTAATATAATTGCCGGGGCTTTCATCTGCAATTTATTCTTCAGGAAATCACTATCTACACCTTCTATTGGCTCAAATTTTGGCGCTATATTCTTATATAGCCATGCTTCCAACATCTTAAACGGTTTTGCATTCAAGGCGAGGAGCCTATCCACAGTAGCCTCTAAAGACTCCGTATTCTGATAGCCTTCTTTTATGAGAGCTCGTTTTAAAACATCTCTATCCATAATAATTAATTTTATCCAATTAAGTAATCTTTTGCCAAAGACTGTGCAACAGTCGTTCCTGCGTAACGTGCGTCTGTTTCCAATGGATTATACTTATATCCAATAGGATCCTCAGCCCAAGGAGCTTCTGAAGTGTAAGTCGAAATCCCAGCATACCATTCCTTTCTAGTATCACTCGGGACATTATGATATCCTTCAACGCATTCAATTTGATACTGATGACGCAATTCGTGAGTTACCGTATCAACAATCTGCAATGGCGAAGATTGTGATTGTATCAAATGATCAGATAAATGCACAAGTCCGTCTCCCCTATTATACCCATTTTTGCCTTCCATTGGCTCAATTTTAACCCCCCTATAATCAACCAGCTGGAAGTTTTCTGCCACGCAACCTGCATATTCATTAACGAGTTTCGTTCGCTGTTCCGGTGACAGACTCCCCCAGTTATCCAAGACCTCGGGTGTAAAAATCCTTTTTGCACTATCTATACATTCGCTGATGCCAAACTCCTTCGTCTCCTTACCGAAAGAATCAACAGCTTCGTTTAAACGTTGAGTATCAAGCGGTAGTCCATCATTAGATATCACTTCTAGTTTAGTAGGATTAAACACCTGATCTATGCTCATATTCTCTATGTTACTCATTGCATCTTACTTTTTATATCGTTTAGCCATGCATTATAAATCTTGAGTTCCGACGTTCCTCTCTCTGCATAATCACGCATTAACACTTGTCTTAATGTCAAATTCATGTAGTCAGGAACAAATTGAGTCTCTGACAACAAACTGGTGAGTATGCTGTTTAACTCGTCAAAAGAAGAAGCCTTGGCTGCGATATCCAATACTTTCTGGGACAAGCCCGTAAGTTTGACAATAAGTTTTGACAACTCCACGAAATTGTCATTGTCCCATATTGTCAATTGTCCCGTCTCACGGTATTCTTTCACCAGACTTAGTATTCTGATTTTTGTCGACGTAGGAATCTTTCCCTTTACTAATCCAGACTCAATAGCCACCAAATCAGGTTCTTCTTGTCTGGACAATCTGCCTTTAAGTAGCAATTTCAGAATCTCCGTTAAAGGTATCTCGGTATCGTCCACCTGTTGAGCATCAGGATTTTCCTGATATGGGCATCTTTCAATGTTAGCCATAGTAATTTTACCCATAACTGGCTGAAGCCAATCATTCTGATATATTATAGCAACTCCAGTAGGAAGTTTAGCTATCTCATCAACCTGATCATCTCTCAGTGCAGCAGATTTTCCTGCAATTCGTCTATCATCACCATCTGGTAGCCTCATAATGATCTTTGTGTTGGTATTCTTTATTGCAGCCGCATGAACAGATGTCGGTGATTGATCAACGATTACAAAGCCTTCACCATATGTCCTCATTTCTGCAATAGAGTTAATGAGCATCTCCACAGACTTACCTGCTACATTACTGCCTTCCATAGACTGTTCTGTGGAAGTGCGTTTCAAGATGTTGTGCGCTTCTTCCAATATTGTCAAATGCCGTAATCCAGCATTGGCTTTATTGGCTTTTACCATTCGGTGCTCATTGAGTCTCATAATGAGTATTCCCATTATCAAGGACTTAGTCTCCTGAGCACCAATACGGCTAAGGTCAATTATCGTATTTTGGTCAAACAACACGTCATCACTTATTTCGTTGGAAGAAAAAATTTCACCATTGATTCCGTTTGTCAACGACTCCACCCTAGTGACGAGGGAACCGATATAATTGCCTTTCACTTCCTCAGAATAAGCCGACTCATTAATGGCAGATTCCAATTCCATCAGCAAGTCCACAAATGACGGGAAGATATCTGTACCAGTCTTGTTTACAGATTTGTACAAGTTCCAACCACATTGTTCATACGCTCTAAGAACTGCCTTTTTCAACACCGCAGGCATAGCGGCATACATCGGCCAGCACACATTGAATATTTCCACCAACCGGTCTATATGCTCCAACACATGTATGCCTTTGGGGAATCCAAAGGGATTGATTCTTATGAGAGGAGTAACTAATGGGTTGGAGCCAAAGACATTTGCTTGGCCAAATACAGATTTATATTCACCTTTTGCCGGTTCAATGACAAGATAAGTGGCACCTGTCTTTGAAACTTCGTCCATGAGCCGATATACAGTTTCGCTCTTACCACTGCCCGTTGAGCCTGTTATAAAGACATGCTGTGTCAAGCTCTTAACATTCAGCCTGACTGGATTTTGCGAATGTTCAACTCCCTGGTCATAAATGATTCCAAGATCTACTCCCTCTGAACCTGCTTGTCCGTTTGCTTTTACGATTTCTTTACCAAGTGAGATGTGTTCTATGACAGGTAAACCCGGCACCGATTTGCGCGGAAGTCCCATTATCATCGCAAGCTCTTTTGTTGATAGCAATGAAGAACCTTCAACTTCAATGTCTTGATTAAACTCGTTGGCGTATCTGAAAACAGGGTGAGTCAGAGCTGAGATAGATCTACATAGTTTGACATCATTAGGGATTGGGGCGTTTTCTTTATCTGCATCTGCAGTGTCTGCCTTATTAATCTTCCACGTGTTAATCGCAGACGTTTCGACGTTTGACTTGTCACCTTGCACAATGGAACGGAAAATCGAAGCCCCTGTTTGAGCAGAAGCATTGTCGTTATCAAACGACAGGAAATAAGTTGCTGTAGACCACAATCCATTGCTCTCTGCAGCATCTATCCGTTCCAATTGTTTGTCAATCTTCTTTAGAATGTCTTCAACTCGCTTATTATGCAATGTTAAAGTGAAGTTTTTGGAAGAGCCTATTGTCGACGTATTACCCTCTGAGTCAGTAATCGTCTCTCCATGTGATTGGCTGTCAGTTTCGTTGTGGGTTTTCCCCCGTGATTCTCCCTGGCTCGTAGAATCGCTGACGCTCTCACTTTCAGACCCACCTGTTGATTTGGACTTTGACTTTCCTCCGACAATACCCCCAAGGCCCAGCAATGCACCAACCCCCATAACGGCTCCGCCAACTGGCGCACCGACTCCTGTCATTGACAATATGGCTCCAGCTTCCATTAAAGGACCTGCAAGTTGCGAACCTTTCGACCAGAGGTTTGGCTTGCTCTCGCCCTCAGACCAATTCTCCCCTTTTGATTTGCTTTCCGAATGGCTTTGGTTCGTTGACTTATTCTCTGAGGTGCCATCTGATACCGAATGCGATGTGGTTTCCGTTTTACCCTGGCTTCTTGTCAGTGCATGGGCAATAGACTCATTGGTTGAATATGCCAACTGTTGCTGGGCCATACACGATAATTGGGAATAAATATTCTCGTATGCATTACGCATCTGAGCAGTAGTGGAAGGCATCTGATTGCGTGCAATAACAATTGCAGTGTACCTTTTACCATACATTGCAGTTGCAAATTTCTCTATCCCCTGAATATAATTGACGTTTGTGTATTGCCCGTCGCCTTTCAGAGAAGGAACGCCAACATAAGAACTGATGTTATTTGCATATTTCAACTCCCTAAGAACACGGTGCTGTGGCGAGTAATCTTCATTTTTCTGCTTATTGGACAGATTTTTCAGTTTAATTCCTGGGAACTGGCCTCTAATTGAACTTTCAAATGTCGATGCAACTGAAGAGGTTGTCAAATTGTCGTCATCATTCTTTATCCCAAGATAAAAGTCTGTGTGATCTGGATGTCCGTCAACAATCAGAAAAACTGTGTTTACTGTGTAAGTCATAGCACTAAACACACTTACAAACTTATCCGTGGCATACTCGTCTTTCTCGTATGCCATCAGATCTATCTTGAACATTACGACATCATCCTCATTCAATGTGCCAGGATCAAGAACATCCATCTTGCCAAGTTTCTCAAGATAGCCTTTTGTGACAAGGTCATCAACAGCAAACAATGCATTGCTAGCTGTATTAAGATAAGAGGCCACCTCTGGCAAAGAAGTCTCTTTTGCTGCTTCCTGTGAAACTGCAACGTCACCATCTGTAACGGCCTGTGCATCGACTGATTCTATTTCAGGCACTTGAGATTCTTGAACAGGAAGATTACTGTCAGGGCTTTCGTTTCCAACATTATCAAAAGGTGTTGACCACCCCTTCTTTATATCATAACCTTCCATCTTTAATTATTTTTTTTTGTTGTACATAAGATAATGCCACCTACAATAATCGCGCCTCCTCCCAAAATGCCTAGCATGACCTTCCCTGCTCCTATGGCATAAACTGTCAAGGAAGCACCGCCAATAGTGCTGATAGTACCAATCGCCCTGGACATTCTGCGGTTTCTCTGATAGGTAGTAGAATCATACCCAGAAATATTGCCAAAGGAATCTTCATCCTTCTTTGAATTGCGATTGGCCTCTTCTTCCAGATTATTGGCTTTTTCACGGCCGACCCACATCGCAATCTCTTGAAAGAATGCTAACTTCTCAACAGAAAAATTTGAATTTAAATCCCTCTTGACTTTTGAGAGCAACACACTATCCCACTGAGATTTGTCAATGGGAATTTCGTAATTCGATTCCTTGTTCTCTTCGAATAAGTCATGAAGGTTGTCTTTGGCATAGGCAAGCATCTCAGAGAATGTATTTCCTCTGGGATCAAGCAAGAGTTCATTACACAGCATCATGCGAACTTTGGCAAGTTCATGACTATTAACTGCTTCTGTAAAACCAGTCTTCATATCTTTAATAATTTATTAGTTTATTCACTTTTTCTACGATTCCATTCATCCAGTTGAGATCTGACTCCTGTTTGCGAATTTCAGACTCGGTTTTCTCTGAGGATTCTGTCTTTTCCTTTAAGACATTAAGTTTTTCTACGAGGATATTGTCTAACTTAGACATTTGCTCCTTCATTTTTTCTTTAAGCCGCTGAATTTCACTTTCTATATGCTTAGGAACTGAGCTCTCTACGTCTTGAAGGTTAAGTTGGAGGGGAACGAAATAACTGTCGACAACCTTAGACATATTGACATATTCCTTAAAATCAGACACCCATTCCTTTTCTTGTGTTGTATAAGTTTCTGTTTTGTATTTACCACCGAACCAACGGATAGGATTAAAAATCGATCGCTTAACCACCCTTGTTTTTGTCACATTTTTGGTTTCGAATTTCCCTTCATCCACTTTGTTGGTACTCTTTGCTATCAAATCATTCAAGTCTGCAAGATCTTGCCCAATGAAATCGATAGGATTAAATACAAATCCATCATCATCTGTTTTAAACCCCAATTTACTCAAGCGTTCTTGGTAAAGAGACAAGATATCCTCAAATGTCTGTCGTACACTGTTTTCAAATAGCTGATCAATTTGTACTTCCAACTGCGACTGCATATCTATGCGTTCAGATCTTAGTTCTGCAACGACTTTGACGGCTTCGCTTTTAGGTGTTTTCGTCTTATTGTTATATCGCAGAATTATATTATCTATACGGTGCTGAAGCCCTCCGACTTTCTCATCAAGTTCCTCTTGGACTTTTTCTGAAACATCTATGGTGTTGATACGGTCTGCATATTCCTTCGCAGTTTTACCATCATTGACATCTTTCTCAATTTTGGAAATCTCTTCAATGAGGCGTTTTCTTTCAGCTCGATTTTGGTTCAGACGCTTTTCGATGTCTGCAACGGCCTTCAATTCTTTTAATCGTTTGTTGAAAGAATCAACAAGATCTTTTACCTTCATAGTTCGAGCATACTTGTTTACATACATACGTATTGCTTCTTCTATTGATGGTACGCCTGTATGTATTAAAAGTGGTATTTCTTCATCATCACAATCCTCAAGCTTTTGAAGTTTACTGCGCGAATTTAATGACAAATGGCTAAAATGGTAATAATCTTCTAAATGAAACTCAGTAGAATAGTAATCACACAGTTCTTTAAATTCTACAACTGTTCTCTGCGCATGTTTGGAGCTCGCAGTTCAAGGGCAGTAAGTGCATTTACCGGGAATATATTTGGTTCGCGGATGTCCTTTTGATCTAAGCCTTCTTTTACAGAAAGCAAAGCCTTCTCCACACTGTCTCCATTTTCCGGATCAAATCTGTTGATTTTATTGACGGCGAAAATAAAACGATCTCGCGACTGTTTGCCACCCTTTTTCATACAGTCGTACACGAAGTCCAAAAAGTATTTCTCGTCATTAATATTTAACTGTGTTGCATTCAGCACGAAGAGAACTAAAGACTTCTCCGAGGATTTCAACATGCCATACGTCTTCTCTTTATGATTTTCGTCTCGCGAATTGTTGGGGCCAGGCGTGTCCATGAGAATTAGCCTCATTCCAACAGAATCAACACAAGGAATGGGGCCATAAATGTCTATAGTCGAAATGTCTTCGTTTTGATTCCATTCCTTCATGATTTCATCTGTTAGTTCTTTTTCCCTAAACAACTCTTCTTCATTGCGGTCATAGGCTATGCCAGAATAGGTCTTCTGATTAGATGCTATTATGCGAACAATTGTTGCCGTTGTTGCCATTTGCCCCATCGGGAGCAATCGCGTACCTAAAATAGAGTTAATAAGAGTCGATTTGCCAGAGCTCATTGTTGCCACAACATTAATAGTGAATTCCGAACGAATTGCTTCCTCGAAATTCATGCGTATTTTAGAATCCTTTAGGGCTTCTACCGGGCCGTTTGTAATCTCATCGAATATTGACACAACGGCTTTTTCCACTTCTTCTACATCAGGAGTTCTGTTGTGTTTAAAAGACCTAACATCAATAATATCGCTTGCAAGAAGGATCTCCTTTAAATCGGAAAAGTCATCCAGAGTCCCTGTAAACTCAACAGAAAAATTCTTGTCACCATACTCTTTATCCAATATCTCTGGGAGTTTTTCTGCCCATTCCTGCAATCGTTGTTTGGGGAAATCCAAAGAACTGTTATTACGTGGTTTTTTTCCGTCAATAGTGAATTTTGTCGAGAGTAGAAACGGATTGTAAATAATGCTAATATTTTTCATAATAAAATCGTTTTTTCTAAATATGTGATACCTGTTTTGTCAATAAGTTCTACACATTCCGATGTTGATGTGGCATTTGCAACATAACTTTGAAAATTATAATATGGGGAGTTAAAAAGTTCTACCCACTGGTTATACAAGAAAGTAGCATGCCTGTCTAATGAGTGGTATTTAGCCTGGCGTATCTGATAGGCTGCCATTCCAGAGACCGGAATAATCGGATATTCTTTTAAGGAAAATTCGCTCACCATTTCTCTAACATATTTAATCGCTTCGTATATAGAATCGTCTTCTTCATTATATCTATCACACTGATTAAGGACAAAAATCATTTTTTTCTTGCATCGTTTCATTACAAATTTAAGAAAAGAACGTTCGCCGTCAATGCCCAACTGCAAAGCGTTAAATACAAAGACCAATAGATCGTAGTTATTTTTAGATATTAGTCTTTTGGTAATTTCCTCATGAGTATCATCGGCAGAGTAGTTCGCACCTGGGGTGTCTATAATGCATATGCGACTATCCTTTAGTAAAAGGGAGTTAAACCCAATTGCCAATGAATCAACAGAATCCGATTGCATCACTGAAATATCCTCCGTATATTTTAATTCTCCATCTAGCTTAACTGATGCACCTTTCTGACATGGAGCATTATAAATATAATGAGCCTTACTTGTACATACAGTTGCCTTCACTCTATTAACCTTTTCACCAACCATAGCATTAATAAGAGTTGATTTGCCGGCACTCATAGTCGCAACAACCAATACACGCTTCATTTTCTGATGGCAGAAAACGAAATGGCTATCTCTATGTCGACGCAAATTAACAGACAGTTTTGAGCCATTATTATGGGCATTGAAATACTCATAAACATAATTTAAGGAATCTCGTGATATTTCATTATATATCATCATACACAAATCATCATATAATTCCTTTTTCTTGCAAATTTCAGCTTTTTCTTGCAAATAAAAGCAATCAAATAATAGGTTTCTCAAATGTTGAGAAGTAAATTTTATTTCATCTTCAAGATTAATTGTCTTCTTTAAATCCGTTGTGTCTAAGATAGTCGTTGATAAAGGAGATTCTGACGTGCTTATAGATGAAATCCACGTTTCAAAAACAAACATAGCTTTTGTATTTCCTCTTGTTGTATAGCACAAAATAGTTCCTAAAGCTGCAACATACTGGCGTCGCATACTTTTGCTCAATCTTCTAACTGGATGATTTGAGATTGTGAACGTCTGTGCCAAGAAGTCATCTACCATAATTCACCTTTGTCTGCTGGATTCTCTTTTAAATCTTGAAATTGATCCACTTTCTGAATATAAGAATCTATTATTTCATTACGTCCCAAAGGCTCCAATTCCATTTTTTCAGAGAAAGATATCGCGTCTTTTGCTATATCCAAGATCTCATTGAAATTCTCATCTTTAAATTGATTTTCAACAAGAGTTCTCTCTAAGGGAGTCGTCCTTCCGTCTATATAAGATGCTAACATCTCATCAGGAATATCATAATTATCTATCATAAAAGTCCTCCTTTCTACCCATTATAACTCTTAATTGTAACAAAGCCCTATGATGAATGTTATAAAGATTACTTAATGATGTATTCAGAGATGAAGCAACTTCTTCTTGAGTTGCCCCTTGAAGATCCAATTTCTGAATGACAAATTTGTACCTTTCATTAGACATTCTACTAATTGCGTTTTGAATATCCATTGCTAAATCTTTATTATTTGCAGAAAGAAAACTAACATTTCGTTGCTTTATAAGTAGATCCTCTGTAGATTTGTTTTCTATCAATTCGTCACGTCTTTTAACAAAAAACCTTGTTGCAACTACAGACAACCATGTAGCCAAAGTGCTTTTATAGGCAAACTTTCGCATTTTATGCCAATTGTTTTCCGAAAGATACATAAACAATTCGCTTACCATTTCGTTTGTATCAATTCGTCCATCAAAGACAGCATAAGATATATACTGCAATAATTTGGCGAATCTCTTATAAAAGAAATACTCTATCAACGATCCATCATTTTTCAAAAGACCATTGACAAGTTGTTCATCATTATATTGGTCGTAATCCATATTCTTAATTCTCTTCCAAACATATTATAAGCTAATAAACGCAGAAAGTCCAACAACGTCTGGCCAATGGCAAAGCGTTGAGGACTTTCGTTTATATCCCTCGAATCCATTTCGGATCCCTATGTCGTTGAGCGCAAGCGGAACATCCATATTTGCTCTTTGCTTTAGGGTTAGACTCTCGTTCTTCGGCAGATTGCACAATCTCTATGTACAAAGAATGCACTGAAAACTACCATTATATATCGTGATTCTGTAACTTCACCACCTTAAAATCGGCTCTTTACACGAAAACACTCTTGCAAAGATACAAATTATTTATGAAATCAAATCACTCAATACAAAAAAAATGCAAAATGAACCAATTTTTCTGGTCTTTAAGTACAAAAAAGAAGAAAAACATTGCAATTGTTGCAATAAGTTTCTAGATATACGTCACCCCAATAGATAAGACCACCATCTTATTGCCCTAGATAGTAGATAAAACGGCTGTTACTCATCTGGAAACACAAAAAGAGCCAATATCGTCACATGATAGTGCTCTATTTACCTGCAGTCTCAGCATCTCAGGTTGTAGCTTTGTCCCAAAGAACCATTCCAAAACTTGGCACAAACTCATCCATGGCACCGTATAGAACATTTTGCTGAACCTTATCGATTTTTAAAGCTATACCATGCATATACAAATAGAAAGAGCTACTACAGCAGCTCTTTCTAACATTTGAGGAGTCTATTATAGACTTATTTCAGCATATATTTCTTACCATCAATAATATACATACCGTATGGTAGATTTATTTGGACTGTTTCACCCTGTCTTAGTACGACTGTTTTCTTTGTCGTTCCATCAACACTGTATATTCGCAACACAGTGTTCTCAGCTGAAGAAATTTGAAGTTTTCCATTGAACACATCAATTTTTAATGCACCTGAGGTCGAAATGTTATCAATACCATCAGTCGTTGGCTTCAAGTCATCGATGACAATCCACGTTGATACCCACCAAGGTTGGGACTTGTAAGCTTCAGCACAACCTTCGGGTACATGCCATGTACAATCTTCCTTTATATCTTTAAAAGAAGTGTAGTCACCATTGTAGCCGACTGCCATATCTAAGCCGCTTATATTATCAATCCAGCATTCTATGGTATTCAACTTTTTAGCACGTGTAAATGCATATGAATCAATTGATTTTACATTATTGTGAATATAAAGATATTCAAGTGAGTCGCAATATGCCAGCATGAAGGTTGGGATTTCTCCCGTAGCATTTGGAATTGAGAAGTTCTTCAAATTTGTACAGTTCTGGAATGCAAACATGCCAATCTTCTCAACAGAGTTTGGTACGGATATCGCTTCCATAGTACAATTATCAAATGCGGAACTTCCAATCTCCTTCAAACCTTCTGGTAATTTGAACTTCCTGATGTTTTTGCAATTCTGGAATGCGTTTGACTCAATAACACGAACTTCATCATCAAGAATCATTTCATCAGAGTACAAAGCCAAAGGACAACGTACCAATGCCGTCAAGTCTTTTGAAAACAAGATGCCACCTTCCGATGTATAGGTACTATTGTCTTTGCTCACAACAAATGACTGAAGCGATGTACACCCAGAGAATAATGAACCATCAATATTAACAACAGATGCCCCGATAATGACTTCACGAAGATTTACGCAGTAACCAAATACGAATGATTTTAATTCTTTGACTTGATCAGGAATAACGACATTCGTGATTTTTGCACAATTCTGGAATGCGAACATCCCTATTTCCTTCACGGTTTGTGGCATCTCTACAGAGAGAAGACCTTTGCAACCATCAAATGCACCCGTATTGATTGTCTCCAATCCGTCAGGCATTGTTATATCTTCTAAGGATGCGCTGCTAAAAGCATAATCATCGATTATTTTTACAGAAGATGGAATTTCAAACGAAGACTCTGCTTTACCTGATGGGTACTTGTAGAGAATGTCCATATCCTTGCTGTATAGTATCCCATTAACCGATACAAAATTTGCATTATTCGCATCTACTGAAATTGTCTTAAGAGCGGGACAGAAATTGCCATTCATTGATTCAAACTTCTCCAATGACTTTCCGATGTGAATGGAAGAAAGATTTTTGCAGAAATATATGGCCGACGATTCAACTTCCTTACATAATTCAGGAATTGTAATTGTAGCAAGATTATCACAATTCTGTATTGAATAGCTTTCCATCTTCTGAATGGTGGATGGCAATACAAGTGAAATCAAAGACTTTGCTTTATCGAACATATTGTTACCAACAACATTGTTTTCGGTAAAATGCTCAGAATATGATGTTTTATAATATGGGGCTCCACCGCTTACAATAATTGCATTGCCAAGATCAAGATCTGTCATCTTACCATTACCCAACACTTCACGAATGAAAGCAATGTCAGTACCATTGATTTCACCAGAAACAGTCCATCTTGTTGCATTAAGTTTTTCGGAAGGAACTCTGGATGACAGTTCTCCTGCTACATTTCCTGATATTACAACATCATCCCCGTCAGGAGTTGGCGTATAATAGATTACACTTTGTGTTGCGATTGGTGAATCCGTATAGTCTGCCTTGACAGCAATCGCATTTATAATACAACTCTTTGTTATTGAGAATTCTCCCGTATAAAGAGTGGAAGTCTTTGTTGGGGTTGAATTATCAAGTGTATAATAAATGCCTGCGTTTTGTGTATCTGATGTAATGCTGATAATATTGCTTCCTGCAGTCTGGCTGATTGTTGGTATTACACATATAAAGTCTGAAACGGTGTATGTTGAAACTTCTGAAGAATGTCCATCTTTGACCGCAATTGCTTTTATAGTGCAGTTTCTTTCAATTTCTACAGGTGCATTGTAGACACTATTTAAAGAAGAAGGCTGCGTTCCATTGGTTGTATAGTATATAGATGCACCTTCTGTTGTACAAGATATAGAAAGCACGTGACTTTCAGATACAGAAATTATAGGAGAAGCGACATCAATTGTTCCTGGTTCATCAATCTTTTCTGTTGTAAACTCAAAACGTCCACCTTCATAACGTGAAAACTCCTTAACTGTGGTGTTTGTTGAAGTGTAGTCAACCTCTTCGCATCCCCAGGCACTTTCAATTGACATGCTTTTGTTCTCAGATGTCAAATATACAGAAAGAACTTTACCGCCTGTATAATTACGTAAGAGAATATCCTTACCTATAACTTGATCTACCGGTATTTCCAGCTTTGTGCCATTCTCATTAACGAAACCATAAACCTTGTTCCAGCCATCATCGTAAGCATAGCCTCTTTTCTTAGCCGTTGGATCAAGATTGGAAATCCAATACTTTGTAGCATCAGACTCGTCCTGCCACAGATTTATTTGCCATGATACAGCAGAGCCATCGGCCAGTGTTGATGTGGCATTATAAAGTCCCGTAACAACATCGTTCACTATAGGCGTCGGTTCGCCCATCTGCTTCATTGGTTCGAACGATATATTACCATCCTTCACCGTTGCAAGATAGTAATCCTCAGCACCTTTCTCAGTTCTTGCAATTGAATAACCAATCTTGTCTGAATGAGCATACAACGCAATATAGTATTGGTTCCCTTCTTCAAATGTCGAAGAGTCGAAGGTAATGTTCTCCCAGATGCTCTTGCCGTAACCGCCATTAATTCTTACATTACTTTTGCATAATGACTTTACAAACTGGAAATCCTTATCAAATAATCCAACACCTATTTCACCAGTAAAACTTGTATTGCCACTAATATTGATTGTTGAATTTGCGTCACAATTATAAATCGTAGATATGACATATTTACTACTACCAACTTTTACCGATGATAGGTCCAAACTACTTGATGCGTAAAATTCCCCATTGGGCTGTCCGTATTCCTGAGGAACTACATAGCATACCATTTCTTGCTTTGATGTGTAGTCGCCTAATTGAAACTGATAGCCCAATATATCATAGACAGGTGCGAGCACTTCAAGCGTATAATAGCCATCGCCAGAACCAGTCCATCCAAAATTAAAATGATACATTCCCTCCTCATTACATCCGTCAAGGATAAATTGGTGTCCACCAGAACTTCCCTGTCCTGCATAAAGAATTGGATGTCCTTCAGACAGCTCGCTAAGAATCAGCTGAGTCCATGCTTCATCACTATAGTATTGCTTCTTCTTATATGAAACGTTAGGGTTGTATTTCCAAAAGTGAGACAAAGCATAAGCCATGTCAATAGCATACGCACCCGACACATCTGCATAGTCCATAGAAACAGAAACACCAGCAGCGTGCATCAAGGTTGCAACGGCCGACTTTTGGGTTTCAGTCGCATCACTGTTATACTCATTGAGCATATTGTCCCAATCAAAATGCACAGATGAGAAATCCATGCTTTGATAGATGCGCTGTGTTGATGAAGTGTAACTGTTAGAACCATTTCCACTTTCTGGATATTTCCAGAAGTTCATAACTTGTGCCATTGCTGTGGCTACACAACCTGTAACACAATTCTTCCCTGATGTGGATTTGATGTCTTTGGGACAGTCCAAGTTATAGGGATCACTTTGGTCCCATTTTGATTGAATCAAAGGCTGTATGGGGGAGAAAGAATAGCTCTTTTGAACGCCCTTTGTTGCTTTATCCAAATCGGGATATACGCTTGTATATTGCTCATCATAGTTATTCAGCATGTCTATAAGACCTATAGGAGCTGTCTCAGAGTCAAAGATTCCATTGTCAGAGTAACCAAGAATTTTGTATAGACGATCATCTGAAGACACAATAACAAATCTATTGTGTTCTTCATCATTAATCACATAGAAACTTTGCTTACTGTTGCTTGTAGATACAGTTGCAGCCTTCCTCATGGCACGAGCCATTGCTTGCGAAAGACGGGTTTGTGAAACTGTCTTCAACTTTGCGCGGTTAGCACCATTGCCCCAGAATTCTTGAGCTATCTGAATAGCTTCACTTTCACTACGCTGTTGTGCATTCAGGCATAGACTACACAGCAGCAATACAAATAAGGCTAGTTTTTTCATAGAAATCGTTTTTATTTGTTTATCTTAAATCCGAGTTTAATAATTAGCTTAAGTGTTCCAATGGAAGTATTACGGTCGTATTCCTTCTCTTCTTCTGGAAGTTCTTCATAAGGAATGAGACATGGATGGGTCTTCAGCTCATCATTACGCTGTTCTCCATAGATCCAGCCTTGTCTGATACGTGTTTCTGCCCAAACCTCATGAACATTCTTCGACATATGCTCAACTAACTGTTCCAAATCTTCTGGCAGCTTGACATCGCTTGTGTCAATGGGCTGCGGAATGTACTCTTTCTTATTCATAATTCTTTTAATGTTTAACAACATATACAAAGAGACGTCTCATGCCCAAACTCTATCATTAATCATCTTCAAAAGCCTTGTTCTTGATATGATGACCCGTTATCTCCTCCAGAAAGTCCTCACGCATGACCATTAGTAAGTCACGAGTATATTCATGAAGAAGACCTTTGTAATAAGTTACATCCTTATGGTTAGACTTTGTTATCCGCTCCCATAGTGTCTGCTCTGTCGCATCCTTAAAAGCAATATCTATACCTTCTCGATCATCGTCTGTCATCAACATACGCAGTTTTTGCTCTTCAAACACCAAAGGAGTGGCTTTTAATGTTTCCGGCGCATATTCTTTCCATAGGCCTTCAAGATAAGCGCGATATTCATCTTCTATTTTCAGAGGAAGATCTTTTGTATACTCACCTATAGTTTCAGGCCGCTCCAATGCTGCTTCTTTTACAAGATTGCCAAAATTCTTTTCAAGCAACTGGGCTTCTTTCTCTTTGCAATATCTTTCAACTAATTCTTTTTTCATTTTCTTATGCTTTAATAGGTAAAACTTACATGATCAGATTGTGTCAAGCATGTTCCATCTGGACCGAATATGCTGACACAGAATTTCAAGGGTATGGAATAAAACATATTGGGAGCAACATGCAACTCAGAGTAGGGAATTACCAATGTAAAATCTTTCCATCTGCAATCTTCATAGTCCGAAGTACTTGTATCACCTGTCGAGACCTGGCCGTCCACAGTTCTGAATTGACCGTTGAAATCCATCAGTCTGTCTCCGTTCTCATGGAAGAAGTAGGCGATACAGGTTATTTTTTCGTCCATCAAATGATGAACCACAAAATTTACATGAATAACTAAACAGTCATATATGAAATAACCGTATTGACGCATTACATGTTGTTCCGTCCAAACTTTATCTATCTCTGCTGAGGGAGTTCTTTTCCCCGCATCCTGTCGAATTTCAACTTTAACCTTCTTACTTGATCCAACAGCATTAACATAAAAATAATCACTTCTTTCATCCCCAGAATTCTCCTCGTATTCTATTGTGAACTTTGAAGCAGATTTTTGTTTCACATTACACCATGAAGGTAACAATGATATCGAATAAGAATGAGCATTCGTGCTAATGTTAAATGTTTCCGAACCGAAATTACTCCCCCAATGAGAAGACACACTATATGTGTTGTTATCCACTCGTATGTAAATATCCTCACTTAACCGCGAAGCTCCATCACGATAAATTCCTGAAATCCATTGTGGGTGTTGGCTAATATTATGTTCTGATGCAATTTTTGAACAACGTTCTGAAACAAGGTCAAGAAAGACTGGCCATGTTAATGACTTCCTCTCGTTCTCGTAAAGTATATCATCAAACGCTAAGCGGAGGATATCTCCCTTTCCTTTTAGCACCCATGAATACTCATTCTTCTTGCTACTGGAGAACATATAATCTCCTGATGCCTTTTGAAAAAGAGAGCGATAAATGTTGTTGGCTCCCTCTAATGCCCCTCTTCCGTCACCGATACCAGGATTTGCTCTTTGCGGCAATTTGTTACAGGCAGCAGCCATCGTGACAAGTAGACGATGAGGTTTTTCTTTTAGCCCGTTATAGATAGAAAGAAGCGTTTTTGAACCACCTTTTAATCCTAAAGAGGGGAAGTCATTGGTTTCGTTATTATACCCATGGCCATCATAATAGAAGAATATAGCATCACTACTATTGGAAGCTAAGGTGGAAATGATAGCATTTGCATTCTCTCTTGTGCAATTGCTCCCAATATAGAAATACGATCGAACTGTCATACTTGTGTTTTCTCTAATATCAGGAAGTAGCTCATTCTTGAAATAGTTATACGAAAGTCTTGCCTCTTCGCCAATCCTGTCATCATCGGTATCGCCAAAAAACACAAAATGCAAAGTCTGGGCTGGAAGGAGAGTCCCAACCCAGACTAAAAAGCATAATATGATAATTCTTCTGTAATCCATATTCCATAAAAGAACATATTAGACTTAGGTTGTCCACCTCTTAATTGCTCGCTCACGTTCTTCTGTCAAGACTCTCTTGAAATCAATACCCATGTCTTTAAATTCTTTGTCTAACAAAGTGTTCTCAAAAAGTAGTTCTGATGCTGAAGCCATAGCCTGCATGAAAGCATGACGGTCTTCTTCCATATTTTGCAACTGAGGAACGTTTTCTGCCATAATATCGAATATCATCCTCAGATTATCTATATTCTTTTGTAGTGGTCTTCCTTTAGGATCAATGGCATTACTAATAAAAGAACTTAAGGTACGAGAGCCTGTGTCTCCAGGGAAGTTGTCTCTCGTTGCAGTGGTCAGCACTAATGAAACAAGTTCAAGATAGCCTATACCCAGTTTGGAGGCAATAATTTGAAGAAGATATATTTCCATGTGAGCACTAACACCATCTACAGCCATGACTCTAACGAGCTTTGTCATGTATCCTGCTCTTTCCCTGTGTCGAATAGGAACATGAGCAACTGCCCCCTGGTCGAAACCAAGGAAGCAGTCGTTTACAGTTTCTGAACTAATTCCTTCAGTTTGGCAGATTTTCTCGATTTCATTACGCTCAACGTCCGATATATTGCCGTCTGCGACAGCTATCGCCACAAGATCCTGAGCCAACTTGAACTCAGAATCAGAGGAGTCTTTGAATATTTTCGCTAAAAGTCCCATGATTAGAATGCATCAATTAATATATACTGATGAGTATGCTGAGGAATTCCCTGATCTTTAACATACTCTTCCTCATCCAACGAAATCAGGTCTAAATATTTCCCTCTATATTTCTCTTTGGATAATTTTTCCCTTGCTGTTTTAAAAGCATCATGGAAACTCTTGTTCTCTTGTTGAGAAAGAGCCTGATAGAAATGTTTATAGAAGAGAGAACTGGAATAGTTTGTAACACTCCACAAGGATATCATCATTGACTTTACACCAGCCTGCTTCAATCCTCTCTGTATGCCATATACACCGTCTGAGGTAATTTCGCCCAATCCTGTCTGACATGACGACAGTGTAGTCAATTCCACGCCATTCATATCCAGTTTTGATAACTCTGCTGCAGAAAGAATGCCATCAAAGAGATTCTTATCAAATTTTCGATTGGTCAAAGTAGTCACTAATCCTGCAAACGTGAGTCCATTTCTTGACATAGTTTTGTCGGATGTCGTCGGTTTTAGATCCGTACCCCTTTTCATGCTACCTATATAAAAACCATGAGTCAAAATATGAACTATTGAATAACGGTTTTGAAGTAAATCTTTTAAGTTCTCATCCGTTGCATCACTCCCAACGAGAACAGTGTCCTTATAGCCACCCCTAGAAGCAACAATAGAATCAACTTCCATTTGAGCAAACGGCAACTCGTCCATTCTTCCATGACCTGCCAAATAATCATAGCATACCACGTCATTCCCACCTGTTTTAGGATCAATATCAGCATAGTAATCTATGTTGCCAAGCAAAAGCATTTTATCTATATTCGGCTTCTCATTTTTTCTCAACAAAACTCGAGTAGAACTAAGACGATAACAGTCTTTTGTTGAATCTGGTATCATATACTCTATAGCAAGTTGATGAAGCAAACCATCTGGAGAAAAATAGACTTTATTAGCATCCCCTATAGCTTCCATTACTTCGGGGGTCCATATTTTGTGAAATAATGTAGAGTCTTTATAAAGTTCGTCTTTTACAGAAAATCCATCGGGGTCGGAAGGTTGATAAGTCATGGCTTTTCCAACGGTTAGACGTTCATTCTCCCCGACATTCCGCTTAAGAATACTGTCAGTCTTTGATATTTCGATAAAAAGAGGACGCTTGCTGTCTTTCTTCAATATTAAACAGCCCAACATCGTTTGATTAAATGCACCCTGATATTGAACGAACTCTATTGCACATTCTTGTTTGTTCAACATGTTGCGAATTTGCTTCCACCTTATATCCGTATCTTTTTTGTTCTGGAGGAGATATTCCTTACTGAACAATGCCAGATCATAAAGCATATCTGATGATTCATCTCCTAATCGATAACAGTCAAACAAGAATTGATGCAATGCAAGCCAGTTCTGTTCTTTCTGCGATTCAGTCATCTGAGACAAACGGTTACCCACTGTCTCTCGCTGATAGTTGACATACTGGGTATAACAATTCGCAGCATCTTTTTTCCGGTCAATGTGGAGCCTGTCAAACATCATCATGAGGATTTTTCCTTTAATTCTTACTCGGTCGTAGTAAGTTTTATCTTTGTGCTTAATGACATTTCCAATAGAAGTTTCTATATGATTGAGACTTTGCTCAAATAATTCTTTCGACTTGTCATCATCTTCTTCCATACTGGCTACTTGTGCATTGCACAGAGCAAGTAAAGACAATGTTTTGTAGTACATCGGGGCGTCACTTTTAACGCCCAAATCCACCCTGTTTTTATAATAATCGCACACCTTTTCAATATGCTCGTATGCTTCTTTATATTCCTCAAGCCTGTATTTAAGCTGGGCCAACTCTTGATGCAATACTGCTGCATTGTTCAAGCTATTCCTCCTTTCGAAAATTTTCAGACTTTCTTCGTATTGGCTCTCGGCTCTAAACTTGGCATAGAGTCCTTCTATCGTTTCATCATCTATTTTCCCATAGTACTTGTTCCCAAGTATTTTATGAAAAAAAGCTTTATAAACATCTAGGGAGTCACCCATCTCTTCACGTGTTTCCCGAAAGCATTTAGTATAGGCCACAGCTACAGAATCCAATTGCTGATAGTCATCGAGCATATAGTAGCATTCAGCTTCAGGCAGCAAGACATTCAATAACTGCTTCCCCTTCAGGCCATTATTGACTCTATAATTATGGTACATACGAGAAGCCTCCAGATAGTCTCCCTCATCCTTTTGTTTCTTGGCATTTATCATTTCCGCACTGTCCTGTGCAGAAAGGTCAAGTACAGAGAATAAACTAATCAATAATAAAAAGATCTTCATATTCATCGCTTCTGAGGATTATAGTTTACTATAGCAAAAGAATCAAATGAGTCTTTATTTGAACTGTCACCAATATACTCAATAGTAATAGTTACAGTATTATTCCTGAGAACCCTGTATGATTCTACACTCACGGTCCCAACACCTTCTTTCATAACTGGATTATGCCAGCCATCGGAAATAGTTACCCTAAATTTTGCAGTTGGATGATATGAAATTACGGAGACTTCCTGTTTTCCAATATGACCAGTAAAAATACACTTAATGGTTCCACCTTTCTTAATAGACTTCTCGATGGCAGAATAGTAAATCCCCAGTTCTTTGCTGCTGAGCATCCCATCATCTTTACTCATCAATGTCTGATTCTGTTTATCATAGACATTAACAATGGCTTGATTCAAACGAAATTGATTTGCATCATTACCCTTGAACTCGTCGCCCTCTGACTTTACATCGTCCATCAAAGAAATTTTCGGTTTTCCGCTAGAAGAGAGACTGGCTTCAAACTGTTTACGTACTTTTTCATTGCCCTTTCTGAGCCCCTTAACAGCCTCTGTGAGGTCACGTAGATATTGATTCTCTTGTGCTTGTACGCCCAGACACAGGAGCATTGTCAACATTGTTAAAATTAATTTTCTCATATCTTTATAAATTTATATTGTATTATCAATCATTTCTTCTGGCCACCGCTCATCTAAGTATGTTAGAGTAGGTTTTTCCTTCTCAACTTTTACGTTAGACCTTCTACGAACCCTTTTCTTACATAGTTCCAAACCTTTTCTTGCTTCTATCACCAACTCATTCAAGCTAATACGTTTTTCAGGTGAGAACACTAGGCAACGCTGCACTAAGGGGGTCAACGAACTGTGCCTCTTCTGTAGGGCAGGAAGTTTAACGTCTGAATGCCTATTTTGGTATAAACCACCAGTGCCACCAAATATCAGGTGGCCGGAAGAAGCGTAACACAGCAAAGCTCCCAATGACCATACCATCGCAGTTTCACTTGAAGATCCTTCTGGGGCACAAAATTCTGGCATTATGTCATCTTTTACAACCAAATGAAAATCATCGTTATCAATAACTATCATGCCTGGATCTATGCCAGCCACATCACATTTTTTCTCCTGCAACTCCGAAGCAATGTCAATTGTAAGTTTCCAAAGCGCTTCCTCAATACAGTAGCCTGCTATAGATTTCAATGTCATTTTCTCTTCACTCATCTTCCAGCCTCCTCTCTTTTACTCATTTCTGCTATTTCAGTAATGGGAACAACCCATTTGTAAACCCCATTACTGATACTGTCAACACGTGAAGTCACTCCAATGACCACAATCTTATCATTGATTCTTGCCATAACCGGTCCACCCGAGAAACCAGGGTTAATCTCACCTTTAACATACAGATTCTGGTTTATACCATCCTTGGACACTTCTCTTGTTATATTGCCATCCTCATACATCAAGGTTCTGTCACCGATACCATTCTGTGGGAAACCCAAGAATACAATAGGGGTTCCTTCGCTTATAGTTGACATTTTCGCTGAATCGGCAAGCTCTACAATGCCCTTTTCATCCACATCTATATAAGCAATATCTCCAAGTTCAGCTTCCCTATTGTTGCCTCTTGGTATAATAGTGCGCCAATAATAGTTCTCACTCGGGTCGGGGATAGGATAAAACTTGTCATGAGCGTAATTGATGTGAACACGAGACTCCATAGAATGAAAAACAAATAATGGACTATCAAGGCTATCTGGATTATAAACACTACAATAGGTTTTCAATGCCATTACTGTGTCTTTTTGTTCTTCATGACAATTCATATACGTCGAAGCTTTTATAGCCCATTTGACAATATCGTCATCATTCAGCCCTTCAACATTGGTAATCCTACTAATTTTCCTGTTCAGCCAGAATTCTATACAATGCCGAGCCGTTACTAATTTACCTTCTGTCGTCAAAAATGCCGTACCAATTTCACGTTCACCAGTATAAGCCAGATCTTTGGTTTCTCCAATCTGTTCCTCTTTCCCCTCATATACCTTTACCAACTGCACGGAATCTGCCATGATGATATACACCGACGAACTGTATACCTTTACATCTTGGTGCAAATCCGATTGATTCCATCTATCGTATAATAAATAGCCCACACCTACAGTCACTAAACAGACTAACGCCACCATAGCATAAAGAAGTCTGTGATTACTTTGATGCACAATCTTTATTCCTGTATCTGAATAATCTCCATCCTGGTGCAAGTTGAATTGCAGAGCCATTTTGCCGTCACCAAATCCGATGATGTCCCCATCCTTCAGCTGGTGTACATATCCAAAACCTCCGTTGCCAGCAATATCTACGTCGATAAACGGTGAACGTTTCACTATTCGCCACCCCTCACTATCCTCATTCTTGACAATGGTGGCATAGTACTCTGGTTCATATCCCTCACTCGTTTCGTATCTGATAGGGCAGTCTGGATATTCGCCAATATTCAATACCTTTTCAGATGTGTTTAATACATCGTCCTTGGCATGAAAGACATTCCCCTCTATGAAGCGGATAGAATAGTACATTCTTTTGCTGTTCACGCCCTACCTCCTTTCTCGTCGACAAACGTCTTGGCTATGAGGGGTAGGGCAGCAGACAGACATAGGTCATATATCTTGGCACTCCTACCAGTTTTGTCGGGTCTTAAATCATTATAGGCTCGCAGGTCGTAGTGTATTTTGCGTGCCTTGAATGCGTCCTTTTGTGTATCCACATCAGCAGCAATCTTATCTTGTTCTTCGTCAGTGCAGGGCCTGTATCCTAATATCAACTCCTCAACGTTCCAACGGTTGTGCTCCACCTGGGCTAGAATCTCTATGTCTTGCTGCGAAATGTCGTAGAACTTATCCCAATCATCTTCATTCAGTCCTATAGATCGCATCTTCGTCGGTATCGTCATCGCGTTATAGATACTCGACCATCGTTTGACATTTGACAAATCCACCCACAACCTATCTCTGTCTACAGCATTAATCTCAACAGAAGAAAAAATCTCTCCTTGCCAGTTCTTGAAGTTGTCGTTGTAGCATCGGTCGTAAATATAGTTCACGATCTTTGCCATCTGAACTAAGGGCATGGTTACATCATATTCTACCGCATTAGGATTATATTTGTGAATAGGTATAGACCGCAGGTACAGTTCATCTGGTAGAAATAGAGACATAGCCACGTTTTTGTCCACGATTTTATCTGCCATCACCACTGTCAACAGCTGTTTGTCATCTTGTGCCCATTGCTTCAGTTTCTCTCGTACATCTGGGTGCCAACTTTCTGCATCCACGAATTCCCATTCTACATCTACAAAATCCTCACGTCGTCCATCATACATAGGTTTATGGAACGCCCTCACCGCCTGTTCTTCTGACGGTTTGACAATGCGATAATAGCTGTTGTCAAACAAATGCCTGTACCTCTTAATGAATTCTTCGCTCTGGGTTTCTGCATTTTCACTAATCAAAGTGATGCGAGTCCGCAATGAGTGATTCCTTACATAGTTTGGATAGTGGGCTACATGTGCAGCATGTATTGCCACCGTCTCTGCCACCTCATCCATACCGAAAATCACCAGATGCACATGTTTGTCAGAATGAATCGTAATAGGCTCATAGTCCAGCGCGAAACTTTGACTCCAGATTTCTTCAATAGAGAAAGGATAAACATCCAATTTCCTTCTCACAGCACCATAAGGGTCACAAGTCTTTAGCATTTGAAGCGTTTTTCTATCATGAATTAACAAATGACATAAAAGTTTGTTTCCGCTATGATTATCTAATATATTCTCTTCTGCTAATTCGAGCAAAGCAGCTATGGTTTTGTTCTTATCGCAGTTTTCTCCCAACAAATAGAGTTCATCATAATGGCTAATAGTAGAACCGTCTATTATTAGTACACGATTCCGCTTAACGATACTGTCTAATCTTTCGTGTCGTCGAGCAATTTCCTCCGCTATAGGATGATTGCCTAATATCAAAATGCTTTTGGAGGCCATATTCAACTAACTAACAAGAAAGTCCCAAATAGATAGAGATGACATGAACCACCAAAATAGTTATTATGGCACTTAAATCTATTTCTTTGTCTTTTACAAAGAAATTATATACTTTCTTTACGATGTAAGCAAGAATACCAGATACCAATCCTGTAATTAATAACCATATCATAAAGTTTTGCAAAGCATCAACCTTAGAGAAAATGCCAAAGCCAATAAATCCAATAAGGAATTCCCAAATTGGAACAATCTCTAAATTCCCAATAAGAGAAATAAACTTTCTCATATTGTCATTAATGGGCAGTTTCGCTCCGCTTCTTATGGCGTTATAATAGCTTTCCGCTTCGGGAACACCAGCAGACACGGCTTTAAATGACCAATATAGCGCATTCTCGTTGGACTTCTCAACAAGATGCCCCTTGTAAAAGCATTTCGACAATTTTAGCTGGGCAACGCTATTACCGTTTCTTGCGGATTCGATTAGAATATCAATTCTATCTTTTAGTGGTTTCTTCATAATCAATATTTTGCGTAATTGACTTAACTAATTGTACTTTTAACTCTTTCTAACTCCCTTCCAGATATGGTGGAGAGACTTGTTTCATCAGTTATAAACTTTATCAAACGGTCTCTTGCAAATTGTTCAATTAGTCTGGTCTGCTTATCCACATCATCTTTCTTTTGAGGCAGAAGAGATTGCATTCTTTCTTTATAATCTTGAAGAACATATAACAAAATCGGTTTTCCCGATTGTAAAGCACACTTCAGCTCCATTTCTGTCATTGATGATCCAGCATCAGGTCTAACAAAACCATATTCTGCTCCAAGAATACAAACTAATATGTCTGAACTTAGCACTTTTGCGCAACAAGCATCGCTTGGAGTCATATCTCCCTGAGGCCAATTTTCATACATTTCAGGAACCATTTCACATTCTTCAATCTGCTTTTTAAGGACATCTCTATATGGTTTTAAGTCGGAAGTAGAACTGACAAATACAACTTTTTTCACATTGCTAATAATGTTCCCTTTTTCGCATATGACTCTAAGACTACTATCACAAATTTCCAAATCATTTTCTATTTGTTTCTTATCTTCGTCTATCGCTGTTAGAGCCAGTTTCTTTTGAAGATGTTCCTTTTGAAGAAGTAATTGTTTCTTCATTTCCTCCCTCATACTATCCATTTCAGCAGATTTATCGTATTGAGACAAAGAAACTCTTACTTTATCAGCAGCCTCTTTTTCGGAAAATTCATTAACTATTTTGGACTTAAACGTTATTTCTGCGGCAGGAATTCTGTTTATAAAGACTTTTATCATTCCTATAAAGGAGTCTGCACTGCAATTACCACTAACATTAACAACAAACTCAGCAACTGTTGAGGTGTTTGACCAAAACAATGTTTTACGTGCTGGTGCCACGATTTTAATATCATTTTTATCGTTAACTGTTCTTAACGTAATCCCTATTTCATCTCCTTTTCTTAGTTTCACGGGCTTCCCTCTAACAACCAGATCTGAGGATAATTTCTTTTCCGCATCCTCATCAAGTTTGATAGCTGCAAGTTCAATTTCATCCGAATCGCTTTTTTTATGTATATGTACTTGGACTATAAAGGATTGCCCTCGAAGGACCTCCCGAGGAGAATAAACAGAAGACTGAGCTTCGCTCCCTCCCAAATGCTCAATTCCGTAAAAGTTATTATCTGACGAACTTCTTTTTAATTGTTCCTGATATTCTTTTACCACTTTCTTAAATGCGTCGAAGTACTCAAATTCCTTTTCTTCACACATCTCTTTTACAATTTTAGAATACATCTCCATCCTAAAATTTACTGCTGTTTTCCTATCAGGAGCTATAATATGTGCGTCAGGGTTAGTTAGGTGAATTCTCAAAAGACTTTGTAACCGCTCAGATTCACAACATGACAAATCTATCCATCCGGAGAATTCAGAAGGGAATGCATCAACAAAAACTTCATCACCATGCATTCCATCATAAAGTTCTATTTCGTTAGCAGAACTACTATGGTGGGCTACTATAATTACAACGTCAAAACCATCTATTTCTTTCAATTCACCTATTGACAAGCAATCAACAATTGTCGCACCTCGCTCTTTAATACATGATATCGTCCGTACTATTTCTTTTGCTGTTTTCTTATAAATATTCCACAGTTCCTTATAGGCACAATGGTACTTTTGCTCCAAGCCCCTAATGAAGTCGGAATCATTCCTACGACAAACGCTATAAAATTGCTCTTCGGTATATGGAATCGCAATTGCAAATAGCACCTTTTTATGCAATTTCTTTTTCTTCCAGAAGTTCAGCATCGTTCTTACTCTTTAATAATTCTGCTACCTTTAAACCATCTATCTCATCACTTAGTATGATTCCTCTCTCTCTGGCACCTTGGCGAATTTCAAAGCGCTTAAAGGTGGAATGTTCTCTTACATATCTCTGTAAGAAAGCCACAAAATCATTTGCCATTGATTTAGGCAATTCAAATACCAAGAATACTTCTTTAACTCTATTCCAGAAAGTTTTCTTACTTTTCCCTCCTATAGATGCTTCTTGAATATTTTCTTCTGCAATAATATTTTTCACTTCCTCAGCTTTTACAGCCATTTTAACACGAACGTTCCCATTACCAATATCTTCAGTAATTATATTGGTAGCATCCAAAGCACGACATGGTATTTTACTGAATGTCTTACTCTTCTTAAGTCGCACTCCTCCTAACTTCTCAACTATTGCCATACACTCATCTTCACAAATGCTTTTAAATTCCAATGTAACAGAAGTATGGGCTTCACCATTATCCAATTTGTCTGTAGCATCTTTAATAAGATCTTCTAAAGTAAAACCGGATTTTTTTCCATTGATGGTATAGGTCTTCCCCTCTTTTCCTATGGTCAAATGATCTGCTTTGTTAAAGCCTCTTGACGTACGTTTTGCCGTAGGAGAAAGAACTACACTCCTTGCTCTAATTACTCCAGAAGGTTTGTTAAACTTCATAGTGCCTTTAATTCCTGTACGCTCAACATTTCGTAAAAATGTTGGGGTTACTCGTCCTTTGTCAAAGCGGAGATCTCAATGAATTTGCGCCCTGATTCATCAATAGAGACCTTATACTCTCCTGCTTTTAGAGACTCGTTTATTTTAATCGGTGTCACCTTAGAATTAAGATTATGCCCTCCAGTACCATGTACAGAATCAATAAGCTGCCACGACTCGACAATTGTTGGGCATTTCTGCCATCTAAGTGACTTTTCTAAATTTTCGTCCAAATAAAGTTGTTTCGTCCTATCAAGATTAGACAATTTTAATATTGAATTATAACGTTTAAGTTCGTCTACATATGACAAAATGTTTCTTGCTATAATTTGGCAGAAATCCTCTTCAGTCAGGTTTTCTTCAGACAACTTGGAGAAATCAATATCTCTAGGATTTATCACATAATGACCTACTTTCCGCAGAAGCGTTGACTTCCCGTCTGTTGCTGTTGCCAAATCGCTAAGATAGGTTTTTATTGTGTCAATTTTTGAAATAAACCCATCAATATTTCTACTTTCTTTTTCTCTGACAAATTTCAAATTAGATTCAATAAAAAGTTTCTTGTCTGTTTGATAATCATTACCATTCCTACTAATTATTCTCCAAAACTCTTTATATTTTCCATTGTCTTGGTCAAAAATTTGTCCAAGTTCTTTTCTAAGAGTATTATCATCCCATTGCGTATTGTCGCGAAAATGATCAATAATTTTTTGTTTTTGTTCAGGTCCAAAATTCAAGACTGACTTCAATATCCATTCAGCTTCTACATCAAGTTTCTCTGTTGTGACAGAATTTGAATAATTCTGACTGTCATGTTGTACATGGATATCTAAGTTCAAAAATATCTGATACATAGAAGCATACTGGACAACTTTTACCAATTCTGGACTAGAAAGTCTAGAATAGAAATCATAAGCTTTCTCTTCTGCCCTATAAACAGGGTCATTTTCAGTTATCTTATCTGTTTTCCCTGGAATATAGCTCACAGGAAGAGAGCCTGTTCTATTGACTGCATAAACTTTCAGGCCATCTTCCTCGTCAACAATATAACCAGCCCCAGACGTATTCCAATTATATGTTAGTTCTGAAACCCCCAAATCACGTAAAACGCCATCATTAAAAGCCCAATCAAGTGGCTTAGGATAGGCAAATGCATGATACTCTACATCTCCATTTTCTGACCAAGATTTCAACATCTGGTCAGTGACGTTAAGAATATTACCATACTCTGTATGCCATAGCTCATCACTAAGTAAAATCGGAGCATAGTCCTTGCCTCCTGGCAATTTCCCTGCAAAAAGGTTGTTCCGCTCATAACTTTGCGAAAGTTCTTCCTTTTCTGTAGAAGCGAGCATGAGAAGAGTTTCTTGGCGCATAGGAGGTAGTTCGTATATGGGAATTGAACGTTCTCTAGCGATAATTGCCACCCGCCCACTATTTGAGATAGCTCCAAGGATTAAATCCGAGTCAAGCGCAAACATTCTCGCTTTCACTCTGAAATCCTCGCTATCAAGAGACGATGACCTTTTTATTATCCAAATTACAAAACCTGGTTCCTTGCTATAATACAAATCACTTTCATTAGTATAATCATTTAAGGCTACTTCCAAAGAAGTTTCTTGTGTCGTATCAGTAACATTTACAATTGTTTCTTCTTTGTCAATAAACCAAGAGTGTAATTCTTCTGCTGAAACTTGATAGTTTAAATTTTGGGTAGAAAAAGCAGTATGTTCAGGAATTACATCTAAATCCAGTAACTCCGATTTGTAATCTGTTCCATACAACAATTTAAACAAATTAGAGGTTAAATCAGACAGTTTGGTTTTCTTGATATCATTAAAGCAAACAACGGCATCTTTTAACCATCCGTCATACCCCATGCTGTGCTTAAAGGTATCAAGTCTACAATTGTACTCTTTGAAGTATTTTTCTAAATCTTCAACACTTACCATTTCGCTGGGCTCGCTAAGAATCATCGTATAACTGTTGTCATCATATTGCTTAATTCCAACAGTTTGGAAATTGTATGGATTCTTTGCTCTGAACTCTTTCCATAAATTCTCCATGTCAGCATAAGCCTTACTCTTTTCAATTGCAGGAGGAAGAGTAAATATGTATATGCCAATAAGGACAAATAAAACACACGCAATACCCGCAGCAATTCCACCCTTAGTTTTTGCAGGCATCATTCTCCATTTATTCTTTATAGCAACAACATTATCTCTCTTCTTGACAAAAGACAATTCCCCCTTCTCGCCTTTGCTATACAAATCGGGGTCAATCAGACAATTACCCTGTTCGGACGTTAAATATACAGAATGGCAATTATCGCAATGAACAAACGGAGGACGTTGCTCATAAATAAGTTCATCATTGCATTTGTGACACCGGTACACTACAGGTTTTTTCATTACTGCTCCATGTTCCAAGAGGATAATGGTATTGGAACAATGTGGACACTTTGCCGCAGTTCTGTCTTCCTCAATCTCCTTAACAGACAACTGCGTGCCGCAATATGGGCATTGGTGGTTAAATGTTTGCATATTTGTTAGTTAGTTTTTAATTTCTACAATTGATTTGTTTTTATCTTTTATGACTGTAGGCGTTTGGTTAGTTTCTCGTCTAATTCCAACAAATGGTATATCTGAGAATAAACCACCATTGCTAATATGGTAAATACTACACCCACAACAAAATAGTATTCCCAGTGGCGACCTATCATCAAAACTATACTAGTAAGAATCCCATTTGTTAATATGGGAAGGAATAGGGCAAGCGCATGATTCTTTATCTTGCTACGTTTTCTAGCTAAGCCCAAGTAATACCCCAAAATTGTACCAGAAATAAAATGTATGGGAATCAGAACAAATATAGTAATAGCACTTATCTCTAGCAAGGTGGCAAAGGATTCATCTAAATAGCTTGTCATAATCCATGCGCCCAAAATGCCAGCAAATCCCATAGAAAGACAAACGGAGTAAACGATGCCATCTATATACTCATCGTAGAATTTGTTTAAAGAAAGAAACACACACAGCACTAGCCATTTTGCTATCTCAGAAGGCAACGCCAGCTTAAAGAAGCCAAGGACAATACTCTCTTTGACACTACGTCCATCTACTATATAAAACATGCTGGCATCTATAGTCCACATCACAACCACAGCTGTGACAATACCTAATAACGCTGAAATCACGAGAGCCTTTGGCGGCTCAGGCTTACGATGATCGAAAGCAATTATATAGAGCATATAGAATATTGCTGGGCAAAAGGCGACAATAAAAAGTAATGCGTATTCCATATTGAGAGTCATTAAACTACTTTTGTTTCAAATCTCTTTCAAGTTGCTTATCTATGAGCCGATGTACAAAATAGAGAATAGCCAACGTACATACTATAAGACCAAACATCAGAGGATAGCCAAACAACATACTATTTCCATCCACTCTGTCATATAGCAGAACAATCGTATTACACAAAGCATGGCATAGAATGGGCACTCCAAGAACTAATATCCAATGGACAAGCCGTGCAGAAGGCTTAAAGTGAATGCGAGAATAGAAATAGCCCATCAATATACCACAAGCTAAAGAACCTGGCAGGATAAAGTATGAACGATATACTGCCGTCTCATACCAATACTCAGTATAGAAACTAAGATGAATGACATTCTCGGCAAACACGAACCCCAAGGATATACATGCCGCATAAACAATACCATCCACAAACTCGTCAAAAAACTTATTAGGACGAATTGCCAAACACAATGCCAGTAATTTTAAGCATTCATCTGGAATAGCTTCTAACAGAGTCAATGAAACATAGTCCACTGCTGTTTCTGGATGAGTCGTATAAATATCTACCGTCCCGATATATCTACCAATTAGGAACGACACAACACCACCTGTAACACCAGCAAGAAATGTCATAAACAACATCCTCACTGGTTCCGGCTTTATTTTATCGTGAGAATATATGTAGTGCAGCAGCCCTAAAACGGGCAACGCCACAGCAATTATCGTTAATAGTAATTTCATAAGTCAGTTTTATGCGTTATAACTATTTTTATCTCTCTCAATCTGTGCAATAATCTTCTCTTTAGCAAATTTATGCATTTTGACACAAAAGAAAATAAGCACGAAGGTACTGACACAGCCAACGTATGGATTAACCACGCCGCCTAGAATTATTGCATCATAGAGGCCATGTGCAATAACAGGTATCGCCAAAACACAGGCTGCGGTACGAGAAGAATGGTCTACAAAATGATACAACGAATAGTAATATCCCATCAAAACAGCAAAGGCATAGTGACCGGGGACTGCAAATAATGCCCTGTTAATTGCTACAGCCAGTCCGTTGCCCTCCTGAAACACAAAACCAATATTTTCTATTGCTGCAAACCCCAATCCGACACAAACAGCGTAAACTATACCATCAAAATGTTCATCGAAATATGGATTCTTTCGCAAAATCAACCATAACGCAAGTAACTTGAAACTTTCCTCCGGTAAAGCTGCTACGAAAAAAGCCTCTATGGTTGTTCCTATTAAAGACGTTGGTCCTTCTTCACCAAATAGGCATAGTTGAATAACAGATTCTCCAATAAATACAGGAACAATAATACCTACACCATATGAGGTGGCTTTAACCAACCAGCTTGTTGGTTCTGGTTGTGGATCCTGTTTCCAAATGTAATACCATAAAAATATGGCAGGAAACAAAGCTGCGGCAAGTAATATCAATATACTCATGTCTCCTTATCAGTTCGTTTCACAATGTCATATCCCAACTTCTTAACCAACTTTATAGTCTTGAATGCCATAATACGGTCGTATTCTTTCTCACTGTCTGGCAATGCAGTATAAGGAATAATGTCCGGATTGTGCTTCTTCACATCATCCCTTTCCTTTCCATACGACCACCCTTCTTTTATCCTGGCTTCTGCCCAGACATCATGTGCATTCTCTGCTATGGCCTCCTGCAACTCTTCCAAATCTCCATCCAACGGAATTTGATCAACATCTATGGGATGTGGCTCATATTCTTCTACCGATTGTAACACTTGTATCATATAATACTGAGACTCTTTCCATGCATTAAGGAAGTCTGTTATAGGAATATTGACAATATAAGGTTCTTCGTATGGGTCAAAGATGGTAATAGTACCTTCCCCTATATGAGTAACAACTACTGCATGGTTTGTCAAATCTTCCAAATCAATCTCTTCTGCATATAGTTTCTCTCGGTCAACTCCTACAACAACATCATTGTCTTTATCAATCGCCCGTTGTATATCCTCAAGCGTAGAGTTGTATTTCCTGCTAACAAACATTCCAGAATACGCTAACAAATTGCCCAAACAATAAAGAGGTGTCCCTTCCGGTCTTAACCAGTCTTTCCTGCGAGCTGTATTCATCAGCCATTCTTCATCGTATGGTAGCTGTCGACGATGCAAAATATACATCTCACAAAGGACAGCACAGACATTCTCTCCACTCAATGCTGCCTTTTGAAAAACGGGCAGTTTCTCTTTCACAAATGATGTGCTCAGGGAAAGGAATGCAGCACTTTCTTCCTCTGTTTGCACAGCAATATCGAGCACTTCCTGTAGTTCTTTGTCCGTTTTAAGTGCTTTTAAGACAAGTTCCGTTTCTTCCTTGGTGGTATTGCCATCAAGATATGCCGCCAACAACTCATCTGAGATTTTATATTCTTTATTTGCCATAATTATTTATGTCATTAAGGGCGATACGGGTCAATTGGGCCATCGCACGCCGTCTAATATTATATAGATTTGCTGTAGTAATATTCATATCTTTTGCCAAATCTTCATACTCCCAATCTTCAAGAATAAGCCGACGGATGACGTAAACATACCGTTTGCTGGGCATGTTGTCAAACAATCGTTCCATATCGCCTTCTGCTGTCATATCCGTTTCTGAATCCGCCGCTTGTTGGCGTCCATCATAAGGAGTCTCTTGACTTGTGTCTTCTATCATTCGACCCCTTTTATAAATGAAGAAACGGATAGCAAGTACCTTTAGCCATTGGTAAACACTACTGCGGTATTCAAAATTTCGCAGTTTAATGGCATCATTCTCCATAAGATATACATACAACTCATTCACCATCTCGTCATACTCTACCTCATAGTCGAATACCTTCTTCATGATGCTACAGAACAATGGGCGACACTTGTCGAAGAAAAACTCCTCCGTCACGCGATTGTCCCTCGCAATCAATCCTTCTATTATCTCTTTGTCCGTCATTTACTAAACATATTTAAATAATACCCAAAGATACGTCCACTACATCATAGTCGTAACTCTTCGTTTCGTCTTTCAGTTCTTGCCATGGCCTGATGCAACCATGTATGAGACGAGCCTCGTCCTTTTCCCCTTCATCACCTGCACTCACATACCCTAATACCTCGTGAGAAGCGTTCCACCTCAGATGTTCGGTCTCTGCAAGGGTGTCGAGCAGTTTATTTATACGAGCAGGAACTATTGAGCCATCCTCCATTGTATAGCGTATCGACGAACTTTCGCGAAACAGTTTGTTCTTTTCAAACCAAGTGAGCGGTTCCTCGCCTAATGCTGTAGAGGCAAGTTTTCTCTTAGTCTGAAGGTGCAGGCAATTTTCCTTGTTTTGACTTTGCACTCTTCTTAAACGCATTACTCCAGAAAAAGTAGGCGAGTAACCTTTATAATCTCCATCCAACTGCATCAGGTCGTTATGTTCCTCGTCCCATGTCTGGATTGCACCAGCATCCAAGCCAGATGCCACTCTCTGCGCATTGATTGAGGCATCATATTGTGCCTTATATCTCTTAGCTTCTTCTTCAATCTCCTCGCTGATAATATTCTCGTAGGTATAAGTGCTATCCTCTGAGCCAAATAAGGTGATAGGAGAACCAAGATTCGCGTCTGATTTTATGTCTCTTTGATGCAATTTTTTTCCATCAGCCTTTTCATTTGCCTCCCACAACCTGTTATAGTGCTCAGCAATGTGCAGTATATGTTTATCTTCATCATGATGCACCCTCACCATAATCCGCAGATTTTTCATATCTTTACGATAGCGGATAGCCAGACGAAGAATACGTACACCGATAGAAATATTCAATTCGTCATTTTCCGTAGCAATAACAACATAATTTAGTGGATGCTTATCCTTAAGTGCTTCTATTAAATAGTTGGTGAAATCGCGCCCCAGGGCATCACACTTGTGAAGTGTAACCAATGGATTAGAATCGTTATTATCTTCTTTGATATCTTTAGAAAAACTGCACTTAATGGAAATGCTTGGGGCATTGGCGATAAAGAGTCCCGCAAGTTCGTCCATTTTTTTGTCAATAACGTCACAATGGAAAGGAGAGCGTTCAACGTTGTTCCATGTGCTACCAGTCTTGACAAATGCACCAAACTCATAAAGGAATCGGAGAGCATCCAATCCGACTTCACTGAATCCCACTATGAGCCCCTTGAAAGGAGTATTAACTGTTGCATCTGGATTCACCTCAACATAACTGACCGGCTGGAGTTCGACTTTCTGTTTCATCAGTTCCACACTTATGTGTGACGAATCAACTACTTTCACCAAAACGTTTGGCACTTGTTGTTCATCCTCTATCACACGGTGGACGCTATTATATCGGGCATGGCAGTATAACTTTATTTTTCCTTTGTTCTTAGTCATTGCAATCCGATTGATTGTTGCATCGCGCTTGATGTTACCCACAGCCTGGATATTTGTCTTGTCATCATCAGACATGAAGAACATATGTACATCCCCAGTGGTTTTTTGTATAATCTTAACCACTGATTTGAGTCTCATCTTGTCACGGAGTATATCTGGTCGCTGATGGTTGTCATCGACCTCAGACAATCGTGACAGACTGCTATAAGAGTTCATGGTTAGGCAACCCAGCTCCTTTATCTTCATCAACTCTTCATTTTTCATTGACATAAAGTTGAACAACCTGTCAAGGCCACTCTGTTCCCCAATCTTCTCATTATCGTCAGTCATACGAATGAAAATAATCTGATATTTACCATTCACCTTACCACATGACTTAATACTCCTAGCCAGTTGGAGAGAGATGTCGTTCATGCCCCAGAAGACAAAAAGCTGCTCATACGCCTTCCACCCATAAGCAGCAAGCCACATCTGTATGCTAGCTACAATATTGTAGCCAAAATGTTTAATAACGAAAATAAGACTAACACAAGCCGCAAAAAAATGAGCTATCGAGAAGAGCACCATATAGAATAGGTTGTCATGGAACACATTATGAACAGCACTCACATCACTATCCATAATGAACATGCCAAAAGCATGGATGACTGCCATCGGGGCTACACCAAACAGATGCCAGAATCTGTCAGTTGATCCTGGGGTACTCTCTATCCCTACAAACATGCCGACGGAATAGACACAGAAGCCAAACAACCAGGCCAGCCCGAACATCTGTGTCAGATGTCCTTCTAACCAGTCCCAAAAACGCTTCCATTTGTTACTCTCCAACTTGTAAACGCCCTGAGCGATGACAAACACTAACGCTATAAAACCAATAGCAATAAGAAAAGACAATCCGAGCAAATTTGCAATTGTCTCTGTGGAAATAGTGCCAGGCTCCTCTTCAATTACTTTTGTCAATGGTTGCTGAATTATTACCTGCTTGCAGGAAACAAGTAAGCAACATAAAACAGCAATGCTGATGTATTTTGTTTTCAAACTAGTTCTCATCTTCTTTTCGTTTATGGGGATAGATGTTCTGCCTATCTTTCAATATTTCCCAACATTCTTTCTTCATATCTAGGTTATCCGTTTCTGTTGACCTTGCCATGTCATAACAAAAGTCCAGGAAGCGATTTGTTTCTTTCTGTTCTGGGGTTAATTGGAGTTTTTTCTCAGCATCATTCTTTTCTTTTTGTATTTTATCTCTTTCTTTCTTCAAACCTTCAATCTGCTGTTCTAATTTATCTATATTTTTTTTATTGGCTTCAGAAGAAGATCTTTCCCTTAAATAGTCAAATGTCTTGAAACAGATTACTCCCAAAGACAATAGTATTGTTAGACAAATAATTAGAACAATGACAACATCGCTACCATTACTTGCAATTTCGTTAACGAAAGACTCTAATTTGGGGCAACATGCCACCCCCAAAATCATAAACGTAGTATTCATATGTCTCTGCTTTTGTTAATATCTACTCATACTCTCTCGAAAACCACAGCCTATAAATAGGGTCCAAGAACACCAACTTACCCCTTTGCATCTCCACAATATCCTTATTCTGCAATATCTTTTTGTTCTTGCTGATGGTATTGGGATTCCCCAAGTGGTACTTTGCCCTTGCTTCTGAGGATGACAATTGCTGCACACCGTCCCTGATGGCACGAAGCATTTCAATCTGACTGGCAGCAAGCGTCTCAGTGTCACTCTGGAACATAGGAGAATTGGTATTAATCATCTGCCTGAGTCCATAGTTAAATGAATCCTCTGTAACTTCATCAACAGAGGCATTCCAAACAAAATAACAGCACTGTTGAAGATACCAAGAATGACATTCTGTTGTATCGCATATCCTACTGGCAAAGTCATCAGAGATATGTTTCCCAGACTTCTCAAAGGTGTCGACAATAAAAGGCATCCACTCTTCCTTTGGAATCTTGTTCAGAAACAGCAGCTGGCCAAAACGATAGAATGGTGAGTTGGAATTGTTGAAAATATCCAGCATCATGTGTCGCTTACTGCCATACAGGCAATACGAGACTCGTTCCTGCTGCTGCCAGGCTGAACGCATCTTTCCCTCCATGTTTTTATATTCAGGAAGATTGGCCAATTGTTGGAACTCGTCGATGCAAACGATAATCTTTATCTTTTGGGTCTGAGCCAACGTTTCAGGCAGTCTTAGGATGTCCATCTTGTCCTGTTCTTGTGGCACAAACTTCACGTCAAAAGCCATGAAATTGGTCACATCGTCCTTGATAACCACCTGTGGCACCACTCCTGTCAGGAACTTCTTGGCATCCTGTATGCGTTTCTCCAACTTACTTGATGCACATGCTATCACCTGACTGGCAAACGTCCTGTAGAACTCAGCCTCAGAACCAATGCTAAACGCATCGATATAGCACACTCTGACATCCTTGTCTTCCTCCTGTAGTTCTTCCATGGCAACCTTGACAAGAGAGGACTTTCCCCATCTGCGAGGAGAAACCAACATGACGTTGATATGTGAAGAAAGGAAGTTCTTCAACTGCGCCCTATCTTCCACTCTATCAACGAAATTTTCCTTCGTTGCTAATGTCCCGTATTGAAATGGAGCATTCATATTCTTTTAGGTTCTTGTTATACCGTGCAAATATACAAAAAGTTACCCAAAGGTAATTTACCAAAGGGTAACTTTTATCATTCTTTAACGTATCGCCTATACCCTATTATATATTTAGTGGTGATATAGCCGTTCCCAGTTCACGAAAAGAACCATTGCAAGTACAGAAAAATATGGTTTTACAATATCTCTAACAAAGCTATACTTTTAGTGATTCTACAAAGGATTGAATCTTATTTGCAGCATCCTCTACACTGGAACAAGGATAGATATTCACGGACCTATTTGTCATTTGGCAAAATTGTATCGGATACCAGCAAGGAGTATGCAACTCACTCTCAGTTTCTTCATCATTCTTATGCCTGACATAAAACAGATGAAGTGTCTTTCCCAAAGAATTAGCATACATCACTTCAGCGATTGTACCTGGACATGCTGCATCGTCAAGTAAGAAGATGGCATCAGAGCAAGATTCTATCATCTCTTTCTCACAGCAGACAATCTCTTCTGCCTTCATACTCTCCGTTTCAAAATAGAACGGGCCAACATATAAAACGTTCTCGCTTATCTTCATTCCATTTGTACCCTTGGATCTCAACAATGACTCCACACTATCAAGCAACTTAGCACGATAGTCCTTAGCAGCCATCATTTCATAACCGTCCTTGCGGTAATCGAAACAGAATGTTCCTCCACAAAACAACTCGCACTTAGTACGTATCTCACTTAATTTCATTTTCGATTTCCGGATAGTCAGAGATAATCATTTCATATAGATGCTGCGCAGACGGATGGCCTTTCTCAGCTGCTTCTTTTGCCATTTTTGCAGCAGCGACTCTCATCCCTCTTGTATTATAATTATCAAAGCGGTCATCGTCCCAATAGAAATGATCTGCCAATATGAATAATGCATTGGGGTCTTTACGACGAACGCCTTCACTAATTTGCTCTCTCATAAACTCCCAATATAGACGGCGACTGTCTATCATGAGTTTCCCGTCTAATATTTTTATCTTACAGACGGGGATCTTGTCATTTAATACCAACTGAGACATGCTGTCTGAATTCAGTTTCTCATCTTCCAATAACAATACATTATGGACTTCATCTTTCAGTTTCACTCTGTCTATCACATACGACAACTCTTTTATACACCAAGGGGACTTCACAAAAGACTCTGTAATTACAAAAATTATCATTCCTGATGTAAGGGCATTGTCCATTGTAGAAGTTATAGTATCTGAAAAACTGGTACCTGTTGCCATTTGTTTTGGGTCAAACACTGCAAAATCCCAATCATCCCGCAACATAGAGGCAAGTTGGGTGTACAATCCCTCGTCGTTGTGAGTATATGATATATAAACAGTTGATTTCTTCTTGAACTCCAGCACATCCTCGGCAATTTTCTCAACGGGAGCGTCAATATCAATAGTTTGATATACTCGTTGTTTGCTTTGAATATACTCTACCTCGCGTTTTACCCAATCTGACTTCCGGGCATTCTCACTATCGCATAAAATGAAGCGCCCTCTACAATCAATCTCTCGTTTAATAAGATCATCTATTTCGTCTTTGTCATTGAGACACTTCAGGAAAAACATTAAGGGACGGAAAGAGTGTTTCTCAAGCAAGTCTCTTACTTTGATGACTTTTTCGTAATCTTTGTTCGAGTGAGAAAGAAAGACCCATATCTCCTGTTTGTCATCTTCGTTTTTGCCAGAATCCTTTACCAAAGCATTAAGAATTCTTCTTCCTACTCGTTCGGCCGATTGCTCCACGTTAATGTCTGAGGCTTCAAGATCAATGGTCTCATATTGGACGTTTTTGGATGTAATATACTTAATCTCTGCCTGTACCCAGTATGATGCTTTCGCATTTGTGCTATCACACAACACAAAGGATTCACTAGAATCAATGTTCTTTTTAATAACAGTGTCCATATCCTCATTGCTTCCAATAGAAGCGTGGAACAAGACTACTGGCTGTAAAGACAGGCTTTCCAGTATTTCTTTAACCAAACTGACCTTCTCATAGTCTTTACTTGAATGGCATATAAATACTTTCCTGTTCATTTTTATCTCATTCTGTTTTACTTTCTTGTTATTTCTTTCCAAACGACTGTAACCATTTTAGCAGAGATGGCTTTTCCTTAGATGACCTCATTGGCAATTCTATGGGGCGTCCATCCCATACAAAATAATGATGGCAATGGGGACATGTCTGTACTTTCAGTGTGTTAACAGAATGCTTTTCACTGACAAACCCACAAGAAGGACATGTTATTTGTTTGGTCACACCTTCTGACACTTTATCCAAATCCACTTTCATGGTAGAACAGATAAAGTCAATCAGTCTGTCCATCTCATCGATGCACTTATCCAATCTTTCATCAGAGAGATTGTTCTGAACGAAAGTCTCACGCTGGAGCATCTCAAATATTGGTGGCTTGACTTTCTCCAATTGAGCCTTCTTGTTGCGGAACACGCCATCTTGTAGATTGTGCTTCTCTTGAATCTCAGGCATGTTTTCAAGCAGCAGTTGTAATATCCTGACACGTCGTCTGAAGTTGTAGTCAGAATACTGACTGCTCTTAACCAGCTCTCCCAGACTGTACTTCTCCAGTTCTGTCATATCGTGAAGTATATTTTCCGCGTATTGCTGGCACTGTTCAGGGATTATGGCCTTTATCTTCTCGTCATCAAGTCCCCTAGTTCTATAAACCACACAGAAGGCATGGCAGAAATCTTCAAGATTCAAGTAGCCTACATTTTCATCGTAGCCCCTAAGAGTTAACAACCCTAACCCCATGAAAATAGTACATAGTTCCGCACGTGTCTCATCTATCTTTTCAAATTCGGAAAAAATGAACTTCTGCTTTAGGTATAGATGACAGATTTCATGAGCAAGGACTTTCAAAGTCTTATATTCATTATCACATATACTTGAGTCGAGTGTTATATGATACTCACCCTTCGCCAAATCCCCCAAATGAGCTTGTCCTGCTGCGCTTTCTTTTTCTATGATGTTATTATAATCAATCCGCACTTCGTAACCCTCAACACGTAAGAACTGAACGATTCTTTTTGCTTCTACGAGTACACTATGAGGATCCCATGCCTTAAAATCAAAACTCTTTTCATAAAGAGCTATGCCCATGTTGGGGAGTTTCTCCTCAAACTCGGCTAGGTATTCAACTACCTCCTGTTTTGTTAAATCATAAATTGCCATAGTTTTTAAATTTTGAACATATCATGAACTTTACTCCAAATAATACTTCCGTCGTTCCTCTGCTGACAATTCATATCCCTTCAATAGATTACAAAAATATTGATGAATATAGCCATACGTCGGATAATCAACCATATTTATACAATAACCACTAAATTGAGACGAGTAGTCATCACCATAGCAATAACAAATGTTATTAGTTCCAGAGAAAAAGGCAAATTTAACGTATGGATTCCTAATCATGTACACTTCTTTACCTATTCTATTGTTGACATGAATTCCTTTTTTATCCGTATACAGATAAAAATCTCCAGTCATATCGAAACTTAAATCATTTGTTTTGCTTAATAACTGTTTTCGGTAAATAACTATTTCTTGACCGCTGGATACATTCCAAAAACGTATTGTATAATCATGTGATGCAGAGACTAATGTTTTCCCTTCTTTATCAAAATCGAGTGCTGTAATTGGTAACTTATGACCAACACTAATGGCTACTACAGATCGTTTATCCATATCCCAAATATAGATTTTTCTATCCCTACAGCCAATTGCAAGAAGTTTGCCATTTGGGCTAAAAGTAAGGCAATCCACTTCTATATTCATATTTATAGAATCTATTTCAAAGCCTGTCTCCTGATTGAAAAGATGGATCGTTTTCCTACCAGATTTGTATTTATATGCTATAAGGCCCTGAGAAGATACACGTGCTTGGGAAATACCATTATATAGATATTCATCCCCTTTCTTTGTAGTGAATCGACCTATAGAAGGGGAAGAATATTTCCGGCTATCTAAGGTTAATACATTGTAAAACACAATGTCTTCTCCAATTGCCCTTGCAATTGTTCTGTTGTCTCCACAGTAAAGATTATCTTCTTTGAATGGAGTTATTATACTATGATTAAGGAAAGTGGAACTATTGTCAATATTGTTTTTATAAAGACTGACATAGCCAGTTGTCCTTTCAATGAAATTATTCTTAGTTGGGCTAATATCAACAGATTCCACACCAACTTCATGATTAATAATACTATTATCAATTGGTTTCAAGTCTGGTATTCGAAGAATTTTTACTTTTCCAGAATCTGACGAACAAGCAAGTATGAATTCTCCATCAGGACTAAATGAAGCATATCCAACATAAAACGGGTGAGCAGAAGATAGTTTATTATAATACCCTCCATCCCACAATATGATACTATCTTTCGAGTATGTCATTACAGTTTTTCCGTTTGGAGAGTATTTAACATGATGCATGTCAAATTTAGATGTTTTGTGAATAAAATAATTCGACTCCTTTTCTCTTGCTCTAATATCACTTATAAACAACGAATCATCTTTCACATATGCTAGAACATCACCAGACGGAGAGAAGTCCATATTATAGACTCGAGGAGGTAGAATCCTCAGCAATGACGTACCATCTCTTTTCCATATCTCATACCTGTCATTAGTGTCATTATAGGCTGCAAGATATTGGTTCCTTTCGTTCATCAAAAGACTGCGCCCTGACATCTTCATCTCTTTTGGTTGCATGTTACTTTGAAGCTTCCAACTAAACAATGCACCATCATACCTTCGAATAATGATATCACCTTCCGATGACACAAAATAACCTTCTGTTACACTCTGGCCAAACGATTTCCTTTCTTCATTAATTTCCCGTCCTGTTATTACATCCCAAATTCTAGCAGTTCCGTCATTAGAAGTTGTCAGTATATAGTTTCCATCCTTGCTGTAGGCACATGAAAGGAACTGTCCGTTATGCCCTTTGAGCTGTGCATAAGGACCAAATCCGTATTGAATACTGTCGTATGCAGCCCTTAGAGCAGATTCAGCCTCTATCGAAAATGGCCTGTTTTGATGTGTACTACTTTTGGGTAATACTCTTATAGCTAATGATGCTCCCCTCATGACATCTCCTTCTGCTATCAATTCTTTCGCTTTTTCTGCTACTGCTCTTGATTGAGCCGATAGCATACCATTCCTTTCTTGAATAATCTGGTAGTTTGCTCGCTTAAGTTCCTCATTAGCTTGGGTTAAACTCGTATTAGTTTTCTCTAACAAAATATTTGTTTTTACGATACTATCTTTCTGTATTGACAATAGAATGGAATCTGCTTGTATCTTGGAAACATGATTTGCCAAAGTTAAGGAATCTTCCCTCAAACGATTTGCAGCATTTCCCAATTGTACATTTTGGCTTTCAATAGTCCTGTTCTGTTTGACAAAGTAGGCACCTATTCCAAGACCAAGCAAAGCAAAAAGAACAGATCCTCCTATCCACATCCATCTTTTGCGCCCTTGTTCTCGTTCATACCTCTGCCATAAAGCATCGAACCGAAGATTAAACATACGAGCAACCACCTTGATGGCAGCAGCATCGCGTCCCATCTCGTTAATATTGGCGGCAAGTAGTTCTTTACTGCCAGTTAGATTGAGGAGTGCTTCAGGATAACATTCGATTGTAGGATCATCTGAAAACGGATTTCCTTCGATGACAAATGGAATGATATGGTCGGCACGTCCAAGGTCTATAAACGTCTGTGCTTCCTTACAGACCCATGGGCTTTTCGCACTGCGCGGAGAGCACACAACAATGAGCCATTCTGAATTACAAAGAGCATTGTTTATCTCTTCTGCTAACAAACCTGGATTTAGGTCTGTGACATCCCTGAATGTTGGTCGAATATTCTTTGGCAAGTCGGTGCGGCCATTGAGATTCGTTGGAAACTTATAATGTTCCAACTTATTCTGGAGCCACTTGGCCCACTTCTCATCCTCACGCTTATAACTTATAAATGCGTAATATTCTTTTTGCTGTTCCATTTTTCTAATGTTTATTATAATGTGACATGTGATGAAGTGAACCCCAAAGTTTGGACGGTTAAACAATTGATGCTGTAAGCATCTTTCTGTATTGTACAGGCGACATGCCATTAAGCCTCAGTTTTATTCTCTCGTTATTATAGTATTTTATATAATCTGTCAGGTCTTTGATGAAGGTGTCTGCTGATGTGTACTTGCCTGGATACAGCAGTTCCGACTTCATGAGACCAAAGAAATTCTCCATCATGGCGTTGTCTAGACAGTTCCCTTTACGAGACATGCTTTGGATGATTCCATGCTTCTTCAGACTTCTCTGATAGATTACATGCTGGTAGTGCCATCCTTGATCAGAATGCAGTATAACGTCTTTAGGAAGATTTACGCTCTCATACAACTGGTTGAGCATCCGGGTTACCATCTCTATATTTGGTACTTCTGTAATGACGTAAGACAGTATTTCCCCATCACACATGTCAAGTATAGGTGATAGGTATATCTTGCGTCCACCTATCGTCATCTGGGTCACGTCAGTTGCCAACTTCTGATAAGGTTTCTCGGCAGTAAAATTTCTGTCTATGAGATTGGGAGCAGTCTTACCCACCTCTCCCTTATAGGATCTGTATTTTACTTTCCTCACCTCACTTTTCAATCCAAGCTCATCCATAAGTTTCTTGACCGTCTTATGATTAATAAGATGGCCCTCCTTACGGAGCTCCAGCG